>Ga0007791_10000196_pt1 | contig 17479 bp, 15 predicted proteins | sample CryBogmetaGMA05M_FD_60368 | JGI IMG/M metagenome (GOLD analysis project Ga0007791, IMG submission 60368) | Freshwater microbial communities from Crystal Bog, Wisconsin, USA - MA0.5M | ecosystem: Environmental > Aquatic > Freshwater > Lake | place: Crystal Bog, Wisconsin, USA | collected 2009-07-06 | reverse complement strand
GTTCAAGGTCCTTCCCCACAGCAAGGCGCCAGAAGCACTGTTTTCGTCCAAGCGCTGGTTCCTTTTGTCTTCTGAAAAAGGTGTGCCAGCCTTTGACGGCTGCGCTTCGCTGACGGTCAAACAGGCCAAGACGCACTCCGACGGGGTTGTTGCAACGGCCCATGGAATCGATGACCGCACGGCGGCCGACTTGTTACGCGGTGCCCGGATCTACGTTTCCCGTGCAAGTTTTCCCTCGGCCGCGGCCGATGAATATTACTGGGTGGACCTGATTGGACTCGATGTCATCAACCGCGAGGGCGAGGCCCTCGGACAGGTGCGGGAACTGCTGTCTACCGGCGCACAGACGGTACTCGTGCTCGAAGGCCTGGAAGACGGCCGGCCCTTGGAGCGCATGATCCCTTTTGTCTCGGCCTACATTGATGATGTGGACTTGCAAGGCCGGCGCATTCGTGTCGACTGGCAGAAGGACTACTAGTTCCGGACTATGCGCTTCGATGTCATCACGCTGTTTCCGGAACTCTTTGCCCCCTTTTTGAAGGTCGGGATCACGCGGCGCGCCTTTGATGCCGGGCTGGTCGATGTCAGGCTCTCCAATCTGCGTGATTTTGCCGTTGGGAACTACCGGCGTGTCGATGACCGGCCCTTCGGGGGTGGCCCGGGCATGGTGATGATGGCCGAGCCTTTGAGCCAGTGCCTTCGCCATATTCGCGAAGCGCGGGGCGATGCGGCCCCGCTGGTCTATTTTTCACCAGTTGGCAAGCCACTGGACCATGCAGCGGTTGCGCGCTGGTCCTCAAGTGCCGGAGCGATTTTGTTGTGCGGACGCTATGAGGGGGTTGACCAGCGCTTCATCGATGCCCATGTGGACGAGCAGATCAGCATTGGCGACTTCGTCCTGTCTGGTGGCGAGCTGGCTGCCATGGCCTTGCTCGACGCTGTTGCGCGCTTGCAGCCAGGGGTTCTGCATGACGAGGACAGCCACCGCCAGGATAGTTTCAACGCTGCGCTCGACGGTTTACTCGATTGCCCCCATTACACCGCCCCACAATCCTGGGCTGGCAACGCAGTGCCCGAGGTGCTGTTGTCGGGCCACCATGTGCAGATCGATCGGTGGCGGCGCAACCAGCGTCTGGCTTTGACGCTAGCGCACCGTCCGGAGTTGCTGGAGCAGGCCCGTTCTTTAGGCCGCCTGGATGCCCAGGATGAGGCCTTTATCGCTGGATGTCGATGACATTGCTATAATCAAAGGCTAACCGATCCTCTGCCTGACCACAGGATTTCCCCCAGGGGAGCCTTTGCCATCATTCTGATGGCGGTGCAAGCAAGATCAAAGAAGGAAACCATGAACCTCATCCAGACCCTTGAGCAGGAAGAAATTGCCCGTCTTGGCAAGACCATTCCTGAATTTGCACCCGGCGATACCGTTGTAGTGAGTGTGAACGTTGTTGAAGGTACGCGCAAGCGCGTGCAGGCCTATGAAGGGGTCGTGATTGCAAAACGCAACCGCGGCCTCAACAGCGGCTTCATTGTTCGCAAAATCTCCAGCGGAGAAGGCGTCGAGCGTACTTTCCAGACCTACAGCCCCCTGATTGCCAGCATTGAAGTCAAGCGTCGCGGTGATGTGCGCCGCGCCAAGCTGTACTACCTGCGTGACCGCAGCGGCAAGTCTGCCCGTATCAAGGAAAAGCTCCCAGCCAAAAAGACCAGCGCGTAATTCGCTGGTCAGCTTCGGCTCGGTGGCCGTCTCAGTGTTTGGCTGGGGCGGCTTTTTTGTTTTCATGACGCCCGCCCGGGCTTGTTCCAACGGACATACGAGGATGCCACTGCAGTGACTGCCTTGAAGGCTTTTGACCCTAGCCGGGTCCCGGTGCATGCGATTGACAGCCATTTGCCTGCAGTGGATCCGGCCATGCTGGAGCCTCATGCATTGGCGGCGCGCTTCGCCAATCCACCGGAGTGGACGCCGGAAGTCATTGCGGAAGCCAGGTTTTTCAACCGGCCTGCCTCCTGTGCCGCCGTCCTTGTCCCGCTGGTCCTGCGGGACCGTGTGTCGGTGCTGTTGACCCTGCGCTCAGCCCAACTCTCAAGCCATTCGGGTCAGGTGGCCTTTCCTGGCGGCAAGGTCGATCCCCAGGATGCCGACGCCACCCATACCGCACTGCGGGAGGCCCATGAGGAAATCGGTCTGGAGGACCGGTTCGTCCGTGTGATCGGGTCCTTGCCAACCTACACAACCGGCAGCGCATTCATTGTGACCCCGGTTGTGGCGCTGGTACAGCCGGATTTCGCCCTCCGGCCCAATCCTGCCGAAGTGACCGATGTGTTCGAGGTCCCCCTGGACTATTTGATGGATCCTGCCCATCACCGCCACCATATCGTGGACTGGGATGGGGAAGAGCGCCGCTGGCTGTCCATGCCTTACCAGGATGGAGCGTCGCAGCGTTACATCTGGGGTGCGACAGCGGGCATGCTGCGCAATCTGTACCGCTTCTTGCGCCTCTAGTTGCGCGCCCGGCCGCTGAGGGGTCGGTATCATTTGGGCATGAGTTTTCTGTCTATCCTGTTTGCGCTGCTGCTGGAGCAGGCCCGCCCGCTAGCGCAGCTCAACCCGGTGCACAAACTCAACCGGACCTGGGCGCATGCGGTGGTACGCAATTTTGACGCCGGCGGCTCGGGCTGGCCAGCCTGGTGCGTTGCGGTGCTGGTACCGGCCTTGCTGGCCTGCCTTGCGCACTGGGCATTGGCCCTGTATGTAGGATGGATTGCGGCCGTGGCGCTCCACGTTGCCATTTTGTACGTCACGCTGGGCTTTCGGCAGTTCAGCCACCATTTCACCCAGATTCGCGACGCGCTGCATGCCGAGGATGAAGACCTGGCCCGCCAACATCTTGCGCAGTGGATGCGCATTGACGCCAGCGAACTGCCACGCAGCGAAATCGTGCGTCACGTGATCGAGTACTCGGTGCTGGCGGCGCATCGGCATGTGTTTGGCGTGCTGGCGTGGTACTGTCTGCTCGCGGCACTCGGCTTGGGGCCTGCCGGGGCGGTGCTGTACCGCAGTGCCGAATACCTGACCCGTTATGTCCAGCGCCCGGTATTGCCTGACAGCGCGCTCGTCAGCCCCGCTCTGCGGGAGTTTTCTGGCAAGGCCTGGTACACCATAGACTGGCTGCCCGCGCGGATTACCGCCATGGGCTTTGCCTTTGTCGGCAGCTTCGAGGAGGCGGTCGACAGCTGGCGCCGTTACGAGGGCCGGTTCCCGGGGGACAACGACGGCATAGTGCGCGCGGCCACCGCCGGCGCTGTGAACGTGCGGCTCGGCCAGGCCGACCGTGCAGTGGAAGGCCAAACGCCGCAGCCGGTTCACCTGCGGGCAATTGTGGGGCTGGTGTGGCGCACCGTCGTTATGTGGATGGTATTCATCGCGCTGCTGTCCCTGGCACGTTTGCTGGGCTGAGGCAAGCGGCCGCGCTAGTACCGCTTTTGCGACAGTTCTGCGAACAGTTCGCTATAAATTTTATAGCGTGAGGCGCTTATTGCAGGCGGGGTTCCTGCCATTTTTAATGCAGCCAGAACGCCGCAGCCGGGTTCGTGCAGATGGCTGCAGTTATAGAATTTGCACGCGGATGCATGCGCCCGGATATCGGGCATCAACCCGGCCAGGTGCATGGGCTCGATGTGGTTCAGACCGAATTCCTGAAAGCCTGGTGAGTCGATCACCGCAGTGCTTCTGCTGCTGTCGAGCCAGTACAGCCGCGTACTGGTGGTGGTGTGTTTGCCGGAATTCAGGGCGATCGAGATCTCGCTGGTCAGCACCTGTGCGCCGGGGATGAGGCGGTTGATCAGCGTGCTCTTGCCGGAGCCCGACGGTCCGAGAATCAGGGTCGTCTTTCCCTGCATCACGGGCAGCAGTTGTTCCAGCGCCGTTGCTTCGCGATCCGCAGACTTGGGTTTGAGCGCCAAGGGCAGCACTTCATAGCCCATGGCACGGTAAACGTCCATTCGCTCCCAGGCACGGCCGAACGGCTCCGCCAGGTCGCTTTTGTTGAGGGCAATGATGGGCCGGATTTTTTCTGCCTCGGCCGCAATCAGTGCCCTGACCAACTGGCTCTCCGAAAACTCCGGCTCGGCTGCAATCAATACCAGCACCTGGTCGAGGTTGGCCGCAAACGACTTGGTGCGGATTTCATCCTGGCGGTAGAACAGGTTGCGCCGCGGCAGCACCTTTTCGATCGTGCCTTCGTCTTCGCTGGCCTGCCACAGGACGCGGTCGCCCACCACCGTCTGGCTTTTCTTGCCGCGCGGGTGGCAAATGCGAAGCTGTCCGTCGGCGGTCTCGACCCACACATGGCGGCCATGTCCCGCGATGACCAGGCCGGTTTGGAGCGCAGGTACGACCAATGGCTGCAAGTCTCAGGGGGCGGCTGCGTCCTGCAGCAGGGCATCCACCGCCGCAGCGCATTCAAAGTCGGAGCGCGAAATTCCACCGATATCGTGCGTGTTGAAGCGCACACTGCAGGTGTTGTAGCGAACCATCAGTTCGGGGTGGTGGTTGTATTTTTCTGCGATAAACGCCACTGCGTTAACGAAGGCCATGGTCCGCAGGTAGTTCTTGAAGGTGTAGGACTTTTCAATGGCAATGGCAGCGCCATCCCCAAACAGCCTCCAGCCGTCTACCCGTGCCAGGTTGGCAACCAGTTGCGGGCCATTGAGCGCTACCCTGGCAGGCGCCGTTACTGGTCTGGGCTCGGAGGTTTGGGGCATAGGTCAGGAGGCCTGTGTTCCAGAAGCCAGCATGCGTCCCAGGCGCTCCGAGGCGGGTGGGTGGGAGTAGTAAAACTTCACGTACAAGGGGTCGGGCGTCAGCGTCGACGCGTTATCTTTGTAGAGTTTGAGCAGCGCCGCCGACAGGTCGGCGCCGCTGGTGTGCGCCACGGCAAAGGCATCCGCTTCAAATTCATGCCGGCGTGAGAGTTGGGCAAACAGCGGCCCTGCGAACGTGCCCAGCAGCGGCAGCACCATCATGAACAGCAGCAGTGCCAGTGCGTCATTGGCACCCTGCATATTGGGGGCAACACCCAGACCCGTGAAAAACCAGGCGTGCTGGCTGCACCAGCCCAGCAGAGCAAAGCCGCCGAGGCTGAGCACAAACAGCGAAAGCAGGCGCTTCAGGATGTGCCGGTGCCTGAAATGGCCCAGCTCATGGGCCAGTACTGCATCGACTTCGGCCGGGTTCAACTGCGCCAGCAAAGTATCGTAGAAAACCACCCGCTTGGAGGCACCAAAGCCCGTGAAATAGGCATTGGCATGGGCGCTGCGTCGGCTGCCGTCCATAACATAAAAGCCTTTGGCGGTAAATCCGCAACGCGCCATGAGCCGGTCGACGCGCTGCGCCAGCTCCAGGTCCTCCAGGGGTTTGAACTGGTTGAACCACGGCGCGATCCAGGCCGGATAGACCAGAAGCATCAGCAGGTTGAAACCCATCCAGACCGACCAGGTCCAGAACCACCAGAGCGCGCCGGTGGTGCCCATCATCCACAGCACCAGCAGAGCCAAAGGGATACCGATGACTGCACCCAGGGCCAATGATTTCAGCAGGTCCTGCAGCCACAGACCGGTTGTGATGCGATTGAAGCCAAAGCGCTGTTCCACCACAAATGTGCGGTACAGGGAAAAAGGCAGATCCAGGAGGGCGTTGAGCACCGTAAACGCCACCAGCAGCGCCGGTTGCTGCCACAGACCCGCATCTACCCAGTGCAGCAGCACCTGGTTCAGCCAGCTCAGCCCTCCCATCAGTGTCCACATCAGGGTGACAGCGGTCGCCCAGGCCAGCTCCAGCAGCCCCAGGCGTGACTGGGCAATGGTGTAGTCCGCCGCTTTCTGGTGGGCCTGCAGACTGACCTGGGTGGCGAATGCCATCGGTACGGCATTACGGTGCGTCGCCACATGCCGTATTTGGCGGGATGCCAGCCAGAATTTCAGCACCAGACTTGCGACCAGCGCAGCGGCAAACAGCAGGCTGAGGGCTAGCGCATCGGAACGGGAGTAGAGGTCGGTCATGGGCGGGGAGTTTAGGCGATCGGCGACAATCTGCCCATGTCAGACACCAACACCCCTTTGAGCAAATCAGACCGCAATTTGGTCTGGCTGGACTGCGAAATGACCGGCCTGGACCCGGAGCGAGACCGTATTATCGAAATTGCCGTGATTGTGACCGGCCCTGACCTGGATTGCCGTGTGGAAGGTCCTGTTTTCGCGATTCATCAAATTGCAGCGCAACTCGACCAGATGGATGCCTGGAACAAGGGCACGCACGGCAAGAGTGGGCTGATCGACAAGGTCAAGACTTCCACGGTCGACGAGGCGCATGCCGAGGCTGAAATCATCGCTTTTCTGAGCCTCTACGTCGGCTCTGGCGTCACACCGATGTGTGGCAACTCGATCGGACAGGACCGCCGCTTCCTGGTGAAGTACATGCCCAGGCTGGAAGCGTTCTTCCACTACCGCAATATCGACGTCAGCACGCTCAAGGAACTGGCCAAGCGCTGGAAGCCGTCTGCGTATGCGTCCTTCAAAAAGCAACAGCGCCATACCGCGCTGGCCGATGTGCACGAATCGATCGATGAACTGGTGCACTACCGTGCACACCTGCTGAAGCTTGATTAGGTAAAAACCCGAATCTGTGCCACAATGCAAGGCTTCGCTGCACGCTGTAGCGATTTTGTACATCTGCCTTCATTCATCGGGCCCACAGACAAGGGCCCCTCGCACCGGAAAAACCCAAGGATGGGCTGGAGCAGGTTCCGTTTGATGGTTGATGTTTTTTAACCATTGACGGAGCGGTCGCACAACCTGCGGCGCTCGCGTGTGAGAGAAACCATGACTGACGCTTTTGAAGTGGCTGGCGCTTTGTTGCCTGCCGAATCCTTTTCCAACCTGACCGACGACACGCCTTCCATGGCTTCCAGCGAGGCCGATACGGCGTCGCAAGCTGCTGTGGCGGAGGTCCCCAATGGCTTTGTCGAACTGGGCCTGGCGCCCGAACTGGTGCAGGCCTGCAAGGACCTGGGATACACCCAGCCTACCACCGTCCAGTGCAAGGCCATCCCCCTGGCCATGGCCGGTATCAGCACCGACCAGAAGACGGCCAAGTTCGTCGACCTCATGGTTTCCAGCCAGACCGGCAGCGGCAAGACCGCCGCCTTCCTGTTGCCGGTCTTGCACACCCTGCTGGCGCAACAGGCCGCCGCGGAAGCCGCTGAACGCGCTGAATATGACCAGGCCGTCGCGCAGGCTGCGGCCCGGGGCGAGGCGCCACCCAAGCGGGCCAAGCGCAAGGATCCGACCAATCCCCGCAATTTCAAGGCTGCCGCCCCGGGTGCCCTGATCGTCTGCCCGACGCGCGAATTGGCCCAACAGGTGGCGCACGATGCCATTGAGCTGGTCCAGCACTGCCGCGGCTTGCGTATTGCCAATATCGTGGGTGGAATGCCCTACCAGCTGCAAATTGCCAAGCTGCAAAACGCGAATCTGGTGGTTGCCACCCCTGGGCGCCTGCTTGACCTGCAGCGCTCGCAACAAATCAAGCTTGACCAGGTGCAGTTCCTGGTGGTGGACGAAGCGGACCGCATGCTCGACCTGGGCTTCTCGGACGATCTGGCGGAAATCAACCAGCTGACCATCGACCGCAAGCAGACCATGATGTTCAGTGCCACCTTTGCACCGCGCATTCAGCAGCTCGCAGCGCGGGTGATGCGCGAACCCCAGCGCCTGACCATCGACAGTCCGCAGGAAAAGCACGCCAATATCAAGCAGGTGCTGTTCTGGGCGGACAACGCGCACCACAAGCGAAAACTGCTCGACCACTGGTTGCGTGACACCACCATCAACCAGGCCATCGTGTTTGCCAGCACCCAGATCGAGTGCGACGGCCTGGCCAATGACCTGCAGCAGGAAGGATTTTCCGCAGTCGCCCTGCACGGTGCGCTCAGTCAGGGTCTGCGCAACCGGCGCCTGATGGCACTGCGCCAGGGCCAGGTGCAGATTCTGGTGGCTACCGACGTGGCAGCGCGGGGCATTGATGTCCCGACCATCAGCCATGTCTTCAACTTTGGCCTGCCCATGAAGGCGGAGGACTACACCCACCGCATTGGTCGCACCGGCCGCGCTGGGCGGGACGGCCTTGCAGTCACGTTTGCCGAGCAGCGGGACCGTCGCAAGATTTTTGACATCGAGGCCTACAGCCGCCAGCCGATCAAGGCCGACACCATCCCGGGCCTGGAGCCGCAGCAACGCGCGCCGCAGGAGCGGCCCAGCTTTGGCGGGCGCGGGCGTGGCGGTGACTTCCAGCCGCGCGAACGAAAATTCGGTGGTCCGCGCGAAGGTGGTTTTAGCTACGAGCGCCAGGGCGGTTTTAATGACCGCTATGCCGGCCAGGGCGATGCCCGTCCGCCGCGGGGTGATTTTGGTGCACCACGGGGGGATTTCGCTCCCCGTCAGCCAGGCTTTGGCAAGCCCACAGGCTTCGCCAAACCCGGAAACGGTGGCAAGGTTTTCGTTCCCCGCGACGCCAAAAAGCGTCCGGCGCGCAACGTAGATTGATCCAGCGGCCCCCGTGTGTGCTCAGGCCATGCCGTTGCGGCGGGCCAGCGCCACGAAAAGGCCGGCTTGGTCCAGGTCCGTAAGGCCCTGTTCCACGGCCTGGGCGTACAACTGTTCCAGCTGGCGGGTGATCGGCGAGTCAAAACCCAGTGTGGCTGCCGTGCCCAGCGCATTGCGCAAGTCCTTGAGTTGCACCGTCATCCGGCCACGGGGCGCAAAGTCGCGCTCCACCATGCGTTGCCCGTGGACCTGCAGGATACGGCTGTCGGCAAAGCCCCCGCTGATGGCTTCCTTGACCCGCGCCATATCGGCACCGCCCTTTTCACACAGCAGCAATGCTTCTGCCACGGCGCCGATGGTGATACCCACGATCATCTGGTTGGCCAGCTTGGCCAATTGCCCCGACCCGGTGGGCCCCACATGGGTTGCGCGCCCCAGCGCAGCAAAGACGGTGCTGGCCCGTGCAAATGTCGTGGTATCCCCGCCGGCCATGATTGCCAGCGTGCCCTGTTCAGCCCCCAGCGTCCCCCCGGAGACTGGCGCATCCAGGTAGTCAACCCCCAGCGCCCGCAGTTGCTGTGCATGTGCGCGTGCCCGCGCCGGCTCGATCGAAGACATGTCGATGCACAGGGCCCCGCCTTTCATCGCCGCTGCAGCACCCTGTTCGAACAGCACGTCTTCCACCACTGCGCCGTTTTCCAGCATGGTGATGACAACGTCGGCCGATTGCACCGCACTGGCCGCTGAATCGTGCACCACAGCACCCACCGCGGCCAGCTTGCGGGCCTTTTCGGCGGACCGGTTCCATACCGACACGCGCAAGCCGGCGCCGCACAGTCGCCGTGCCATGGGGTCACCCATCAAACCGGTTCCGAGAAGCGTGATGTGCATGCTCACATCAGCAGGTGTTCGCCGGCGTTGTCGCCGCCGAGCGTGACGTAATTGACCTTACGGATATCCATCAACCTGGTGCCACCGGAGTAGCTGATCGAACTTTGCACATCCTGTTCCATTTCGACCAGCGTGTCGCACAACTTGCCCTTGATGGCCTCCAGAATGCGCTTACCCTCCACATGGCGGTATTCGCCTTTATTGAAATCGCTGGCGGAACCGTAGTATTCCTTGAACAGTTTGCCATCAACCTCCACGGTGTGGCCCGGGGATTCTTCATGGCCGGCAAATAGGGAGCCAATCATGACCATCGAGGCTCCAAACCGAATGCTTTTGGCAATGTCGCCATGGTCCCGGATCCCGCCGTCCGCGATGATCGGTTTGGTCGCCACCCGCGCACACCACTTCAAGGCGCTGAGCTGCCAGCCGCCCGTGCCAAAGCCGGTCTTGAGTCGTGTGATGCAGACCTTGCCCGGACCAATCCCCACCTTGGTGGCATCCGCACCCCAGTTTTCCAGGTCAATCACGGCTTCTGGCGTTCCCACGTTGCCGGCAATGACGAAGCTCGTCGGCATGTGGGTCTTGAGGTATTCGATCATGTGCTTCACGCTGTCGGCATGGCCGTGCGCAATGTCGATGGTGATGTATTCCGGGACCAACCCGAGCGCGACGAGCTGGTCGACGGTGTCATAGTCTGGCTTCTTCACCCCCAAGGAAATGGACGCGTAAAGACCCAGCGCACGCATCCGGCGCGTGAACGCCACGTTATCAAGGTCAAAGCGGTGTATCACATAGAAGTAGCCGTGCTGCGCCAGCCACACGCAAATCGGTTCGTCCACCACGGTCTTCATGTTGGCCGGAACGACCGGAAGCCGGAACCGCCGGCCGCCGAGTTCCACGCTGGCGTCGCATTGCGAGCGGCTGTCCACGCGGCATTTGCGCGGCAGCAGCAGGATGTTTTCGTAGTCAAATATTTCCATGGTCCGGGTCCCAGAAAGTTGTTGGATCACTGGGCGCTTGGGATGGAGACCGGCAAAAAAATACCGGTCACCACGTGCTTGGTCCCGGTGCCTGATTTTATCGGAACCAGACTATCGTGCTTGCCTTTCTACAATCAGACCATGCCCACCCTGCCCCAGGCGCAAGCCGCCGCTGATTCGCCGCTGCTTGCCAGCCTTAATCCGGAACAGCGCGCTGCAGTGACCCTGCCGGCTGAACATGCCCTGATCCTGGCCGGAGCCGGCTCCGGTAAGACGCGTGTACTGACGACGCGAATCGCCTGGTTGCTGCAAAACGGCCTGGTATCGCCAGCGGGCGTGCTGGCAGTGACCTTCACCAACAAGGCCGCCAAGGAGATGATGACGCGGCTTTCGGCCATGCTGCCGGTGAATGTGCGCGGCATGTGGATAGGCACGTTTCACGGCCTGTGCAACCGTTTCCTTCGCGCCCACTTCAGGATGGCACATTTGCCGCAGGCCTTCCAGATTCTGGACACGCAGGACCAGCTGTCGGCTATCAAGCGCCTGTGCAAGCAGCACCAGATTGACGACGAACGTTTTCCGCCGAAGCAGTTGCAGTGGTTCATCGCCGGTTGCAAGGAGGATGGACTGCGTCCCCGGGCGATCGAAGTGCACGACCAGGAAACCCGCCGCAAGGTGGACATCTACCAGCTTTACGAGGAGCAGTGCCAGCGCGAAGGGGTGGTCGACTTTGGCGAGCTGATGTTGCGCAGCTTTGAGCTTCTGCGCGACAACCCCGCGGTGCGCGAACATTACCAGCGCCGTTTCCGCCACCTCTTGATTGATGAATTCCAGGACACCAACAAGCTGCAGTACGCATGGATCAAGATGCTGGCCGTCCCGGACGCCAGCGCGGCAGAAACCAGCCCGGGGGCGGTGCTGGCAGTGGGGGACGATGACCAGAGCATCTATGCATTCCGGGGTGCGCGGGTTGGCAACATGGCCGATTTTGTGCAGGAGTTCAAGGTCCGGCACCAAATCAAACTGGAACAGAACTACCGCAGCTACAGCGACATTCTGGACTGTGCCAATGCCCTGATCAGCCACAACAGCCGCCGCCTGGGCAAGAACCTGCGCACCGAGCAGGGCCCCGGCGAACCGGTGCGGGTGCATGAAGCGGCCAGCGACTTTGCCGAGGCCCAGTGGATGGTCGACGAGATGAGGCAGCTCATGCGCGAGGGCGTGCAACGCAGTGAGATCGCGGTTTTGTACCGCAGCAATGCCCAGAGCCGCGTGATTGAAACCGCTCTGTTCAATGCGGCGGTCCCCTACCGGGTGTATGGCGGCCTGCGCTTCTTTGAACGGGCGGAAATCAAGCACGCGCTGGCCTATTTGCGCCTGCTGGAGAATCCCAACGACGACACCAGCTTCATGCGCGTGGTGAACTTTCCGGCGCGCGGTATTGGTGCGCGCAGCATTGAGCAATTGCAGGACTTGGCCCGGGCTCAGGGGTGCTCCCTGCACGATGCCGTCACCGCGATGTCGGGGCGTGCAGGCACCGTGATTGCAGGCTTTGTCGCCAAAATTGACGTGCTGCGCGAACAGGCTGCCGGCATGAACCTGCGCAGCATCGTGGCGCTGGTGCTGGATGCGACGGGGCTGATTGACCATTACCGCGCCGACCGCGAGGGCGCCGACCGGGTGGAGAACCTGGAAGAGCTGGTGAATGCTGCGGAAAGCTTTGTTGTCCAGGAAGGTTTTGGCCGTGAGGCGGTGGTGGAGGCATTCGACGACACGGGCGAGACACTCAGCCCGCTGGTGGCATTTCTGACGCACGCCGCACTCGAAGCCGGTGACAACATGGCGCAAACGGGCCAGGAGGCGATTCAGCTCATGACAGTGCACTCCGCCAAGGGACTGGAATTTGACTGTGTGTTCATCACTGGCATGGAGGAGGGGTTGTTCCCCCACGAGAACGCGATGAGTGACCACGATGGCCTGGAGGAAGAGCGCCGGCTGATGTATGTGGCCATTACCCGGGCGCGCAAACGCCTCTACCTCTCGCATTCCCAGACCCGCATGTTGCACGGGCAGACCCGCTACAACCTGCGCAGCCGCTTTTACGACGAGCTCCCGGACGCCGCCATGAAGTGGCTGACACCGCGCCAAGGGCATGGGATGGCCAGCGCAGCGGCGCCGCCCTCCGCGTGGTCCGGGTCGATGGCCCCATTCTCGGGTGCGGGGGTGCCCCAGGCCGCCGCCTCCCATGGACTGCGGGTGGCGCAAAAAGTCTTCCATGCCAAATTCGGCGAGGGCACTGTGCTTTTGCTCGAAGGCACGGGGGATGACGCCAGGGCCCAGATCAGTTTCCCGCGCCACGGCACCAAATGGCTGGCGCTGAGCGTGGCCAAGCTCACGCCCGTGCCCTGAGCTGCCAACCCGGCTGGTGGGCCTACTGCTCTACTTGCGCGGCGGTATGCGCGGGGCGGGCATCAGCCCTGCGGGCATGACGATGCCGTTGGCGGCCTGCGCCAGTTTGAAAAAGACGTCGGTGTTGTCCATCAAGCCGGTGAAGGACCAGGCGCCTGGCCCCGTGGCAGAGAGTGGAATATCGGTAGCGGTGTGCACGGCGCTCTCGCCCGGTACCTGGCCCGTCACCAGGAATTTGCCATCGACGTCACGCGCCATCGGGCCCGCGGGGTACACCGCCAGCGGCTCCTTTTTGACGAATGGTTGCTGGCTGTCCTGCAAAGGACGGTCGTTGGTGCGGAAGTCCTCGTAGCGGTCGGCATTGGCACCATAGCCCACCAGCAGGCGGTGGTCGATGTCGGTGGTCTCCGGGTAGCCGTCGGCTGCAATTTTGTATTTTGGAAAACCCGCCTGCTCGTAGATACCCACCACCTTGTCACGGATATTGGAAGGGCCGCCTTCGCGCACCAGCTCCTGCAACCGGGCATCAGTAACCCGCGAAGCGCCAATCAGGGCAACCCCCGAGCACTCATGGTCGGCAGTAACAATTACCAGGGTATCGCCATGCTTGTCAGCGTATTGCTGGGCGACCCGGATGGCGCGGTCAAATTCGATGGTATCGAGCAGCCAGCGCTCGGTGTCCATGCTGTGGGCCTGCTTGTCGATGGACGCGCCTTCCACCATCAGGACAAAACCTTTTTTCTGGCGATCCAGCACCGCCAGTGCTTTGGCGGTCATCTCGTCGAGCATGGGTTGGTCGGGGAAACCGTAGTCATCCACCACCCGGTTTTTGCCTTCGTTGCCAACACCCCGGGCCCGGTTACGCCGGCCGTCGATCTTGTCGAGCGCGACATTCATGTTGGAGTAGGAGAACAAGCCCAGCAAGCGCTCGGTTGTGGCGGGGTCGATGGCATCGAGCGCGGTTTTGTCGGGCGCATAACGGAACCCGTCTTTCTGGAAATCAGCGAGCAGGTCGCGGTCCCGGTCGAGCTGGCCGGGCGCTACGCCCCAGCGCCTGACGATGTCAGCGGTGTGGGCGTCGGTAGCGGAAAATGCGTAATCGCTGCGGTCCGCGCGGGCCGAGCCCGGCGTGGTTGATGGCAGGAACCATTTGCGTCCGCCCCCCAGCAGAACCGTCAGGCCGGTCTGGCTGCGATCGTCAAGGAATTGGTCCACGATCCCCGTACCCGCACCGCGGTTGCTGGTGTGCACGGCATTTCCCGCCGGCGTGGCGTCAAACACATCGGCGGTGGTGACCAGTCCCAGCGCCTTGCCCTGGGTGCGGTGCAAATACTCGCTGAGGTACTCGATACGCGGGTTGTCGAAGGCGTCGACCGTATCGTCAGGGAACACACCCTCTTCATTGTTGTTGTTCTTGTTCCCGGAAACATAGGCCGTCATGCCAGGGGAGGAGTCGGTTACAACCGAATTCAGCGATGCCGTTTTCACCATGCCGGTCACCGGAAAGGTATCCATGGCCAGCGGCTGCAGGACCTTGCCCTGGGCGTAGCCACCGCTGACGATGCGCGCCCCGGTGCGCTGCGCTGCGCCCATGCCATCACCGAGCATGATGATGATGTTTTTCACTTTTTGGCCTGTGGTGCGCAGGCCCACCACTTCCAGGTTACCGGTGGCGGTGACACTCTGGCCGTCGCTTTGCGTTGCCTGGACCGAGAACGTGTGCACCCCCGGTTTGTCGATCGCTACCGCGCGCACGGTAGCGATACCGGCATTGACCGGGACGTTTGCCAGGCAGCCTGTGGTGCAGGTCCGCAGGCTGACCGGAGCATCGACGCGTTTGCCATCGATGAAAAAGCTGGCACGGGTAATGGTCTGGGCCGCTTCATCGGGCCGTATCGTAGCCTGCAGGTCGAAACGCTGCCCGGGCAGAAAACGCGCTACCACCAGGCTGGCATTCCCGCTGGCAAACAGTTCACTCGGTGGCGTCAGCCTGGACACAGCGGGGGCGGCACACACCGTGGCACCGAGTGCGCCCAGGAGCAGGGCAGCGATGGTGCGGGGGAGGTGGGAGCGCGAGGGCAACAGGCTGGGCATGGGAATGTCCTCCGGGGAGTTAGTGGTTGTGTTGAAGCGCGTGCAGATAGCTGGCCATTTCAAAGGCATTCATGCCACGGGTGGCCTCGGGTGCGAGCTGGAGCCGAACCCAGGAGATGCGTCCATTGCGCTCTTCCTGGCGGCCCAGACTCAGAACGCCACTGACTTCAATCAGTCCGCGTACATGGGGAACTGCAAAATCCTGCTGGCTGGTGTCCAGATGCACCATGACGGTGGATACCGGAAGGTCGTCGGCATCGCCATCGGAGTGTTCGCTCATCTGCACCGGCCGGGGCGTCAGCATAAAGCCGCCGAGCACCGGCCTCTCGCTGCGCACCATATAGCCTGTCAGGCGCACCATCCGGCCGTCTGCGCGGCGCAGAGCGTCACTGATTTCAGCCCCTCGCGGGCCGACGGGGGTACGGAAAAACTCCTGAAAGCGGAGGGCTGCTGGCAGCGGGGCGCTGGCGGCCGGCGGCGATTGCGCAAACGCGCTACCCACCCACAGGGCGGCGGTGGTCGCCAGGATCAGACGCAAGGCTGCCAGCCCAGAACTATCGGGGATGCGGGGAACTGCAGGGGGAGCGGGCATGCCATGAGAATACGACAGACGCGTGACACATTGGTGACGTCCCGCTCCGGTCCATCAGGGCATGTCGGCCTCTGCGGGCTCGAAGGAGTCGCGGAATGTGGGATAGATGCTGGTGAAGAACATGGCGGCCATCAGCATCGCAGCCGGGCGCATGAGGTCGCCCACCGCCTCCGGTATGCCGGCAATAGTTGCCACCACTGCCACGGCCATTCCCATGCCCAGAAACATGCCGATCCACACCAGCCCATACATGGCGTAGGCCCAGAAGTTGCGCTTGCAGGCGATCCCGCTGAAAAACAGGCTTTTCACCGGTGCCACCCCATGCCAGTACACCAGTGCTGGCGCGTGCCAGAACAGCATGGACAGGGGCGTGTAACACAGCATGGCCAGCAGGACCGCCTTCTGGAAGTCCGGATCCTGCAGCACCTCGGCCGACATAGCGCCGCCCACCAGGTAGAGCCTGGCAAATTTTCCTCCGTCCATGGTGGCGGACAGGGCAAGCACCAGCAAGAACCCGGCGGCATACAGACCTCCGAGGACCAGGACGGCGCGCAACTGCTGTTTACCGGCACGAAAGGCGCTGATGAGCACGGTGGGCATAGGGAACTTGCCCTTGCTGGCCTGTTCGGTCGCCGCCATGAAACCCAGCGTCGCACCTGGCAGCAGTGCCAGTGCCAGCACACTGCCCACCACGGGCAGCAGACCCAGCACCGACATGACTGCTGTGAAAGTAAAAAAAAGTCCGGCCAGCGCCAGGGGCTGGCGCAGGAAGATCCGGACGCCCGCCTTGACCCATTGCACGCCGGTTCTGGCCGGGACGATGGAGAGTTTCATGCGGTGGCCAGTTCTTGGGTGTGGAAGTCTTGCAGCACCAGGGGGTAGGCAATGCGCGCGCGCAACAGGCGTTCAAAGTGGAACGGGTCGTGCGCCTTGAGGGTGGAGGCCGCGCGCGGCAAATGCAGGTCCCACAGGCGGGAGAGCCAGAACCGCAATGCGCCGGCGCGTACCAGCGCCGGCAGCAGCATGCGCTCCGGCGCCGTCAGGGGGCGCACCTGCTGGTAGGCAGCCAGGAATGCGGCGGTGCGCGGACCATTGCTCAATCCGGTGGTCAGATCGGTGCACCAGTCGTTCAGACACACCGCCAAGTCAAACAACCAACTGTCCACCCCGGCGAAATAGAAATCAAAAAAACCGGTGAGCACGGGGGAGTGGTCGGCGGGCAGGGCGTTGTCGAACATGACGTTGTCCCGGAACAGGTCGGCATGGATCGGGCCGCGCGGCAGCGCCTGGTAGGCCGCCAGGGTGGCAATGTGGTTCTGGTAGGCCAGCTCACTGCACATCAGCGCGCTTTGCTCTGGGCTCAGGAAAGGCAGCACTACCGGGACGGTGTCGTTCCACCATGCCAGACCGCGCAGGTTGGGCTGCTGCATCGGAAAGTCGCGGCCCGCCAGGTGCATGCGGGCCAGCATCCCGCCGACCACGGCGCAGTGCGCGCCGGTGGGCGCAAGTTCACTGGCGCCCCGCAGCAGGTTGACCACAGCCGCAGGTTTGCCATGCAGGCTGTGGAGCACTTCACCGTCCGGGTTGGCAGCGGGATCCGGCACCGGGATGCCACGCAGGGCCAGGTGCTTCATCAGCCGCAGGTAGAAAGGCAATTGCTCCGCAGTCAGGCGTTCGAACAGCGTCAGCACCCAGGGGGCCAGGTCGGTGGTGACAAAGTAATTGGTATTTTCAATGCCACCGGCGCAGCCCTCGATGGTCTGAAGCCGGCCGAGCGCGAGTGATTGCAACAAAGTGTCGGCCTCATCAAATGAGACCTCTGTATAAACCGCCATGCGCGAATTGTAGGGCGCGCCCGCGCGTTCACGCCGACCGGGCAAAATGGCCCCATGCCCGATTCCAAAAATAC
>Ga0007791_10000195_pt1 | contig 17484 bp, 18 predicted proteins | sample CryBogmetaGMA05M_FD_60368 | JGI IMG/M metagenome (GOLD analysis project Ga0007791, IMG submission 60368) | Freshwater microbial communities from Crystal Bog, Wisconsin, USA - MA0.5M | ecosystem: Environmental > Aquatic > Freshwater > Lake | place: Crystal Bog, Wisconsin, USA | collected 2009-07-06 | reverse complement strand
GGCACGGCCGGCGACCGGCACAACATCGCCTTTGCCTACCAGCATCTGCGCATGGACACCCCGCCCCTGGCCACCGTGGGCGGCGACGAAGGCCTGCCGGGCAAGCCCGCGCGCAGCGCCGGCAAACGCCCGAAAACCCCGGACCTCGCGGAACTCGGGCGTGAACAGTTCCCGGTACAGCGCTTCCTTCTCGCGCACATAGCCCTGCGCCTCGTCAGCAGGCAGCGCCCGCTGGAACAGCTCGCCCATGCATTCCACCCCGGTCTTGCCGGTGGTGCGGCGCATCAGGTCCTGGATGTCGACCTCCAGGCCCTTGCTGTGGGCAAACGCCAGCCAGCTGCGGGTGTGCGCGGCCATGGAGTCGATCATGGTGCCGTCCATGTCGAAGATCAGCGCCTGCAGACTGGCGCTCATACGCCCTGCTTCAGCGAGGCTTCGATGAACACGTCGAGGTCACCGTCGAGCACCTTCTGCGTCGCCGAGACCTCCACGTTGGTGCGCAGGTCCTTGATGCGGCTGTTGTCGAGCACGTAGCTGCGGATCTGGTGGCCCCAGCCCACATCCGTCTTGGTGTCTTCGAGCTTTTGCTGCTCCTCCTGGCGCTTGCGCATCTCGAAGTCGTACAGCCGGCTGCGCAGCCGCTTCCAGGCCACATCCCGGTTGCTGTGCTGGCTGCGCCCGTCCTGGCACTGAACCACGATGCCGGTGGGCAGGTGCGTCAGGCGCACGGCCGAGTCGGTCTTGTTGATGTGCTGGCCGCCGGCACCGCTGGCGCGGAAAGTGTCGACCCGCACATCGGAGGGGTTGATGTCGATCTCGATCGAGTCGTCAATCTCGGGGTAGACGAACACGCTGGCAAAGCTGGTATGGCGCCCGCCCGAGGAGTCGAACGGCGACTTGCGTACCAGCCGGTGCACGCCGGTCTCGGTACGCAGCAAGCCGAAGGCGTACTCGCCCTCGACCTTGATGGTCGCGCTCTTGATGCCGGCGGTGTCACCGTCGGAGATGTCCTCCACGGTGGCAGTAAAGCCCTTGCGCTCGGCATAGCGCAGGTACTGGCGCAGCAGCATGCTGGCCCAGTCGCAGGCTTCGGTGCCGCCGGCGCCGGCCTGAATGTCCAGGAACGCCGGCAGCGGGTCGGCCGGGTTGTTGAACATGCGCCGGAATTCCAGGCCCTGGATGGTTTCGGCCAGCGTGGCGGCTTCGCCCTCGATGGTGATCAGGCCGGCCTCGTCGCCATCGGACTTGCTCATGTCAAACAGCTCGGTGTTGTCGCTGAGCTCGCGCTCCAGGGTGTTTAACGTAACGACGACGCCATCGAGCTGCTTTTTTTCCTTGCCCAGCTCCTGGGCGCGCTTGGGGTCGTTCCAGACGGTGGGGTCTTCCAGCGAGGCGTTGACAGTGCGCAGACGTTCCGATTTGGCATCGTAGTCAAAGATACCCCCGAAGCTCGAGCGTACGCGCGCTCAAGTCTGCGAGTCGGGTGCCAATGAGGTTGATGCGTTCTGCGTCCATGGGGTATTCCTTCGGTATGGGAGTGATTGGGCCCTATTTTCTCACGTGCGCCGGGCGGTGGACGCACCCGCGGCCCTGGTCACCACATCCGGACCGGGGCCAAAGCCCCCTAGGCCACTTCGCGCCCCAGCATGAGCAGGGTTGCCTTGCACTGTGCATCGAAGATGGCGGTCATGCGCGCAAGCAGTTCGTGTTCCGCCTCGGTGGGGTGGTGCTCCTTGACGAGCCGGGCCCAGGCTTTTTGCCATTGGGCAGGCAATGCCAAGGCCATTTTTTCCAACTCCTTGCGCGTGGCCTGGAAGCCAAAGCCGCAATCCTGGCAGAAAGCCTCCCACGAGTGACTGCCCACGGCGTCGAAGCTTTCCTCGTCGCCGATGAACAAGGCCAGACCGTTGTCGCCATAGGCCTTGACGCACAGCAGGTCGTAAAACGGCGCCAGCCGGTAGCCCTTGTCATCGATCAGCACCGATACATTCTTGGCATGGGCGTCGGCATTGCCGATCAGAAAGTTGAACATGACCCAGCGCTGAAACTGCAGCAGGTCGCTGCCGCGCAAAGACAGCGCCCGCATGGCGGCCACCAGCTTGGGCAGGCTGACCAAGCCGCCCATCCGCTGGTATTTCCAGCCTGCGCCATGGCCCAGCAACTGGCAGCCGTCAATCTGGTGGACGCCAAGAATTTTTCCGTTTTTGACCTCGCGGTCGTAGCGCTCTACTACATAAACGGCTTCTGGCACCCGTTGCAGCCACACCTGGGGCACGGGCAGCTTGAGGGCGGCCGCCAGTTTCATGCACGCGTATTCGTTGATGGCGCTGGGTTGATAACGCGGCTGTCGCGTGTCGGGCTTGGCGATGTGGGTGCTGGGCGACTTGCCCACGCTGTCCCTGAATTCGCCTGTTTTTCCGTCAAAGCGCAGTCCGAGCTTGTCTTGAGCACCGGCCAGCGACATGCTGCCCTGGTCGTTGGAAACCAGAAACGGGGTCTGTTCGCGGTTATGCAAACGGGCGCTGAGTTCTTGGTGGCTCAGTAGCCGGTACTCCTGCCGGGTTATGGGCGCCTCATCTTCCGCCAGCAGCGACAGCACGCCCGGCAACTCACCGCCCAGACGGGCCAAAATCTCAAGCGACGAACTGCCTCGCGTGGCGATCGCGCTGATGATGTCGTCCAATACATCACCCTCGGGCAGCAGGTTTTCAAAAAATGTTTTTACCTGGTCGCCCACATAGCGCTGCGCCACCACCGGAAACTGGGGCGCCAAGGCATAGCCCTTGTCGGTGATCCACTGCGGGTCATATTCAAAAAAGTAGGCTGCCTGCGCGTGGCCAAACCAGCCCATCGGCCGGACGGTATCCCACACCCGAAGTCTGATCATGGCGCGCCCGTGGCAGGGGTGCTGGCTGCGGTTGCATCCACGCTCCACCCCTCAACGTTGACCCGCAGTCCCAATCCAAGCAGTAGCTGAAGCATGAGGTTCAAGGAGCAGCGGCTCGGGTCGCTTTCGGCATCGCGGATAAAGGACTCGCTGACATTGCAAATCCCAGCCGCCTGGGCGCGGGTGAGCCTTTGGCGCCTGCGTTCCTGGAGTAGCTGCTGGGAGAGCGATTTCAAGGTGTCCGGTGACAGCAACATGTGGTTCTCATCAGGGCATTGATCCTCAAAATTGATCTCATGAGGTCAAATTCTATGGCGCACACCGTGGTGTGTCGAGTGGACTTGCAGTCAAGCAGCGTCAATTTTTTGTTCTCTTGAGAGCGTTTATGCGTTTTTCTTAAAAATTCTGTTTACTTTTGTTCTTATGGGGTCGTTTGATTAAGTCATCCAGAAGGCCCTGGTTTGCGCACGGGTGCGACTCAATGATCTCTCAAAGCGACCAGGTGCACCCAATGATGGCCACAAAGGCAATAAATGACCCTGTGAGGTCAAATAATAAACCGTTCGATCAATCCGGCCAGGATTTCCGGCTGGTCGTGGTGCATCATGTGGCCGGCTTCCTCGATGCGGGCAACTTCGATCTGCGGCACCGCCAGGATGCGTTCGTGGTACTGGGCCAAGGTAAATGCGCCTTTCCACCAGAAATCCAGGCTGTTGTCGGCGGCCTCGACGGCCAGCACCGGCATGCTGATGCGCCGGTACAGTTCCAGCACCTCTTCCACCCGGTACAGGTAGGCATTGGGCAGCTTGTGGGCCGGGTCGCCTTGAATGATCCATTGGCCTTGGTCGTTTTCGCGCGCCCAGCGCCGCGCCAGCCAGTCGGCCTTGTCCTGCGGCAGGCGCGGGTTGGTTTTCATCAGCCGCCGCGCCACGCCGCTGGCGCTGTCGTAGGCATGCATGCGCAGGCTGCCCTGGTGCAGTTTTTTGAGCTCGTCCATCCAGCGCGCCAGCCGCTCCGGCGCCTGCGCCGGCACGGTGGCGGGCATGCCAAATCCTTCCAGGTTGACCAGGCGGCGGATGCGCTGCGGCCGCACGCCTGCGTAGTGCATCACCACATTGCCGCCCATGCTGTGCCCCACCAGGTTGACTGGCATGCCAGCCGCGTAGTGGTCCAGCAGAAAGTCCAGGTCCGCCAGATAGTCGGGGAACCAGAAGTTGTCCACCCCGCCCGAGGGCGTCTGGCCGTAGCCGCGCCAGTCGGGCGCAATCACAAAATGGTCGCCCTGCAGGGCGTCGACCACGAACTGGTAGCTCGCGGCTACATCCATCCAGCCGTGCACCATCACCAGCGGCGTTTTGCCCGGCGCGGGCGTGCCCCAGAGTTGGACGTGGTAGGTGGTGTTGCGCAGGGGGATGAACTCGCTGCGGTGGGGTTTTCGGGCTTGGTACATTGGAGGGATCATAAGGAGACGCGACGTGGAACCCAGTCAAGGCAGTGACATCCCCCCCGCAACGCCCGCCGCAGGCGCGCTGCCGGCCGGCTACCGCCGGCTGGTGGAGCCCTTTGGCTGGCGGGTGCCGCAGCAGTTCAACATCGCCCAGGTCTGCAGCGCGCGCTGGGCGGCCCAGCCGGGTGCTGCAAAAAGAATAGCAATACGCCAATATTCGGTGGGCTCTGGCGAGGTTTCTTATACCTATGCCGCGTTGCAGGCGCAGGCCGACCGGCTTTCGGCGGCGCTGCGCCGGCTCGGGGTGCAGCGCGGTGACCGGGTCGCCATCGTCATGCCGCAGCGTTTTGAAACCGCAGTGGCCTACATCGCCGTGCTGCAGATGGGGGCGGTGGCCATGCCGCTGTCCATGCTGTTCGGTCCGCAGGCGCTGGAGTTCCGCCTGCACGATAGCGAGGCGGTGGTGGCGATTGCCGAAGCGGAGGCGCTGCCGGACCTGGAGACTGCGCGTCAGGGCTGCCCGCTGCTGCGCACCGTCATCGGCGTGGGCAGTGCCGCCGCCACCCGCACCCTGGCGGACCGCCACTACGCCACCATACTGGCCCGCGCACCCACAGGCTTTGCGCCGGTCAGCACCGGTGCCGACGACCCAGCGGTGCTGATCTACACCAGCGGCACCACCGGTAACCCCAAGGGCGCGCTGATTCCCCACCGCGCCCTGATCGGCAACCTCTCGGGCTTTGTCTGCAGCCAGAACTGGTTTGGTTTTGACGGCCAGCGCAATGCGCGTTCCGACGCTGTGTTCTGGTCACCCGCCGACTGGGCCTGGACCGGTGGCCTGATGGATGCGCTGCTGCCCACGCTGTACTTCGGTTGCACCATCGTGGCCTTCAGCGGCCGTTTTGCGGCGCAGACGGCGCTGGAGCTGATGGGCCGCTGTGGCGTGACGCACACTTTTTTGTTTCCGACCGCGCTCAAGGCGATGATGAAGGCCTGCCCCGGCGTGGATGGCCGCACGGTGCAGGCGCAGTTCGGCCTGCGGCTGCAGGCGCTGATGAGCGCTGGCGAGGCCATGGGCGACGCCGTCTTTGGCTACTGCCAGGCCCAGCTCGGCGTGACGCCCAACGAAATGTTCGGCCAGACCGAGATCAACTACATCGTCGGCAACTGCGCGCTGCACTGGCCACCCAAGCCCGGCAGCATGGGCATGGGCTACCCCGGCCACCGGGTGGCGGTGATTGATGAGGCCGGGCGCGAATGTGCCGTGGGCGTGCCGGGCGATGTGGCGCTGCACCGCTTTGACCGTGACGGCCAGCCGGACCCGATTTTTTTTCTGGGCTACTGGAAAAATGCCGCCGCCACCCACGACAAGTTCACCGGCGACTGGTGCCGCACCGGCGACCTGGCAGTGCGCGATGCCGACGGCTACCTCTGGTACCAGGGCCGGGCCGACGATGTGTTCAAGTCGGCCGGCTACCGCATCGGACCGGGCGAAATCGAGAACTGCCTGGTCAAGCACCCGGCAGTGGCCAATGCGGCGGTGGTGCCCAAGCCCGACCCCGAACGCGGCGCGCTGGTCAAGGCCTATGTCGTGATTGCTCCTGATTTGCTAGCGCAGTGCCAAGGCGATTCAAGGGCTGCAGCGCAATTGCATGCCACTCTGACGCTGGAATTGCAGGCCCATGTGAAGGCCCTGCTGGCGCCCTACGAGTACCCCAAGGAGATTGAATTCGTCGACGCGCTGCCGATGACCACCACCGGCAAGGTGCAGCGCCGCGTGCTGCGCCTGCAGGAAGAAGCCCGGGCGGCAGCGCTGCGGCTTGCGGCATCGTAAACTTGGTGCCATGAACACTGTACAACTGGGTCAGAGCGACCTGCACGTCACCCCCATCTGCCTGGGCACCATGACCTTTGGTGAACAGGTCGATGAGGCCTTGAGCCACACCATCCTGGACCGCTCCCTGGAGCGTGGCATCAACTTCATCGACACCGCGGAAATGTATGCGGTGCCGCCCCGGGCCGAAACCTTTCAGACCACCGAAAAGATCATCGGCAACTGGCTGCAGAAGACCCCCGGCGCCCGGCAAAAACTGGTCATTGCCACCAAGGTGGCTGGTCCGGCGCGCGGCATGGCCTGGATCCGGGGTGGCAGCTTGGACCTGACCGGGGCTGACATTCTCGCCGCCTGCGACGGCAGCCTGGCGCGGCTGAAAACGGATGTGATCGACCTCTACCAGATCCACTGGCCGACGCGTGTGGTGCCCATGTTCGGCGCCATGTACTACGACCCCAAGCGCGACCAGGCCGCACATACCTCCCTGCATGCCCAGCTCGAGGCCTTGCACACCCTGGTAAAGGCCGGCAAGGTGCGGGCTGTGGGCCTGTCGAACGAAACGCCCTACGGCGTGCACGAGTTTGTGCGCCTGGCCGAGCAGTACGGCCTGCCGCGCGTGGCCACGGTGCAAAACGCCTACTGCCTGCTCAACCGTTCGCCGGAAAACGGCCTGGACGAGACCATGCACCGCCTGGGCGTGTCACTGCTGGCCTATTCCCCGCTGGCCTTCGGCCTGCTCACCGGCAAATACGATGCCTCCGGCATTACCGGCCCGGACGCGCCGGCCAAAGCCCGCATGACGATGTTCGAGTCCATGCGCAAGCAGCGCTGGGGCCGGCCCGAGGCGCTGGCTGCGGCGCGCCGCTACAACGCCCTGGCCCGCGAATACGGCATGACACCGACGCAGATGGCGCTGGCGTTCTGCTACACCAAGTGGCAGGTGGCCAGCACCATCATCGGCGTCTCGACGCTGGCGCAGCTCGATGAAGACATTGACGCCTTGGGCACCACCCTGCCCGAGGAGCTGCTGAAGAAGATCGACGCCATCCGCTGGGAAATCCGCGACCCGGCGATCTGAACCCGGCGCCGGCTCCCACGCCCGCGTGTGCCGCCACCGCGGGCTCAGTCGGCAGCCCACTCCAGCACCTGCCAGCAAAAGGCGCCAGGGTGGGGGGCAAGGATGTCAGTCATAGGCTTGGGGGAAGGGCCGCAGGGCCCGGTAAAAGGCCATGTCGTGGCTGGGCCAGATCGTCGCGCCCGTGTCCACTGCCAGGGCCTTGAGTTTGCGGATGCTGTCAATGGCCAGCGCTTCCTGGCCCTGCCACAGGCCGCCCGGTGCGATCTCGTCGTCCAGGTTTTCCTGCAGGTCCGCAGCGTCACCGGCCAGCAGCACCGGCGGCCCCTTGGGCAGCTCGATCCACATCGACATGTGGCCGGCGGTGTGGCCCGGTGTCGCTACCGCTTGCACCCCTGGCACCACCGTGTACTCGCCTTTGTGCAGGCGGAACTGCAGCGGCGCTCCGGCGTCGTCGTGCAGGTCGTCGTCGAACACGCTGCCGTCCTGTCCGCTGCGGGCGGCGGCCAGCTCGTCGTGCTGCAGGTGGATCTCCGCGCCGCAGCCGCAGCGGCGCATTTCGCGCAGCCCGCCGGCATGGTCCCAGTGCAGGTGGCCGACGAACAGCACATCAATGTCCGCCGGCGTCAGGCCCAGGCGCGCCAGGTGCTGCGGAATGCGCTGCTCTTCGGTCATCACCGGCGGGCCGTCTGGAAAGCGCTCGGGCGGGAAGAAGCGCCCACACAGCGCCGGGGTGTTGATCTTCTGGTGGTCACAGCCCACGTCATAAAGGATGCGGCCGTTGGCGGTCTCTATCAGGTAGGCCAGGATGGGCGCCTCGATCACCTGGCCCTGGCCGACCCGGTAGGTGGAGATGGTCTTGTCGTAGTGCTGGGTGGCCGTCAACAGCGGCCAGAGTTTGCGAACCTGGGTCATGGGCTTGCCTTGGTGTTTCGCTCCATCCGGGGTGGCCGCGCCGATGACATGGTAGCCCAGCGCGGCGGCGGCCGGGTTCAGCAGGGTTGGCAAAGGGTGGGCGCCGTATGCGTTAGGGTGGTAGAGCAGCGTCTCGACGTTTCGATCACGGTCGCGTGCTCAAACGCTGAGTAGGCCGTCGGTACCCAGGTGCAGGTCCGGGCCATGCTGTTCGAGCGCGCGCACCGACAATAGCCGCCATGGCAAAGAAAGACCATGTCTCTGAAACGCCGGCAACCGCCCTGCTGCGGGCGCAGCGCATCCCATTGACAGAGCATGTTTACGAATACCTGGAACATGGCGGTGCCCAGCACAGTGCGCAGGTGCTGGGCTTTGATCCCTTCATGGTGGTCAAGACCCTGGTCATGCAGGACCAGGATGCGGCACCGCTGCTGGTGCTGATGCATGGCAACCGCACCGTATCCACCAAAAACCTGGCGCGGCAGATCGGCGCCAAGTCGGTGGCGCCCTGCACGCCCGAGGTGGCCAGCCGCCACAGCGGCTACCAGGTGGGCGGAACGTCTCCGTTTGGCACCCGCAAGGCCATGCCGGTGTACATCGAGCAAACGATCCTGGACCTGCCGGAAATCCTCATCAATGGCGGCCGGCGCGGCTTTCTGGTGCGGATTGATCCCCGCGTCTGTCTGCAGTTGCTCTCGGCAAAGCAGGTACAGTGCGCGCTGGCGCCCTGAGGGCGCACCCCCGACAGGAGATGCTGGTTTGGACGCCCCCACGACGTTGTTCCCCGCGCTGGCCGTGCTGGCCGCCTACCTGACAGGATCGCTGTCCTTTGCGGTGATTGTCAGCCGTGCCATGGGCCTGAACGACCCCCGCACCTACGGCAGCAAGAACCCCGGCGCGACCAATGTGCTGCGCTCGGGCTCCAAGCCGGCGGCGGTGGCCACGCTGCTGCTCGACGCCCTCAAGGGCTGGCTGCCCGTAGTGCTGGTGCGTTGGTACGGCAAGCCCTACGGGCTGGAGGACGGCACCGTCGCGCTGGTCGCGCTGGCCGCATTTCTGGGCCATCTGTTTCCGGTGTTTTTCCGCTTTGTCGGCGGCAAGGGTGTGGCCACTGCCTTGGGCGTGCTCGCTGGCATCAGTGGCCTGCTGGGGCTGGCAGCCGCGCTGGTCTGGCTGGGTGTGGCCGTCGCCTTGCGCTATTCCTCGGCCGCTTCGCTGACGGCAGCGCTGACCAGTCCGCTGGTGTACTGGCTGGGGGACGGGCGGGCCTGGAGCGCAGACCCGCGCATTCTGGCCGCCATGGGCGCCATGGCAGCCCTGCTGGTGTGGCGCCATGCCGAGAATATTGCCCGCCTGCGCCAGGGCACCGAGTCACGCCTGGGCAGCAAAAAGTCCTGAGGGGCCGGCGCTGCGCCGGGACCCGCCAGCGGCGGGTCAGCGCGTCAGGGACGCTTTTCCAGCACCATTTGTTCGTTGTTGCGGGTCATCTGGAAATGCGCCAGGAAGCTGTTGCCCAGCAGCACATAGGGCATGGCACCGGCCGAGACCACCGATTCCACATCGTTGACCGTGACATCGCCGACCCGCACCGAGGCCAGCTTGACGCGCCAGCTTTGCACCACGCCATTGGCCGTGCTCATGGGCACCGAAGCGCCGGACTGGTAGTCCAGCCCGATGCGCTGGGCATCGCTGATGCTCATGGCCACTGCCGTCGCACCGGTGTCCACCATCAGCTGCACCGGTTTGCCATTGATCTGGCCGGGCGTCACAAAGTGGCCGCCGGCACCGACGGCCAGCACCAGCTTGGACTTGCCGGGGTCGGAGCTGCGGCCCCCGGCCCCCACGTTGGCTGGTGTTTCCCCCAGCCGCAGGGTGTGCTGCTTGCCCGCAATGTCCACCACCGCGAAGTCGCCCTGCGCCGAGACGATGCGCACACCCTTGAACGACTCGCCCACGGCCACGCCCTTGGGCGGATTGCCGTCCACGATCACCAGCGCCTTGCCCGGGAATATGCCGACCAGCACGACCGTCTGGGCCTGGCCCAGGGAGGCTGCCAGCAGCGCCAGGACGGGAAGGCGGCGCAGCAGCATCAGTCGCGGAAGTTGTTGAAGCTCAGTGGCACATCGGCCACGTCTTTTTTGATCAGCGCCATGGCCGCCTGCAGGTCGTCGCGCTTGGCGCCGGTCACCCGCACGGCGTCGCCCTGGATGGCGGCCTGCACCTTCAATTTGCTGTCCTTGATCAGGCGCTGGATCTTTTTGGCGACCTCGGCCTCGATGCCGTTACGCACCTTGATCACCTGCTTGACCTTGTCGCCACCGATTTTCTGTACATCGCCCAGGTCCAGGAAGCGCACGTCCACGCTGCGCTTGACCAGCTTGGTGTTGAGCACATCGCGGATCTGCGTCAGCTGGAAGTCGGCGTCGCCGATCAGGGTGATTTCCTTGTCCTTAATCTCGATGCTGGCACTGGTGCCCTTGAAATCAAAGCGGGTGGTGATCTCCTTGACGGTGTTTTCCACGCCGTTCTTCACTTCGGTGAGGTTCGCTTCGCAGACGGTATCGAAAGACGGCATACAGGCACCTTGACGGGCGGTGAGACAATCCGGCCATGTTAGTCGAGAAAAACGTTCCGCTGCAGGGCCTGAACACTTTTCACATTGTCGCCAAGGCCCATTCACTGGTTCGAATCCGGTCCGAAGACGACCTGCGCGCCGTACTGGCCGACCCGGTTTTCGGCCCTGCGCCCAAGTTTGTGCTCGGCGGCGGCAGCAATGTTGTTCTCACCGGCGATGTCCGGCCGCTGGTGCTCAAAATCGAAGTGGCCGGGCGCCGTCTGGTGCGGGAAACCGCGCGGCACTGGATCATCGAGTGCGGTGCCGGCGAAGACTGGCACGACTTCGTCCGCTGGACGCTGGAGCAGGGCTACCCCGGCCTGGAAAACATGGCCCTGATTCCCGGCACCGTGGGTGCCTCCCCGGTGCAAAACATCGGTGCCTACGGCGTCGAATTGCAGGACCGCTTTGACTCCCTGGACGCGCTCGACCTGCACACCGGCGAGCTGTTTACCCTGCATGCCGCGCAATGCGCCTTCGGCTACCGCGACTCGGTCTTCAAACACGCCAGCGCGCCGGCGGGGCCGGACGCGTCCCGTCCCGGGCTGGGCCTCAAGGACCGGGCGGTCATTGTGCGCGTGCGCTTTGCGATTCCCAAGGCCTGGAAGCCGGTGCTGGGCTACGCCGACATCGAAAAAAAGATGGCCGAGCACCACTGTACCCAGCCCACGGCGCAGCAGTTGTTCGACTGGGTGTGTGCCATCCGCCGCGCCAAGCTGCCGGACCCGGCCGTGGTGGGCAACGCCGGCAGTTTCTTCAAGAACCCCAGCGTCACGCCCGAGCAATGCGCCGACATCATCGCCCGCGACCCCAAAGTGGTGCATTACCGCCTGGTGGACGGCTCGGTCAAGCTCGCCGCCGGCTGGCTGATCGACGCTTGCGGCTGGAAGGGCAAGTCCGTCGGGCAGGCCGGCGTGTATGAAAAACAGGCGCTGGTGCTGGTTAACCGCGGCGCGGGCACCGAGGGCCATGGCGCCACCGGCGGCGAGGTCATGACCCTGGCGCGGGCGATTCAGACCAGTGTTTATGAGCGTTTTGGCATCCTGCTGGAAACCGAGCCGGTGGTGGTGTAGCCATGTCGAAGATGGAGCGCTTTCTTCTCAGCAAAGGCCGGTACCTGCCTTGGCTGGTGTGGGGCAGTGTCCTGTTCTGGTTGTTGCTGCTGGGGGGCAGGGTGGTGAATGCCTGGCACTTCCGCACCGGCCTGCTGGTGCCAGTTTTCTTTGTGACCGCCGGGGCGATGGTCCTGACCTTTTGGGTTGCGGGCCGGCGCGAACGCTGGATCCGCGAGGGGCCGCTGCCGCTGTTTCTCAAGCGCCAGGTGCGCACACAGCACCCCCACCTGACGGCCAAGGACGTCGATCTGGTCGAGCGCGGCCTGCGCCAGTACTTTTATGCCTGCAGCCGCTCTGGCCGGCAGTTCGTGGCCATGCCGTCCCAAGCGGTGGATGCCATGTGGCATGCGTTCATCCTGCACACCCGCCTGTACCGCGACTGGTGCGATCTGGCGCTGGGCCGCTTCCTGCACCATACGCCGGCCGAGGCCCTGGGCCAGCGGCCCGAGCGCAACGATGGCCTGCGCCGCGCCTGGTATTGGGCCTGCAAGGACGAGGCCATCAACCCGCGCACGCCGACACGCCTGCCGCTGCTGTTTGCGCTGGATGGCAAGTTGGCAATTCCCGGCGGCTTTCTCTACACCGCCGATTGCAACGACATCCGGCGCAAGAGCGAACACGGTGGCGACGGCAGCAACAGTTTTTGTGGCACCGACTTTTCTGACGGGTCGGCCAGCGGCGACAGCGGTAGTTTTGGCGGTGCCGACTCCAGCGGCGCCGATGGTGGCGACGGTGGCGGTGACGGTGGGGGTGGTTGTGGTGGCGGCGACTGACGCAGTGGCAATCAAAAACGGAGGTGTTGGACGATGAAAAACGTACTGGTTCTGGGGGGCAGCGGTTTTGTGGGTGCCCACCTGTGTGAAAAACTCGCGCGTGCGGGCTGGTCGGTGACCGTGCCCACGCGCCGGCGCATCCATGCCCGCGCGGTGCAGCACCTGCCCGGGCTCACCGTGCTGGAGCTCGACGTGCATGACGAGGCGGCGCTCACGGCCGCAGTCGCCGGCCACAAAGCGGTAGTCAACTGCGTGGCCATTCTGCACGGCACCGCGGAGGCCTTTGACAAGGTGCATGTGGCCCTGCCGCAAAAGCTGGCGCGGGCCTGCGCCGCTGCGGGCGTGCAGCAGCTGGTGCACATCAGCGCCCTGGGTGTGAACGCCGGGCAGCCCGACGCCGCGCCCTCGCTGTACCTGCGCAGCAAGGGCCGGGGCGAGCAGGCGCTGGCCCTGGCACAGCGCAGCGGTGTGGACGTCAGCTTCCTGCGCCCCAGCGTCATTTTTGGCCAGGGGGACAAATTCCTCAACCTGTTTGCCAATTTGCAGAAGATCGCGCCTTTCATGCCGCTGGCCGGTGCGCAGGCACGCTTTCAACCGGTCTGGGTGCAAGACGTGGCGCAGGCAGTTGTGCGGTGCCTGGCGCTGCCGCCCACCCGGGCCGATGCGCCCCGGGTGGTGGAGGCCTGCGGCCCCCAGGTCTGGACGCTGCGCCAGCTGGTGCACATGGCTGCCTGCCTGGCCGGCGTCAACCACGGCCGGGGGCGGGCGGTGATCGGTCTGCCGGCCTGGGCCGGCACGCTGCAGGCATGGGTCATGGAGCACTTGCCCGGCCCCACGCTGATGAGCCGCGACAACCTGGCTTCGATGCAGGTGGACAACGTGGCCACACCCGGCGTACCGGGACTCTCCAGCCTGGGTATGACGGCGGCGGCGCTGGAGCCTATCGCCCGCGATTACCTGACGCAGGGCCAGGCCACCCATGGCCTGCTGGGCGTGCGCCAGCACTCCCACCGCTGAGGCACCAGCCCAGGGCCGCGGGGGCGGCCCGCCGGGTGCGTCGGGCTATTTGCGGTCGTCGTTCGACAGGCTGAGAAAATCGCCGTCGCGGCCGAGCTCGAGCAGGCCGCTGCGGGCGTAAATGCCCAGTTTGGCGCGAGTGTCGACGATGTCGAGGTTGCGCATGGTGAGCTGGCCGATGCGGTCCTGCGGCGAGAACACCGATTCACCTTTTTCCATGGTCAGCCGCTCCGGGTGGTAGGTCAGGTTCGGGCTCTCGGTATTGAGCAGCGAATAGTCGTTGCCCCGGCGAAGTTCCAGTGTCACGGTACCGGTGATGGCGCGCGCCACCCAGCGCTGGGCGGTCTCGCGCAGCATGATGGCCTGCGAGTCAAACCAGCGGCCCTGGTACAGCAGCCGGCCGAGCTTGCGGCCACTGTCGCGGTACTGCTCGATGGTGTCTTCGTTGTGGATGCCGGTGACCAGGCGCTCGTAGGCGATGAACAGCAGCGCCAGCCCGGGGGCCTCGTAAATGCCGCGGCTCTTGGCTTCGATGATGCGGTTCTCGATCTGGTCGCTCATGCCCAGCCCGTGGCGCCCGCCAATGCGGTTGGCTTCCAGAATCAGGCCCACCAGATCGGGATATTCCACGCCATTGAGCGCGACCGGGCGGCCTTCTTCAAAGCGCACCGACACTTCCTCGGCCCGCACCACGCAATCGTCCTTCCAGAAGGGCACGCCCATGATGGGGTTGACGATGCGGATTCCGCTGTTGAGGTGCTCCAGGTCCTTGGCCTCGTGCGTGGCGCCTAGCATGTTGGAGTCGGTGGAGTAGGCTTTTTCGGCCGACATTTTGTAGCCGAAACCGTGCGTCGTCATGAAGGCCGACATTTCCGCGCGGCCGCCGAGTTCGTCAATAAAGGTCTGGTCCAGCCAGGGCTTGTAGATTTTGAGCGACGGGTTGGTCAGCAGGCCGTAGCGGTAAAAGCGCTCGATGTCGTTGCCCTTGAAGGTGCTGCCATCGCCCCAGATGTTGACGTCGTCCTGCTGCATGGCCGACACCAGCATGGTGCCGGTGACCGCCCGCCCCAGCGGCGTGGTGTTGAAGTAGGTGACACCGGCGGTGGAAATGTGGAACGCGCCGCTTTGCAGCGCGGCAATGCCCTCGGCGGCGAGTTGCTGGCGGCAGTCGATCAGGCGCGCCTTCTCGGCGCCGTACTCCATCGCCTTGCGCGGAATTTCGTCGTAGTCCGACTCATCGGGCTGGCCCAGGTTGGCGGTGTAGGCGTAGGGCAGGGCGCCCTTGCGCTTCATCCACAGCAGCGCCGCGCTGGTGTCGAGCCCGCCGGAAAAAGCGATGCCGACCTTCTGGCCGACCGGAATGGATTGCAGGATGGTATGGGACATTGAATGTGCCTCTGGCCCGCATGGAGCCTTGGGGTATTGCTACTGAAACAGTAGCGAAAAGGAAATTTCAGCCGTAGTGGCAGATGTAATGGAAGGCCTGTGCCACCCGGATGTCAAAGCTGGAGTTGCCCGCAATGCTGAACGACTCGCCCGGGCCGCAGGCCAGCCACTGTTCGCTGCCGGCGAGCTTGTATTCGCAGCCGCCACCCACGCACTCCATCACCTCCGGCGCGCCGGTGCCAAAGGTCAGGGCGGCAGGCAGCACCACGCCGACGGTCTTTTTGCTGCCATCGGCCAGGGTCAGGGTGTGGCTGACGCACTTGCCATCGAAATACACGCTGGCCTGGGTGGTGACGGAAACACCGTCAATGTGGGTGGTGGTCATGGGGCGGGTGGAAAAAGTAAAGCCGCGATTTTAGGGGAGGCGCGCAGCGCCGGCCCGGGCGGAAAACAATTCCGCCGAGAATCCGGCCGTCACCGCCTGGTCCGGCCACACCACCACCGGGCGCTTGATGACGCTGCTGTGCGCCAGCATCACCGCCACCGCCGTGGCGTTGTCCACCACCGCATCTTGCTCCGGTGCCGGCAGCTTGCGCCAGGTCGGGCCGCGGCGGTTGACCAGGGTTTCATGGCCCAGGGCGGCGAGCCAGCCCGGCAGCAGCGCCGCTGGAACGCCCTGTTTCTTGAAATCGTGAAACACATAGGCCACGCCGGCGGCGCTGAGCCAGTCGCGGGCCTTGCGCACGGTGTCGCAGTTGGGGATTCCGTAAACGGTGGTGTCGGTCATGCCCGCCATCATGCCATTGCCGCCGGGGCGCTGCGAAGCGCCCCGGCTGGGCGACAATCTGCGCCTTGCACCGACCGACCCATGAACCACCTACCCACCACCCTGGCCGGCTGGCTTGCCCACTGCGAGCAGCTGCACCCCGTCACCATTGACATGGGGCTCGACCGCGTGCGCACCGTCGCGCAACGCATGCAGCTCACGTTCAGCTGCCCGGTCATCACCGTGGCCGGCACCAATGGCAAGGGCTCCACCTGCGCCATGCTGGAGTCCATTCTGGGCCAGGCCGGTTACCGCACCGGCGTCTACAGCTCGCCCCACCTGGTAAGTTTTGAAGAGCGCCTGCGGCTCTTGGGCAAGCCGGTAGATGCTACAAGTTTGGTAGCAGGATTCCAAGCTGTGGAGCGGGCCAGAAGCCAAAACGGTGAGGAAATCTCGCTCACCTACTTCGAGTTCAGCACCCTGGCGATTTTTGAGGTCATGCGCCACAGCGCGCTCGATGTGGCGATTCTGGAAGTGGGCCTGGGCGGCCGGCTCGACGCCGTCAACATCATCGACCCGGACTGCGCCATCATCACCAGCATCGACCTTGACCACATGGAGCTGCTCGGCCCCGACCGCGAATCCATTGGCCGCGAGAAGGCCGGCATCATGCGCACCGGCCGGCCGGTGGTGGTGAGCGACCCCGTGCCACCGCAGAGCGTGCTCGACCATGCGCTAGAGGTGGGCGCCGACCTGTGGCGCGCCGGGCGCGACTTCAATGTGGCCGGCGATCCGCAGCAATGGAGCTGGGCCGGGCGCGGCCGGCGCTACAGCGGGCTGGCCTACCCGGCGCTGCGCGGCGCCAACCAACTAGTCAACGCCGCCGGGGTGCTGGCGGCGCTGACGGCCCTGCGCGAGGTCCTGCCGGTCACCGCCCAGGCGGTGCGCAACGGCTTTGCCTTTGTGGAGCTGCCGGGGCGCTTCCAGATCATCCCGGGGCAACCGACGCTGGTGCTCGATGTGGCGCACAACCCGCATTCGGTGGCAGCGCTGGCGGCCAACCTGGACGCCATGGGATTTTTCCCCACCACCCACGCCGTGTTCGGCGCCATGGCCGACAAGGACCTGGCGCCCATGCTGCGCCGGCTCAATCGCCTGGTCGACCGCTGGTATTGCACCGATCTGCCCACGCCCCGGGCCGCCAGCGGCGCGGCGCTCCAGGCCACCTGGGAGGCGCAAAACCAGCGCAAGGACGCTAGCGCCCGGGCCTTTGCCACCCCCCAGGAGGCGCTGGACGCGGCCATCGCCGCGGCCGACCCCGCTGATAGAATTGTGGTGTTTGGATCGTTTTACACCGTGGGCGGCGTGCTGGAGCAAGGCGTGCCGCGAATGCAGGCCAAACACCTGCGGCAATAGGGCCATTTTTCTTCCCCAGTCAGCCCATCCATGGCATTTTTCAAATTCCGCAAAGAGGGCGACGCCCAAAGCCCTCCGCCCCCGGCCCCCGAAAGCATCGAGGCGATGCGCAAGCGCGCCCGCTACCGGCTGGCGGGCGCTGCCATTTTGGTGGCTTTGGGTGTGATTGGTTTCCCCCTGGTGTTTGACAACCAGCCGCGCCCGATCGCGGTCGACATTGCCATCGACATCCCCGACAA
>Ga0007791_10000194_pt1 | contig 17498 bp, 16 predicted proteins | sample CryBogmetaGMA05M_FD_60368 | JGI IMG/M metagenome (GOLD analysis project Ga0007791, IMG submission 60368) | Freshwater microbial communities from Crystal Bog, Wisconsin, USA - MA0.5M | ecosystem: Environmental > Aquatic > Freshwater > Lake | place: Crystal Bog, Wisconsin, USA | collected 2009-07-06 | reverse complement strand
TTACCGCTCCAATCCGTCCTGCCTAGACTGGACAGTCACCGATTGGAGAATGCTGATGAGCCCGAAATCCCGGCTGTACACGCTTGTAAAGGCATGGAAGAACAAACCCTTCCAAGAAGTCCGCGACGCCTGTGGCGCGCCCTGGCTTGGCATTAGTAGCCAAGCTCTAGAAGAACATCAATCCTGGTCCAAGCGACAAGCGATTAGCCATGAACCCATTTTTAACTGCAAGGGAACAAAACTGACCGGCTCAATATTTAGACCATTACTGACAGCCTCCGATATGCAATTACTTCGTTTATTTATGGAGGGCTTAGATACGATTTCCTACTGGTATCGCAGCGGGCGTTTGATTCCTGGCATTCTGCCAGTGCCAACGCATGCACTTGCCTCCAGCGCTTACATCGATGCTATGAGCGATCTGATTCTGAACTCAAGACTTCCAGTAGGCCTTATTGCCTTAGGAGTGCCGTCCCTTCCTGAATTGGATATTGCCGAAGCATATACGGAGGGTCTGTTGCGAATGCGAAGACTAGGTGTCTTACTGCATTTCATGAATTTTTCAGGAGGCGCGCAGCAATTGCAATGGATTTCTGAAATGCAAGTCGAAGGAATTCATATCGATGTCAGAAAGCTTCGCGATAAGACACTGTCAGATAGTGTGATAGCCAAGCTAAAACAGCCTCCTTATTCATCCACGCAAATCTATGCAAGTAATGTCAGTCTTGTCAAAGATTTAGAAAATGCATCTGCGCTACAAGCGAATCACTGTTACGGTGGCCTGATGATGTCGCCCATCAGTCGCCATCAGATGCTCCAGATTAACGATAGCCGAATTGCTAAGGCTATTTTTTCGCTGCACCCTCATCCACAACCAAACCAAAACGGAGACAAGTAATGAGAAAACGCGTGATGTTGGTAGACGACCATCCAGCAATGTTGATGGCCCTTAAAAGTATGCTGCAAGATCAGTTGTTATTTGAAATTGCAGGACAGGCTCAGAATGGCGAAGAATGTCTTCGGTCTATAAAAGAAGTAAATCCTAATATGGTGATTCTGGATCTCGACATGCCCAAGACTGATGGATTTGATGTCATTAGGCGCATTGGCTTAATGTATCCAGATGTACGAGTTCTGGTCCTATCCAGTATGGATGAAGCGGTATACGGCGGCAGGGTTCGATCGCTTGGTGGGCACGGTTTTGTCAATAAAACTGCTGGGGCTGACGTTATCCTAGCTGCCTGCGTTGCAATCTCACAAGGATATAACTTTTTCACTCATGGCAAAAATGGTAACAGCTCATTAAGTGACAACGATAAGTTAGCATTAATTTCTGATCGAGAGTTACAGGTCATGAAATATCTTGGAAAAGGTAACACCAATCAGCAAATTTCAGACATGCTACATATCAGCAATAAAACTGTAGCCACCTATAAGACTAGAGTGTTTGACAAACTTGGCATCAATAATATTGCCGACTTAATCTTGTTCTGCCGAATGAACAAGATTATCGAAAGCTAAAAGAAGCATGTATCGATTCATCGTCTGTATATCAATGCTGATTTGTCCACTATTCCATCAGGCAAACGGTATGGCTTTTGCACACTCCCCAAGCCCGGCAGAGCAGCGATGGATCGATGAAAATCCCATAGTGCATTTCAGCATTCACGAGAAATATGCGCCTTACTTGGAAACCGAGCAGGGCAAGAAAAAAGCTGGGGTCTTTTATGTACTCTTAAAAAGCTTTGGAGAATTTACTGGGCAAGAATTTTTGCCAAAGTGGAGAAAGACCGAGCAAGAGGGACTTCACCAACTAGCAAATGGTGAAGTCAATTTTATTATTGATCCACCAAGATTAAATGAGGAGTACCTTAAATTTGGCTCTCTATCAGAGGCAATCTTTTGGGGGCATGATGCTATTTTGACAACAGCTCACAAAAATGCTGAATCTATTGCCCCTGCCAATATTGCCTACTTTGACCGTGGCTTTGAAAGCCCGCCAATACCCAAGCATCCTCAAGCAAGCATCTCTTCACATACTGAAAAACTCATTCACGATTTACTCAAAAATGATATTGAGGCCTTGGTATTACCTATTCGACTAGCCCATCAGCTAATCCAAAAGTTTAATAGGCCAGAGCTTCAGCTAGATGGTATTTACAGCCGAAAACCTTTTCCATATCAGTGGGTCATTTCTCATGAAGACAGCGCCCTCCATACTCTGTTAAACAACTATTTAAATAACTTAGACCCCATAGAATCAGGAAACCTATTTGCGCTTGCAGATTTAAGCACCAGGCAAAATAGAAGCTCTACTTACAGCGCCCTACCTTGGCTATCAACCTTCGCTATATTGATACTAGGTAGTCTTTTATTTTGGCGCCTACAAAAAAAGCAGTCATATCAGGAAGAAAAAGCTACAGGCTTACTTGCATCTAAAGATCTAGCTGAAAAAGCGAATGCCGCTAAATCTGCTTTTCTTGCCACCATGAGTCATGAAATTCGTACTCCGATGAACGCAATCTTAGGTGTACAAGAGTTATTACTAAGTAATCAGCAATTTCCAGAGAAGGAAAAATCACTCTTAAAAAGCGCCCATTCTTCAGCGCAATCATTGCTAGGGATCCTAAATCAAGTACTAGATCTCTCAAAGATTGAGGCTGGGAAGCTCACCTTAAATTTAGAGCCCTGCTGTCTCAATACTCTGATTGACGATATCCATTCAGCCTTTTCAACAATGGCACATCAACAAGATCTTATTCTCCATACCTCTAAAGATCCTAGGATTGCTCCCGTCTTAATGATTGATACTTTGCGACTGCGCCAAATTCTGCAAAATTTACTTAGCAATGCAATTAAATTTACTGATCGCGGTGAAATCTACCTCTCAGTCAGCGTGCTAGCTGATGATCATGCAGGACAATTACTTGAATTTAGAGTCATCGATACTGGAATTGGTATGGGTACCGAAGATATCAAGCTCGCCCTGCAAGCTTTTGAACAAGTTCCCGGTAAGGCAGATCAGCAAAATGGTACTGGCCTCGGTCTAACTATTACTAATCATTTAGTCACCTCCATGAATAGCCAGCTTTACTTTGAAAGCGCCCCTGGCTTTGGCAGTAATATTCATTTTTGTGTGGCACTCCCACGAACTAGCATTGCTGTAACAAAAAATAATCATATAGAGGGTTCCTCGACACCCCGAAGACTAGTTTCTAAAGAGCCTCAGGATGAGAATCGCCCAATTAAAGCCCTAGTAGTTGAAGATCATCCTGCGAGCCGACAAATTATTTCTTTGCAATTGGAGGCGTTAGGACTTGAAGTGCAGGTCTGCGAAAGTGCTAGTACTGCAGTTGAACTATTAGGCAAACAAGATTTTGATCTATTACTCACCGATCAATCCATCCCAGGTATGCAGGGCTCAGAATTAGCAAAACACATTCGCTCTTTGGGACATTGTGAGATCGTCATCATTGGCATTACTGCAGATATCTATGCGCTAGATTCTCGAGAACAGTTTCTTGCCGCTGGTATGAATGGGGTGCTTGTCAAACCCTTAAACTTAATAACATTAGAAAATGAGCTTGCTCGCCATTTCACTTCGCAAGAAATTACTAATGAGCAAGTGGTAGCCAATGCCGTTGGAGAATACTCTTTTGACCTGTTTTCCAACCTCTTGAAACAAAATCCAAGCCACATTCAGCTCATATTAGAAGAGATTAAAAAAGTTCATATTCAAACGCTTAACATACTAAAAACTGAGCCTATTGATGAGAGCAGCTTGGCAAGAATGCTTCACAGAATCAAGGGTGGCGCCCAACTTTTGAGTGCCCCGCGCTTTGTTCAAAACTGTGAGGCCTTAGAACTACCAGGTCCATTACCAGATAGAGTCAATGCATTTATTACATTACTCGAGGAGCAAAATCAGATAATTGATTACTATGCGGCAAAGCATACAAGCCCTTAATCACAGGCTTGCCTTTGCCTTCTGTCTTGGTAGGTTTATGCTATCGGGATGCAGCAATCGATATATCATTTTTTTTCTGTAGCCCTCAGAATTCTGTGGACAGGGTTTTGTCTTTTTGCTCTGCCTGCAAAAGCAGAGGAAGCACGTATAGCTCTACCTCAAATAGTTAGCATCAGCTTAGAGCGTAATCAAATTCCAAAAGATTCAGTAAGTATTTCAGTAATAGAAATCGAACCTGGTCGCCCAGGAAAAAATATTTCAAAAAATATCCTAAATTGGCGAGCTACTGAAGCCATGAACCCTGCATCAACCATGAAGTTACTCACCACGCTAGCAGGTTTAGATATCTTAGGGCCGCAATATCGTTGGCGAACTAATATCTACACCGATGGGTTTATTCGCCAAGGTCTTCTCAAGGGAAATTTATACTTACAAGGTACAGGCGACCCAAAACTCATTCCCGAGGAACTTGCTAAGTTGATGAAGTCATTGCAAGCGCTTGGTATCCAAAGAATAGATGGTAATTTATTCTTTGATCGCAGCGCTTACGCACCCGAGGTAATGGAGCACAACACAATCGATGGTGAAGCTCTGCGTGCATATAACGTGCCACCCGATCCATTGCTATATGCATTTAGAACCCTTTCGTTCCAGCTGGGCAAGTCACGCTCGGCTGAATTTATCGATATTAGCTATACCCCGGCGCTTTCGCAGCTCAGGATTGACAATCAGATGCAGCTAGTAGATCGCCCTTGCGATAACTGGAAGAGTGATCTTCGCTTCAGCTTGGACCCTGAGGGCGTAACTAAAACCAATCAGTCGCTACTCGCCCAGTTTTCAGGGGCGTTTCCTAGCTCATGTAAAGGTGTGAACTATAACGTCGTTGCACTAGATGCCAACACTTTTCTAACCCAAGGTTTTGCTGCTGCTTGGGAACTAGCAGGTGGCACATGGGTAAAAACTCCTATCGGAAAAAATGGCAATGTCCCGCTTGCTGCACGACTACTCTTACAATACGAAGGCATAAATCTTGCTGATGATGTTCTGGATATTAATAAGTATTCCAATAATGTCATGGCACGCCAAGTTCTTCTGACATTAGCCCTAGAAAAAATAGGTAAGCCAGCTACCACTGCTAATGGTGAAGTAGTAATTCAGAGTTGGCTTAAACAAAATAGCTTAGATTTTCCTGGTCTCGTAATTGAGAATGGCTCAGGCTTATCACGTACTGAAGCTATTTCAGCTGAACAAATGAATCAACTCTTATTCACTGCCCGTAATCTGCCCGTGGGAGAGATTTTCTATAACAGCCTACCGATTGCTGGCACCGATGGCACGATGAGAAACCGCCTAATGGCACAATTGCGAAAGTTTTTACATCTCAAGAAAAAGCCTGAAGCCAGAATTAAGACTGGTTCACTAGCTGATGTACGGGCTATTTCTGGCTATGTAATAAGTAAATCTGGGAAGCTATATGCAGTGACCTCATTTATCAATCACCCTAATGCTTGGAAAGGTTTAGAGGCGCACGATCAATTGCTAGCGTGGCTACTTGAAGATGGTCCAGAACCAAAACATGCGCGCTGAAGTCGATCTCTAACACCATCCCATTCTTCTCCGAGAGGTGGCTCTGGGAATAGAATTAAGTCCCAGCCTTGTTGATCAAGATCGCGCAATGAGCGATACAAACGACTGGCAAACCCACCGCTATCACTTGGTACTTTCACTTCCTCGAAATAGACAGACGGATGACCATCCTCGCCTAAAGAAGATTCAGAATCCCAAACAGCAACTGCAACACGAGACTTAGTATCCGGAAATTCGCTAAGAGCGTCTAGAACTCGCCCAGGGGCATATAAACGTAAAGGGGTGTTTGGTGCGTAATGCGCCTTTAGACTTCCTGAAACTCTTGGTAAAGTAGCCGGCAAATTCACATCATGAAGATCACTCTTTATCCCGCTAGCTTGGTAAACCATAACACCAGTTTTTGCAAAGATCTCTTTGGGAGTGATTGTGCCTGGACGTAGCAGAACAGCTTTATCGCCAGAAGTCATATCAATAATGGTTGATTCAATACCAAACTCACAATCACCGCCATCCAGAATCATCAGATCGAGGATGCCCTCAAACTCATTACGAACATCAGCTGCGCTGGTTGGAGATACTTTGCCAAAACGATTTGCAGATGGTGCGACTACCCCACCCTTAAACTTTCTCAACAACTCCCCAGCCATCGGGTGTGCAGGAGCACGAATAGCTACCGTATCTTGACCGCCAGTTAATTCATTGAGAACACTCTTATCTTTTTTAAAGACCAAGGTGAGAGGACCGGGCCAGAAGGCATTCACTAGCTTAAGCGCATCTTCAGATAAATCTCTTACCCAAGGCGCTAAGACTTGCGCCCAATCTACTTGAGATTGATCAAATTTATCAGGTGCCGCTAAGTGCACAATCAGGGGATGATTGGCTGGGCGACCTTTGGTGCTAAAGATTTTTTTGATGGCCTCTGGATTTCTTGCATCTGCTCCAAGACCGTAGACCGTCTCTGTTGGAAAGGCGACTAAACCACCATCTCGCAAGCACTGCACAGCTTCATTAATCACTGCAAAGGATTGCAGTGTCGTACTATCAGCGGACATTCTAGGGCTCAATGCCTAATTCAGTAGCCACGGCAGCACAATTTTGGCGTGCCTCATTCAATGCTTCACCTAAGCAGTTAATATGACCCATTTTTCTGCCGATACGAGGAGCCGATTTACCGTAGAGATGTAACTTTGCATCAGGATGTGCAAGCACTTTATTCCAGGCGGGTTCTCTTGCTTTGTCTTCGCTACCTTCAAACCAAAGATCACCCAATAAATTCAACATTGAGACTGGTGCCAATTGGCGCGTATCTCCCAAAGGTAAACGAGCCATTGCTCTTACTTGTTGTTCAAATTGACTGCTGACACAAGCATCCATGGTGTAGTGACCAGAGTTATGTGGACGAGGCGCGATTTCATTAGCAACAATATCGCCATTTTTCAGTACAAAAAACTCAACGCAGAGAACGCCAACATACTCAATTTTTCGGATCAAGGCTTTTGCTGCATCTACAATCTTTTTCTCTTGGGCAGGCTTTAGTGATGGCGCTGGTACGGTGGAGGTGTGCAAGATACCCTCACGATGAATATTTTGTGACACAGGATAAGCTACTACTGCATCATCATAGCTACGTACCACTAATGCAGAAACCTCAAAATCGAGCTCCATACGCTTTTCAAGTACGCATGGCACATGTCCAAAATGATTCCATGTAGTAGTTAAACCTTCCGCATCATAAATCGTTGCCTGACCTTTGCCGTCATAGCCCATGCGGGCAGTCTTTAATATTCCAGGAAAAAGTTCTGCAGGAGCATGCGCAATATCAGCATCATGTTCGATCACAAAATAGGGCGCAGGACCAATATTTGTTTCAGACTTCCACGTAGCTAAGAATTTTTTCTCTTCAATCCGATTTTGTGCCAGAGAAACGCAGTTACTGCGAGGTGCCACAAAAACACCCAAAGACTCCAACTCATCTAGAGCCTGGGCAGGAACATTTTCAAATTCAGTACTCACAGACGCACATATTCCTGCCATTTCTTTTAAGGCAGCTGAGTCGGTGTAATCCGCCTGAATAAATTTTTCTGCAATTGAGCCAGCAGGGCTATCAGAACTAGGATCTAAGACACACACCTTATATCCCATCGCTTGTGCAGCCTGAGTAAACATTCGGCCCAACTGACCGCCACCCAGTATTCCTAAATATGAACCCGGCAAGATGGGTTCCATACGATCTGCCATGTAATTAATATCCCGGCAAGTTCATAGAGCGTGCAGTATCAGATTGCTTGGCCCGAAATTCTGCGAGACGCTTAGCAAGATCTACATCATGCAAGGCAAGGCCTGCAATAACATGTAAGGCAGCGTTAGCTGCACCAGCTTCACCAATTGCAAAGGTAGCAACTGGAACACCTTTTGGCATTTGTACGATGGAATATAAAGAATCTTCGCCACGCAAATATTTGCTAGCGACTGGAACACCATAAACCGGAACAATCGTTTTAGAAGCAAGCATGCCTGGTAAATGCGCCGCACCACCGGCACCGGCGATGATGGCTTGTAAGCCATTGGCTTGGGCATCTTCAGCATACTGAAACATATCGTCTGGCATACGATGGGCTGAAAGTACTTTAGCCTCATGAGCAATGCCAAATTGCTCTAGCATTTGGGCGGCGTGCTGCATGGTGTCCCAATCTGAATTGGAGCCCATCACTATTCCGACTATTGGCTTCTTGCTCATCTACCTCTCCAAATACCCTAAATAACTATCAAGGGCTCTATTATCCCTGAGTTAAACGATTCAGGGCCTCACGGTACTTTTGGGCCGTCTTTTCGATAACGTCAACAGGTAATTGCGGTGCTGGGGCAGTCTTAGTCCATAGCTTCCCATTGACTTGAGCAGTTTCTAGCCAATCGCGCACAAATTGCTTGTCATAAGACGGCGGGTTAGAGCCAACATAATAAGTTTCTGCTGGCCAGAAGCGAGAAGAATCTGCAGTGAGAATCTCATCCATTAAAACCAATTGCCCAGAATCATCCAAACCAAACTCAAACTTGGTATCAGCAATGATGATTCCCCTAGTCGCAGCGTATTCAGATGCCTCTTTATAAAGACGAATACTGACTTCACGAATTTGCTTAGCTAATTTCTCACCAATGAGTTCAACCACTTTTTCAAATGAAATATTCTCATCATGATTGCCAACATCTGCTTTGGCGGCAGGCGTAAAAATCGGCTCAGGTAATTTTTGAGCATTTTCTAGACCAGCAGGCAATGTAATTCCGCAAACCTTACCAGTCTCTTTGTAGTCTTTCCAGCCGCTACCTGCGAGATATCCACGTACTACTGCCTCTACCAAAATCGGCTTTAAGCGCTTAGCAACTACTGCGCGACCATCCACTTGAGAAACTTCATCAGCAGTCACCACAGTAGCAGGATCAACTCCAGTCAAATGATTGGGAATGACTGATCCTAGCTTAGCAAACCAAAAATTAGCCATCTGGTTTAGTACGATACCCTTCTCGGGAATTGGCTCACCCATCACAACATCAAATGCAGATAAACGATCGGTAGTAATCATCAATAATCTATCGTCACCTAGGGCATAAACATCACGTACCTTACCCTTGGATAACAAAGGTAATGACTTAATAGAGGTAGCGAATAAGGCTGGCATCTTAAATTTACTTCACAATCTGAGTAAGTTTGCCGCTCTTGTAGAGTTCAGCCATTTTTTCCAAGGGAATGGGCTTAATTTTGGATGCTTGACCAGCAGATCCAAAAGCCTGAAAGCGCGCAATACAGACCTTCTTAGCTGCTTCACGTGCTGGCTTGAGATAATCACGGGGATCAAATTTACTTGGGTTCTCCGTCAGGTAGCGACGGATGGCGCCAGTCATTGCTAAACGAATATCGGTATCAATATTGATTTTGCGAACACCATTTTTAATACCTTCTTGAATCTCTTCAACAGGCACGCCATAAGTTTCTTTCATATCGCCACCAAACTCACGAATCTCCGCGAGTAATTCTTGAGGTACGCTCGAAGAGCCATGCATTACTAAGTGTGTATTTGGAATGCGTGTATGAATTTCTCTAATGCGGTCAATTGCCAGAATATCACCAGTAGGCTTCTTGGTAAATTTATAAGCACCATGACTGGTGCCAATCGCTATCGCTAGAGCATCGCACTGGGTTTCCTTCACAAAGTCAGCAGCTTGTTCAACATCTGTTAATAATTGCTCACGAGTCATGTGGCCATCAGCGCCATGGCCATCTTCTTTGTCACCCTGCATGGTTTCTAAAGAGCCTAAGACCCCAAGCTCAGCTTCCACAGTAACTCCAATAGAATGAGAGAACTTCACAACCTCCTTAGAAACAGCTAAGTTGTAGTCGTAACTGGCAACTGTTTTGCCGTCAGCCTCAAGCGAGCCATCCATCATCACACTCGTAAAGCCACTCTTAATTGCTGCCATACAAACTGCTGGGCTTTGACCGTGATCTTGGTGCATGACAACTGGAATATGCGGATATGCCTCGACAGCCGCAGAGATCAAATGACGTAAAAATGCTTCTCCAGCATATTTACGCGCACCTGCAGATGCTTGCATGATGACTGGTGAGTCAGCCTCGTTAGCAGCTTCCATGATCGCAGTCACCTGCTCAAGGTTATTGACATTAAATGCCGGCAAGCCATAGCCATTTTCAGCGGCATGATCCAAGAGTTGTCGTAAAGAGACTAAAGCCATGATATTTTCTTAATAGATATAGATGAATAGTTAATCAATGTACGCATTACTTCACGTGAACAATTTTGAGAGTATTTGTACCGCCAGGCTCACCCATTGGTTCGCCCGAGGTTAACACCACGGTATCGCCTTTTTTCACGGCACCCGCTTTTTTCAAACAAGCCTCTACCTCTTGCAAGGCGGTATCGCGGTCCTTGGTGTAATCCAAGCCAATTGGCGTCACATTGCGATAAGTGCTTAAGGCTCTTTGAGTTGCAATCTTCGAAGTCAAAGCAAAGATAGGTACATGAATGTTATGGCGGCTCATCCAAATTGGGGTTGAACCAGAGTCTGTTAGCGCAGCAATGGCATTTGCATGCAAATGATGTGCGGTAAATAAGGCGCCCAAAGCAATTGTTTGATCTATACGAGCAAAGGTTTGATCTAAGAAATCGGTATCTAATTTGACGGGATCTGATTTCTCAGCCTCAACACAAATCTCAGCCATTGCTTTAATCGTTTGCACGGGATATGAGCCAGCAGCAGATTCAGCAGAGAGCATTACAGCATCAGTACCATCTAACACCGCATTCGCTACGTCACTCACTTCGGCACGCGTTGGCACTGGCGCATTAATCATGGACTCCATCATTTGCGTTGCTGTGATTGTAAATTTATCAGCCTCACGCGCCCAAGCAATCATCCGCTTTTGTAATGCAGGTACTGCAGCGTTACCCACTTCAATGGCGAGATCGCCTCGGGCGACCATAATGCCATCACTTTGTTCAATAATACTTTTGAGTGCCTTAGGCTCAATAGCTTCAGCACGCTCGACTTTAGCAATCGTTCTGACTTTGCCAACGCCATATTTAGCGCTCGCGGCATCAGCTAATTTACGTGCATACGCCATATCAGCACCATCTTTTGGAAAGCTAATTGCCAAGAAGTCAACGCCCATTGCAATTGCAGCATCCAAATCAGCAATATCTTTTTCGGTAAGCGCTGGCGCAGTCAAACCACCACCGGCACGATTAATACCTTTGTTATTAGAGAGTGGGCCGCCTTGCTCCACAAGGGTATGAATTTCACCACCCTTCACGCTCTCGACACGCAGTACTACCAGGCCATCATTCAGTAAAAGGCGATCACCAGGCTTCACATCATCAGGCAACTCTTTGTAATCAAGCCCTACGCGCCCCTGATCGCCTAGTTCACAAGCGATGTCCAGAATAAACTTTTCGCCCTCTTTGAGAAGAATTTTGCTATTTGCAAATTTACCCACACGAATTTTGGGGCCCTGAAGGTCAGCCATAATGCCAACCTCTTTACCCACTTCTGCAGAGATGCTTCTCACTAGATCATGACGTGCTTTGTGATCGGCTACAGTGCCATGTGAGAAGTTCATGCGCACCACATCAACGCCTGCACGAATCATGTCACGTAGTACCTCAGGCTGTTCAGATGCTGGTCCTAGAGTTGCAATAATTTTTGTGGCTCGTAGCATATTTAGTCTTTCGCTCTTTCGGCTAGTACTGCAAAGGCTGGCAAAGTTTTACCTTCTAGGAATTCTAGGAAAGCGCCACCACCAGTTGAAATGTAATCCACTTGATTCTCAATACCATATTTAGCGATCGCTGCTAATGTATCACCACCACCAGCGATTGAATATGCGGGTGAATGTGCAATTGCGGCAGCCAACATTTTTGTGCCGCCGCCAAATTGATCAATTTCAAACACACCCAACGGTCCGTTCCAAACAATCGTGCCTGCGTGTGCAAGCATGGTAGAGAGCCGAGCGGCAGTCTTAGGGCCAATATCTAAAATCATATCGTCTTCGGCAACTTGATCTGCAGGCACACGGTTTGCACGGGCCAAGGGAGAGAGTTCATTCGCAACCACGACATCTTCAGGAATTGGTACATGCGCACCACGCTTTTCCATAAGGTCCATAATTTCTCTAGCTTCATTGACTAAGTCTGGTTCAGCGAGCGATTTACCAATTGGCAAACCTTTTGCAAGCATGAAGGTATTTGCAATGCCACCGCCAACAATCAGCTCATCGACCTTCTCAGAAAGAGCCTTCAAAATAGTGAGCTTAGAGGAAACTTTAGAGCCAGCAACAATTGCTATTAGTGGTCGCTTTGGGTTTGCTAACGCACGACTTAATGCATCTAATTCAGCTGCCATTAATGGACCGGCACAAGCAATAGGTGCAAACTTAGCAACTCCATTAGTGGTTGCTTCAGCACGATGTGCAGTGCCAAATGCATCGTTTACATAGACATCACATAGAGCAGCAATCTTTTTGGCTAACTCATCAGTATTTTTTTTCTCGCCCACATTTAAGCGGCAATTTTCTAGAAGAACTACTTCGCCTGGATGCACCTGAAATCCGCCATCAACCCAATCACTGATAAGTGGCACTTTGCGATGGAGCAAAGTAGCAATGCGATCGGCTACTGGAGCTAGACTATCTTCAGATTTAAATTGGCCTTCGACAGGACGTCCTAAGTGAGAAGTCACCATCACTGCAGCACCAGCATCCAAACACATTTGTACTGCAGGCATCGATGCCCGAATACGAGTGTCTTCAGTAATATTGCCTGCTTCGTCTTGAGGCACATTAAGATCGGCTCGGATTAGAACCCGCTTCCCCTTCAGTTGGCCGGATTGAGCTAATTCGCTTAAACGTTTGACTTTAAATAAGGATTCCGGCATGGGATTAGGCAAATTTGGTGGTTTATGTGGAATACTCCATTCTAAATCGTCTGGCCCAAATAACCCAAAGGATCTCAGCCAAGGTAGTCCTCCGCCTGCTCTACAATAGGGACTTGGACGTATTTTGGGCCTAGGGCCTCAAACCCTCCCTCGGCGCCCCCGTTAACTAGATACAAAAAGGTAGAGAAAATGTCGATGTCCGACCGCGATGGCTTTATTTGGTCCGATGGGAAGCTCATTCCCTGGCGTGAGGCCAATATTCACGTCCTAACTCATAGTCTGCACTATGGTATGGGGGTATTTGAAGGCATCCGTGCCTACAAAACCCCTCAAGGCACAGCGATTTTCCGCCTCCCAGAGCATGTAAAACGCCTCTTTAATGGTACTAAGATTTTTCAAATGAGCATGCCCTACAGCCAAGAAGTGATTACTAAGGCGATTATTGACGTAGTCAATAGCAACAAGCTTGAGGCTTGCTATATTCGCCCGATCATTTTTATTGGCTCTCAAAAACTCGGCATTTCTCCCAAAGGAAATAGTATTCATACCGCAATCGCTGCCTGGGAATGGGGCGCTTATTTAGGTGAAGATGGTCTAAACAAAGGTATTCGGGTCAAGACCTCCTCATTTACGCGCCACTTTGTGAACTCTTCGCTAGTGCGCGCCAAGGCCTCTGGTTATTACATTAACTCCATTTTGGCCAATCAAGAAGTCACCGCCAATGGATATGACGAAGCTTTACTACTAGATACCGAAGGTTACGTTTCAGAAGGCTCTGGCGAAAATCTCTTCATGATTCGCAATGGTATCGTGTATACGCCTGATCTAGCATCTTGCTTAGATGGTATTACTCGCGACTCTGTCATTCAGATTGCAAAAGACCTTGGATATGAAGTTCGGGAAAAACGATTGACACGTGATGAAGTTTATTCTGCAGATGAAGCCTTCTTTACCGGCACTGCTGCTGAAGTCACTCCAATTCGTGAGCTTGATGACCGCAGTATTGGTGATGGTAAGCGTGGTCCGATTACTGAAAAAATTCAGAAGACGTATTTTGATGCGGTATATGGCAGAAGTGACAAATATAAATCTTGGCTCACTTACGTGAAGTAATCAGGAAGCGATTTATGACTCAAGCTCAAGTTGTGATGATAAATGGCAAAGACCTGCCATTGCATTGCCCAACCAATCAAACTCCTGCCTGGAACTCTCATCCACGGGTTTTTTTGGACATCACCGAAACCGGGGAAGCAAAGTGTCCGTATTGCGGTGCTGAGTATAAGCTCATCCCCGGCACTGAGCCACACGGACACTAAGCCTTATCGGCGCCCCATCATGGGGCGCTGACTCGGGATACAACACATGCAAAGTATTCTGATCATTGCTCCAAACTGGATTGGAGACGCTGTAAGCACGCAACCTTTGCTAGCCAATCTCAAGGCACTTTATCCAAATTCTAAAATAGATGTTCTTGCAAGCGCTTGGGTTGCGCCCATCTATCGGGCCTGCTCAGAAGTGCACGAAGTCATTGAGGCAAAGTTTGAACATCAGAAATTGCAATGGCACTTGCGCAAAAAATTAGCCAAAGAGATCGAGGCTAAAAAATATCAGACTTGTTTTGTATTGCCTAATAGTTTTAAATCTGCTCTCATTCCCTGGTTAGCTAATATTCCTTTTCGGATTGGCTATCGCGGTGAAATGCGTTTTGGCCTGATTAATTTAGCTCTAGATAACCCAAGCAAAATCAACCGCCCACCGATGGTAGAGCACTACTTAGCATTGAGCCAACTTCTAAAAGATGATGCGCCTATTCAACCTGAGAAATTAATTCCTAGACTCAACGTTTCTTCTTCAGCAAAACAGTCTGTAGAAAATAAATTGCAAAATACCAATATCAGTAGCGACCTAATTTATGTAATGTGTCCAGGTGCAGAATATGGGCCCACGAAACGCTGGCCTACTGAGCACTTTGCAGTGCTTGCGCAAAAGCTGATTGCAGAAAAACCTAGCATTCAAATAGTAATCTTGGGCAGTAAAAGTGATCACTCTCTTGCCTATGAAATTACCTCTCAAGTAAAGCACCACACCAACATTCATAATTGGTGTGGCAATACCTCATTAGATGAGGCTATCGCTTTAATTGGAATGAGCAAAGCCGTCGTGAGCAACGATTCAGGACTGATGCACATTGCAGCAGCTCTTCGGATCCCTCAGGTAGCCATCTTTGGCTCAAGCGATCCAGCCCATACGCCGCCTTTATCTGATAAGGCTGAGGTAATTTGGCTCAATATGCCTTGTAGCCCATGCCACAAAAGAGTATGCCCCCTTGGTCACTTGAAATGCTTAAAAGATATTCTGCCAGGTCAAGTATTGGATACACTCAATACATTGAAATAATGACTCAGAAAAGTAAGCCATGACCAAACTTGCCAGACTCTTTCACAATGCTGATGAAGTCGTAGATGCTTGGCGAGAGGCGCTACGAAATCGTGATGTCAAAGGCGCCTTAGATATCTGGCTTGATGATGACTCCATCACCTGTGTTCTGCCCGAAGGTCATCGCCTTAGTGGTCATACTGAAATTCGCAAAGGTCTAGAGAGACTTTTATCCAAGCAGCCATTATTTTTAGAGCCGATTGCTTGTATCAGCCATACTATCCTGGGCGCTGCAATTTATGACACTACCGAAGCAGTGCATTTAAGAGCCGATCAAATCGAAGCTGAATTTTTTCTCAATATCACTCTAGTACTTCTGCAAGACAGTCAGGGCTGGCGCATTGCACATCTGCATGCGAGTCGCTCCACCGAAGAAACTTTTGATGCACCCTCCACACCCCACGGCTTGCATTAAATATCGACATGGATGAGCAAGTATTACGCTCACTCATCAAGTGGCCAAATGTACCGGATTGCTTTGGCTGGCTTGCTTTAGATCGACGTGGTCAATGGCGTATGCGCGACGAGTTTGCGCAGCACAATAAATTACCCGGCCAACTTATCACTCATAGATCCTTCAATGAATTTATCTCTAGAAACTATGCATGTGACCATTTAGGTAGGTACTTTTTTCAGAATGGTCCTCAACGCGTATATGTCACACTCGATGCGACGCCCTGGATCGCCCGAATTAACCCAAGCGAAAATGGCTTACAACTTATTACCCAGTGCCAAAATCTGATAGAAGCAAGTGCTGCCTTTAGCGATGAATACGGCAATATCTATATTGTCGGAAAAGTAAATCAACTACTCTATCAGCCAGATAATCAGATGTCGTTTTCTAAAGTAGATCGTCAAAGCGTAGCACTTTTGCATGATCACGACTTAGATCTTTTTTCAGAAATGGCTAAGTTACGCGAAGAAGCTTGTAGCTTTGGTGGATCCTGGAATTGGCAAGGCAAACAATTGCCTTTAGATCCAATTCATTCGGCAGAGCTTGCCGCTCGGTTTCAGTTCATTGCAATTCCAAGTGACAAAAGCTCCTAGCCCGGAATTTTTCCCTGCTCTTTAAGTTCATCTTGATACTGTCTTTGCATCTCACGCAAACGTGCATCAATACTGGAGCCTTGATAGTAATCAGAGCCGCCAGCAGAGCGAGCAATCTTTAATTGCTCAATTGCTGATGGCCAAGCACCTTCAAGAGCATATTTCTCTCCAAGGGCGTAATGACGCATGGATACATTCTTGGCCTGATCATAGGCTTTTGATAGCAAACTCCACCAGACAATTTCATTAGGCTGTAAGCGGGTACGAGCTTTAAGCCACGTGATTGCATCATTAGTTCGGCCAAGAGCTAAATCTGCATTGATCATTGCAGCACCGGCTGCATAGGACTGAGGATAAGCACGCAAAGTTGCTTGCGCAATTTGTAAAGCTTCCTCCCCCTTACCTTTAGCTAAAGCTAATTCAGATGCGGTGATATCAAGAGATAAACTTTGTCTCTGAATAGGCGAACCTGGGGCGCTAGCAGCTTGCGCCAAATTACGTGCTTGCTGCAAATAGGATTCTGCTTGATCTATCTTGCCCTGACGCTGGGCAATGAGGGCCAAACCATAAAAACCCTCCATTTGCTTGCCAGCCTGGGGCTGCTTACTCAAACTTTCAAAGGTATTTTTGAGATCGTATAAACCACTTGAAGTTCCTGACTGTTCCATACGCGCTCTCGCTTTAATGAAATAAAACTCGACCGAGGTTGGTACGTTACGTATTGCAACTCTTCTCGCCCTATCTTGCATATCCGCAATACGATCAGTAGTTAAAGGGTGAGTTCTAACATAGGCAGGAACACTTTTGTCCATAACACTTGTAGCTCTTTGTAGGCGCTGGAAAAAACCTGGAGCACCATTGACATCGTATCCACTCGCCTCCAAAATCTGAAAACCAACGCGGTCCGCCTCACGCTCAGCATCTCTTGAGTACGACAGTTGGTTGTCAATAGCCATTGCCTGACCGCCTTGCATAAGACCGGCTGCGGCCGAAGGGTTCCGAGACATTGCTAAAGCGC
>Ga0007791_10000192_pt1 | contig 17545 bp, 10 predicted proteins | sample CryBogmetaGMA05M_FD_60368 | JGI IMG/M metagenome (GOLD analysis project Ga0007791, IMG submission 60368) | Freshwater microbial communities from Crystal Bog, Wisconsin, USA - MA0.5M | ecosystem: Environmental > Aquatic > Freshwater > Lake | place: Crystal Bog, Wisconsin, USA | collected 2009-07-06 | reverse complement strand
CCACCCGCCGATGATCCTGCCCCCGCGAGCCCTCCCGGGGCGCCGCCGCTCGCGGCCCCACCGAGCCCAGACGCGGCCGACGCCGAGGCGTCCCCCGCCGCGCCGCCGGGCTGGCCGGTCGCCTGCCCGTCGGCGAGCGTGCCGTCGCCCGCACCGCCACCGGCTGCGGCCGAGGGACCGGCGCCGGCACCGCCCTGGCCACCCGGGCCGCCAGACTCGCCCGAATAGAACTTGGATGGGCCCGCGTACCGGCTGCCGACAAGGGAGCCGCCGCCGGCCGGAGCGCCGCCGGCACCGGGTCCGCCCGGCCCGTCACCGCCCCCACTTCCGGAGCCACCGCCCTGGCCGCCCGCGCCCGGCCCGCGCGCACCACGCGGACCGCGACCACCGAGAATCGCATCGCCCCCCGATTCGCCGCTCGCAAGCCCGCCGTCTCCCGTGCCGGTCCCGGAGCCTGCGGCGTTGAAGCCACGGCCTGCGGGCCCGCCACCGGCCTGCTCCTCGGTCCAGTCGAACCGCGACTGGTCGCCGAGCACGCTGGGGCCACCGTTGGTCACGACCCCGCCACGGGTCGTCGCGGCGCGGTAGGTCGTGGCGGGTTTCGTCTGCTTGACCGGTCGCACCTGGGCGAGCCACTGGAGCCGCCGCCGCGCCTCCTCCACCGCCCGCATCTCGACATCGGCGAGGGCGGGGTCGCGCGGCGGATAGGTGAGGTTCCACTCCTCGTCGATGAACTGGTAGCCGAACTCGCTGCCCCAGGAACCAATCGACTCGCGGGCCGCGTAATACGCCATCACGCCGCTGGGCCTGACGAGCAGGAGCGGGTACGGCTGGGCGTTCGGATCACCCGACTCGCCCGGCGACCGGGCGAGGTGCTCGCGGGCGGCACGGAGCGCGCTGGCCAGCGGATTGCCCGGGCCGGGAGGACCTTCGAAATCGGACGGCCCGAGCCGGATGCCCTCGGGCTGGAGGAACACGCCGTCGATGCAGCACTCGATGTAGAGCGGCCGGCGATGCGTGCCGTTGCGGCCCTCGTAGGGCACGATCGCATACGCGGGCGGCTTCGACTCCGCCCCCTCCTTGGCCGCGTCGAGCGTCTTCTTCGCCTCGGCAAGTTTGCGCTCGAGCTCGAGGATCGCCTGCTCATCGGCCTTGTCGGCGGAGGCGCCGGCGAGGGCCGCGGCCGTGCGCTCGAGCGACTCGAGCTCGTCGGCCAGTCGACGCGCGTCCTCCTCGGTGCCGGCGAGCTGCATCCGGGCCCGCGCGAGGTCCTCCGTGGTCCGGTCGCGCACGGCTCGCAGCTGCTCGATCCTCCAGGCCGCCTCATCGCGGGCGACCTCGAGTTCCTCGCGGGCCTGCTCCTCGGCCTTCCGCCGGTCCTCGTCGGCCGCCGCGGTGTCGGACCGCTTCGCCGACCGGCTGAAGATCACGAGCAGGACCAGGAGCGCTCCCATCATGCAGAGGAGCACCGCCAGAAACGGAAACAGCGAGATCGTGGGCCCCGACTGGGCGCGGGAACGGCTCATGCGGCCTTTCCGGAGCGACGGGTGGCCTCGACATCGCCGCGGCGCTGGTCGGCCGCGCGGGCGGCGAGCAGCTGCACCGCGGCGGCGAGCGTCGTCAGCGTCTCCTCGAAGCGACCGGTGGCGGCGAGCGTGGAGAGATTCGCGTCGAGCGACCGCTCGAGGGCCGCGATGTCGCGGGTCGCCTCGACGACACCCTCGAGCACCACCGTCTGACGTTCGAGGGCGCCGTGCCGCGACTCGAGGCCGCGGACGGCCGTCGCCAGCGACTCGGCCGCCTCGATCCACCGCTCGTCCCGTCGGGCCGTCGCGGCGTCGTGCGTGCGGGAGAGGGCCTCGGCCCAGCGGGCGAGGCTCGCGTCGAGCGCCTCGGCGAGCGAGACCTTGAGGGCGGCGCCGCTCTCGTCGAGCAGCTGCCGCATGCCGGCCGCCGCCGTGCGTTCGAGGGCGGTCCAGGCCTGCTCCTGTGCCTCGAGCAGGCGGGCCGAGCCGCGGCTGAGCGTCTCGCCGAGCCGCGCCACGGCGAGGGCCGTGCCGTCGCCGCCGCCGAGCGACTGGAAGCGGCCGGCGAGCGCCGTCCATGCCACCTCGTCGACCCGCGTGAGCAGCTGCTGCTCGAAGCGGTCGCAGAGGAACTGGAGGAACATGAGCACCATCGACAGGGCCAGGGCCGTCGCGGTCGTGTCGAACGCGGTGCCGAGGCCCGCCACCACGCCCGAGATGTTCTCGAGCTGCGTCGGCGAGAGGCAGGCGATCGCGACGGTGATCCCGATGACGGTGCCGAGGAAGCCCATGATCGGGATCGCCCAGACCACGAACCGCACGAGGCCATACCCCTGCGAGGCCCGGGCCGCGTCGAGGTCGGCGAGGTACTTGAGATGGTTCTCGAGGTCGTCGGCCGAGCCGGTGCGCACGACGAGGTCGAGCGCCTCGGAGAGCCGGCGCGGCAGGTAGCTCTGGTCCCCCGCCGGGAGCGACGCCGCCAGCGTCGTGGCCTCCGCGGGGTCGCTGCCCCCCTCCGGGCCCGCGTCGAGGAGCGGCACGTCCACGCGGCGCCGCTGCCGGACGAGGTCGCCCGCGCGGATCGCGAGGGCCGCGAGCCCCACGCAGAACAGCGCCACCTCGACGTACTCCACCCAGTGGCCGGCGAGATACCGGATCACGTTGGCGTCGGTGATGATCCCGCCGTGGATCAGCGCGAAGAACGCGAAGGCGAGGGCGCCGCCCCAGAGAAGGGGCGAGCGGAGGAGCAGGGCCGAGAAAACGTTGAGCTTCGACACCGTTGGTGGCTCCCGAGGCTAATGGGCCGTGGACGGCGGCGCGACGGTCCGCGCCCGCTTGGTCTTCTCCATCGTCAGGCTTTGCCCAGCCGATTGAACCGAAACCTCCGGCACGACGGAACGTCAGCCTCGCCCTCGGTTTCGCGGCAGGATGGGCCGCCTGGGCGTTCTGGGCACGCGGATGAGGGGGCGATCCAGGGGTTGCCGGCGGCGGTGGCGATCCGTAGTTTTCCGCCGGTCGAGGTGCACCATGCGGTTGTCAGGATTTCCGTCTCGCTCCCAGGTCGCGGCCGCCGCGTTCGGCGGTCTCGCCGTCGCGGCCGCCCTCGTCGTCGGCACTCCGGAGATCGCGGCCCAGCGGGCGGGCCGGCCGCCTGGGGATCCGGCCGGACTGTGGATCTCCGACGCGCCGCTCGACGAGTCGCGACGGCTGTTGATCGTCGTCGACCCCGCCACGCGGCACACGGCGATCTACCACGTCGATGCGGCCGCCGGCACGCTGGCCCTGCGCAGCACCCGCGACATCACCTGGGACCTCATGGTCGACGACTTCAACGCGCAGGAGCCGCGGCCGTCGGCCCTGCGGCGGATGCTGCAGACCGGCCCCGCTCCGCCGGCCGAGCCTGCGCCGGCCGGCCGCTGACCGACCACCTCCGCCGGGGCTCCCCGGCGCCACGGGGCTCCGGCAGGGTCTGACGGGCCTGACGGTCGCACCGCCCGTGGCGGTTGGGGGTAGAATGCACCGGGCTGGAGCGTCGAAGACGAAGAGGATCGGCAGGGCGCAGGTCGCGCCGCGGGGTAGCGAGGAAGTCATGGCCGGCAGGTTCCTTTCGCTCGAAGAAGCCTCACGGCATCTGGGCATCACGATCGACGACATTCACCGACTCGTCGACCGGAAGAAGTTGTTCCCGATGCGGGACGGCGCGACCGTGAAGTTCAAGCTCGACGACATCGAGCGCGTCGCCGGCGAACTGGACGACGAGCCTTCGGCGGGCGCCGGTGACCTCGACCTCGAGCTGTCCGCGCCCGGTCTCGGCAGCGGGCCGGCCACCGGCGTCGGCTCGGGCGACGACGAGATCGTGCTGGGCGAGCCGGAGGAACCGGAGTCGATCTTCGGGTCCGGCGTGCAGCCGACGGGGGGCATGCCGTCGCGGACGATCGTCCGCGGGCCGGGCGACGGCGGCCTCGACGACCTCGTCGTCGACGATCGAGGCAGCATGCTCGACAGCGCCGACCTCGAGCTCGAGTCGATCATCGGCGCGTCTTCGCCGTCGCTGGCCCGTGGATCGAGCCCCGGCGCCGGCGATTCGCGCCCGGGGGTCGGGAGCGACGCCGGCACGATCGCGCTCGACACCTCGGGACTCGGCTCGGGCCCGCTCACGGGCGGAACGCTCGGCGGCCTGTCCGGGCCTCCGACGGGCGTGGGACGGGCGGGCGTCCTCGGCGACAGCGGCCTGTCTCTCGAGGGAGGTGGCGGCGCGACGTCGGGACTCGACCTCGGCACCTCCGGCGTCGGCCTCGATCTGTCGGGCGTCGGCGGCCCGTCGGCGATCGGCTCGGGCGTGGACGCCGTCGGTGGATCGCTCTCGGGCGACGCCTTCGAACTCGGCGACGCGACCGTGGACGACGAGAGCGCGTCGGTCGTGATCGCCACGGAAGACACCGGCGACTCGAGCTTCTTCGGCACCGTCGCGGAGGACTCCGGCTCGGTCTCGCTCGACGACTCGTCCCATGCGGCAGTCATGCCGGGCGGCGAGATGATCTACGGGGAGGTGGCGGCCGGTCCCCCGTTCAGCGTCCTCCAGATTCTCGGCCTCGTCTCCTGCATGCTGTTCCTGCTGACGGCCGGCCTCGTGATGATCGACCTGGTGTGGTCGATCCGGGCACCGGTGGGAGAACCGGTGTCCCAGCCGCTCCTCAAGGCCCTCGCCGACGTGTTCTCCTGGCGCTGATCGCCGGCGGCCCGGCCCGCGGCGGTGCCGCCGGTCGGCTCCCTGCTAGAATTCGGGCGTGGTCCGCGGCCACGGTGTCGCGGCCCCCGCGCTCGGAGCATCGCTTTCGTGGTTCGTCCTCCCCACCGTCCCGCCCCGACCGCCTCGAGGCGGTGGCGCACCGCGGCGATCCTCGTGGTGACGGCCGTCGTGGGGGCCGGGGGATGCGGCCGCGATGCCGACATCCGGCCGGGTGACATCCGCACCTATGCGCTCCCCAAGGATGCGGAGCCGGCACCTCCCGTGGCCGCCCGGCACGAGGAGCCGCCGGCGGCGGCATCGCCACTCGCGTTCGACGTGCCCGACGGATGGACCGATGCCGGCGCCAGCGGCATGCGGCTCGCGACCCTCCTGATCGGCGATCCGGCCGACAAGCGCGAGGTGACGATCATTCCCGCGTCCGGCACGCTCGAGGGGAACGTCGAACGGTGGCTCGGGCAACTCGACGCCCAGGCCTCCCCCGAGGAACGTGCCCGCGCGGTCGCCGGCGCCCTCGCTGACGCCGAGACGGTCGACGTGGACGGAACCGCGGCGAAGGTGGTCACGCTCTTCGCCGCCGCGGGAAATGCCGCGGATGGCGAGGCGATCCTCGGCGCGATGATCCCGCGCGACGGCGCCTCGGCGCTGTTCGTCAAGTTCAAGGGGGACGCGGCCGTGGCCCGACGCGAACGGGAAAATTTCATCCGCTTCGTCACGTCGATCCGCTGGAAGCCATCGCCGTAACGGTCCGGTCACCGACAGGAATCGAACATGGCCACAGCACGTATCCCGGTCGCAGCGCCGTTCGTGGAGGCCCCTCCCCGTGCCTGGGGGAGCGCGGCCTGGCACATGCTGCGGGCGCTCGGCTCGCTGAAGATCACCGTGGTCATGTTCGTGGCGGCGACGTTCCTCCTCCTCGTCGGCACGCTCGCCCAGGACGAGAAGAACCTGCCGGAAGTGAAGGCGGAGTACTTCAACAGCTGGGTCGCGAGGGTGCCGTTCTCCGACTTCCTCCCGGTCACGGTCTTCGGTGAGACCCGCCTGCCCGGCTGGTTTCCCTTCCCCGGCGGCGCCGCGATCGGCGTCGTGCTCCTCGTGAACCTGATCGCCGCCAAGGTGACGCGGTTTCACGTCGCCGCCCGCGGGCAGCGGCTCCTCTGGGGCACGGCGGTCGCGGCGGCAGGCGGGCTCCTGACGCTCGGCGTCATCCTCACCGGCCACCGCACCGACGGCCTGCAGGGCCGGCCGCCGGTCGACTACGACACGGTGTGGTGGCTGGTGCAGGCGGGCGGAGCGGCGGCCGCGGCGGGCCTCGCCGCCGCCGCGTGGGGCAGCCGGCGGAGGCTCGTGGCCGGATGCCTCTGGGCCGCGGCCGCGGCGGTCGGGGTGCTCGTGGCCCTCACGATCTTCGGCGGCGAATCGTGGCGGATGAACGACCCCGGCCTGCGGATCATGTGGCAGCTCCTCCAGTCGAGCGGCGCAGCGCTCGTGCTCCTCGCCGGGCTCGTGATGGTGTTCGGCGTCCGCGGGGGCAACGTCCTCATCCACGTCGCCGTCGGGATGCTGATGGTGGGGCAGTTCGCCTTCGGCGATCGGCAGATCGAGGAGCGGATCTCGCTCGTCGAAGGGCAGACCACGAGCGTCGCCTACCGCACCGACGAGACGGAACTCGCCGTCGTCGACCCGGCCGGCCCGACGGACGACCGCGTGACCGCGATCTCGGGTCGGCTGCTCCGGGCCCGCGCCGGGGGCGAGCCGATCGTGGTCGAGGGGCTCCCGTTCGACATCCGCGTCATCGCCTACCAGGCCAACTCACGGGTGGTCCGCGTGGGGCCGGTGGCACCGAACCCCGCCACCGCCGGCCTCGGGCTCCAGTGGCTCGCCACGCCGGAGCCGCCGGAGGGGGGCGCCTCGGCGAAGACCAACATCGCGTCGGCGTACGTCCAGCTCGTGGAACGCGGCACGGGCCGTGATCTCGGCACGCACCTCGTCACGCAGTTCCTCAACGACCAGGCACGGATCTTCATGGGTGCGGGCGCCGACGAGTGCGACACGGTCGAGGCCGGCGGCACGTCGTGGCGGCTCGGGCTCCGCTTCCGTCGCGAGCACAAGCCGTACAGCGTCACGCTCGACGACGTGCGGCGGATCGACTACTCCGCCAGCGCCACGCCGCGCGATTACTCGTCCTACGTGACGTTCACCGACCGGACCACCCAGGCCGCGCAGAAGGGCCGCATCTGGATGAACAACCCCGTCCGCTACCGTGGCGAGACCTTCTACCAAAGCCAGTATTCGCAGGTGGATCTCGGCGGCGGACAGGTCGGCGAGATGACGGGCCTGCAGGTCGTGGAGAACGCCGGCTGGCTCATCCCCTACGTCGCCTGCGTCCTCGCGTTCTGGGGCATGCTCTTCCACTTCGGCACCACGTTCGTGCGGTTCGCCGATCGGCACGAGCGGGAATCGCACGCACCCGGGGCCGACGTGGTGCCCGCCCGCGGCGGCCGCCCGCGGCGGGGCCGGCAGACGGCCTCGGTGCCAGCCGCCGGGGCACGCGCCGGATCGTGGGGCGTGGCGGCGGGAGCGATCGCCCTGGTCGCCGCATGCAGCCTGCCGCGCGCGTTCGAGCGGCCGACGCCGTCGGATGCCGCCGACTGGCGGACGGCGGGCACGCTGCCCGTGCTGCACGAGGGCCGGATCAAGCCGCTCGACACGGTGGCCCGCAACACGCTGCAGCTCCTCGGCGGCCGGTCGAGCGTGAGGATGCCCGACGACGCGACCGGCGGGCCGCAGGGCACCGTGTCGGCCGTCCAGTGGCTCCTCGGGCTGATGGCGGGCAGCGCGTGGGCCGACCGGGCGGCCGTCTTCCGCATCGACGCGATGGAGGTGCTCGATCTCTTCGACCTCGAGCGCCGGCCCGGACACCGCTACGCGGTCGCCGATCTCGAGAAGGGCAGGGGGGCGCTGCGGAAGCAGTCGGAGCTTCTCCGCGACGTGCCCCCCGAGCAGCGGTCCTTCGTGCAGAAGAAGTACGCCGAGGTCGAGCAGAAGCTCATGGCTCACGACCTGGTCCGCTTCGCCTACGAGACGCCCACGCTGCCGCGTCCGGCTGGCGAGGGCGAGGAGGCCCGGCGGCAGCTCTTCGAGCAGATTCGCCGGCTGATGCAGGGGGCGCGGATGATCGAGGAGAACCATCCGCCGGCCGCGATCCCGCCGCTCGCCACGGCGGCCGACGATCCCGCCGCGCCGGGGCCCGCGGCGCGCTGGCAGGCGCTCTATCCCGCGGTGGTCAACGCCATGGTCGGCCGCGTGCTCGATGGCCGCGAGGGCCAGCCCTCCTACCGGCTCAATCCGGCGATCCTCCCGTTCACCGACCTGCTCGCCGCCGTCGACCGCCCGCCGGCGGAGTTCAACGCCGCGCTCGGGGCCTACCGCCGCGCGATCGCCGACCTGCCGGAGGTGCGGGCCTCGGCCGACAAGGCGGCGTTCGAAGCCTGGCTGAACCGCTTCAATCCGACCGACACCGCGAAGTGGCTCTACATCGCCGCCGCGGTGCTCTGCTTCGCCAGCTTCCTCGTCTGGCACGCCCCGCTGAACCGGTTCGTGTGGTGGATGCTCGTGGCCACCCTCGTGCTGCACACGTTCGCGCTGGCGTCGCGGATGTACCTCACGGGCCGGCCGCCGGTGGTCAATCTCTACTCGTCGGCGGTGTTCATCGGCTGGGCGTGCGTGCTCGCCGGCCTCGGCCTCGAGTCGCTCCATCGTCTCGGCATCGGCAACCTCGTGGCCGCGGTCAGCGGCGGCCTCACGCTCATGGTCGCCTACGGGCTCGACTCGGGTGACACGATGCACGTACTCCAGGCGGTGCTCGACACCCAGTTCTGGCTCTCGACGCACGTCGTCACCGTCACGCTCGGCTACGGCGCGACATTCCTCGCCGGCATGCTCGGAACCTGCTCGATCGTGCAGCGCATCTGGGCCCGCCTCGCCGGACATGCCGACGACGACGCGACCGACGGCGTCGTGCAGGACCGGCTCCATCGCATGACCTACGGCGTCGTCTGCTTCGCGCTCTTCTTCAGCTTCATCGGCACGGTGCTGGGCGGCCTGTGGGCCGACGACAGCTGGGGCCGCTTCTGGGGCTGGGATCCGAAGGAGAACGGGGCCCTGATGATCGTGCTCTGGAACGCCGCCGTGCTCCACGCGCGCTGGGACCGGTGGATCGGTCCCCGGGGCTTCGCACTGTTCACGATCGGCGGCAACATCGTCACGGCCTGGAGCTGGTTCGGCACCAACCAGCTCGGCATCGGCCTCCACAGCTACGGCTTCACCAGCGGCGTGCTCCTGCTCCTCGGCGGCTACGTGCTCAGCCAGCTGGCCCTCATCGCCGCGGGACTCGCGCTGACGCGACCTGCCCCGCGGACGGCGTGACGGCGGCACCGGGCACGGCGGCGGACGGCTCCGGCGGCCGCCACGCTCCCGCCGTGAACCGGTGGACGTGCACCGCCACCGCGTCGAACCACACGCGGATGGCCCCCTCGCCACCGGTCTTCATGACGGAGCAGCCGGGGGCTGGCGCCGCCGCGCGGTAGGCCTCGCGAACCTCGGGCCAGCGCGGGCCGCCCACGCCGCTGACGAGCACCACCGCCGGCGCGGTCGCCCGCGCGATGTCCGGCGGCAGGCTCGTGCGACTGCCGTGGTGCGGCGCCACGAGGACGTCGCACGAATCGGGATCGGCGGCGATGAACCGGGCGAGGGCCGGGCCCTCGAGGTCGCCGGTGAGCAGGAGCCGCCGGCCGGCCGACTCGATCGCCAGCACGAGGCTCGCCTCGTTGTCGGCCACCCGTCCCGCGGCCGCGGCATCGTCGGGATGGAGCACGCGGGCCCGGCAGGCGCGGTCGAGCGGAAGCGAGTCGCCCGCCGCGACGGTGCGGAGCGGCACACCGCGACGGCGGGCCAGGGCGACGAGGTCCATGACCGCCGGCCCTTGGCTCGCCAGGAAGGCACGCGAGACCAGGATCTCGCCCACGGCGAACCGCTCGAGCAGCTCGGGCACCGCGTTGAAGTGATCGGTGTCGGCGTGCGAGATCACGAGGGTGTCGATCCGGGAGATGCCCTCGCTCCACAGGACCGCCGCCATGGCGCGGCGGGCCGCGCCGGCCGCGCCGAGCCGGCCGGCGTCGTACACGAGGCACCGGCCGGACGGAGACCGCACGACGATTCCACAGCCGTGACCCATCGCCGCCACGACGACCCGGGTCGCCGCGGCGTCGGCAGCGCACCAGCCGACGACCGGCGCCGCGACGACGCCCACGGCGATCCACCCGCCGCCGACCGCCGCCCACGTGCCCGCCGAGCGGACCGCGACGGACGAGAGCCCGAGGGCTGCGGCGGCGAGCACGAGATACCAGCCCGCGACCCACCACCCGGCCGGGCCCGGCACCCAGCCATGGCCGCCGGGCATCGCGGCGGCCAGGTCGACGATCATGGCGATGGCGGCAAGCGCGGCGTCGCAGGCGGCCCCGCAGCCGGCGGCGAGCGTCGTCGATACCGTCGCGGCCAGAAGGCAGAGGAATCCCCAGGCCATCGCCAGACCGACGAGCGGCGCCACGAGGATGTTCACCACGAGCCCCACGGGGCTGACGACGTGGAACCGCGCCGCCACGAGGGGAGCGGTCGCGGCCCACACCGCCGCCCCGGTGAGAAAGCCCGTCCACACCTGCCAGGCCATCCACCGCACCAGCTTCTCGGCCGGGGAGCGGCTCCGCTCGATGAGCCGGTCGATCGGATCGGCCGCCGGGGTCGCGCGCGGCAGGGCCGACGCCATGCCCACGAGGACCGCGGTCGAGAGGAACGACAACTGGGCGCCGGCGCTGAACACCTCGGCGGGCCGCCACGCGAGCACGACGATGGCGGCGACCGCCAGCGCGTTGATCGCGGGCGACCGGCGGCCCAGTGCCGCCGCCAGACAGGAGAGCCACACGAGAAGCGTGGCCCGCAGCACCGGCGTTTCCGCCCGGACGAGGAGCATGTATCCGCCAGTGACGGCCGCGACGGCCACCAGCGACCACGCGCGAGGCACGAGCGCGAGCCGCAGGAACTTGAAGAGCGCGAGCGCGAGCAGCCCCACGTGCAGGCCCGAGATGGAGAGGATGTGGACGGTCCCGGTCACCAGGAAGTCGTCGGCTTCCTCCCGCGGCAGCGATTCGCGGCTGCCCAGGAGCAGCGCCGTGGCCAGGGGCGCGCGGGCCGGCGAGACGTGGGCCTCGAGCGCCGCCACGCCCCGGCCCCGCAGGGCGTCGATCGCCGCCGCCGGCGAAGACCGAGGCGGCGGCGCGAGCAGGCGGATGCACCGGGCGGTCGGCACGCGCACGATCGACAGGCACCGCTCGGCCCGGGCTCGCAGGCGGAAGTCGAACTCCCCGGGATTGAGGGCCGGCGCCGGCCGCAGCCCGCGGCCGAGCACGCGCACTCGGCCGCCGACGCCGACGTCGGGAGGCTCGCCGTCGACCACCACCGCCACGCGGCCCGACGCCGGCCGCCACCGGCTCCCGGCCCGAAACCCATCGACCGCGACGACGCATTCGCTCGACGGACCGATCGCCGCCACCCGCGCCGGATCCCCCGTCGGCACCGGCAGCCGTCGGAACGACTCGACGACCGTGCCGGTGATCGCGACCGGCGTCGGGCTGTCCGACAGCTGCCACGCGAGATCGTCGTGTCGGAAGAGATCGAAGCGGGCCGCGGACCAGGCGGCGCCCGCACAGAGGATCGCCACCCACACCGCGCCGGCTCGTCGGGAGCGGGGCGACGTCCACCACGCCGCCAGGGCGAGGGCCGCGAGGCACCACCACCCGATCGCCGTGCTCGCCCCGCCGACTCGCGGCACCGCCCGTCCCGCGGCCGCTCCGGCCGCCAGGAAGGCCGCGGCGACGACGAGCGGCCGGTGTGGCAGCGGGGCGGTCCGCACCACCGTCGCCAGCCACGGACTCGACGCCCGCCGGAGCCGGTCGGCGACGGCGCGGAGACCGTTGCCGAGCCCCGAAATCGAGTCGCACGGTAACGCGAGGCGTGACATGGAGTTGGCCGACGGGGTGCCGCGGGGCCGCGCGCGTGTCGGCCCCCGGTCCTATTGACGAGATTGGGGGCCTCGAGGGGCAACTCGGCCCCGAGGATGCGCCCGCGGTGCGGCCGGAGCGTGGAAACGTTCCGTCGCGAACGGTATCCTGCCGCGGGTCGGGGGCTGGGCGGGCCGAGTGTGCTCGTCGCCCCACGCCGCGAGCCCGTCACGATGCACACGCTCCCGAGGCCCGCCGTCGCCACGCCTTCGCGCCGGCGGGTGAGGATGCCGTCCGCGTGGGCCGCGGGATTGGCCGCGGCCATCCTCGTCGCCGGCCGCTGCCTCGCGGAATCGCCGCCCCCCGCCGCCGCGACCGAGGCCGCCCCCCTGGAGTCGATCTTCAACGGCCGCGACCTGGCCGGCTGGCGGCCGCCGGAAGGTTCGTTCTGGAGAGTGGAGAGCGGCGTGCTCGTCGGGGAAAACGACGCGGCCAAGGCGGGCTCGATGCTCTTCACCGAGCGGTCCTACCGGGACGTCGTCTTCGAGGCCGACGTCCGGTTCACCGGGGAGATCGACAGCGGCATCATGCTTCGCCGGCCCGAGATCCAGGTGCAGATCGGCGTGTCGCGAAGCCTCAAGCGCGACATGACGTGCTCCTTTTACACGGGCCGCTATCCGGAGGAGGGCCGCGCCGGCCGCGCCGGCGACCTCCTGCGGCCGGGCGACTGGAACCACATCCGCGTCGAGGCGCGGGGCGACACCTTCACCGTCTGGCTGAACGGCGAGCAGGTCTCGCGCTACACCGACCCGACGTATGCAGCCGCCGGGCCGATCGGGCTGCAGATCCACGCCGGCCTCGCGATGAAGGTCGAGTTTCGCGCCATCCGCGCGGCGGCCCTCTGACGAGCCGCCACGTCAGCCCCCGGAGGTTTTCCCGTGTCGCCCGCCCGCTTCGATCCGAGCCGCCGCGACTTCGTCGAGCGGGCCCTCGCCGCCACCGCCGTGGCGCTCGCCGGGGCGCCGTCCCGCGCTGCCGAGCCCGCTCCGCCGACGCCCCGCTCCGCCGACAAGGTCCGCGTGGCCGTGATCGGCGTCAACGGGCAGGGGGGCATGCACCTCGGGGAATGGCTCGCGAACCCCGACGTCGAGGTGGTGGCGATCTCCGACTGCGACCCGGCCGCCTACCAGAAGCACGGGAAGCGGTTCGAGAAACTCCGCCGCGCGCCCGAGTACGTGCAGGACTTCCGCACGCTCCTCGAGCGGAAGGACATCGACGCGGTGTCGATCGCGACCCCCAACCACTGGCACGCGCTGATGGCGATCTGGGCGATGCAGGCCGGCAAGGACGTGTATGTCGAGAAGCCGTGCAGCCACAACGTGGCCGAGGGCCGCGCCATCACCACGTGGGCCCGCACGCTCGGACGCATGTGCCAGATGGGCGTCCAGAGCCGGAGCATGACCGGCACCCGCGAGATGATGGAGTTCGTCCACTCGGGCACGCTCGGCCCGGTGAAGGCGGCCCACGCGATCTGCTTCCGCCGCCGCGAGAGCATCGGCCTCGTCGACGCCCCCGCGCCGCTGCCACCGGGGCTCGACTTCGACCTCTGGGCCGGTCCGGCCCCGAAAGTGGTGCCGACGCGCAAGCGGCTCCACTACGACTGGCACTGGAACCGCGTCACCGGCAACGGCGACCTCGGCAACCAGAACCCCCACGAACTCGACAAGTGCCGCTGGGCGCTCGGCAAGCAGGAGCTGCCGAAGCGGGTGGTCAGCCTCGGCGGCCGCCTGGGCTACGTCGACAACGGCGACGTTGCCAACAGCCAGGTGACGATCCTCCAGTGGGACGACGCCCTCCTGGTCTCCGACGTCCGCGGGCTGCCGATCAAGACGCCCGTCACGTTCGGGCTCGCGCTGCGGGCGCCGCTCGACAAGGCGTGCACGATCTTCTACGGCACCGAGGGCTTCGTCGTGGCGCCCGACTACACCTCCGCCGCCGCCTTCGACTACGACGGCCACGAGCTCGGGTCGTGGCAGGGGGGCGGCTACCAGCAGCACTTCGCGAACTTCGTGAAGGCGATCCGCAGCCGCGACCGCGCCGACCTCCACCTCGACATCGAGGACGGCCACCTCTCGAGCGCGCTGGCCCACCTCGGCAACGTGTCGTGGGCGCTCGGCGAGGCCGTGCCGCTCGGCACGCGTCCGAACCTCGCCGCCGCCGATCCGCACGTCGCCGCGTCGCTCGACACGTTCGAGGCCTACGTCCGCGACAACGGCGTCGATCTCGCGACGACGACGCTCGCGCTCGGCCGCGAGCTGACGATCGACCCGGTCACCGAAACCTCGACCGACGCCGAGGCCAACCAGCTCTTCACCCGCGAGTACCGCAAGGGGTTCGAGCTGCCGCGGGCCTGACCCGCGGGCCGGCGCCCGTCAGGCGACCGTCTGCGGCTCGGTTTCGAGGTCGTCCTCGGTGTCGGCGGCCGCCGCCAGCGACCGCGGCGGCCAGAAGGCCACGAGGAGGATCGCCGCGGCCACCACGGCCATGGTCGCGGGCAGGAGGAACAGCCGGCGGTAGTCGACGCCGCCGTCGCCGGTCAGGCGCTCCTGGAGCGGGATGAACAGCCACTTCGCCGCGAGGTCGCCCAGGCCGAGCACGAGCAGGTTGAACAGGCTCTGGGCGCTCGACCGCACGTCCTTCGGGAACGCCGCATCGATGAAGATGTAGAGCGTGGCGAAGAAGAACGCGTAGCAGATGCCGTGCAGCACCTGCACCGCGATGATGAGCCACTGGTGCTGGGGCAGGAAGGCGAAGACGGCGAACCGGGCGGCGTGGCCCAGGATGCCGATCGCCATCGTCGTCTTCCAGCCCAGCCGCGCGAGGACGGTGCCGAGCACGGCCATCGTGGCGATCTCGGCGACCTGGCCGATGCTCATGACGGGCATGATCCATTCGGGCCTGATGCCCACCGTGGGGCTGCCGAGGAAATCACCCGCCATCACGAAGTAGCCGTTGTGGATCACCGAGTCGAGGAACGTGACGACGAACAGGATGAGGAGGTCGGGGCGGACGAGGAACCGGGCCGCCTTCATCCAGGCGAAGCCGCCGTCGCCGGCCGCCGCGGGCTTCGGCGGCGTGTGGGGCAGCGTCAGCGAGTAGGCCGCGAGCACGAGCGAGAGCACGCCCGCGAGCAGGAAGATCGTGCGGCTGGCAGCCACGGCGTCGGCGCCCGTCTTGCCCTGGAGGATGAAGTACAGCGGCCAGGCGACGAGGATCCAGCCGATCGTGCCCCCCATCCGCACGATGCCGAACTCGCGGCGGGCGTCGTGCATGTGGGCGAACGCCAGCGAGTTCGTCACCGAGATCGTGGGCACGTAGAAGAGCGCGTGCACGAGCATCAGGAAGAAGAACGTGGGAAAGTCGGTGACCCAGAAGAGCGCCAGGATCGCCAGCCCGCCGACGAGGTGACTGCCCGCCAGGAACCGCTCCGCCGCGAACGTGCGGTCGGCGAACTGGCTCGAGAAGAAGATGCCCACGATCGAGGCGATGGCGAACGCGCTGCCCACCCAGGCCTGCTGCGCGGGCGTGAAGCCGAGGCCGCCGTCGGCCACGGCGGCCCCCATGAAGCCCCAAATCAGGGGGAGCCACGCCCCCCAGATCGCGAACTCGAGGACCATCATCAGCCACAGGCGGACCGTCGGCGCCCGGCGCGGCGGGGAGGCGGTGCTCATTTCGGTTCCTGGGAGGGGAGGAGTTCGCGGATGCGGATGGCGCGGAAGTGCACCTCGTCGCCGTGGCCCATGAAGCCGATGCGGCCGGCGGTGCGGCCGAGGCCGGGATGCTGCTGGCCGTCGGGCGTGGCGGCGCCGTCGCGGAACGCCGCCACGTCGGCGTCGACGATCGTCTTGCCGTTGACCACCACCGTGACCTGCGAGCCGCGGACCGTCACCTCCTCGGCGTTCCATTCGCCGACGGGCTTCAGGCAGCCGCGCTCGGCCGGCACCACGCCGTAGATCGAGCCGTGCATCTGCCAGGGCTTGAGCGTGGCGTACATGGGATGGCCGTCGTCGAGGATCTGGAGCTCCATCCCCTCGAACGCCGCGTTGCCCTTCTCGGGGGCGCGGATCGCGAGGCCGTTGTTCGCGCCGGGCGTGAGCCGGAACTCGAACCGCAGCACGAAGTCGCCGAACTCGCGGTTCGTGAGCAGCGTGCTGTCGGCCCCCTTGCGGCAGCGGAGCTCGCCGTCGACCACTTCGTAGCCGTCGACGCCTCCCTGCCAGCCGTCGAGCGACCGCCCGTCGAACAGGCTCACGAAGCCCTCCCCGGCAGCGCGCGGCGCGGCCGTGGTCGGGGCTTCGCCGGCGGCGACCGGCCGCACCTTCAGCCGGCGAAACTCCACCGGCGCCCCCTCCGATTCGAGGCACAGGTAGCCGGTCGCGGGCCGACACTCCGTGCCGCCCGACACCTCGTGGCCGTTCACCCAGAGCCGCACCTCCCCCTGCACGGCGCGGACAAAATAATGGTTCCACTCCGGCGTGCCGCGGGAGTGTCGCTCCTTCGGAAAGCTCCGCTGGCCGCTGGGCGCCGTGGGGGGAAAGGGCTTCATCGTCGAAGCGCCGACCGGAAACACGTCGCCGTCGGTCGTGAACCAGTCGGCCTTCTTGCCGGTCGACGCTTCGTACTGGTGCGTGAAGCCGTGGTCGAGGACCTGCACCTCGATCCCGCCGGGGGGCAACTCACCGGGCTTGATCGACTCGAGCACCGCCAGCGGCGACCAGAGGAACACGCCCGAGTTGCCGCCGTCCGAGAGGTGCCGCCACTCGACCGACATCTCGAAGTCGGTGAGCGGCTCCTTCGTGCGGATCACACCGATCGGCGAGCCGGTGCAGGCGACGCCGTCGTCTTTCCACGTCCACGTGTCGGGCCCGCAGTTCACGGCGACGAAGTCGGCGGCGCCGAGATCCCGCCAGCCGGGGGCCGCGAGGTCGAACGTGCCGAGGTCGCGGACAAAAACATTCCGAAGCCGCAGCGGGCTGCCGTGGGTCTGGATCTGGATCGGCCCGGTGGCGGGCAGGGGAGCACCCTTCTGAAAGTAGTTCGCGAGCGGCTGGCCGTCGACGACGAGCTGGTCGTTCAGGTGGACGGTGACGCTCTCTCCCTGGATTCGCATCCGCATGGTGTTCCACTCGCCGCTGGGCTTGTCGGCCTTCACGAGCGGATCTTTCCCCGCTGAGTCCGGGGCGTTGTTCCACAGGCCGCCCGATCCCTTCTGGCAGCCGAGCTTGAAGTCGCGCTCGCACGTTGGGTCCCAGATCTGGACCTGCGGGTTGCCGCGGAGGTAGATGCCGCTGTCGCCGCACGGCTCGGGCAGCATCCAATCGAGCACGAGCTCGAAGTCGCCGTAGTCGCGATCGGTGGTGAGAAACACGCCCTGGCCGTCGGTGACGATCACGCCGTCCTCGACCTTCCAATGGGCTCCGAGGTCACGGTCCCACTCGGCCTGCCGCGCCGTGCGCTCCTCGGGCGTGCCCTCGCGATCGAGCGCCGGATCGAGGTGCGGCCGCCCCCGCCAGCCCGCGAGGTCGCGGCCGTTGAACAGCCGGGTAAACCCCGGCGGCACCTCGGCGGCGGACGCCGCGGCCGCCGCCCATATCAGGCACACCGCCACCGCCGTCGCGCGTCGCCCACCCATCGCCAACCCCCTTCGTGAAAGGAAC
>Ga0007791_10000189_pt1 | contig 17654 bp, 10 predicted proteins | sample CryBogmetaGMA05M_FD_60368 | JGI IMG/M metagenome (GOLD analysis project Ga0007791, IMG submission 60368) | Freshwater microbial communities from Crystal Bog, Wisconsin, USA - MA0.5M | ecosystem: Environmental > Aquatic > Freshwater > Lake | place: Crystal Bog, Wisconsin, USA | collected 2009-07-06 | reverse complement strand
GCTGTCGTCGTGAAGAAGGGCAGCTCGTCGGCAGATGGGGCTGGTGCGACCGCCACGGCGTCCGTGAACCCCGGCGCACCGCTGCCCAAGGGCGCCCTGCCTGCGGGCGACCCCTACGCCTATGGAATTCCCTACGGCACAGGTACATCAGCAGTGCCTACGCTCGAGGTCTGGGAAGACTTCCAATGCCCGTCATGCGACATGGTGGAAAAGGCCAACGGCACCGGCATCACCTCGCTCGCCGAGAGCGGCAAGATCAGGCTTATCTGGCGTCCGACGACATTCCTGGACCGCAATCTGCAGAACGACGCATCATCGCGCGCGACCGCGGCGTGGGGTTGCGCCATCGATGCAGGTAAGACCAAGGAGTACCACTCCACCGTGTTCGCCAATCAGCCCAAAGAGGGTGTGGGCTATTCCGACGAGGCGTTGATCCAGTTCGCCCAGGACTCCGGAATCTCGGGCGGGGATTTGGACGCCTTCAAGAAGTGCTACGCCGATCGCACCTATCTGTCGTGGTCAGCCAATAGCGCTCAGGTCTTCTATGACGCGAATATCCCGGGCACACCCTTGGCCAAGCTCAATGGAACCGAGGTCGTCGCCAAGGACCTCATCGATCAGGCCACGCTGACCAAGCTCGTGGCAGACGCGACGGCGGCCATGGCGGCCGGTGCGTCCCCATCTCCGTCTGCCTCCTGATTCCGCCTTCGCCTTCTCTGCCTCCTGATTCCGGCTTCGCCTCAGGGCCCGAGTTCCGGTAGAGTCTGCGGCCGCGGGCCAACGACGTCCCGTCCGACCGGTTCCTCCGGTCGCTGACGACGTCGTGAGGAGTACCCGTGAATCCCGGTCAGTCGACCCAGCGAAGCATTTTCGCGTCCGCCGCCCAGCCGGCACCGCAGGGTTTGTACGACGGAACTCGCGAGAGTGATGCCTGCGGCGTGGCCTTCGTCGCCACCCTGACCGGTACGCCGTCCCACGACATTGTCGACAAGGCGCTCACGGCTCTTCGCAACCTTGAGCATCGCGGTGCGTCGGGCGCAGAGCCCGACAGTGGTGATGGAGCCGGGATCCTCGTGCAGATTCCCGATGCGTTCTTGCGTGCCCGCGTGCCCTTCGACCTCCCCGAAGCCGGCGCCTACGCGGTTGGCATTGCCTTCCTTCCCACCGATGCGGCTGCCGCAGAAGCCGCCCGCGAGGCCATCGAGCGCGTCGCGCGCGAAGAGTCGGTCGACGTCCTGGGCTGGCGTCACGTGCCGGTTGATCCGTCGCTCGTGGGGGAGACGGCACGCAGCGTTATGCCGGCGTTCTGGCAGTTGTTCGTCTCGGCACAGAGTCGAGTCGGAGTTCAGCTGCAGGGCGTAGAGCTTGATCGAATTGTGTACCCGCTTCGCAAGCGCGCCGAACATGAACTTGGCGTCTACTTCGCCTCCCTCTCCGCGCGCACGTTGGTCTACAAGGGAATGCTGACCACGGGACAGTTGGAGCCGTTCTATCCCGACTTGTCCGATGCCACGTTCGCCTCTGCGCTGGCGTTGGTGCATTCGCGCTTTTCCACCAACACATTCCCGTCCTGGCCGCTGGCTCACCCTTACCGATACATCTCGCATAACGGTGAGATCAATACGGTGCGCGGCAACCGCAACTGGATGCAGGCTCGCGAGGCATTGTTGACGTCGTCACAGATCCCCGGTGACGTGTCCAGGCTCTTCCCGATCTGCACGCCGGGTGGAAGCGATTCCGCATCGTTCGACGAGGTTCTGGAATTGCTGCACTTGGGCGGTCGCTCACTGCCGCACTCGGTCCTCATGATGATTCCTGAGGCGTGGGAAAACAACCCCTCGATGGATCCGGCTCGTCGGGCCTTCTACGAGTTCCATGCGACTTTCATGGAGCCATGGGATGGGCCGGCCAATGTGTGCTTCACCGACGGCACTCAGATCGGTGCCGTGCTTGATCGCAACGGTCTTCGCCCCGGACGATTCTGGGTCACAGATGACGGATTGGTCGTCCTCAGCTCGGAGGCCGGCGTCCTCGACATTGACCAATCACGCATTGTGCGCAAGGGACGCCTGCAGCCGGGACTGATGTTCTTGGTCGATACGGTGCAGGGTCGCATCATCGAAGACGATGAAGTCAAGGCAGCGCTGTCGGCAGAGCAGCCGTACGCACAGTGGCTCGAAGCTGGTCTTACGCACCTGGCCGAACTCCCGGAGCGGGAGCACATCGTGCACACGAGCGAATCTGTCGCTCGACGCCAGCAAACATTCGGCTACACCGAGGAAGAAGTGCGAATCCTGCTCGAGCCCATGGCTGCGACGGGTGGTGAGGCACTGGGGTCGATGGGAACGGACACGCCCATTGCCGCCCTGTCAGATCGTCCGCGCATGCTGTTTGACTACTTTGCACAGTTGTTCGCTCAGGTCACCAATCCGCCGCTGGACGCCATCCGTGAAGAGATCGTCACGTCGCTGGGCAGTCTTATTGGGCCTGAAGGAAACATGCTTGAGCCCACACCCGCGCACTGCCGCCAGGTCGTGCTTCCCTTCCCGGTAATCGACAATGACGAACTGGCCAAGGTGCTGCACATCAATGCCGATGGAAATCAGCCCGGTTTCGCGGGCGTACGCATTGCGGGCCTGTATCCGGTTGCCGGCGGGGGAGCGGCCCTGGACCGTCGCCTGCGAGAGATTTTCCGCGAGGTTGATGCACTGATTCGTCAGGGAAAGAGGTTCATTGTCCTCAGCGATCGTGACAGCGACGTCACGATGGCGCCGATTCCGTCGCTTCTGCTGTGTGCCGCGGTCCACCACCACCTCGTGCGAACCAAGAGCCGCACCCAGGTCGGCCTTCTGATTGAGGCCGGCGATGTGCGAGAGGTCCATCACGTGGCGCTGCTCGTGGGTTATGGCGCTGCTGCGGTCAATCCGTACCTGGCTCTAGAGACTGTCGAGGATCTCGCTCGCCGAGGGCTTCTGGACGGCGTGACGCCAGAAAAGGCCATGCGCAACGTGGTCAAGGGCTTGGGCAAGGGCTTGTTGAAGGTCATGTCAAAAATGGGTGTCTCCACCGTGGCGTCGTACCGCGGTGCGCAGATTTTCGAAGCCATTGGATTGGCCCCGTCTGTGGTTGACGCGTACTTCACCGGCACTGCGTCAAAGCTCGGCGGCGTGGGGCTTGAGGTCCTTGCCGAAGAGGTCGCACTGCGTCATCGCACGGCCTACCCGCCGTCTGGCACACCAAATGCTCATCGCACGCTTGATGTCGGTGGCGAGTACCAATGGCGACGTGAGGGCGAGCAGCACCTGTTCAATCCTGAAACAGTGTTCCGGCTGCAGCATGCAACGCGCAACAAGCGTTTCGACATTTTCCGCCAGTACACCGACGGTGTGAACGATCAGTCCGAACGACTCATGACTCTTCGAGGCCTGTTCCGCTTCCGCGATCGTGAGGCGATCCCGCTGGATGAGGTGGAATCCATCGAGTCAATTCTCACTCGATTCTCCACTGGTGCGATGTCGTACGGCTCCATTTCGCAAGAGGCACACGAGACCCTGGCGATTGCCATGAACCGCATTGGCGCAAAGTCCAACACGGGTGAGGGCGGTGAGGATCCCGAGAGATTCCTCCCGATGGCTAACGGTGATTCGAAGCGTTCAGCGATCAAGCAGGTGGCGTCAGGGCGCTTTGGTGTCACCAGCGAGTATCTGGTGAACAGTGATGACATACAGATCAAGATGGCGCAGGGCGCCAAGCCGGGCGAAGGTGGCCAGCTTCCCGGACACAAGGTCTATCCGTGGGTGGCCAAGACTCGGCACTCAACCCCCGGCGTGGGGCTGATTTCCCCGCCGCCGCATCACGATATCTATTCGATCGAAGACCTCGCGCAACTGATCCATGACCTCAAGAACGCCAACCCGCGAGCCCGCGTACACGTCAAGCTCGTGTCCGAGGTGGGTGTCGGCACCGTCGCGGCAGGCGTGGCCAAGGCACACGCTGACGTCGTGCTCATCTCCGGGCACGACGGCGGTACGGGTGCTTCACCGTTGACGTCGCTCAAGCACGCGGGTGCTCCATGGGAGCTCGGACTTGCGGAGACGCAGCAGACTCTGCTGCTCAATCGACTCCGTGATCGTGTTGTCGTCCAAACCGACGGCCAGCTCAAGACAGGTCGCGATGTCGTGATTGCAGCTCTCCTGGGAGCTGAGGAGTACGGCTTTGCGACCGCGCCGCTGGTTGTCATGGGCTGCGTGATGATGCGGGTGTGTCACCTGGACACCTGCCCCGTGGGTGTCGCCACGCAGAACCCGGTTTTGCGCGAACGCTTCTCTGGACAGCCGGAGTTTGTCGAGACATTCTTCGAGTACATCGCCCAAGAGGTTCGAGAGATCCTCGCGTCCTTGGGCTTCCGCTCACTCGATGATGCCATCGGCCACGCCGAGGTTCTGGATGTGGCCCGCGCGGTGGATCACTGGAAGGCGCGCGGCATGGATCTAGCGCCCATCCTTCATGTACCTGCGTTGCCCGAGGGGACTCCGCGTCGCAAGGTGCTCGATCAGGACCACGGCCTTGAGCACGCGCTGGATGTTCAACTCATTGAGCTGTGTGAGTCGGCGTTGGAAACGGCTGAGCCGGTGCGGGCCAACCTGAAGATCCGCAATGTCAATCGCACGGTTGGCACGATGCTCGGCTCTGAGGTCACGCGTCGTCATGGAGGCTCGGGGCTTCCCGACGGGACCATCGACCTGACCTTCATGGGTTCGGCGGGGCAATCGTTCGGTGCCTTCGTGCCGTCGGGCATCACGCTACGCCTCGAAGGAGACGCGAACGACTACGTGGGCAAGGGACTGTCGGGTGGGCGAATCGTCGTGCGTCCAGATCGTTCAGCCAGCTTCGTGGCGGAGGACAACATCATCGCCGGCAACGTCATCGGATACGGAGCGACAAGCGGAGAAATCTTCCTTCGCGGTCGCGTTGGTGAGCGCTTCTGTGTCCGCAATTCCGGAGCGACCGCGGTCGTGGAAGGAGTGGGTGACCATGCACTGGAGTACATGACCGGTGGCACCGTGGTGATCCTGGGTACGCACGGCCGCAACCTAGGCGCAGGAATGAGCGGTGGGCAGGCCTACGTGCTTGACCTGCAGGTGGGTCGCGTCAACCCGGAGATGATTGATCTCGATGCGCTTGATGCGGCTGACGTCGAATCCGTGCGCGATCTCCTTCGGCGTCATGTCGAAGAAACCCAGTCATCGCGGGCGGAAGAACTGCTGGTCGATTGGCCGAGTGCTGCGACGCGTTTCACAAAGGTCATGCCGAAGGACTACAAGAGGGTGTTGCAGCTGCGCGCTGACGCCATCGAGAAGGGACTGGATCCGATGGTCGCAGTGATGGGGGCCCTCAATGGCTGATCCACGTGGTTTTCTCAAGTCCGGACGCGAACTGCCGACGCGTCGTCCCGTAGATATCCGCCTTCAGGACTGGCGCGAGGTCTATGAAGAATTTCCTGACCAGCAGTTGGAGACGCAAGCGGGCCGATGCATGGATTGCGGTATCCCCTTTTGTCACAACGGATGTCCATTGGGCAATCTGATTCCCGAGTGGAACTCGCTTGTCTGGGAAGGGGACTGGCAAGACGCCATTGAGCGCCTGCACGCGACAAATAATTTCCCTGAGTTCACCGGTCGACTGTGTCCTGCACCGTGCGAGACCGCCTGCGTTCTGGGAATCAACGCGGATCCGGTCACCATCAAGCAGGTCGAGGTTTCCATCATTGATCGAGCTTGGGATGAGGGCTGGGTCACCCCTCAGCCGCCCACTCGTCTATCGGGCAAGACTGTTGCGGTCATCGGCTCTGGTCCGGCGGGCCTCGCCGCTGCGCAGCAGCTTGCACGCGCCGGTCACACCGTCGCCGTCTATGAGCGCGCCGATCGCATTGGCGGGTTGCTCCGCTATGGCATTCCCGAATTCAAAATGGAGAAGCGCCATCTGGAGCGCCGCTTGGCTCAAATGGAGGCGGAGGGCGTGAAGTTCCGCGCCGGCGTCGATGTGGGCATGGACGTCACGGGCGAAGATCTACGCCAACGCTATGACGCGGTGGTCATCGCCGTCGGTGCCACGGACTGGCGGGAGCTCCCTGCCGAAGGCCGTGGACTCTCCGGGATTTACCAGGCAATGGAGTACCTGCCGCTCGCCAACCGTGTGCAGGAGGGAGACCTTGAGCAGTCACCCATCGACGTGCATGGCAAGCATGTGGTGATCATCGGCGGAGGTGACACCGGTGCAGACTGTTTGGGGACCGCAAACCGCCAGGGTGCTGCGTCTGTTACTCAGCTGGAGATCCTGCCGACCCCGCCGAACTCGCGCCCTGGGTCGCAACCATGGCCCACCTATCCGATGGTCTATCGGACGGCCAGCGCACATGAGGAAGGCGGGGATCGCGTGTTCTCGGTCTCCACAGAGAAGTTCCTGGATGACGGTGCGGGAAGCCTGCGGGGGTTGCAGATCGTCGAGGTCGAGCAGCATGACGGAGGGTTCCGGCCGCGTGAAGGTTCGCAGCGCGAGATCCCAGCCGACTTCGTTTTTCTGGCGATGGGCTTCGTGGGTCCCGAGCGCGGGGGGCTGATCGAGCAGCTGGGGGTCGAACTCACCGATCGTGGTGCCATCAAGCGGGACGACCAGTACCGATCCAGCGTTGATGGAGTCTTTGTCGCGGGCGACGCCGGCCGTGGACAGTCGCTCATCGTGTGGGCTATCGCCGAGGGTCGGTCCGCAGCGGCTTCGGTGGATGCCTACCTGATCGGTCACACCAGTCTGCCGGCACCGATCCCCGCATCCGCCAAGCCACTGGTCGTCTGAGCATTCGACGTCTGCGTGACACCGCTGGTCCACCTCAATGCAACCGCTTACGGGTAAGGTGTTGCCATGCGCCGCGCCAAAATTGTTGCCACGCTCGGTCCTGCGACGTCGTCGGCTGAAGCCATCACCGCGCTCGTGAAGTCCGGTATGGACATCGCGCGCCTCAATCTGTCCCACGGTGATCACAGCGTGCATCTGGAGACCTACGCACGTGTGCGAGCCGCGTCCGACACGGTGGGGCGCGGCGTAGGAATCCTGGTGGATCTCCAAGGCCCCAAGATCAGGCTCGGCCGCTTCGCCAATGGCCCGGTGCTTTTGGAGCCGGGGGCCGAATTCATCGTGACGACCGACGACGTTCCCGGGGACGCGGTCATGGTCTCCACGACACATGCAGGGCTGCCGCAAGACGTCACGCCCGGTGATCTCGTACTTGTCGATGATGGCCGTATTGAACTCATGGTCACCAAGGTTGATGGTCCCCGCGTCTACACGAAGGTGATCGAGGGCGGTCGGGTGTCCGACAACAAGGGTTTCAATCTGCCAGGCGTTGCCGTCAGCGTGCCGGCCATGTCCGACAAGGACGAGGATGACCTCCGGTGGGCGCTTCGTACCGGGGCCGACCTCATTGCCCTGAGCTTTGTTCGATCAGCGGCGGACATCGCTGATGTGCATCGCATCATGGATGAAGAAGGCGTGCGCCTGCCAGTTCTGGCCAAGATCGAAAAGCCGCAGGCGGTCGAGAATCTCGAGAGCATCATCGCGGCATTTGACGGAATCATGGTTGCGCGCGGAGATCTCGGTGTTGAGCTGCCACTCGAGCAGGTGCCGCTGGTGCAGAAGCGAGCGATTCATCTCGCGCGTGAGGCCGGAAAGCCCGTGATCGTCGCCACACAAATGCTGGACTCCATGATCAGTGCCACACGACCCACCCGAGCAGAGGCCAGCGACGTGGCCAACGCGGTGCTCGACGGCGCGGATGCGCTGATGCTCTCGGGCGAGACAAGCGTCGGCGATCACCCTTCGCTGGTGGTCGAGACCATGGCGCGCATCATTGGCCATGTTGAGCAGGAGGCCCTCGATCAACTTCCGGTGCTGTCGGATGCCTACGTGGGATCCACCGCTCGCGCGTTGACCCATGCGGCGGTGGATGTCGCGCGCGGAGTGCATGCCACGCACCTCATCGCCTTCACCGAGACGGGAAGTTCGGCGCGGCTGGCGGCGCGCTGGCGCCCAAACGTGCCGATCCTGGCTTTCACGCCCAACGCCCGCGTGCGCAGTCAGCTGTGTCTGACGTGGGGTGTCGAAACCTTTCTCGTCCCGGCCGTTTCGCACACCGATGACATGGTCACTCAGGTGGATCGGGCGCTGCTGGATATCGGGCGCGCCACGCATGGCGATCGAGTGGTGATCATCGGAGGAGTGCCGCCGGGCGTGCCGGGCACCACCAATGGCATGCGGGTGCACCGCATCGGCTCCGCGGGACCCGGCTCTGGCGTGTAGTCCCTGCGTGTGAGGCGTACCAGTGACAGGGCGCGCGTGTGGCCGTCACTCCCGTCACACCCGGGCGCGGCGGGCAACGAGCATTGTCTGCTCGGCTAGGGTGCGGGTGTTCCTTTAAGCCCGTCCTGTGAGGCGGGGAAGGGGGTCCTCTATGGACGCTGCTCTGACCTCGGGCGATGCCCGCACGGTTCTCGACGAGAACGATATTTCTCGGGCAATCACGCGCATTGCCCACGAGATCGTCGAAAGAAACAAAGGAATCTCGGACCTCGTTCTGCTCGGCATTCCATCTCGCGGACTCCCACTTGCGGCTCGGATAGCCGCGCAGTTGGAGCGCATCGACGGAGGTGTCGTACCCCTGGGATCCCTCGACATCACGATGTACCGCGATGACCTGCGACTGCGCCCTGCTCGAGCTCTCGAACCGACAGACATTCCGGCGCGCGGCGTCGAAGGCGCAACCGTCGTCCTCGTCGACGACGTCCTCTACAGCGGACGCACCATCCGCGCCGCACTTGATGCGGTCAGTGACTTTGGGCGCCCGCGCGCTATTCAGCTTGCCGTTCTCGTGGATCGTGGGCACCGCGAACTTCCCATCCGCCCGGACTTCGTCGGGAAGAACCTGCCCACGTCGACCGACGAGAAGGTGTCTGTGCGCCTTCGCGAGGTGGACGGCTTTGACGGCGTCACGATCATGGGTGGTGTGGCGTGAGACATCTGTTGTCGGCTGCCGACCTTGATGCCAAAGAAGCCATGCGTGTTCTGGATACCGCAGCGGAGTTGGCGACCCTGACGGATCGGTCCGTCAAGAAGTTGCCGACCCTGCGGGGACGCACGGTGGTGAATCTCTTTTTCGAGGATTCCACTCGTACGCGCATTTCATTTGAGATTGCCGCCAAACGGCTATCTGCCGACGTCATCAACTTTGCGGCCAAAGGCTCGAGCGTGTCCAAAGGTGAGAGCCTCAAGGACACGGCATTGACCCTGGAGGCCATGGGTGCGGACGCCGTCGTCATTCGCCACCCTGCTTCAGGAGCACCGCACCGACTGGCCAACGCAGGATGGATTCATGGCAGTGTGGTCAATGCCGGTGATGGCACGCATGAGCACCCGACGCAGGCCCTGCTCGACGCGTACACGTTGCGCGAGCGTCTGCGTCAAGGGTCAGGTGACCTTGACGGCCTTCGCGTGACGATCGTGGGGGATGTGCTCCACAGTCGAGTCGCACGCTCAAATGTGCTGCTCCTGTCGACGTTGGGGGCCGACGTCACGCTGGTCGCACCTCCCACCCTGCTGCCCACGGGTGTCGAGACGTGGCCGTGCACATTCACCTACGACATCGATTCGGTTCTCCCCACCAGCGATGCGGTCATGATGCTGCGAGTTCAAGGCGAACGCATGCAGGCGGCCTATTTCCCGTCAGCACGCGAGTACAGCCGTCGTTATGGCTTGGATCGCGAACGCATGGGACGACTCCCTGAGCACGCGATAGTCATGCATCCGGGGCCGATGAATAGAGGAATGGAGATCAGTGCCGACGTGGCAGACGACGATCGATCCGTCATGGTGGATCAGGTGACCAACGGTGTCTCCGTGCGCATGGCCGTCCTGTACTTGATGCTCGGTGGCTCCACGGAGGGTGCAGCATGAGTGGGCTCGTATTGACCGGCGTGCGGCCACTGGGCGGGGATCCTGTCGACATCGTCATGGCGGGCGATCGCATTGTCGACATCGTGGGTGCAGGTCAGGGTTCAGGGAACGGTGCAGGCTCGCAGGTTCTTGACGGCACCGGGCTCGTCGCCCTGCCTGGTCTGGTGGATCTACACACGCATCTGCGCGAGCCGGGACGCGAAGATGCCGAAACTGTGGCGACCGGTGCACGTGCCGCGGCGCTCGGTGGATTCACCGCCGTGTTCGCGATGGCCAATACCGATCCGGTTGCCGACACTGCAGGCGTGGTCGAGCAGGTATGGCGATTGGGTCGCGAGTCAGGACTTGTCGACGTTCATCCGGTCGGTGCCGTCACGGTGGGCCTTGCCGGCAGCCACCTCGCCGAGTTGGGTGCCATGGCCACCTCCGCAGCGCAGGTCCGTGTGTTCAGCGACGACGGTAAGTGTGTCTGGGATGCCGCACTCATGCGCCGCGCATTGGAATACGTCAAGGCGTTCGACGGCGTCATTGCCCAGCACGCTCAAGAACCCCGACTCACCGAGGGTGCCCAGATGAATGAGGGTGTTCTCAGTGGAGTTCTCGGTCTCACCGGTTGGCCCGCGGTCGCAGAGGAGTCGATCATTGCCCGCGATGTTCTTCTCGCGCATCACGTTGGGTCACGGTTGCACGTGTGTCACGTCTCGACGGCCGGTTCGGTGGACATCATTCGGTGGGCTAAGGCTCGCGGAATTGATGTCACGGCCGAGGTCACTCCGCATCACCTCCTGCTCACCGAGGAACTCGTGCGAAGTTACGACCCGGTGTACAAGGTCAATCCGCCACTGCGCCGCGCCGAGGACGTCGAAGCTCTTCGTGAAGGACTAGCCGACGGCACCATCGACATCGTCGCGACCGACCATGCTCCGCATGCGCACGAGGACAAGGACTGCGAGTGGGGGGCGGCCTCGTTTGGCATGCTCGGTCTTCAAACGGCGCTGAGCGTGGTTATCGACACCATGGTCAACTCTGGCCGAATGGACTGGGCAGCGGTGGCCGACCGCATGTCCGTGGCACCAGCCCGCATTGGGCGAGCGACCCGGCACGGGGGCTCCTTGCAGGGTGGTTCGATTGCCAACATCACCCTGGTGGATCCCACCCAGATGTGGACGGTGCAGCCCACGGAGCTGGCGTCTAAGAGCCGCAACACCCCGTATGCGGGAATGCAGCTACCCGGCAGAGTCGTGCACGTCGTCAAGGATGGACGCCCCACGGTGATAGACGGTGCCGTTGTGTTGGATAGTGCTGTGGCCGGGAGTCGGTCGTGACTGTGACAGGGAGTTCCGTGAATCAGCCCGCCGTGCTCGTCCTCGAGGACGGCCGCACGATGGCCGGGGATGCCTACGGTGCCGTGGGTACGACTTTTGGTGAAGCGGTGTTCAGCACCGGAATGACCGGTTACCAGGAGACCCTCACGGACCCGTCGTATCACCGCCAAGTGGTCGTGATGACCGCACCGCATGTGGGCAATACCGGCATGAACACCGAGGATGAGGAGTCCGGTCGCATCTGGGTCGCCGGATACGTAGTTCGCGATCCTGCGCGCATCTCCTCTAATTGGCGGGCGCAGCGCACGCTTGATCATGATCTGAAAGACCAAGGCATTGTGGGAATCAGCGGCATTGATACCCGGGCGCTCACCCGCCACCTTCGTGACCGCGGTGCCATGCGTGTAGGAATCTTCAGCGGCGACGCTGCCCTCGAAAGTGTGTCCTCTCTGCTCGCGCAGGTCCACGCGAGTCCGGCCATGGTGGGCGCGGATCTCACAGCCGATGTCACGACAACCCAGCCCTACGTGGTTCCGGCTATCGGCGAGCGGCACTTCCGCGTAGCCGCGATCGACCTCGGCATCAAAGCAATGACGCCCCATCGGATGGCCCAGCGAGGAATGGACGTGCACGTCGTGCCGGCACATACGTCGGCGGACGACATCCGAGCGCTGGGTGTCGATGGCGTGTTCTTCTCCAACGGGCCGGGCGACCCGGCAACCGCCGATGATGCTGTGGCGTTGATGTCGGAGTTCCTTGCCGATCGCATTCCGGTTTTTGGCATCTGCTTCGGCAATCAGATTCTGGGGCGCGCGCTTGGCTTGGGCACCTACAAGTTGCGCTTCGGGCATCGAGGCATCAATCAGCCGGTCAAAGACCTTGTCACAGGACGAGTGGCGATCACGGCGCATAATCACGGTTTTGCCGTGGATGCACCACGCGGGGGAGTGTTTGATTCCGCGTTCGGCAAGGCGCAGGTGAGTCATGTGTGCCTCAACGACGATGTGGTCGAGGGCCTGCGGTGCATTGATGTTCCGGCCTTCAGTGTTCAGTACCACCCCGAGGCCGCGGCCGGACCGCATGACAGTGACGGACTCTTCGACGAATTCGCGAGTCTCATGGCCGGGGTGCGCTGATGCCACGTCGCTCAGACATTCGTACCGTCATGGTGATCGGGTCCGGTCCGATTGTCATCGGTCAAGCGTGTGAATTCGATTATTCGGGTACTCAGGCGTGCCGGGTGCTTCGAGACGAGGGCTTGCGGGTGGTTCTGGTTAATTCCAATCCGGCCACGATCATGACCGACCCCGAGTTCTCCGACGCCACCTATGTGGAACCCATCACTCCGGAGTTCGTCGAGCGCATCATCGCCAAGGAGCGCCCCGATGCGCTGCTGCCGACGCTCGGTGGCCAGACGGCGCTCAACGCTGCGATGGCCCTGCACCGTAATGGCGTTCTCGAGAAGTACAACGTCGAACTCATCGGGGCAAACGTGGAAGCCATCGAGCGCGGCGAGAACCGCGAGCGTTTCCGCGAGATCGTCGCCACCATCGGTGCCGAGAGCGCCCGGTCCGCCGTTTGCCACAGCTTGGCGGATTGCCTGGACGCGGTGGGCGATCTTGGCTACCCGGTTGTCGTTCGCCCGTCGTTCACGATGGGTGGCGCAGGATCAGGAATTGCCTACAACGAGGACGATCTGCGCCGCATCGCTGGTCTTGGCCTCCAGGCCAGTCCTACGACCGAGATCCTCCTCGAGGAGTCGATCATCGGCTGGAAGGAATACGAGCTTGAACTCATGCGCGACCATCACGACAACGTCGTCGTGGTCTGCTCCATTGAGAACCTCGACCCCATGGGCGTGCACACCGGCGACTCCATCACTGTGGCACCGTCGGTCACCCTGACCGACCGCGAGTTCCAGCACATGCGCGACGTGGGCATCGAGATCATTCGCGCGGTCGGCGTCGACACCGGCGGGTGCAATATTCAATTCGCTATCAATCCTGCCGATGGCCGCATGATCGTGATCGAGATGAACCCGCGAGTATCGCGGTCCTCCGCATTAGCCTCCAAGGCCACCGGATTCCCCATCGCCAAGATCGCCGCTCGGCTGGCTATCGGCTACACACTCGATGAGATTGCCAACGACATCACCAAGCAGACTCCGGCGTCTTTCGAGCCAACACTCGATTACATCGTGGTCAAGGTACCGAGGTTCGCATTCGAGAAGTTCCCGCAGGCGGATACGACGCTGACTACGACGATGAAGAGCGTGGGCGAGGCCATGGCCATTGGCCGCAATTTCGCCGAGGCTTTGCAGAAGGCCCTGCGGTCGCTGGAACGGCCCGAGGCGATCTTCTCGTGGCCCGCCTCGCGCGATGATGTTGATGTTCCGGCCCTCCTTGATCTCATGCGTAGGCCGCATGATGGCCGTCTGTCTCTGGTGCAGCAGGCCCTATGGGCCGGTGCCACGATCGACCAGGTCGAAGCGGCGACGCGGATCGACCCGTGGTTCCTCGACCAGATTGCACAGATCAATGAGCACGCCGACGCGGTGCGCCATGCCGACGAGCTTGATCACCGCGTGCTGCTGGACGCCAAGCGCATGGGCTTCTCTGATCGCCAGATTTCCCTACTGCGAGACATGACAGAAGCGGACGTCAGAGCCCTTCGCTACTCGCTCGGGGTGCGTCCCGTCTATAAGACGGTCGACACGTGCGCGGCGGAGTTTGCAGCACAGACGCCGTATCACTATTCGTCATATGACGAGGAGACCGAGGTTGCACCGAGTCAGCGCGACAAGGTGATCATTCTGGGCTCGGGTCCCAACCGCATCGGTCAGGGTATTGAGTTCGACTACTCATGCGTTCACGCCGCGATGGCACTTCGTGAGTGTGGCTACGAAACCATCATGATCAACTGCAATCCCGAGACGGTGTCCACCGACTACGACACCTCAGACCGCCTCTACTTCGAGCCGCTGACGCTCGAGGATGTTCTGGAGGTTGTGCACGCCGAGCAGGGCGCAGGCACGCTCGTGGGCGTCATCGTGCAGCTCGGCGGTCAGACACCCCTGGGACTGGCGCAGCGTTTGAAGGACGCCGGTGTGCCGATCATCGGCACGAGTCCTGAGTCCATCCACCTAGCCGAGGAGCGCGGCGCCTTCGGTCGTGTGCTGCACGAGGCCGGACTTCCAGCACCCAAGCATGGGACCGCGCGATCCTTCGACGAGGCCCAAGCCATTGCACAAGCGGTCGGATACCCCGTACTGGTGCGTCCGTCCTACGTGCTCGGCGGCCGAGGCATGGAGATCGTGTACGACGACGAGATGCTTGCCGACTACCTGCTCCGCTCGACCGATATCAATTCCGAGCACCCGGTTCTGGTGGATCGCTTTCTTGATGATGCGATCGAAATCGATGTCGACGCACTGTTTGACGGTAGCGAGCTCTACCTCGCAGGTGTCATGGAGCACATTGAAGAAGCCGGAATCCATTCGGGTGACTCGGCCTGCGCGCTCCCGCCAATCACCCTGGGAGCCACGGATATGGAACGGATCCGTGCGTCCACCCGAGCGATTGCCGAGGGCGTTGGTGTGCGGGGCTTGCTCAACGTCCAATACGCGCTGGCCGGCGATGTTCTGTATGTGCTCGAGGCAAACCCGCGTGCGTCTCGAACCGTGCCCTTTGTGTCCAAGGCCACGGCGGTACCGGTAGCCAAGGCAGCGGCGCGCGTCATGGTGGGCGAGAGCATTGCCCACCTGCGTGCGGTCGGAGTGCTGCCCGAGCAGGGTGACGGGGGCACGATGCCGGTGGGCGCAGCCGTGTGTGTCAAGGAAGCGGTATTGCCCTTTGGTCGATTCCATGGAGTCGACACCGTGCTGGGGCCCGAGATGCGCTCGACGGGCGAAGTGATGGGCATCGATGACTCGTTCGGAATCGCGTTCGCGAAGTCCCAGGATGCGGCCTATTCCGGAGGGCTGCCTACCTCTGGCACCGCCTTCGTGTCGTTAGCCAACCGCGACAAGCGTGCGGCGATTTTCCCCATCAAGCGCCTCGCTGATCTTGGCTTCCGAATTCTGGCCACCGATGGCACCGCGGAAGTTCTTCGACGCAATGGCGTCGTCGCCGAAGTGCTGCGTAAACAGCACGAGGGTCGAGGTCCACAGGGCCAACCCACGACGGTTGATGCCATCATGGCGGGGGAGATCGACCTCATCGTCAACACCCCGTATGGCGTGGGGCCCCGGGTGGACGGCTACGAGATTCGCACGGCCGCGGTGATCAAGGGTGTTCCCTGCATCACCACGGTTCAAGGGTTGGCGGCAGCAGTTCAGGGAATAGATGCGTTGCAATCAGGAGATCTCGGGGTGCGCTCGCTACAAGAGCATGCTCGTGACCTCGCAGTGCTCCGAGACAAGCAGAGGATCTAGGCGTGCCGATTCAGGTCAAGGGTGAGGTACTGGACGTCCGTCGTTCAGGCAGTTACCACGTGCTGTCATTGACGGCGCCGGGGATCACAGAGATCACCCGCCCGGGTCACTTCGTGACGCTCGGTATCGGCGGCGAGGAGTCAGCCCTCCTCCTGCGGCGGTCCTTTGCGATCCATCAGGTGCAATCGCGTGGTGTGTACGGAGGAACCCTGGACATTGTTGTTGGCGTTCAGGGCAACGGAACTCGATGGCTCGCAGATCGGCGCAGGCACGACTCGATCGACATCGTGGGACCGCTGGGGCGTCCCTTCGTGCTCCCCAAGGAGAAGGTCAACTGTGTCCTGGTGGGCGGCGGCTACGGCACGGCACCACTGTTCATGCTGGCCGAACACTTGCGTGAACGCGGGTGTCGGGTCGACGTGATCGTGGGTGCCTCCACAGAAGACAAGCTCTTCGCAACGTTGGAACTCAAGCGTGTGGCCACCAGTGTCACGACCACAACCGACGACGGGAGCATGGGCACCAAGGGTCGCGTAACCGACGTTCTTCCGGCGGTGATGGAGAAGTCAGACGCTCCCGTGGTCTATGCGTGTGGTCCGATGCCCATGCTGGCGGCTGTCGCAGAGATCGCAGCTCACTACCGCGCGTATTCGCAATGTGCAGTAGAAGAAGCTATGGCGTGCGGGATCGGCGTCTGCATGACCTGTGTTCTGCCCATCGTGGGCGACGATGGCGTCACGCGCATGTTGCGCTCCTGCACCGAGGGACCGGTCTTCCGAGGCGACCGGGTGCGCTGGAACGACATCGGCACCATTCCTCCGGACACGCTTGGCGCACCGGTAGAGAGGGGTCACTGATGACGAGAGCTGTGTTCTCGACCGGCCCCATCGGTGGAAACAAGCCGGTTGCGCATATCAATATGAGCACCAATCTGGGCCCTCTGGAGATGCCCAGTCCCATGCTCACAGCCTCGGGGTGTGCCGCGGCTGGACGTGAACTTGATGGCTTCTTCGACATCACGCAGATCGGTGCCGTGGTGACCAAAAGCGTGATGATGCAGGCTCGCTCGGGTCGTGCGACACCCCGCATGGCCGAAACACCCAGCGGAATGCTGAATTCGATCGGGCTCCAGGGCCCCGGCATCGATTCATTCATCGAGCATGACCTCGCATGGCTCAACGAGCGTGGCGCGCGCACGATCGTGTCCATTGCCGGCGGAAGTGTCGACGAATTCGGCAAACTTGCGAGCAAGTTGCGCATGACACCGGGCATCGACGCCATCGAGGTCAATATCTCGTGTCCCAATGTCCAGAACCGCAATCAGGTGTTCGCGTGCGACCCCAACCTCGCGGCGAACGTCATCCAAGCAGTGCGGCGCAACACAGATCCGCGAATGCCGATCATGGCCAAACTCTCACCCGATGTGACCGACATCGTCGAGATTGCCGACGCGGTTGTGCGTGCAGGTGCCACGGGTGTGTCAGTCATCAACACGTTGCTGGGCATGGTCATCAACACCGACACCATGCGCCCGCACCTCGCCGGAGTCACCGGCGGACTTTCGGGTCCTGCCATTCGTCCCGTTGCCGTCCGTTGCGTGTGGCAGATCCGCCAGGCATTTCCCGATCTGCCGATCCTGGGGATGGGCGGTGTGCGCACCGGCCGTGATGCACTCGAGTTCATCCTCGCGGGAGCCAATGCTGTCAGTGTTGGCACGGTGGTGTTCCACGATCCTTCGTCGCCCATCCGCATTCATAACGAACTCGAGCAGGAACTCATTGCGCGCGGATTCTCCAGTTTGAGCGATGCCATCTCCTACGCCCATCGTGGTCCTGATCCGGTCGAAGAACCCGAAGTAGGTGAGGATGACCTCATCACCGAGTAGGGGTCATTTC
>Ga0007791_10000186_pt1 | contig 17692 bp, 20 predicted proteins | sample CryBogmetaGMA05M_FD_60368 | JGI IMG/M metagenome (GOLD analysis project Ga0007791, IMG submission 60368) | Freshwater microbial communities from Crystal Bog, Wisconsin, USA - MA0.5M | ecosystem: Environmental > Aquatic > Freshwater > Lake | place: Crystal Bog, Wisconsin, USA | collected 2009-07-06 | reverse complement strand
GGCCCGAGCGGCTGTGGTTCGTGAACCTGGGCGCCTACCGCCCCGACTCCCTGGCCGAACTTCACCACTTCGGTTTGGTGGTGGCCAGCTCCCCCCAGGCCGCAAAGGCCAGCGCCAAGCGCCAGTGGCTGCGGGGGGCGCTACAGCAGCACAAGGACGATCTTTGCGCCGTGGACGACTGTCTGGCGATCGAGCAGTTGGCGCTGCTCGATGGTGGGCGCTGGCATGTGCAGCTCACGCCCCACCCCGAGGGCTCCAGCCAGCCCCAGGTGCCGGATTGGTTCGGTTACCGGCGCATCGATCGGATCTGAAGGCCGACGCTGAAGGCTGCACCTGAAGGCATTACTTGGAGGGCTATCAGCGGGGATGATCGGTCTAGGCACGATTCCGGCGCGCGGCGCCCTTCCCCATGAACATTGACGGCAAGGCTTGGCGCACCATTTGGCTGGAGGAGGGTGGCCGCTCGATCGGTGTGATTGACCAGACCCAGCTGCCCCATCACTTCACCACCCACAGCATCGCCGGCCTGGATGGGGCGGCTGAGGCGATCAGCACCATGGTGGTGCGCGGGGCCCCGTTGATCGGGGTGACCGGCGCCTATGGGTTGATGTTGGCCCTGCAGGCCGATCCCTCGGATGCTTCCCTGGCCGCGGCGTTTGAGCAGCTCAATGCCACCCGGCCCACGGCGGTGAACCTGCGCTGGGCCCTGGAGCGCGTGCGCGCCCAGGTGACTGGGCTGCCGCCGGCTGACCGGGCTGAGGCCGCCAAGGTCGAGGCGGGGGCCATTGCCGAGGAAGACGTTGCCATGTGCGAGTCCATCGGCGAGCACGGTCTGCAGGTCTTTCAGCAGTTGGCAGCGGCCCGCCCAGTCGAGCGCCAAGGCCAACCCTTCAACGTGCTCACCCACTGCAATGCGGGTTGGCTTGCCACCGTGGATTGGGGTACGGCCCTAGCTCCGATTTACAAGGCCCACCGCGCCGGCCTCAACATCCACGTATGGGTGGATGAAACCCGCCCCCGCAACCAGGGGGCCAGCCTCACAGCCTTTGAATTGGGCCGCGAAGGGGTGCCCCATACGGTGATCGTCGACAACGCCGGCGGCCATTTGATGCAACACGGCCAAGTGGATGCGGTGATCGTGGGCACCGATCGCACCACCCGCACCGGGGACGTGTGCAACAAGATCGGCACCTACCTCAAGGCCCTCGCCGCCCACGACAACGGCGTGCCCTTTTTTGTGGCCCTGCCGGCTTCCACCATCGACTGGAGCATCGGCGATGGGGTGGCGGAAATCCCGATTGAGGCCCGCTCTGCCCAGGAGGTCACCCATATCCAGGGGCGAATCAGCTCAGGTTCGGCCTTGGGTCAACTGGCCAGGGTGCAACTGACCCCCGATGGCAGCGCTGGTTTTAATCCCGCGTTTGATGTGACACCGGCCCGTTTGGTGTCAGCCCTGATCACCGAGCGTGGCGTGGCCGCGGCCAGTGAAGAGGGCCTCAAGGGTTTGTATCAAGCGGCCCGATTTTACGGCTGATGGTGATTTACGGCTGATGGCAGTTGGTCGCCACGAACAGTGCTCCGGTCAATTGGCCGTTGGCATCGGTCATCGGGGCATAGTTTGAGTTGCAAGCCTGACCAAAGAGGGTGACTTCGCCTACGTAGGAACGCTTTTGAATGAGTGCCTGGTAGGCAGGAGAAGCGGGGTCCAGCTTGGTCTTGTCGGCAGAAATAAAGCCATCGTCAACTCTCAAGGTGGTGGAGGTGCGAGTAAAGCTTTGATCCTTAGGGTCGAAACGAAACACGGTGCTTTCCTGGCCTGCAAGGGCTTTGCCGGTTCCAAAGCTTGCGCCCAAGATGAGGAGCAAAGGCAGGAAGCTTTTTGAGCGAAGAGCGAACATGCTGAGAGGTTGAATGCATCCCCAAGAAAGATCCAAAACTTGATCTAACAGGGGTTTCAGACGTGATGCTAGGCATTGGTTGTCCTGCTGGCTTTCCCATGGCTGAACTTGAGCTGCGGGAGCAGATGGTGGCGGTGGCCCGCCGCATGAACGCCTCCGGCATCAACCAGGGCACCTCTGGCAATCTCTCCGCCCGCCTGGCGGATGGCTTGCTGATTACCCCCAGCTCCATGCCCTATGAGCTCATGGAGCCCGAAGACCTGGTGGTGATGGATTTCGAGGGCAACATCCAAGGGGCCCGCAAGCCCTCATCGGAATGGCACCTCCATGCCGACATCCTGCGGAGCCGCCCAGAGATTGGGGCGGTGGTGCATTGCCACTCGATCCATGCCACGGCCCTGGCCTGCCACGGACGATCAATCCCCAGCTTTCACTACATGGTGGCCATGGCTGGCACCGACACGATTCGGTGCGCCCCCTATGCCACCTTTGGCACCGAGGCCCTCTCCCGCGATGCGGTTCAGGCCCTCGAAGGCAGGCTGGCGTGCCTGCTTGCCCAGCATGGCCAGGTCAGCCTTGGGGCGACCTTGGATCAGGCCCTGCGGCTGGCGATTGAGGTGGAAACCCTGGCCCACATGTATCTCCAGGCCTTGGTTCTTGGTGAGCCGCCGGTGCTGGCGGCCGAAGAGATGGCCCGGGTGATTGCCCTGATGGGCGCCATGCACTACGGCCGATCCCCTAGGGCTTAATGGCTTCCGCTGGCAGCCGTGGGTAGGCGCGCCAGCAGGAGCCCGCCCCCGGCCAGCAGCAGGGTGATGGCCAGGCAGAGGACTGCCCAGGTTTGGAGCCCCCAGGCCATCACGGCCAAGGGGGCCAACACCGTGACCACGCCCCCGGCGAGGACCGGCTGCAGCACCAATTGCTTGATGGAGAAGGGGGCCAGGGTGGCGCTCTTGGCTTCCGGGTCGGCCAGCCCCAACAGCAGCAGGCCAGTGGCCGCCACGCCCGTGGCCTGGCCAAATTCGGTGATGCCCCGCTCAAACCAGGGGCCCGGCAGCATCGGTTTGGAGAGCACCAGCAACCCGAACAAATTCCAACCCAGGCCCGCCCCGGCCAGGATGGTGAGGGGCAGCCAGTCGTGGAGCAACAGGGGCAGGTTGAGGCCTGCCATGGCTGCGGTGATCAATACATCGGTGGCCAGGCCGGCGGTTTTGGATTGGATTGGAGCGGTGGCCAGGCCCGTTTGGCCCGTGCGCTCCAGCAGCAGTTGCACGAGCAGGGATCCCACCAGGGCGAGGGGAAACAGGGGCATGGTCTGCACCACCTGCACCATCCCATCGCTGATGCCGGGCGACACCGCCAGCAGCACCTGCTGCATGCCAAGGGCAACCAGCACCGCTACGCCACAGCAGCCGAGGTTGGTGGCCAGGCTTTTGGCTCCTTGCCACCAAGGGCCATGGCTGGTGGGAGCTGGGCTGGCAGCGTCATCGCCGCCAGCTGCGGAGCCAATCCAGTGGAACTGGCGGGCCAGGATCACCAGCACCGATCCGAGCACAACGGAGCTCACCAGGCCCACCGTGGCCATGGCCAGGCCGAGATCCCGGCCGCCAGCAAATCCGAAGCTGGCGTAGATCGGCCCCATCACCGCAGCTGATCCGTGGCCGCCCTCGAAGCCCACTTCGATTAGGCAAGCCATCAGTGGGTGCACCCCCAGCCACGGGATCAGGATTCCCAGCACCACCAGGGCGCCCACCAGGTATTGGCCAAAGCCGAGGGTGAGGCCGAGCAGCAGTTGGGCGCTGGCTGGCCGCCACAACTCCCCGGCGCTGGGAAGGGGTTTGCCCAGCAGCATGGTGGAGAACACCAGGGTCATCAGCACCGCCGGCAGGTTGATCCAACGGTCGGTGAGGCCCATGGGCAAGACGTGGGCCACGCCAAAGGGGCCAATCAGCAGGCCGATGAGGCCGGACACCAGGGCCGCAGGTAGCCCAATCCGTTGCAAGCCGGTGGCTGCGCCCAGACCGCGGCCCAGAACCACCAAGCCACCCAAAGCGGCAATGCTGAGGGCCAGGGCAACGGCAGTGGGGCCCATTTAGCTGGCCTGCTGCAGGCCGAAGTGCTTCGCAAAAAACGCTTCGGTGGACTCCAGCACCTGGATTTGGGTGTCGCTGCTCTTAAAGCCATGGCCCTCGCCGGGGAATAGGTGCACTTCCACAGGAATGCCCTGGTTGCGGAGCGCCTCGGCCATCGCTTCGGTTTGGGCCGGGGGCACCACGTTGTCGTCCAGGCCCTGAAAAAAGATCACCGGGCAGCGAATCCGCCCGGCGTGTTGCAGGGGGGATCGGGCCGCGTAGGTGGCTTGGGCGGCCGGCCAGGGGCCGATCAAACCATCGAGATAGCGGGCTTCAAAGCGATGGGTCTCGCGGGCCAACGCGCCCAAATCAGCGACGCCGTAACGACTTGCCCCGGCGCGAAAGACATCGGTGAAGCAAAGGGCGGCCAGGGCGGTGAACCCCCCCGCACTGCCGCCTTCGATGGCGATGCGGCTGGCCGAGGCCCATCCCTGGTCCACCACGGCCTGGGCGGCAGCCGCACAGTCGGCCACATCCACAACCCCCCATTGGCCATCGAGTCGCTCGCGATAGGCCCGGCCGAAGCCGGTGGAGCCGCCGTAATTCACATCGACCACTCCCCAGCCGCGGCTGGTCCAAAACTGAATGGCCAGGCTCAGGCCGGTGCGGGCCATGCCCGTGGGTCCGCTGTGGCCCTTCACCAGCAACGGGGCCTCCGGGTTGCCGCCGTTGCCAGGTGGGTAGTACCAGGCCTGGGTGGGCCGCGCGTCATGGCCGGGGAACCACAGTTGCTGGGGTTGGCTGATGGCTGCTGGTTCCAGGGGGCTGGGGGCGGCTGGCGTGTGCTGCCAGATACCGCTGGCGAGCTCCAGTTCCAGGAGGCCTGACGGGGTGGTGGGATTGCTGGCCACGCAGACCAGGTGGCCTGCTTCGGCGGAGAGGCCGGCCAGGTCGGTGAAGGGTTGCCCAATGGCTTGCCAGTGGGGCGGGCCTTCCGTTGCCACGAGACCCAGTTGCCACTGCCCTTGGCTGCAGGCGGCGGCGACGAGCTGCTCCCCATCCCAGGCCGTGGTGCGCATGCCATACACCCATTGGGGCATGGCGAATTCGGCGGCCATTTCCAAAAGCGTTTGGCCTTGGCCGGAGTTGGGTTCAAAGCGCTGCAGGTTCCACCAGCCGCTGCCATCGCTGGCCACCACCAAGGCCGGGTGCCCGGCCTTGGTGGTGATCCAGAGGGGCTGAAACACCGATAGGGCCTTGGCTGGGCCTGATCCAGCGATCGGCTTGGCCTGCTCCAAGTCCCCTGATGGGCCAACGCGGGCCAGCCACAGCTCGCTGCGGTCCCAGGGCATGCAGGGTTGCTGCCATTCCACCCAGGCCAGCCAGTGGCCATCGGGGCTCAAGCTGGCATAGCCGCAGAAATCCACCGGTTCATGCAGGGCGATGGGTTCGCCCCCCGCCAGGGGTAGGGCCACCAGGTGATCGCGGCCATGGGCTTCCATCACGCCCACCCAGCGCTGGCGGACCGGATCGATCAGGCCGTCGGCGAAGGCCCTGTCCCCTGGTTCCACCAGGCGCCTCGGCGGGCCCCCTGGGGTGCCGGATGGGTCGATGGGCAGGTGGTAGAGGCACCGGTCGCCGTCGTGAACCAGCACCAGGTCGGCTCCTGCCACCGCAAAGACCCCTCCGCCGTATTCGTGAACGCGGCTGCGTAGGTTCCAGTCACCCGGGGTGAGCTCGAGGGGTCGGAGGTTGGGGTCGCCGCTGGGCGATGGCGCTGGCTTCACCAGCAAGGTGGTACGGCCCTTTTCGTGGGGCCGCTGCTCCAGCCAAAACAGCCGGCCCCCTTCCAGTAACGGCTCTTTGACGGCGGGGATGCGACCCACCACGCTGGCCGCAGCCAGGGGCTGATGGGGTCGGGGCTGGCGTGGTGCGTCGCTCAAGCGTTCTCCAAGGCAGGCCGCCTTAGAGTGGGACCCATTCTTTTACGTACCAGCTTGGCGCGCAGCTTCGCCCAATTGGCTCGCAATGCGGAGCAATCCAGCCGGAGTGTTCAGGTGCCGAAGGTGGCGCTGGAAGTTCCTCCGATGGAGATCCACACCCTGGGGAATGGGGTGCTGCGCAAGTCAGCCAAGCGCATCAGCAAGGTGGATGAGTCGGTGCGGGATTTGGCGCGCGACATGCTGCGCAGCATGTACACGGCCCATGGCATTGGCTTGGCGGCTCCCCAAGTTGGTGTGCACAAGCAGCTCTTGGTGATTGATCTCGATCCCGAAAATTCCGCCACGCCACCGATGGTGTTGGTGAATCCTGAGATCAGTTCCTTCGGGGCAGGCATCGAGACCTACGAAGAAGGCTGCCTCAGCATTCCGGGGGTTTATCTCAATGTGGTGCGTCCATCGGTAGTTGAGGTCACCTATCGCTGCGAGATGGGCCGCCCCCAGCGGGTCAAGGCCGATGGGCTGCTGGCCCGGTGCATCCAGCACGAAATGGACCATCTCAATGGCGTGTTGTTTGTTGATCGGGTCACCGATGAGCTCAGCCTCAATGAGGGGCTGAAGGAGAAGGGCTTCAACCGAGCAGACGTTCAAACCATTCGCTGAGATTGCGCCATGCCCATGAAACCTCTGGCGGGCCTGATGCTGGGCCTGGCCTGTCTGCTGGGGATTGCGGCGACGGGCTCGGTGTTCGAGCTCGCCTATGGCGATCCCGATCTGGGCTTGACCACCACCCGGGTGATCTTGGGATTGAGCTTGCCGGGCACCTTGGGTGCGCTGCTGCTGGCCATTCGCATCAACAAGCCCGTTTAGCTCGCCAATTCGATTCCTACCCCCCCTGGTCTGATCCGGTTGGGGTGCATACGATTGCTGTCTACCTGGTTTGAGCCGCGATGCCCCTGTCAGAACTACCGCGGGCCCTTTCCCAGGCCCTGCAGCCAGTTGTTCTGCTAACCGCAACTGGGTTGGTGGCGGCCTTGGGCGGTGCTGGCCTGGTTCAGCCCGCCAGGGCAGGAGCCCTGTTCTCCGCGGCGGATGTGCCCCAGGAGCGTTTTGTGCTCGTGTCGGCCCCCATTGGTGATGGCACCAAAGGGCAGCTGAACATCTATGAGCAGCTCAATGGCAAGCGTCCTTGCTTTGCCATGAGTGGTTCCCACCCAGCCAAGGTGGAGCCGATGTTGGCCAGCTTCGATTTCACGGGAATCTGCAACCGCTTCATTGATGCCAACGGCTACTCCCTGCGGATCGGTGACAACGATTTGGCCACCAGCTACCGCCTTTCGGTGATCCGCAAGGACAACGACAACCTGCTCATGGCCTTGCCCACCAAGGCTGGCGCCGGTCCTGAGATGGTGGTGGCCCGCACCCAGGGTCCGGGTACGGGCTTTACCCAGCTGGTGTTTGAGCCTGGTTGGGAGTTGAAGCGTCGGGCTTTTGGTCGTCGCCTACTCGGGCATGTTTACGTCTACCGGGCGATCGCACCTGCCGAGGCCATCGTGGCCGTGGAGGCCTCTCCGCCCCCATTGGTACCGTTGGCTCCCAAGAAGTAGGGCAGGGGGCGGAGGGCATGGTTGCTACATTGGCAAGCTCTGAGAACACTCCAGCGCTTCATGACCCAGGTCACCGTCGGCGAAAACGAAGGGATTGAGTCGGCCCTGCGTCGTTTCAAGCGCCAGGTGTCCAAGGCCGGCATCTTTGCCGACCTCAAGCGTCTGCGTCACCACGAAACTCCCGTTGAGAAGTACAAGCGCAAGGCCCAGCAGCGCCGTCGTCGCCGCTGATCCCTCTCGTTCAAAGCAATTGGTCGAAGGAGCGAAAGGTCAGGGCCTCGGCAATGGCTCTCGGCCCGATTGTGTCTGTTCCTTCAAGGTCGCTGATGGTTTGGGCCACCCGCAGGAGTCGGTCCCCCGCTCGGGCGGAGAGTTGGCGCTGGTGAAGGGCCTGCTCCCACAGATCCAAGGCCTCTGCTGTGAGGTTCAACCGCGTTCGCAGGCAGGCTGAGCCCAGCTCCCCATTGCTGCAGCCCTTGGGGTTCCTACCCACCATTCGCTGCCGTGCTTGGGCCACCCGTTTTGCTACGACCGCAGTGGTTTCGGGCTTGGTGGCTGGGTCCATGGGTCTGAAACTTGCCCCCAGGTCGTGGCTGCTGGGCCGCCGCATCACCACCTGGAGATCCAGGCGATCGAGCAGGGGGCCCGAAAGTTTGGCCCAATAGCGCTTGCGGGCCCCCTCGCCGCATTGGCAAGGGCGATGGGGGTCGCCATGCCAGCCGCAGGGGCAGGGATTGCAGGCCGCCACCAAGGTGATCTGGCAGGGGAACAGGGTGCGGCGCCTGGACCGGTGAATCCAAACCGCCCCCTCTTCGAGCGGTTGACGCAACTGATCCAGCACGCTGCGGCGAAATTCCGCCAGCTCATCGAGAAACAGCACGCCGTGGTGGGCGAGCGATAGCTCCCCGGGACGGGGGATGGCACCGCCACCAATCAGGGCAGAGGCCGAACAGCTGTGGTGGGGGCTACGAAAGGGGCGTTGCTGCACAAGCCCACCTCCTTCCACCAGAAGCCCCAGGATCGAGTGGACCCTGGTGATCTCGAGGGCTTCTTTGGCATTCAAGGGTGAGAGAAGTCCGGCAAGCCGCTGCGCCAACATGGTTTTGCCACTTCCGGGTGCCCCACACAGCAGGAGATGGTGCCCCCCGGCCGCGGCGATTTCGAGGGCCCGGCGCCCATGGGCTTGGCCGTGAACATCGCTCAGATCTGCCGGGCTGGCCGGCGCCGGGTTCGGGTTGAGCGGGGTGGGCTTGGGGTTTGCAGGCTGGGGGCTCGCAGGCTGGCGATTTGGAGGACGTTCGCTGTTGACGAGCAACCTGCCGGCCTTGAGCAGGGCTAGGGCGTCGCTGAGGTTTGGGGCTGGCCAGACCTCCAGCCCATCGACCAGCTGGGCTTCCCTGGCGTTGGCGGTCGGGACCACCAGGGCGCGGGCGCCCTGGTGCAGGGCTTGGAGGGCGAGGGAGAGCACACCCCGCACCGGCCGCAAGCTGCCGTCGAGCCCCAGTTCGCCGCAGCTCCACACCCCGCCGGTGGCTGCGGGGTTGAGTTGGCCACTGGCCACCAGTAGGGCCAAGGCGATGGGGAGGTCGAAGCCCGGCCCCTCTTTGCGCAGGTCGGCTGGGGCCAGGTTCACGATCACCCGGGTGAGGGGCACCTTCAGGCCGCTATGGCGCAGGGCCGAACGCACCCGCTCGCGGGATTCCTGCACGGCTGCGTCGGCCAGGCCCACCATGTGCAGCCCTGGTAATCCGGGGGCGAGGTCCACCTCCACCGTCACCTCTTGGGCTTCCAGCCCTTGGAGGGAGGCAGTGCTGCATCGTGCCAACATCAGGCCAAAGGGGTCGCTACAGCATGAGTGCCCTTCCTGTCCCACGTCCTTTGCCCCCGGTGCCATGGCCAGCGAGGCCCCCACTGACACGATCTTTGGCCGCATCTTGCGTGGCGAGATCCCCTGCGACCAGGTGTATGCCGATGACCTGTGCCTTGCTTTTCGAGATGTTCAGCCCCAGGCGCCGGTGCATGTGTTGGTGATTCCCCGGGAGCCCATCCCCCAGCTGTCCGAGGCCCAAGCCGGGCATCAGCACCTGCTGGGCCATCTCCTACTGGTCGCCGCCAAGGTGGCCAAGCAGGAGGGTCTTGAAGACTTCCGCACCGTGATCAACAGCGGCGCCGAGGCTGGTCAAACGGTATTCCACTTGCACGTGCATGTGATGGGCGGGCGGCCCCTGGCATGGCCCCCGGGTTGACAGCGAGAATGGTTGCAACAGAGCAGCCCCATGAGTCCCCTTTCGGCCTTCCGCAGCCAGCTCGGCAAGCTGCAGCGCCTGGCCCAGCCCTATTTCCTCCCCATTGAGGAGACCAACGCCTGGCAGTTCTTGTTGCTGTTGGGGGCTCTGTTGGCGGTGGTGGTGGGTGTCACCCTGCTGCTGCTGACAGCCGTGGTAGCGGCTACTGGGGCTTGGATTCCCGAGCTACAGAGCCGCTTCCTCCCCGGGGTTCCCCAGCAAGTTGCCGCCATTTGGAAAGGGCCTTGGGGACTGGCGGTGATGGTGTTTTTAGGAGCGGGCACGGCCGTTTTCGCCGCGTTTCGGAGCAGCCTGCGGCACCGGCGTTGGGTGCCCTGGCTGTTGCTTGGGGCCATCGCCCTTTTGGTGTTGGTGATTAATGCGATCAATGTGGGGATTAGCTATATCGCCCGCAATGTCGATAACGCCCTTGTCGCCTATGACCAGACGGGCTTTTGGAAGGTGGTGGCGGTCTATGCCTTCTGTCTGGTTTTGGCATTGCCCATTCGGGGCCTTCAGACCTATCTGATCCCCAAGCTGGGTCTGCTATGGCGCCAATGGCTCAGCGAGCGGCTGTTGGAGCGCTACATGTCGAATCGGGCCTACTACCTCATCAACCCCAACGATGAGACCGGCGGTGAAATTGATAACCCAGACCAGCGGATTACCCAGGATACTGCAAGTTTTACGGGCACGAGTTTGGAGGTGAGTGTGGGCATCATTGAGGCCCTCCTTACCTTTTTTAGCTTCATCATTATTCTGTGGACGATTAGCACGAATCTGGCTGGGATCCTGTTTGCCTATTCGGTTATTGGCACCGCACTCGTCGTCTTTATCAGTCGACGTCTTGTGGTGCTCAACAATGCCCAGCTAAGGCTTGAGGCGGATTTCCGCTACGGCATGGTTCATGTCCGTGATAATGCCGAGTCGATTGCCTTTTATCGGGGTGAGCAGCAGGAATCGAAGGAGGTGGTGCGTCGCCTGGGCAACGCGATAGCCAACTACGACCGCCTCATCCTCTGGACGGCGGCGATCAATGTGGTGAAGCGCTCCTACGACTACTTCTCGCGCTTCCTGCCCTGGCTGGTGATTGCACCGATCTACTTCGCAAAAGATGCCGATTTCGGGGTGTTTAGCCAGGCTGGAATCGCCTTTGCCCAGGTCTTTTCATCGTTGAGCTTTATTGTTGCCAACATCGAACAGTTGGCAGCCTTCTCCGCATCGATTAGCCGTCTGGAAGGCTTCCAGGGCAAGGTGGATGAGATCAATGGCAAGGCTGCTGCAACAGCACTGTCGGAGCAGGCAACGGCGTCAGCCTCGGGTTTGCCAGCAACTGAATCAATCCTGTTGCGCCATGCAGATTTGGTGCCGCCCCAGAGTGATCGCGTTCTGCTGCGCGACCTCAGCCTGGAGGTGAGCCAGCGCCAGCGGGTTCTGGTGGTGGGCCCATCGGGTTGCGGCAAAACCTCCTTCCTGCGGATGGTGAGTGGTCTTTGGCCTCCGGCTTCTGGCAGCGTCGAGCGGCCGCCCGTTGGCGAGCTGCTGTTCATTCCCCAGAAGCCCTACATGATTTTGGGCAGCCTGCGGGAGCAGCTCTGTTACCCCATGCCCAGTGATCGCTTCAGTGATGAGCAACTTCGCCATGTGCTTGAGCAGGTGCGGCTGGGCGAATTGGTGCAGCGCTATCCCGATCTGGAGATCAAACAGGACTGGCCCCGCCTGCTCTCCCTTGGGGAGCAGCAGCGCCTGGCCTTTGCTCGACTGCTGCTCAATTCCCCCCGTTTCGTGGTTCTTGATGAAGCCACCAGTGCCCTCGATGTGGCCACGGAGCGCCACCTCTACGGACTCCTTGCCGAGCGGGAGATGGCCTTTGTGAGCGTGGGTCACCGGCCTACGCTCACCGCTTTCCACGACACGGTGCTGGAGCTCGATGGCAGTGGCAGTTGGCAGCTGCTTCCAGCGGCCGGCTATGACGTGGGACGCCATGCCTGATTCCATGACAACCTCCCCCGATCCGGAGCCCCAGGCTCCTCCGTCCACGAGTGGGACAACCATTGCCACCACGAGTGCCACCACTGGCGATGTGCCGGCCTTCGGCTGGAGTGGTTATGCCGAGCGGGTGAATGGACGCTTCGCCATGGTGGGGTTTGTGGCGGTTTTGGCGATTGAGCTGATCGGCGGCGACACCTTTTTGCACTGGGCAGGCCTGGTTCCCTAGACCAGCGGTGGCCTAGGGCAGGGAGATGAGATCGATTTGCCATAGCCCATCACGGCTGACCTGAACGGCGAGCTCCTTGCCATCGGCCCGCATCGTGACCAGGCTTGGTACCCCGGCCGGTTGCATGGGAATCAGCTGCAAACTCATCAGCGATCGGCGGTAAAGAACGAGCTCGGTGCGCCCTTCCAGTTGCCGCACGAGGGCGAGCCTCTCGCCGCTGGTATCCACACCCACGCTGATCGGCTTGGCATCCCCTCGGTTGAGTCCCGGCACCGGGACGGGGGCGTTGCGGGCCACATCCAGCAGGAGCACCTGGTCGCGGCCGCCCCGCCCGGTGATCACTGCCAGCCAGCGCCCGGAGAGGGAGGGGCCTCGATTGGTTCCTGCCATGGCCAATTGGCGATTGAGGGCCGCCATCGGCGTTGGCATGGCACCCATGCAGCCGCTGAGGAGGCCTGCGCTGGCGGCGATGGCGCAGGCAAGCCCCAGCTTGGTGGTGGCGCTGGGGGCTCTCATGGAACGCTTGGCCCCCCCTGAACCGCCAGTCCGCCGGGGAGGTCTGGCTCGAGTTGGCCCGTGAGATCAAACAGTTGCACCCTTGATTGGCCACCTTCGATCACCTCGATGGCGATGCGCTGGCCGTCAGGAGCAAGGCTGAGGCGTGCGGGCTGGCTGCCATTGGGCAGCGGCAGGCGCAGCAACTTGCCGGTGGCGCGGTCTTCCAGGATCGCCACCCGTTCAGGTCCTTGTTGCACCAGGGCAGCGACGTAGCGGCCGTTCCAGCTCAGCGATGGTGAGCTGTGGGGCTCATGGCCGCGCAGATGGCGCAACGCCACCGTTTGACCGCCTGGTTGCTCTTGAAGAACCACCATGGCCTTGCCGCCCTGTTCCAGCACCGAAGCGAGGAACCGGCCATTGCCGCTGATGGCCGGGTCTTGACGGTCCTCGGCGCCAAGGGGCCCGAGGGGACCAACGCTTCGCCTGGCGAACAGCCCCACGCCTGAACAGCTGGTTAAGCATGCCGCCAAGCCCAGGGCGATGGCTATTGCACGGGTACTAGCCAGGCCAGGCGCCGGCAAGCGGTGGTTGGGATGGTGGCTCAGTGCTCAGTCTGCTCAGTCGTCAAAGCGGGAGCTGTTGTCCCGCGGCCGGGGTCCGCCGCTCTGTGGACCGGGGTTTGGAGGCGTCATGGGGCTGAAGTCAGCGTCGCTGATGTTGGTATTGCTGCGCGAATCCGGGCTACGGAAATCAGGGGTCCTGGAATCAGTGGCGGCCGTGCCCGTGCCAGGGCGGCTGCCCCGGATTGGGGTGCCCTGGGGCATGCTGCCGGCCGTTCGGGGGAAAGAGGGATCTCCCATCGGCCTGGCGCCAGGCTCGCTCGTTGAACTCGTTGCATTGCCAGGGCCACTCGCACCGCCAGGGCCCCGGCGGCTTGAGCGGGGCATGCCTTCGGGGCTGGCCATGGGCCGGCTGCCGCGGCGGGCTTCAGGGCCATCGTCGCGGTCCCGGCGACGGGCACCAAAATCGTTGGCAGGCTTAGCGCTCGCCTGGCCACCGGCACTGAAGCGACTGCGATCGGCGGTGCTCCAGTCATCTTGGGAGGCCGGGCGACGGCTTTCGGCGCGCTCCGGGATGGCTACCCGGCTGCTCCGCCTTGGGCGGTAGAGGTCTTCGCCTTCATCGTCGCCATCCCGAGCTGGGATCCGGCGTTTGAAGGGCTCGGGCTCATCGAAGCGATCGGCGTCGCCGTCTCCCCAGCTGCGGCCCCCCATGCGGGGCCGGAACGGACCTGCTGGGGCGGGTTCTTCGTCGTCGAAATAGGATGATCGGCGGGCTTGCTCGGTGGTGACGCCCCTCAGACGCACACTCTCATAGGCAAAGAAAACCGCCGATCCAGCCAACAGAAACTGGCCAAATTGCAGGATCGGATCCAGGCGCCAGCCCTGGAAAAACAAAATGCCACCGCACAACAGGCCAATGGCGGCAAAGAAGACGTCGTAGTCCCTGGCCAACGCAGGCTTAAAGCTACGCATGAAATAGAGAAGTGCCCCGCCCACCGCGAGCACAATGCCCACGATGCTGGCCCAATTGAGGCTGGCATTAACCACGGTGTGTCACCCGTAGGAGGCTCCGAGTTCGAAGCCCTGTTGATCGATCCACTGTAGGGACCCTCCCCGTCGGACGATCGGGAGGGCCCTAAGCAATCAGAGTCGACGATCCAGCTGGTCGTTTTGGCTGATCAGCACGAGGGCAATGGTGATGGGCACCACCACGATCACCGCGCCCCAACCGAGGCTGCTCAGGAAGTTGGCGAGGGAAGGGGTCATGGCACAGCCGGCTATTGGGCGACAAGCGTTGGGGAATCCTAGGGAGTCAAGCCGACTTCCTACGCTGATAGGCCAGCTGCTTAGAGCTTTGTGACGGCGCTTTCAGGCTTTGCATGGTCTGGGATGGTCCAGCCCTCATCCCTATTGGCCTGGGGGAACCTGCTGCTGGGCCTGGTGCTGTCGGGGTGGACGCTGCTGTTCCTATTCCGAATCGTGCTCACCTGGTACCCCCAGATTGATCTCACCAAGGGGGTGATGCGGTTGATCGGTGCCCCGACGGAGCCCCTTTTGGCCCAGACCCGGCGCCTGATTCAACCGATTGGCGGCGTGGATGTGACCCCGGTGGTGTGGGTGGGGTTGATCAGCCTGTTTCGGGAGCTGGTGGTGGGCCAGCAGGGCCTACTCACCCAGTTGATCCTGCATTACCAGATGGCGGCTTGAGGCCTTACTTGCCCGGGGGCAGCATTTCCTGCTCCACAAACTTGGTGTGAACGTCGCCGCTCTGGAACTCGGGGCGATCAAGCAGCTGCAGGTGGAATTCGATCGTGGTGGGGATGCCGGTCACGGCGCATTCCGAGAGGGCCCGGCGCAGCCGTTTGAGCGCGTGGTCGCGGTCGGTTCCCCACACGATCACCTTGCCGATGAGCGAGTCGTAAAAGGGCGGGATTTCATAACCGGTGTACACGTGGCTGTCGACCCGCACCCCCGGACCGCCGGGGGGCAGCCAGCCGGTGATTTTGCCCGGGGAGGGGCGGAAATTTTGGCGCGAATCCTCGGCGTTGATCCGGCACTCAATGGCATGGCCGGTGAGCTTGATCTCCTCTTGTTTGACGGAGATGGGTTCTCCCCCGGCGATGCGCAGCTGCTCGGCGATCAGGTCGATCCCCGTCACCATCTCGGTCACGGGATGTTCCACCTGGATACGGGTGTTCATTTCCATGAAGTAGAAGCTCCCGCTGCGATCCACCAGGAATTCCACGGTGCCCGCACCCTCGTAGCCAATGGTTCGGGCTGCAGCCACGGCGGCATCCCCCATCTGGCGCCTTAAATCGGCGTTGATTGCCACGCTGGGGGCCTCTTCCAGGAGCTTTTGGTGGCGGCGCTGAATCGAGCAGTCGCGCTCCCCAAGGTGAACCACATTTCCGTGGCGATCGGCCAGCACCTGCACTTCCACGTGCCGGGGCCGATCGATAAATTTCTCCATGTACAGACCTGGGTTGCCAAAGGCGGCTTCTGCTTCGCCTTGGGCGGCTTTGAACAGGTTGTCGAGCTGATCGGCCGAGGGCACCAGCCGCATGCCACGGCCACCCCCTCCGGCGGTGGCTTTGATCATCACCGGATACCCCATGCCTTCGGCGAGGGCTGCGGCTTCCCTTGGGCTGGAGAGCAGTCCTTTACTCCCCGGGATGGTGGGTACACCCACCTTCTGCATGGTGGCCTTGGCGGTTGATTTGTCGCCCATGGAGCGGATCGCTTCGGGCGATGGCCCCACAAAGGTGATGCCGTGGTCGGCGCAGATTTCCGCGAAGCGAGCGTTTTCGGCGAGGAAGCCGTAGCCAGGGTGAATAGCATCGGCGCCGCGGGATGTGGCGGCGGCCAGGATGTTGGGAATATGAAGGTAGCTCTTGCTGCTGGGGGCTTCGCCCACGCAGACAGCTTCATCGGCCAGCTGCACGTGCAGCGCGTTTTTATCGACCGTGCTGTACACAGCCACGGTGGGGATGCCCAGTTCCCTGCAGGTACGAAGGATCCGGAGGGCGATCTCGCCCCGGTTGGCGATCAGCAATTTGCCGATGGACATCCGCCGCGACTCAGCTGATACAGGCCGTTCCGGACTGTATCAGTGCTCACCGGGCTGAAGCCGATAGGTATATTGCTGAGCCGGTGAACCCCATGGGGCAAACCGTGCCACCCGGAGGGGCTTTAAGGGCCCAGCCGAATCACAAGCGGATGTGGTGGAATTGGTAGACACGCACGTTTGAGGGGCGTGTGGCTTCGGCCTTGCGAGTTCAAGTCTCGCCATCCGCATTTTTCTTTTCCACAACTTGAGTCCTCGCGAGTCCTCCGCCAGCGCTGGTCCAGGAGCTGGTGAAGCCTCAGTGGGGATCGTGTTGGTCAGCAATGGCCCCGGCGAACTCTCGACCTGGGTCAGGCCCCTGGCCCAGCGCCTGCATCGTTCGATGCCGCTGCGCCCCCAGCACCCCGAGGCCCGCTGCAGCCTCCGGCTGGTGTTGGTGCCCTGCCCCAACGGCACCGGCTCGGAAGATCGGGCGGCTGGCCGCTGGAACCTGTTTGAGCGGATCAGCCCAGCCCGCCAGTTCTGGTCGCTGTTGCTGTGGCCCCAGCGGTTTGGCCCTTGGCCCAAGCAGGGGGTGGTGGTGTTCCTGGGGGGCGATCAATTTTGGACGGTGTTGCTCTCGGCGCGGTTGGGCTACCGCCACCTGACCTATGCGGAGTGGGTCGTTCGTTGGCCCCAATGGAACGACCGCATTGCCTTGATGGGAAAGGTTGCGGCGGGACGCCTGGCGTCGCGTTGGTCGCCACGGGCAGCCGTGGTTGGCGATCTCATGGCCGACCTTTCAGAAGCGGCCCGGGGGGAAGCCCCCTTGCCCCCGGGCGAGTGGATCGCCCTGTTCCCGGGCTCGAAACGGGCGAAATTGAGGGTGGGCATGCCCTTTTTGTTGGAGACAGCGGATCGCCTCGCCGCCCTGCGCCCAGGGTGCCGGTTTCTGCTGCCGTTGGCCCCGACGGCCACGGTGGCGGACCTGCTCCACTACGCAGGCCCCAGCAATCCAATCGCAGGCTGCTACGGCTCTGGAGCTCCCCAGCTCGTGGGTGATGCCCTGGTGACCCCTGCGGGCACGCGCATCGCTGTGTTGCTGGAGAACCCGGTGCATGGCGCCCTCAGCCAATGCCAATTGGCGCTCACCACCGTTGGGGCGAATACGGCCGAGCTGGCGGCCCTTGGTCTACCGATGTTGGTGCTCGTGCCCACCCAGCATCTGCATGTGATGCAGGCCTGGGATGGCCTGGCCGGTTTGCTGGGGCGCCTGCCGATGCTGCGCTGGTTCTTTGGGGTTGCTCTCACCGCCTGGCGCTTGCGCCATCGGGGTTTTCTCTCCTCTCCCAACATCGCCGCCGGCCGGTTGGTGGTGCCCGAGCGGGTTGGTCCGATCACCCCGGAGCAGATTGCCCAGGAGGCCGCGGATTGGCTCGCCAGCCCGGGGCGGTTGGCCGGGCTCCGGGATGACCTGCGTAGCTTCAGGGGCCAGCCGGGGGCGGTGGCGAGTCTGGCTTCGATGGTGGAGGAGCTCCTGCCGGCTGGCTTCGATGCCTAGGCTTGGC
>Ga0007791_10000185_pt1 | contig 17798 bp, 17 predicted proteins | sample CryBogmetaGMA05M_FD_60368 | JGI IMG/M metagenome (GOLD analysis project Ga0007791, IMG submission 60368) | Freshwater microbial communities from Crystal Bog, Wisconsin, USA - MA0.5M | ecosystem: Environmental > Aquatic > Freshwater > Lake | place: Crystal Bog, Wisconsin, USA | collected 2009-07-06 | reverse complement strand
TAACCTTGCTCGACAACCTGTGCAACCGTTCCAGAAGGCAGACTCTCATCTGGAACCTCATAGAGCGCCTCATGCTGATTCGGATCAAAACGCGCCCCCATCGCTTCAATCTTTTTGACGCCAAAACGCGCTAGTCGAGAGAGAAAATCCTTCTCCGTCAACTCAACACCATCAATTAGCGCGCCCACTGAAGGGTCTAATGTCGCACGAAGATCCTGGGGCACACTGTCAACCGCACGCTTTAGGTTATCGGCAAAAGCTAGCATTTCACGCGCGATATTTGTCACGCCATAAAGCTTAGCTTCAGAAATCTCTCGCTCAGCCCGTCGTCTTACGTTCTCCGCTTCAGCTAGGGCACGCAATAACTTATCTTTTAAACTGTTATTTTCGAGCTGTAAGCCCTCATAGAGCGCCTCCAAGGATGCGCCCTCTTCAGCAGACTGATCTGGCCTTGTCTCAGTTGAAGAGCCAACGCCTATGGGGCCTTCCGCTTTCATAGCCTCGGGCTTATTCTTATCCGTTTCCTGCTCGCTCATATGACCTTCCATCGCTTATTTGCGAAACAATATAGACTCGACATATCAGGGCTAGAGAGGGCAAAATCAAGTCTCAGCAACGCCTTGATGTAGTGTTGGGCTTTTCACAAGCCGCCCCTTGAACACATCCAACAATTGCCGCTTAATGGTTACCTGACGCTGTGGCGAAATAATTTTTGCCCCGGTAAGATCTGTTACATAAAAGGCGTCAACAGCCCTCTCCCCAAATGTCGTGACATGCGCTGAGGCAATGTTCAAGCTTAGCTTGGAGATGGCGTTCGTTAAATCGAATAACAGACCTTCACGATCAAGACCAGAAACTTCGACAACTGTATAAACATTTGAAAGGCTATTATCGACAGTTACTTCCGGAGCGACTGGAAACTCGGCAAGTTGCTCAGAGGTATTTGCTCGGTCGCTGACGGAATCTGCTAGAATTGCCTCTCCATGAAGCGCACTAACGATCTTATCAGCGATGCGCTGAGCACGTCGCAACTCATCATCGTCGAAATTTAGCGCTCTTGAAAAAAAGATCGTGTCTAACGCCAACCCATCAGCAGTTGTGAAGATATGCGCATCGACAATATTAGCGCCGCCCAGGGCGCAACAACCAGCAATAGTTGACAAAAGTCGACGGTGATCTGGCGCGATCACTGTTAACTCAACAACACCACGCGCTTGATCTAGAACGACATTTGTCGCAAGTGGAGAAGCCGCGCCATCAAGCACCCGCAGCATCTCAGCATGACGCACCTTTCGCTCCAAATCCACTTTCAACCAATAGGCCGGGTAATGACGTTTAGTGTATTCTAGAAAATTATCATCATTCCAATTGGGCAACACGGCGCGCAATTCTGCAATCGCTGCAGAAACTCTACTCTTTCGATCAACCGCCGAATGCCCTCCAGCAAGCACAATTTCAGTCTCCCAATAAAGAGAGAGTAATAATTGCGCCTTCCAAGTATCTAATACCCCGGGGCCTACGGCGCTAATATCACATAAGGTTAAAACAAGGAGCATTTTCAGACGCTCCAAGGTCTGAACAATGGCAGCAAAATTTTCAATCGTCGTCGGATCTGAAATATCACGACTTTGAGCATATGTTGACATCGTTAAATGATGCTCAACCAGCCAAGCAACCGTGTCTGTTTCTCCAGGCGTAAAGCCTAGCCTTGGACACAAACTTCGGGCTACCGTCATCCCTGCGATAGAATGATCTTCCTGACGACCTTTGGCGATATCATGTAGAAAGAGGCCTAGATAAAGAACCTTGCGGTTCATGATCGCTGGAAGAACTTCTGCAATTTTTGCTTGATCTTTTGGCGCACGTCCAGATTCAAAGTCACACAATGCCCCAACCGCACGGAGCAGATGCTCGTCTACCGTGTAGTGATGATACATATTGAATTGCATCATAGCCACGATACGGCCAAATTCAGGAATGAACCGTCCTAAGACGCCAGTTTCATTCATGCGGCGCAACACCATCTCAGTCATATTGCGCGATAGAAGAATCTCTAAAAAAAGCCGATTGGCTTCTTTATTACTTCTCAGACTAGAGTCTATCAGACGCAAAGAGCGCGTCACAGTCCGCAAAGCATCGGGATGCAGGGGCAAACCATGGTGATCAGCAAGCCAAAACAACCGAATAATATTAACTGGATCCTGCTGAAATATATTATCGTTGGCGATAGTAATTCGATCCAAGGATATAATAAAATCTCCCTGAGGCGTTTTTGCGCGACGTCTTCGGAAGGGTTGTAGAAAACGATCAAAAATAGCGCGGGGCTTAGCCTGACGCGCTTCAAGCGCTGCACAAACAATCGCTGTCAAATCTCCAACCTGTTTAGCAACAAGAAAATAATGTTTCATAAATCTTTCAACGCGGGATAAACCGCTACGATTATGATACCCTAATTGCTGCGCGAGCACAGGCTGTATATCAAAGGTTAATCGCTCATCCGCCCTACCCCGCGCAAAATGCAATCGACAGCGCACGCGCCATAAAAATTCTTCACACCTATGAAATTGACGATATTCAGCAGAAGTAAAAAGACCTGCCGCAACCAAATCTTCTGGCTCACGCACCTGATAGACATATTTTGCTATCCAAAAAAGCGTGTTGAGATCGCGTAATCCGCCCTTTCCGTCTTTAACATTCGGCTCAACAAGATAACGAGAAGCGCCTGAGCGACGCACGCGTCCATCTCGTTCTGCAAGCTTGGCAGTCACAAACTCACTGGCGTCAGAACGAGACACCTCACGAGCAAAACTTTGTTGTAGTTGCGTAAACAGCTCCAAATTACCAAGGATAAAACGCGACTCAAGCAATGACGTTCGGATTGTCATATCTGCCCGCATTTGCCGAATGCATTCGGCAACAGATCTCGTTGCATGACCAACCTTCTGTCGCAGATCCCAAAGTATGTAGAGTATTGCCTCGACGACACTTTCCCCCCATGGGGTCTGTTTATAGGGCAGCAAAAATAATAGATCTATGTCGGACTCAGGCGCCAAAAGCCCACGCCCATAGCCTCCGACTGCAACAAGCGCTAATCGTTCCGCAAAGGTTGGGTTATCGGCGACATGCACAAAAGTAATGACATAATCATGTATCGCGCCGATAAGTTCGTCTTGTAATTGGGCAAGCATCCGAGCAGAAGCGATGCCTTTTTCACCTGCCTCGAGACGCTGACGTACATGCCTGCGACCATGCGCCAAGACATCACGAAATAATCCAACAACGATAACGCGACGTTCCTGATCATCTTTAAGATCAAGACATATTGCGGCAATTGCCGAATTAAGGCTATCGCGCAAACCCATAAAGCAAGCCTGAGACGCAAGCCCATTAAAAATTTCAGCCGCTGAGATTTGAGACATTGATCTTTTTATGACCTAACAAGCGATGACTGTCTTCTTTCAATGACATCTAAAACCACGGGGGCGAGATCTGGCCCGCCTACTTGGCATAATGCGCGCAGACCCGTTGGCGACGTGACATTAATTTCTGTGAGATAGCCGCCAATGACATCGATGCCGACAAAAATTAATCCGCGTTTCTTTAGTTCTGGCCCAAGCCGATCACATATTAGTTGCTCACGATCCGTCAGCTGCGCGGAGGCTGCAGATCCGCCTCTGACGAGATTTGAGCGGATATCATCATCGGCAGGCACGCGATTAAGTGCGCCAAGCGCAACGCCATCTATCAATAAAATACGCTTGTCGCCTTCTCTTACTTGCGGAAGAAATTGTTGAATAACCCAAGGCTCACGAAAAATCGTAGTAAACATGTCAAAAAGAGAGCCAAAGTTCGGGTCAGTTCGCGATACCTTAAAAACCGCCGCGCCGCCATGGCCATACAGCGGCTTCATAACAACATCGCCATATTTTGAACGAAACCTTTCGATCACCGCCCGATCGCGCGTCAAGACTGTCGGCGGCATCAAATCAGCAAATTCCATCACAAAAATTTTTTCTGGCGCGTTCCTGACATTTTCAGGATCATTCACCACCAGAACGTCAGACTGAATGCGCTCTAAAAAATGGGTTGATGTTATATAAGCAAGATCAAAAGGAGGGTCTTGACGCAGAAGTACAACATCCATTTCAGCAAGATTGATGTCTTGAGGTTCAATCAGCTCATAATAGTGCGACGGATCGTCAAAGACATTAATTGGGTTCGCATGAGCAGTCAGGCGCCCACACTCAAGCGCCAACTTATCGGGCGTGTAAAACCAAAGATTATGTCCCCGGCGCTTCGCCTCAAGCATCAAGGCAAATGTCGAATCGCCGGTAAAATTAATTCGCTCCAGCGGATCCATTTGGACGGCTATATCCAGCATATACACTCCAATCGCAGAGGGCTGCAGTCAAGGGAACCGCCATATGATGACGAGGGTCGATCAGTCCTGGTCAGCAGCCTGGCTCTCAATATCATAACAGCACGGCTAAGCGATCAAAAGCTTCGGCCTTTTTACTGCAGGGTCAATGAACGAGTTCAAAACTCGAGGCAAATATACGCGCCCAGGATTCTGGTCATTTTCCAGAGAAAACGGCGCAGTTTGGGTTTGCTTGCAGACGTCATCAGTTTAAAGAGCTTATGGGTACGAATTAATGAATCGTAATTTTGGAAAGGGTTCCATGCGTCGCCTTCTTCTTCTTCGCCATGGCAAAGCGGACCGTCATTCGGCTGGCGGCGATCGCGAACGCCCCCTCACCCGGCGCGGAGAAGAAGACGCCCGCAGAATGGGCGATTATCTCTTATCAGCCAAGATCATCCCCGATCTAGCCGTTGCTTCTGGCGCCAGGCGGGCAAAGCAGACCCTGGAAAGAGCCCTCGAGGCCTTTCCCGGACATGTTACGCATTTGATCGAAAACACCATCTATTTAGCATCTGCAGGTCATCTACTGGAAACGCTCAAGCAGACGCCAGACAAAGTTCATACCCTACTTGTCGTCGGACACAATCCAGGCTTTGGAGAACTCGCCTCCATACTCGCCGGCGCGGGCGCGCCTCATGAGCTCGATCTGATGCGAACAAAATACCCAACCGCCGCCCTGGCGATATTAGACTTTAATCTCAGCCACTGGGGCGAGATTGACGTTGGCGCAGCGCGGCTCAATGCTTATGTGACACCGGCTATATTGCGTGGCGAGTCAATTGACGATCCTGACTAACTCAATTTCTCGGTCGTTTGACCGACCTTACCGAGCAGCCTAGAAACGCTGAATGTCTTACAATAGTTTTGGCCACCTCTTCCGAACAACAACCTTTGGTGAAAGCCACGGCGCCGCCATAGGCGCGATTATCGACGGCTGCCCGCCCCTTATCAGCTTAACCGAAGGGGACATACAATGCTTTCTGGACAAAAGAAAACCTGGTCAATCACGCTTTACCACGCAGCGCCGCGAAGCAGATGAAGTAAAGATTCTCTCTGGCGTATTCACAGACTCTGCTGGCGTGCAGGTTACAACAGGGACGCCAATCTCGCTTTTAATCGAGAATACTGATCAACGATCGAAAGACTATGGCGATATTGCTCAAAAATATCGCCCCGGACACGCAGATTATGTTTATGATGCCAAGTATGGCGTGCGCGACTTTCGTGGGGGCGGACGTTCCTCGGCGCGTGAAACAGCGGCGCGTGTTGCTGCCGGGGCTATTGCACGCAAAATTATTCCTGGCATTCAAATTCGTGGCGCACTTGTCCAGATTGGACCGCATAAAATAGATCGGCAGCGGTTTGATTGGTCCGAGATCGAACGCAATCCTCTATTTTGCCCAGACGCGACTGCCGCTCCCCTCTGGATGGACTATCTGGATGAGATCCGTAAAAAAGGGTCCTCAATCGGAGCCATTGTTGAGATTGTCGCTGAAGGCGCGCCTGCTGGTTTGGGCGCTCCGCTCTATGGCAAACTCGATAGCGATCTTGCTGCCGCGATGATGTCAATCAACGCTGTTAAAGGCGTTGAGATCGGCGATGGGTTTTCTGCAGCTTTACTTTCTGGCGAGGAAAATGCTGATGAGATGCGTCGCGGAGCTGACGGAACGCCTTTATTTTTATCCAACCATGCCGGCGGCATTGTAGGAGGACTATCAACTGGTCAGCCAATAGTCGTGAGATTTGCCGTTAAGCCAACCTCCTCCATTCTTACGCCTCGTCGGACGATTGACCGCCATGGCGATGATGCTGAGATTGTAACTAAGGGAAGACATGATCCATGCGTTGGCATCCGAGCGGTGCCAGTTGGGGAGGCGATGATGGCTTGTGTGCTCGCTGATCATTATCTTCGCCATCGCGGGCAAATTGGGTGATCACGCGGCGCTTAGCTCTTGCTGGAATAATGGCGAGCGCTACCCCTCTCGACAACCGAGCGAAGTCTCATAATACGATATTTATATCGCATGCTCGTTGCCGACAGCATGATCCTGGCCCAGGAACGCTCGATCGCCCAACAAGATTAGACGCCATTTTTACTACTCTTGATCAAGAAAAATTTAAATCATTGACGCGCGCAACGGCGCAAGCGGCCTCCCGAGAGTGTCTTTTACGCATTCACACGTCTGAGCTCATTGAACGCCTACAAAAAGCGACCCCAGAACAGGGCTACGCCAGAGTTGGCAACGACATATTTATGAATTCTTCATCGCTTGAATCAGCATTTCTTGCGGCTGGCGGCGCGATCAGCGCTATTGATGCAGTCTTGACGCTAGAATGGCGCAACGCCTTTGTCGCAACAAGACCTCCAGGACATCATGCATCCGCAAACCAGTCGATGGGATTTTGCTTTTTCAACAATGCAGCCCTTGCTGCCGCCCATGCGCGCCATCAGTATGGCGTCGAAAGAATTGCTATTGTTGATTTTGACGTTCATCATGGAAACGGCGTACAGGAAATATTTTGGAACGATAAAAACACGCTTTACGCATCAACTCATCAGATGCCTCTCTATCCAGGCAGCGGAGAGATTAATGAAACAGGCGCCTTTAACAATATTGTGAACGCACCCCTGCGCCGCGGCGATAGCGGCATTGAGTTTCGTCAGGCGCTTTTAAGTCGCATATTGCCAAAAGTTAGAACATTTTCACCCGAGCTAATTATTCTATGCGCAGGCTTTGATGCACATAAGCATGATCCACTTGGCGGCCTGCGACTTGTTGAAGAAGACTTCCGCGATGTCACCTTACGCCTAATGGAGATAGCGGCCCATTGCTGTCATGACCGCATCGTCTCATTGCTTGAAGGAGGATATGAACCTCAAGACTTAGCCAACTCTGTAGCTGCTCATGTCTCAGCACTCATGGATGTCTGACCTGGCCGTAAGGGATCGATCTCGTGGAGCGCAACCTCGCTATTTGTCTGCATCCTGTTTTGAGCCAACCTTACTGTATCTTCATAGTCTCTCGCGCAAAGTCTAAAAACGACTGAATAAAAACCAAGATTTCTTAAAATAAGTTTGCTCGTGAACTGTAAAGCTCTCTTCTAATTTGAAATTATGGAACAAGAGCAATAAATAGCAAGAGCGCTTGCCATAATCAGCTTTTGGAGATGACCGTGTCACATTCAACCACTGAGGCTATTGAGGCTATCTCCCGCGGAGAAATTGTGGTCGTCACCGATGATGATGATCGAGAGAATGAAGGCGATCTTGTCATGGCCGCCGCCCTATGCACACCAGAGAAGATGGCGTTCATTATCCGCCATTGTTGCGGCATTGTTTGCGCCCCACTAACATTGGAAGATGCACGGCGACTACAGCTCGCCCCTATGGTGGCGCAAAATGATGCTCCATTGGGTACCGCCTTCACGGTTTCCGTAGATGTCCGACACGGTCTAACAACGGGCATCTCTGCCGAGCAGCGCAGCAATACTGTTCGATCGCTTGCCAACAGCAATATGGGCGCAACAGATTTTGTTCGTCCTGGACATGTCTTTCCCTTGATTGCGCGCGATGGCGGCGTTTTGATGCGATCTGGCCATACTGAAGCCGCCGTGGATCTTTGCCGGCTTGCCGGACTACCATCGGTTGGCGTTATCTGTGAACTGGCCAATGATGACGGCACAGTCATGACAGGACAACAGGTGGCTGATTTTGCGCGCAGGTTTAATCTAAAAATTTTGTCGGTCTCAGATCTTATTTCCTACCGCCAAGCACGCGAAAAGCTTGTTGAGCGCGTTGCAACGTTCCCCGTCAAAACTGACTTTGGCGATATGTCTGGCTACGCTTATGTTACAGCTTTTGATACGGTGAGACATTTTGCTTTTGTGCACGGCTCTATCAATGATGGCAGAGACGTCCCAACGCGATTACACCGCGCCGATATACTTGACGACGTTATGGGCGGCGCAGCGACAATTCGCAAAACACTTTCACGCTTCAAGAAAGAAGGGCGCGGCATTCTCGTTTATCTCAGAGATGGCGCAGCAGGAGTGCCAACTAATATTACAGGAACAGACTATGACAATGCGGAAGAAAATCGCAAACGACAATGGTTTGACGTTGGGCTGGGCGCGCAAATCCTGAAAGATTTAGGCGTCACCTCTATCAGACTACGCTCGACCACTGCAAAACCGCGCGCATTCGTCGGCTTATCTGGATTTGGCATTGAAATTACAGCTGTTGAGTCGATTGATTAATCTTCTTTTTTTACGGCTCCGCACGCGGATGCGCGGCGCGGAAAGCCTCCAAAAGACGTTGAGCGTCAATGGAGGTATAGATTTGCGTTGTTGAAAGAGATGCATGGCCCAACAGCTCCTGAATCGTTCTCAGATCACCGCCTCGTCCAAGGAGATGTGTTGCAAAAGAATGTCGCAAGGCATGTGGCGTGGCGGCCTCTGATAAGCCCAAAGCGCCTCGCAAGCGCTGCATCAAAAGTTGAATTATTCGGGGGGATAAAGCGCCGCCTCGCGCGCCAATAAATAAAGGGCCATTTGATAAGTCATGGGGACAAATCTCGATATAATTCTCAATTGTCGCTCTAACAGGGGCAATGACAGGCAACACCCGCCGCTTACCGCCTTTGCCGATAATGTTAATTCTATCAACAGGCCCAATTGGCGCGTCTTCCCTTCTAATAGCTAATGCTTCAGAAATACGAAGACCCACACCATAAAGTAGAGCAAGGACAGCTGTATCTCTTGCTAATATCCAAGGCTCGCATGCTTGACCCGCGCGGTGAGCATGATCCAGCACATCTCGGGCAGCGCTCACGCTTAATGCCTTGGGTAAGTTTTTTGGGCGTTTTGGCGCACGTACGGCGCTAAAGACGTCAGAACGCGCAAGTCCCTTTTTTTCAAGAAAGTTAAAAAAATTTCGTTGCGCCGCCAACCCTCTCAACAGCGAGCGGCTGCCTAAGCCATCATTGCGACGACGCGCCATAAAAGCTCGAAGATCTGAAGGCTCCAAAGCAATTAAATCATCAAGAGTTGGGGGACGACCAAGGTGATCTGTCAAAAAATCTAGGAAAAAAACGATATCGCGCCCATATGCGCTGATCGTATGCGGGGATGAAAAACGCTCAACGGCAAGCGCGCGAAGCCATTCAACGACTGCCTTCTGAACGGGCGGCGACGCGCTGAAACTTCCCATATCTGGAAGAGCGCGCTGCTTGGCGAGAAAGGTTGCGCCCTCAGGAGAGATGGCGCTAGAGAACTTGCGCATACCTGACGGTAACGCAAAATTCCTAAATTAATATCAAGAAATTACAGCGCTCGACGGCTTACTTTCCATCTTTAATTTCTTCTGTTGCCTTGGCTAACAGCTCTTCCATAGTGCGTCGAATCTGATGGTCAGACTGATCAACGCCCCTTTCAAGAAAGTCTTGCTTAACCTTGGCGAATATCTTTTCTGAGGCATCGGCGCTAACTTCAGCTGCGACCAGAGCGTCCACATAAAGCGTGGTCTCAGCTTCGGATTTTCCAAGTTTTTCTGCAGCCCAAAGAGCCAGCAATTTATTGCGTCGCGCCTCGGCTCGGAAGTGCAACTCCTCGTCATGAGCGAAGCGTTTTTCAAACGATTCTTCGCGTTTGTCGAAAGTGCTCATGTCCGTCCTCTATCAGTTTTAAAAAATTAAAATGGTGCAGTTGTCAGCAAAGCAAGGATATTAGATAGCCTGCCTGCCGCATGCGCAGGCAGGGTATAGGCGTATTCGCTAGTAAAGCCAATGGCTGTCATGACTCAATAAAATATACCATATAAAACAAATGCTTAACATATATCAAAGGCTGGGAATTGAGCATCTATATCGTTTTAAGCGGCCGCACTCAGCTCACGTTCTTTCCACTGGAAAAATTACCCTTAGCTTGTCTCGCAGCCTCAAAGCGTTTAGGACATCAGTGATCTGCGGCCAGGCATGAAAATTTCTCGCCGCTCCTGTGGGGCGTGCGCCCCTGATGAAGGCCTTATACGGCCGACTTCTTAAGGAGCCTAGGTCGAAGACTATGGATTTTCTCAAGCCACGGTTGACACCCATGAACCGCCGTCGTCGCATTTACGAAGGCAAGGCCAAAGTCCTTTATGAGGGCCCCGAGCCAGGCACTTTGATTCAGCATTTCAAGGATGACGCCACAGCTTTCAACGCCAAAAAGCACGAAGTCATTGATGGCAAGGGCGTGCTCAATAACCGTATTTCTGAATATGTGTTTCAAAATCTCAACAGCATCGGCGTGCCGACGCATTTTATTCGCCGTTTGAATATGCGTGAGCAATTAATCCGGGAAGTTGAAATTATCCCCTTAGAAGTTGTCGTTCGCAATGTTGCTGCAGGCTCTTTGGCTAAGCGACTAGGCCTGGAAGAAGGCACCCAACTTCCCCGTTCAATCATTGAGTTTTACTATAAAAATGATGCGCTTGACGACCCAATGGTGTCAGAAGAGCATATAACCGCCTTTGGTTGGGCGACCCCTCAAGAAATCGATGACATTATGGCGTTAGCCATTCGCGTTAATGATTTCTTATCTGGTCTATTTCTTGGTGTAGGTATTCGTTTGATTGATTTTAAGATGGAGTGTGGTCGTCTTTGGGAAAGCGAGATGATGCGCATCGTTGTCGCAGACGAAATCTCGCCCGATAGTTGTCGCTTATGGGATATTAAATCAAATGATAAGCTTGATAAGGATCGTTTTCGTAGAGACATGGGCGGACTTGTAGAAGCCTATTCAGAAGTCGCTCGACGGCTGGGAATCATGCAGGAAGGCGAGCCGGCAAATGTTGGCGCTCCAAAACTAGTTCAGTAATAAGCTGATTATTTTTGAGTTTTTACGCTCATATAATAGTTTTAGCCCACGACGGAATTGACAGATGAAAGCTCGCATTGTCGTTACCTTGAAAAACGGCGTCCTAGATCCCCAGGGAAAAGCAATTGAAGGCGCATTGGAAGCGCTTAACATCAAAGGCGTATCTAATGTGCGTCAGGGGAAGGTCTTTGATGTTGATATCTTCACTGATGATAGCGTAGCAGCAAAACAGAACCTTCAGGCCGCCTGCGAAAAACTTCTCGCAAATACTGTTATTGAAAATTATTCTATCGAAATTTGAACAGGCCGTCATGAAATCTGCGATTATTGTCTTTCCTGGCTCCAATCGCGAATTTGATATGGCGCGTGCGCTAGAACGCTCCACAGGAAGATCGCCAGAAATGCTCTGGCATGCCGATCATGACTTGCCTGCTGGAACGGATCTTGTCGTCCTGCCAGGCGGATTTTCATATGGCGATTATTTGCGTTGTGGCGCAATTGCGGGACGCACGACAATTATGGAAGCTGTGCGCAAGCATGCCGCAAGGGGCGGGCTTGTTCTTGGCGTATGTAATGGCTTTCAGATTCTGTGTGAGAGCGGCCTCTTGCCCGGTATTTTGATGCGCAACGCAAATTTGCGCTTCATCTGCAAAATGCAATATCTCCGCGTTGAGCAAAATAATACAGCCTTTACCCGTAATTATGAATCGGGAGAAATTATCAAAGTCTGCATTGCTCATGGCGAAGGAAATTACGAGGCTGACGAGACGACCATCGAGGCTCTTGAAAAAGATGGCCGCGTAGCTTTTCGCTATTGCGATGCAGCGGGCTTGATTGGCGGGCGAGAAAACCCAAACGGCTCTCGCAATGATATTGCCGGAATTTACTCCCAACAGCGAAATATTCTCGGTCTCATGCCGCACCCTGAAAATCTCATCGACCCACTCGTTGGCGGCACTGATGGCTTGAAGCTTTTTGAAAGTCTGGGTAGCGCAGCGGCTTAACGCGATTGACGACGCGCTGTTTGGGCAATCCGCCACAGCGCTCTTTCCGCCTCCATACGTGCGCGCGCTGCGTGTGCACGCACGCTCGTTTGAGCTTCGCGTAAAGGATCCAATAGTTCGCCAAGTCGCGTGGATGACCAGGCTTTCAGCTGTTCTTCAAGTAAGCCTCTATGCATAAAGCCAAATCCTGCGCGCATCATCATCGTTAGGCCTGGATCCAATCGACCGCTCTCTCTTTCCATCGCTACCCGGGCGCGATGAAGCGCAAGCCCATAACGCAAAGCGCCAAATAAAAGCGCGCCTGCATCGCCTCCTTGCTCGAAATAAGCATCAACAGCCTCTCCCGCATTTCCGGAAAAGGCTGAAGCAATAATTCTGTCTGAAGCGATATTAGAAGCATGGGCGACAATCGCTTCGACATCTGCAGCATCAACATGCTGGCGTCCATGCATATAAAGCGTAAGTTTGTTGAGTTCAGAGCGGCTCATTAGCCTATCTTCACCAAGAGCGTTTAATAAAAGCTCACGTGCTTCAGCTGTGGCGACAAGACCAGCTTCTAATAAGTTTCGATCAATTAATGCATGAAGATCCTGCTGCGTATCTGCTTGACACTCTATACTTGCGCCAAGATCAGCGCCTTCAATCAATTTGCGCAGCGGTGCGTCTTTTTTCAAAACTCCAGCAGTTATAATAATTGTGCAAGAGTCTGGCGGCGCTGCAATCAAGGACGTGATTGCAGGTATAATTGATTTTGCGCCCGCTTCAATGAGGATCGCGCGTCGACCGCCAAAGAGCGGCACTGTATTTGCCTCATCAAGCAGTGATAATGGATCAGTGGCGACCAAATCATTGCTCAATTCCACATATTGGAAAGGATCATTGCGATCATCTATACGTTTATCGATGACTCTTAGCGCACGTTCACGCACCATGCCGCCGTCAGGACCATAAATAAGAAATAAAAATACATTATTTGGCGATTGGGCAATAAAGCGTTCAGACTCACGACTTTTGATCGCAACCATAGAATGATCTCTAGTGTCGCGCTGCTAAATCCATGGCAATGCGCGTTCGAATGGACTCTGCAATAACTTTAGCATCGCGAATAGCTGCATCGCGCGAAGCGCGGACGTTAGCAAAACGGGCAGTAAATCGATCGTAGCTTGCCATAGATTCTGCCGACCCCTTAGACACTTCAACTTTGTCAGGCAAAGAAATCAACGTATATTGCGCCACGACGATAACAGTCGCTGAACTCGAGAAGGCTGTTTGGGCATTATATATCGGTGTCTGGACACGCTCTGATAATGTCACTTTCAAGCGATATCGTGGCGAAGGCGTCGCCCCAGTGCCGTTTAGGGCATAGATTAACTCATTGCGCACATAGTGCCCAGTGCGATCATTTATCTCATCAACCTCAATTGCTTGAAGCTCTGTTGCCAGCGAAGAGCCATCTGCGCGCGGCCCATACATTGGCTCAATACAAGCCGCCAAGGGAAGTGCACATAAAGCGGTCGATCCGAACATTACTGCGCGCTTGAGCAACAATTTAAACGACGACATTGACGATCCTTTTAGGGACGAGAATAAATTTCTTAAGCGGCTTGCCCTCCATAGCGCGTATTACGGCATCTTGGGCAAGCGACGCCTTGCGAACTGTTTCCTCATCGGCATCGTGAGCAACGATTATTTCAGATCTTTTTTTACCGTTGACTTGAACAGGCAACGAAATCATCTCCTGAGCAACCAACCCAGGATCTGCAACAGGCCACGGGGCAAGAGAGACAAGAGACGTATGACCAAGATCTGACCAACATTCCTCTGCCACATGCGGAACCATCGGTGCAATTAATCGCGTTAGCGTATCCGCCGCCTCTCGAAAGGCGAAGGCCATATCAGCTGCAACACCTTTCTCATCAACGCCGTCAAGCGCTTCCGTCAATTCGTTCACATATTCACGAATTCGCGCAATCGCACTATTGAAACGAAGTCTTTCGATATTCTCTGTTACCTGGGCGATTGTGCGATGGGTAGCTTGGCGAATAGCCAGTGATTGTGGACCAACGCTTTCAGGCAGCGCGCCTCCTACCGGACCGGCAACACAGCCAAGTTCGCCCGTGATGCGCCAAAGACGCTGAACAAACCGCCATGCGCCTTGAGCTCCCTCGTCTGACCAGATGACATCGCGGTCGGGCGGACTATCTGAAAGAACAAATAGCCGCGCAGTATCTGCGCCATAACTCGCAACAATTTCATCAGGATCAACCGTGTTTTTCTTGGATTTGGACATTTTTTCTATGGGGCCTATGTCAACTTCCGCCCCATTGTCATTTAGAAAAGCACGACGTTTGCCGTCAATGGTATCAATTCGGACAGCCGTAGGAGGAAGCCAGTTTCCATCAATATGACTTCTATAGGTCTCGTGCACGACCATGCCCTGGGTAAATAAACCTGCGAATGGCTCTGCTATGGCTTCATGGCCGCTATCACGCATCGCCCGGGCAAAAAAACGAGAATACAATAAGTGCAAAATAGCGTGCTCAATTCCGCCAATATATTGATCAACTGGCAACCATTGTTTCATGGCTGTTGCGCTAGCTGGCGCAAATTCATTTTTTGGGTCTGCAAAGCGCGCGTAATACCATGAAGAGTCAACGAATGTATCCATCGTATCGGTCTCGCGCAGTGCTGACTCGCTACAGACGGGGCAACTCACATGTTTCCATGTAGGATGCCGATCAAGCGGATTCCCTGGTTGATCAAAACTCACATCTTCCGGAAGCCGAACTGGTAAATCTTTTTCAGGAACTGGCACAATGCCACAACTCTGACAGTGAATAATTGGGATAGGACACCCCCAATATCGCTGCCTGGATATTCCCCAGTCTCTGAGCTTGTAATTAATTTTCCGCCTACCTTGCGGCTCGTTGAATAATAATCGCTCCTCCAGTTTTACAGAAGATGCTTCTTTCGCCTCGGCCACAGAAAGACCATCAAGAAAGCTGGAGTTAATCAGCGTGCCGCCACCCTCATATGCTTCTTGGTCTATTGTAAAGGATGCAGACTCAACGCCTGGAGGACAAACGACTGGCGTCAGACCCAGCCCATATTTTCTTGAAAACTCCAGATCACGCTGATCATGGGCTGGACACCCAAAGATTGCCCCTGTCCCATAATCCATTAAAATAAAGTTAGCGATATAAACAGGCAACGCGCAACTTGGATCAAAAGGATGCAACACGCGCAATCCTGTATCGAAACCAAATTTATCGGCTGTCTCAATCGCTTCAGCAGAGGTGCCGCCGCGACGACATTCCTCGCAAAAGTCAGCAAGCTTCCTGTTTTTTTCCGCCAAAAATTTTGATAGTGGATGATCTGCAGAGAGCCCAACAAATTTTGCGCCAAATAAAGTATCGGGCCTTGTTGTAAAGACTTCAATTTCACGAAAATTATCTAGGGACTTTTCTAATTCGAACCGAATAGATAGACCCTCAGATCGCCCAATCCAGTTACGCTGCATGAGACGAACCTTCTCAGGCCAACGCGTTAAGGTTTCAAGCGCGGTGAGCAATTCTTCGCAATAAAGCGTTATCCGCAAAAACCATTGTGTGAGCTCGCGCTGTTCGATAAGCGCCCCAGAACGCCATCCACGGCCGTCAATAACTTGCTCATTGGCCAAGACAGTATGGTCTACTGGATCCCAATTCACGCGCGATTGTTTACGGTCGACGAGCCCCGCTTTTAAGAAATCAAGAAAAAGTCTTTGCTGATGTTTGTAATATTCTGGATCACAAGTTGCGATCTCACGCGACCAATCAAGCGAAAGCCCCAAGGACTTCAGTTGCGTGCGCATGGCGGCAATATTTGCATAGGTCCATTGAGCTGGATGGGCTCCTGTCTGTGCTGCTGCGTTTTCTGCCGGCAACCCAAAAGCGTCCCAGCCCATCGGGTGCAAGACATCATATCCACGCGCGCGCATGAAACGAGCGATGACGTCTCCCATTGAATAATTTCTTACATGGCCCATGTGCAGCCGGCCGGAAGGATAAGGAAACATTTCAAGTACATAATACTTGGGCAAAGAGCTCGGCTCCCCAGCTCTAAAAACCTGTTTTTCTTCCCAAATCCGCTGCCATCGCGGCTCGGACTCTGCAAAATTATAGCGGTCGGGTCTCATCAATGTCTGAATCCGATCAAAAGGGGAGCCCTTCTGTAATGCCGAGCCTGAGGGGCGATGTCAAAGGAGATCTTATTGTCGCCGCGAATGATTGCAGCCGACGAAAATGCGCGTTAACCACAGCTATGACCATTCGCAACCGCCTGAAAGCAGCCAAGGACACAATCGCCCGCGCCGCCCTAGACTGTGGCCGGGATCCCCACACAATTACACTGATATGCGTAACTAAAACATTTCCAACACAAGATATCCTCCCCCTGATCGACGCCGGTCAGCGCGTTTTTGGCGAGAACCGTGTGCAGGAGGCAAGAGAGAAGTGGCCCGAGCTTCGTCTGCGCCATTCAGACATTGAACTTCATCTCATTGGGCCCTTACAATCGAATAAAACGAGAGAGGCGATAGAAACCTTCGATGTTATCCAGAGCGTCGACCGGGAAAAAATTGCCCTAGCCCTATCTCAGGAAATAAAAAAAACTGGTAAAAACCCAAGACTATTCGTTCAAGTCAACACAGGAGCAGAACCCCAAAAGGCTGGCGTTCTGCCTCAGGACGCTGATAATTTTCTCAATCTTTGCAGAGAAAAATATGGGTTAATGATTACCGGCCTCATGTGCGTACCTCCCGTTAATGAACAGGCGGCTCCTCATTTTGCGCTTTTAGCCAAGATAGCCAAAAAAAACGGCCTAACCGAATTATCGATGGGGATGAGTTCTGATTATGAGATCGCAATACAGCTGGGAGCTACCTATGTTCGGATCGGATCTGCAATCATGGGAACGCGAAGCTAGGCGATCGTGATCAATACTCTTCTCGCGAGCCTTGGAAGTAGACGCGCCATGTCCTGAGACCTTAGGGCGATACATCCAGCTGTCGGCTCAAGAGCATCGGTGGCCAGGTGAAAAAAAATTGCGCTGCCCCGTCCGCGTATTGGCGGACAGATATTGTAATCTATTACTCCAACAACATCATATAAATGATCAACACGCCACATTTCCTCATGACTAAATTTTGATGGAGATCGCAACCGCCGATTATAGAGAAAGGTTGCACGATCATCACACCATATATCTTTGCGGTGGATTAACCGCCAAGATGGCGTAAGCCGTCGCGCACGCCTTAAGTAAAAAAACAATAATGCGTAACGACCAAGAGGCGTAGCGCTGTCGCCTTCACGTTTAAAACGCGTCACGCCATTCAATCCCACGGAGCATGGCACCGAAAGAGACCCAGCGCATAGTCGCGCTTGATGTGGCAGGCCACCAATGCGACGCGTCACCCTGATTTTCGTTAATGAGCGAGTATGATGGTTTTCTTTTATCACTTGAAATTATATGTTTATATT
>Ga0007791_10000183_pt1 | contig 17842 bp, 17 predicted proteins | sample CryBogmetaGMA05M_FD_60368 | JGI IMG/M metagenome (GOLD analysis project Ga0007791, IMG submission 60368) | Freshwater microbial communities from Crystal Bog, Wisconsin, USA - MA0.5M | ecosystem: Environmental > Aquatic > Freshwater > Lake | place: Crystal Bog, Wisconsin, USA | collected 2009-07-06 | reverse complement strand
TTCCGCCGTCCTCTCAGAGATCAGTGACGATTGGGAAACTGAACGTGCCTACCTGACCATGGAAGCCAGATGACCCACCTCTGAAAACCCGGATTTACAGAAGGGGTGTTGCTTTATCCGATCATGCTGTAGGTGTACGAGCCCGAAGAACCGTTCTGTGCAATGCCCGCCGCGTTGAGGTAGGTTGCCATGCTCGCGTTGTAGAGCGAGTAGGTGTCGGTCGCTGCCACGGCATTCAGAAAATCGGTGTACTGGCCAATCGTCACGTCGTACTTGCCGATCTGGTACGAGTAGGCCACGGAGCCGTACACATTCCCAGTAGCCGGGTCGTTCGCGTTTCCGGCGTTGCCTACCGTCACCATGTCCATCGTGACTTGGGCACGAGCGGGAACGGTCAGCGAACCAAGCAGAACCGCCACGCCGAAGGCCAAGACAACGTGGGCTATACGGGCGAAGGACATCACGAGAAAACTCCTACGAACGATCAGGAACCGGCACTCCGCGGGCGGTTCTACAACCACATCGCTCACCCAGAAGCCACAAAACCCAAAAAGGGACGAATCGGGCATGGGCAGGGACGAATCGGGCAAATTTAGGGACGAATCCGCCACGGCTGGGACAAATCAGCGGCGAGAGGTGCCGTTACCCCATGCCCTCGCCCGTCCCCGACACGCCCTCTGGGCAGCCCTCCGCGACTCGCTCGGCCTCATCGGCCCGCCCCAAAACACTACTGGGCAGAGCACCTTGCGATGCCCTGCCCAGCGTGAGATCACGAGTGCCGCGAAGGGCGTGCCAAGGCAGAACGCTAAGGCGCTACGTCCTTCTTCAAATACACACGGCCGAACGAGACGTTGCCGTACTTATCCACGACCGCCCTGACAGTCGGATGGACTCCGCTCGTGAAACCAGATTTCTGCATGAGCTTCACCACGTCGGACCTCTTGATCTTCAGAACCTTGGGGGGGCGGTTTTTGACCTTCACCTCTATGCGGTAATTCTCCCCCTCGGCCGAATCGACTGGCAAAGTCACTGTCGTCTCACTGTATGGGGCGACGGCCTCGACACTGCATTTTTGTTCGATGTGGGGATTAGCGTGAAACATGCAAATTTGACTCTTCGCGATTTGTAGGCGGGTTCCTACGTCGAGTTCCACGTACGTATACGAATACTGAGCCTGCGCCGCCGCACTGCCCATCGCCGCCGCGACGGCGACACACGCACCGATCATCCATTTGCGAAACATCATCGTGGAAATCTCCTGCTTAGGTGGTCATCCGATCAAATGCTGCATCGGTCTCACCCACCTGAGGGCGAGCCCCTTCCGGTGTGTTGTCTACCCTGCGATTCGCTTGCCCACAAGTTTTGGGGACGCAAAAAAGGACGAAACGGGACTGTCGCGCACGAATCGGGAAATTCCCGCACGAACTGACACACGGGCTGGGACGAATCCGCCGCGAGAGGTGCCGCGAGCCCACGCCGTCGCCCTTCCCCGCCACGCCGTCCGGGCCGCCCTCCGCGACTCGCTCGGCCTCATCAGCCCGTGCCCAGAAACACCACCGGGCAGAACACCTTGCAATGCCCTACCCAGCGTGAGTTGAGTATTCAGAACCCGCGCCGCTGCAGGCTTCGCTCTCTCTAGTCCGCTCGTACCCCAGTCCTGATCGTTCCTGCCGCCCCGGATCGGCTCTGTAGGTGGCCCTCTTCGTCCTCCCGTCGGCCCGCTCTGGCTGACGGGCGTGTTTCCCTTGTTCCGGCTCGCTTCGTTGGCGGCCGGTGTCCTTGTTTTTCTCTATCCCGTTTCCCCTTTTCATGGAGATGCTCTGTCATGAGTGACCTCGAACTGATCGACGCCGTGGCCAATGTCACCGGCGAGGATTCCCACGAGATTCGGCGTCGTGGCTTTGTGCTGGCTGGCCCTGAAGACTCTGGCCTCGAACCGGAATGCCCGCTCGACGTGATGCTGGTCGACCTCCCGGAAACGGGCACGGTCGACTGGGACGCGTTGGGCTTTCGGTGCCGCGAGCCGTTCTTCACGAGCACGCTGAAGGCCCGGAAGAAGAAGGCCAAGAAGCAGGCGGCCCGAGCGGCGTGACGTGCTGCTGGCTCGAAGACTTCCAGCGACCCCAACAAGTGACGGGCGTGGAGTGTAGTGGAGGTGCCCAAGCCTCGCTGCACCCACGCCCGTCGCTTTTCCGCTCAACGTTTCAGAGCCAAGACCAGCACGCCAGCACCGACCATGAGTATGCCGAGCCATTCACGAACCGAAGGCCGCTCATGAAGAAAAAGCACGGCGAAGACGGCCACGAGCACAAGGCTGAGTTTGTCGACCGGGGCCACCTTCGAAGCGTCACCAATCTTCAAGGCCCGGAAGTAGCAGACCCACGATGCCCCGGTTGCAAGGCCCGAGAGCAGCAGAAACAGCAGCGTCTTCGTGGGAAGCGTCAGCGGATTGGCCCACTTCCCGGTCGCGATCACAAAGGCGGCCAGAACCACCGCGATGATTCCGGTTCGCACCAGTGTCGCCAGATCGGAGTCGACACCCGTGAGGCCGATCTTCGCGAAGATTGCCGTCATCGCTGCAAACACCGCCGACAGCAAAGCCCAGAAAAACCACGTTCCGCTGGTTTCCATCTGATGAGTCTCCACGCCCAGATTTGTGGTGCCTTTGTTCGTGACTGCGCCAGCATATCGCGGCCATTTCACGGTGGCGATGAATTCTGCGCCACCGTCCAGACACCCCTTCATGGATGGCGGATGTGAATTCAGTTCCGTCTTCCAAACCCATTCCCCAACCCAAGAAAGAAATACCACCATGTTGAAACTCCATGCCGGCGTCTCGAAGAAAGTCGGCCTCCCCGGCTTCTCCAGTGCCTCGGCCTCCTGCACCATCGAGGCCGAACTCGATTCCAGCCTGCTTCAAGACCACGAGGGCTTTCAGGTCGTCGTGCAGCGGGCCTACCAGTCGTGCGAGCAGGCTGTGCAGGACCAGATCGCTCGGCTGACGCATGACGGCCCGGACGAACCCAGCCAGCCGCCCGAGATCGTCGAAGTCCGCACGGCTCCGACTATCACTGGGGCGAGCGTGAATAGGATTCCCACCAGCCAGTTCACGAACCAGCCCAGCCCCCGTCCTGCTACCGCCAGTCAGGTGAAAGCCATCCGAGCCATCGCCGCTCGCCGGAAGATCGACCTCGTGGGCCTGCTCCGGGAACGCTTCGGCCTGACTACCGCGGACGAACTGGGCATCCGGCAGGCGAGCAACCTCATCGATGAACTGAAGGGTGACGAGCCTGCTGCCACTCCTGCGAACGGCACCGGGGCCTACGCGACGACTGGAGGTGCCCGATGATCGCCAGCACAGCACCGTTGCCCGTCATCACGCCCGCCAGCACGAACCCGGCAAACGAGATCGCCAAGAAAATCACCGGACGGGACTACATCTCGTGGTCGGCCATCTCGACGTTCCGGACCTGCCCGTTGAGATACAAGTTTCGGTACGTCGACGGCCTGCCCGAGGAGTCTGTGTCCAGCGCGCTCGTGTTCGGCTCCGGGATTCACGCGGCCGTCGAGCAGCATTTCCAAGCGGCTTTGTCTGGCGAGGAGCAGCCCGACGTCGAGCGGCTCATGTTCGCCTACCGGAGTGCATGGCTCCCGCACGACCCGGACGCGATCCAGTTCGGCAGCACGGAGACACGGGCCTCGCTGGATGCTCTGGCCGCGCGGATGCTCACGGCTTTCTTGAGTAGCCCCGCGGCGAGCGTTCAGGGGCGGGTGCTGGGCGTCGAGAAGGAGATTCGCGGCATGCTGGTCGAAGGCGTGCCGGATTTGTACGGGAGGGTCGATCTGCTCACGGAGGACTCGGATTCGCTGGTGGTGACCGACATCAAGACTTCACGGGGGAAATGGAGTCAGGAGCAGGTCGAGGATTCCGGTGAGCAGTTGTTAATGTATTCCCACCTCGCCTCGGAGATCGCCCCCGGGAAGAAGATCAAGACCCGGTTTCTGGTCCTGACGAAGACCAAGGAGCCGGTCATCGAGGAGCACACCCGAGAGGTCAATCCAGCCGCCGTGAAGCGCACCTTGGCGGGCGTGGAGCGGGTCTGGCGGGCTATCGAGTCCGGCGTGTTCTACCCGGCGCCAAGCCCGATGAACTGCGCGTCATGCGGCTATCGGGCGGCGTGTCGGGCGTGGATGGGATAGGTCACGGAAAGAGCGGCATGGGGAAACCTGTGCCGCTTTTTCTTAGGTGTCAGGCCGCTCGCTTCCGTCGCAGAGCCTCGAGGCCAAGCAAACCAATCCCTGCGGCAACGATCCCCGTCATACCCGGCTCCGGCACTGCGGCGATGTTTCCAGCCGGTGTGTTGTAGGGCCCAGCGTTGAACAAACCGGACGACATGAAATCAGCCACGTCGAGGATGTCTGTGAAGCCGTCGTAGTTGAAGTCACCCTCGGCCCACGTTGCAGTCAGGCCGGAGTTGAACTTTCCACTGCCAATGAAGTTGGCGACGTCGAGGACGTCGATCGTCCAGTCAAGGTTGGAATCACCCGAGGCCGCGTAGCCGAACGTGACTGAGCCATCACCGTTATCAAGCCAACCTACGGTGCGGGCCCCTCCGCTAGCCGCCGCCGCACTCGACCTGATACCTCTGGTCCCATCCCACGCGCCGGTTCCACGACCAACGCTAAGGCTCGCATAGAGATCGAATGACGAAAGCCCGTCCAAAACGGTGATCGACCCGGTGCCCACATCAACAACTCCGCCGGCGCCGGGTTTAAGTCCGCCGACGGTCGTGGTTAGCCCGGGCGTCAGTGATAACGTTCCACCAGTCAGAATAGAAATCGTACTGGCAGCCAAGGCGGAGGCGTGGGCGAGTCGGATTCTGCCTTGCTGGATCGTTGTGGGGCCTGTGAAGGTGCTTGAGCCAGCGAGCCTCAGCGTGCCACCCCCTTGCTGCAAGATCGCCCCATTTCCACTGATGTTGCCCGAGTAGGTCGCGGAGTCCGATCGGTTGAAGATCAGAGTGCCATTGTTGACAAGGCTGCCCGTCCCGCCGAGAAGCACGCCGGTCGTTCCACCAACGCCGATCTGGATCGTGCCGCCGGGCATGACGTTGATTGCGCCGTTAGCGCCCCGTGAGAGCGTGCCGCCGACCGTCACTAGGCCGCCGGAAATGGTGAGTCTGCCGGTACCTGAAACGCCGACAGCCAGATTGCCGCTGTTTGCCCATGTGCCGCTCGAAACGATAACGGTGCCGGCGCTGCCAGCGTAGTAGCCCAGATAGCCAGCGGTGTTGGTGACGCTACCGCCAATAACGTTGAGTGTGCCAGTGCCGGACTCGCCCACACATACATCGCCGCTGCTGGCCCACGTGCCGCTCGCCACCGTGACCGTGCCGACGCCGCGGCTCCTCCAGCCCACAGAACCGTACGAGTTGGTGACGCTACCACCCGTGACGTTGAGCGTGCCGGTGCCATATGCCCCCACAAACAGTTCGCTGCTGGCCCACGTGCCACTCGATACGGTGGCGGTGCCGACACTGCCGATCCCGCCGAAGCCCACATAGCCAGCCTTGTTAGTGACAAGCCCGCCTGCCACGTTGAGCGTGCCGGTGCCGGAATCACCCACAAACAGTTCGTCAGTATTGGCCCATGTGCCGCTCGAAACGATGGCGGTGCCCGCGCTGCCAGCGTAGTAGCCCAGATAGCCGTAGTAGTTGGTGACGCTACCACCCGTGACGTTGAGCGTGCCGGTGCCATATGCCCCCACAAACAGTTCGCTGCTGGCCCACGTGCCGCTCGATACGGTGGCGGTGCCGACACTGCCACCGGAACGGCCCAGATAGCCAGACGTGTTTGTGACGCTACCTCCCGTGACGTTGAGCGTGCCGGTGCCGGAGTAGCCCACAGACAAGTCGCTGCTGTTGTCCCACGTGCCGCTCGATACGGTGGCGGTGCCGACACTGCCGGCGCCCAAGCCCAGATACCCAGACGAGTTGGTCACGCGACCGCCCGTGACGTTGAGCGTCCCGGTGCCGCTGGAGCCGATGGTGAGGTTGCCAGTTCCGCTTCGTATCTGAAGCAATCCCACCGCAGCATTCGTCGTAAGATTCAAGTTGACTACAGTCGCCGAGACGCTCGTTCCCGTCAGATTCAGGGTTCCCGTATTCGTCAGTGAGAGTGCCCCCGTTCCCGAAATGTTTCTGGAGATCGTGAGAACGCTCGGGGCGGACTGGTTGAACTGCAGTGTGCCGTTCGCAACTACGTTTCCAAGGACGCTGGCGCCGTTATTGAGCACCACGGTGTCGCTTGGTGCGATTGTTCCCCCAAACCAGAAACTCGTATAAGTCGTCGTGGCGGCTATCGAGTGGCTAGCGCAGACTGAGAGCAGCGCAGCCACGAAGGCGACGAGGGCAGACCGCCATGGAGATGCTCGACCGTCAGCCATTGCCACGCTCAGCCAGAGTGGTGCCCCGCGAAATAGGGCCAGACCCCTTACACGCGGGGTGCCCCTATTGTGGCTATCGCCGCCAAAGGATCAACGTTTCGGCTGGAAAAGACGGAATAGGAGTGCAGTAGCCGAGTGGAAACTGCACTTCCTCACCCCCACCGCCACCTAGGAGGCTCACCCTTCCACCAGCAGATCGCGATGAGGGCGGTGACGAGCAAAGCCAGCCCAGCCCAGAACCAGTTCGGGTGGCGGTCAGCGGGGACGAGCACACAGAGGGCGACGAGCAGGCCGACATACACCCCGAGCACCACCCACCCCTGCCACGTGCTCGGCGGTCCCCAACCCCAGCCTTAACTCTTCGCGGGGAACCAGTAGCGGGGTTTCAACGGCGGCTGCTCTCGGCTCACTCAACCCCGTGCTTCTTGAACCACGCCAGACACTTCGCCCAGCCGTCTTTGGCCGCCGCTTCGCGATAACTGGGCCTGTAGTCGGCGAAGAAGGCGTGCGGCGTTTCGGGGTACAGGACTATCTCAGAGGGCTTCCCGGCGGCTTTGAGTTTCTCCTGCATGGCCGCGACGTGTTCATTCGGGATGCCAGAGTCCGCGCCGCCATAGAGGCCCAAGACCGGCGATTTGAGTTCATTCACGAGGTCGACAGGGTTAGCCGGGTGCAGGTCGTCTTTTGGCGAATCCAGTCGGCCGTACCATGCGACGCCAGCCTTGAGAGCCGGGTTGTGGGCGGCGTAAAGCCACACGATCCGACCACCCCAGCAGAATCCAGTGATGGCGAGTTTCTGAAGATCTCCTCCTGAAGTTCCTGCCCATGTAGCCGTGGCGTCGAGGTCTTGAAGGACTTGTTTATCTGGCACTTTGGAGACCACCTTGGAAATGATCTCCTTGAAGTCTGTGATCTTCGAGACGTCTCCTTGGCGAGCGTAAAGTTCCGGGGCTATGGCGAAGTACCCGAGTTTGGCGAACCGGCGGCAGACGTCCTTGATGTGCTCGTGGACGCCGAAGATTTCCTGAACGACGAGCACAACTGGAAATGGGCCGCCCTGTAGTGGCGCCGCTCGATAGGCCGGGATTTCGCCATCGGGAGTCGGGATCAGAACCTCGCCGGCCAGAAGCCCATCTGCGTCTGTGTTGATCGTCTCGGCTGAAATGGGCCGGACAGCGAGGGCGAACCCAGTGGCCAGCGCAGCGACGGCTTGGCGGCGGGTGAGGTCAGGCTCGTGGGTTGGCTGGTTGGGGGGTGAGTCGGATTGCATGGGCGAGGCCTTGGGTGGGTGTGGGCTGGGTGTTGGTATTCGTGGCGTCAGGATACCGGCACTGGGGAAAGGCGGGTCGGTCACGGGCAGGCGGCGACGAGGCCCGATAGCGGCTCGAACTGGGGTGAGGCAGCGTGTGCTCTGTTTACGCCTTCACGCCTTTACGAGCCCCAGCGGCATGGCACTTCGGCATGCTCAGCGCTGGTTTCTTACCGCGGGGCCAACACAGCGGCGAGGAAACAATATCGGCTCGGTTTGGGTTCGAGTCGCGGAGGGTTCTTAACGATTCTGGTTTGAATAGCCCAGAAAGTTCGCCCGGAGCACAGACCCAGCCTTTGAGTTGTTATTTATTCCCCCGTACTGGCCTCGATTTTTACTCCGTATCAGCGTGTGCCTATGTTTACGACCGGTCACGTAGGGCTTGCTTTGAGTGGCTAAATCCAGCCCCGTATACAGCCTCTTAAACACTCATCCGGGGCTTGTTCTAGGCGCTCGCGAACTCGATGGGCACGCGTTGGCTCTCACTGGCTTGGATTTTCCCGTGAAGCGTGCCGGCTAGTGGGCTTTGGGCTGAATGTTTTAACGAAAAGCCACGTGTTCTTCGGGATTTCACAGCCCGCCGAGATAGCCGGGTATGTGACGCGCACTCGGAGCAGTATCGAGGGGGTGGGGGCTGCGTGATGTTTAAAAACGTGTTTTTTTGACCGTCGAGTGGGAAGGCGGGATGAAGAAGAAAGACGCGTGGCTGGCTGAGGGCTGAAAGTTGATGGAGGAGGAGTGGGTAGGAGCCATATGTAGGAGCCTTGCCCGCTGCGTTCGCCGTTATGGGCCGTAGGGGGCGCTGTGGCGGGTGATGGGCGTGAGGCGCTGTGGGAGGTCGACGTGGGCCCAAATAGCCTTGCGCGCTGCCGTAGACGCGCTATGCTGACGTCGCCGCCCGTGATGGCCCCCGCTGGCTTACTTGGCTTGGCTGCGGGCTGTTTCGAAACCCTGCCCTTGAGCCCGATAGCCATGCCGAAACATGAACCCGTAGTTGCCTGCAGGATGGCCACGGCTCTGGTTCGGCATGCGCAGCCAGCCCTATTTCCAGCCTCCCGGGAGAGTTTCATGCGTTGCCCCAGTTTTGTTAATTTTAGGCGGGTCCTCGGCCATCTGCGGGAGCGTTGTCCAGCGGCGAAGCCCGTGGTGGTCAGGACTTCGTGGCTTGAAGACGGAACGGCCGGGGAGTGCGTCAGGCGGCCAGAGCGATTCGTGATTCGGCTCAACACTTATCTGGACGAGCAGGGGGCGATCGAAACCGTGTTGCATGAATGGGCGCATGCTATGGCTTGGAACTTTTGTTTGGACAGGCTGGCGAGAACCCCCGGGACCAGTGCCGTGGACTTCGAAGCCGCTGCACATGACGAAGCGTGGGGGTGTGCCTACTCCCGGGTCTGGCGGACGTACGTGACGCTGTAGGTTGGTCCGAGTCTCGATTTGCTGAGAGATACAAATGCCCGGTGCTTCAAAAATCAGCCGCACGCTCGACCACCTTGCTTGGCTACGGGAGCAACTCGGGGCCGACGTCAACACGGGCAACGCATACGCCGGAGCATTGCTGACCTACAACGCCGCGGTAGCCCTCCAGTGGCAGTTCGTGTTGCCGACCTCCGTGGACGACATGATCACCAACGAGCCCGACAAGAAGAAGGCCGCTAAGGTCATCGACGATTTCGTGTGGAGCGCTCGGGAGTTGTTCGCCAAGGCAAAGCGGCTGAGGAAGAAGGCCATCACCGGAAAGACGGGCAAGTCGCTGCTCGAAGACTTGCGCTCGACGATTGCCACCGTATTGCGTCGGCTGCCGCGGCTCTTTGGCATCGGGGGCGCGGTGGTAGCCCCAGCGAATAACCTGATGAAAAGCCTCGATCCGATTGCCATGCTGAAGGAGTGGCTCGCGTACCGGGGCTTGGCCATCAAGAGCACAAGCGCGGTCATGAAGAAGATGGGTCTGACGGGGCCACGGGCGGGTCTTCGTAGCATGTTGGCCGCTGCGCTCGTGGTGGCTGACGAGGGCGTGTATGGGCCCCGCGGGAAGGAGTACCGAGAAGGCAGCAGCGAAATCGTATCCGCCATGCTCGGGCTCGCCTTGAAGGATTACGTGGCGACGCTGGGCAAGACATCGGCGAAGCGCACCAAGGCGATCGTGCAGGACGTCATTCGGGATATCGAGGCACTACAGGCTCACTAGGACACGTCATGGCCCGACGCAGATCGAGTGCAAGCGACGAAACGACCACGAGTGAAGACCGTGGGGCCGATCTTGCGGAGTTTGTACGTGAGAACGGCGTATCCGAAGCGAGAATCACCTCAGCGGACGCAATGATCGGCGTCCTGTCCGATTCGCAGGCCGGTGAAAGTGCGCCACCGCCAGTGCCGATGCCGCCGCCTGTGGAAACGGCCGAGGAGCGGCGCGTGGCCACGGCTGCCGATGCGGTGATCGCCGAGAGGGGGCGATGGCAGGCACGGGCGAGGAGGCTGATTGCCGCTGGTCGCGCATATCGCCATCAAGGGATGCGGGATTCATTGTGGGCGATGGAACTACATGTGCTCCCCGGCCCGCCCCGCATCAGTTACGTGGGGCGTGCGATTCGCGAGAAGACAAAAGAGAGTCAGGCAGGCGCTACGTATATCGATATCTTCGACACGATCAACAGTGAGAACTCATCACTGCTCTCCGATACGCTGTGCCGGGCAGTACGGCTCGCAGTCTCGGGGTCCACCGCGACGGCCCCTGACGAACGACGACGGGAGCAGAACTCTGCTACCTCTGCTTTGGGAAAGAACCTCGACCACCGCATAGGACCACTGACCGACTGGCGGTATGTCACGCGGGGGCAAAGCCGATCCTCCGCGACTTACCTTTTGACTTCGCTAGGAAACAAGATTTTCGACGGATGGCCCAACTGGCGCGAACGAGACGCTGTTTCGAATCCAGAAGACGCCCCGCCGACGAACGAGCCTGATGCCTCGACGGAGCCGACGTGAACGGCACGTCCGCGATTGGGCCAACTCCATCAAAACGGAATGTCGTCGATGGCCTCGATGGACGAGTCGGCAATGGCAGGCGACGACGAAGGAGGCTGCGCTTGCCCACCGGGGGCATGGCCTGAATCACGCGAGGCCTTCCGCGAGGCCGCCAATCTGGCCCGTGCCTTCTCCAAAATCGTCTGCCGATCAAGCGGCGGCCGGGTTGGAGTACCCTGCGGCTTGGTCTTGATCGCCAGATTCAATGCCGCGTAGCGCGATGGGCGAGTCGAGGCGGTCGCGAGACCGGCCTCCGAGGGGAGGCCACCGGTGTCGGGCGATGTCGTGGCGGGGGCGAGGACTGCCACCAGCGCCTCCCGGTGCGTCGCGAGAACTTCGAGAACGGAACGGGGTACGGCTGGGCAACCCGGTGGAACATCAAGGACGATGCCACCGCCGGCTTCGGCCTTCAGCCGGCAGCCGTTTTGAGCGAGAACTGAAAACGCTTCTGTGAGGTTCATATCTGGTATCTCCCGGGGGTGAGGGTCTCGTTGGTCTGGGGCGTGGTCGGGTTGTTAACAGGCGCGGCAACTTCGGAAGGAAAAGGAGGAAAAGCCTCTGCTGGCCCCCGGTGACGGCGGCGGGGGACCTTTTTCTGCTTTTCCTGCTTTTCATCATTTCCTTCCGGGTTTGCGGGGAACCACTTCTCGGTCGGACGCCCCCCGGTTTTGAACGGCTCGCTGCGGGCCAGACCCACCGCCTGTATCCGGGAGAGGGTGCCGAGGAAGTTCGAGGCCGCCACCTTCCAGCCCACCTTCTTGTGCAGCCCGCTCCGGCTGACCCCGGGGTTCTCGCGGATCAGGTCAACGAGCCGGGAGAACAGGGCGTCATGGTCCCCGGCGAACACGGCCCGGGCGGACGCCTCCGAATACCGCCACAGGTCGAGGGCGGCTTCAAGGTCCTCCACTTCGATCGTTGCGTGCCCGCCGGCGAGGGCCATCAGCATGCTCAGGCGAAGTACCTGTGCCTCACCGCGGGACAGCACCGCACCAACGACATCCGACCCGGTTACCGTCGTCAGCCGCGGGTACTCGCGCTCCCAGAGCGTGTCCGCGGCCTCCGAGCGGACCATGCGGCTGACACTCCGGGCGAACTCGATCCGGGTCCTGATCGGCTCCAGAATCCCACTGAGGTCGTCGAGTTCGCCGCCGTGTGGAAGCAGCCGGGCCCGCTCGGACATGACAAAAAGGAAGCGGTTGAACAGGCCGCCGTAGATGTCTGCCTCGCGCACCGACCGCATCAGTTCCTGCCGGGTGACGTGAGCGATGATGGACAGGTGAGGGTCCGTGGCCGTGCGTGCCGCGTTCTTGGCCATCGTGCGGAGCGTCTTGCCGTCCCACGCCTCGCGGAGCGTCTGGCTGAGCACCGAGTTCTCCCGGCGGCAGGCGTGCAGGGCTGAGACGAACTCGGTGCAGGTGATAAGGAGCCGCTTGTCGTCCACGCCCCAGTCGAGCACCACTTCCTCGACATCGCCCACACCGCCGCCCTTCTTCGGCACCAACTTCGTCACCGCGTCACGAAGCGCATCGACCACGCCTTCCCCGCTCACGAGGTTGGGCGATTGGCATTTATCGGCCCAGTGAGCATCGGCGTAGCGCACCACATCCGTCACGATGTCGCCGCCCGTGCCCTTCCTGCCGGTGCCCGTGTTTCCGACGACAACCGTGAACAGGTTGATACCGTGGCGTGTGCGGCCGACAATCGCGTGTGGACCGCGACCGATACAGTTACCGAAGGCCGTTATGAAGGAAGCGCCAATCGCCACGGCACCAGCCTCCGTCTCCTCTTCGACGCGGTCCATGAACGTGCCGATGATCCCATGGGACAGTGCCAGAGCGGGTCGTGGAGGCAGGGGTGGTGGTAATGGCAGGGGTAGGGCTTCGAGGTCCGCGTCGTATTCCCCGGGGGAATCAGCGACCGGGCGTGGAGCACTCGCCTCGACATCCAGATAGATGGTCTCGGCTGCGGCATACCCGGGCATCGAGGGCTTGCTGAACGCGTTCCTGACCTGCCGGGGGATGTCCGTTACGTCTTCCCGTTCGAGGCCGAGTTTCACGCCAACCGCCACGAGCACGTCCGTCGCGTCAGCCGAAGTCCAACCGCGGGCGTTCATATCTCGGGCGGCCTTGAAGATGCTCGTACGCCGGCCGCTGTGCTCGAACAGCGTGGACGTCTCGATCAGGGCTCGGGACGCGTCGGATAGTGACCCCTTCTCGATCTTGATGGCCAGTTCCTCGAGCGGAACCGGTACGACCTCTGGCATCGGGGCGGCCAAAGGGAAGAGCAATGCCGGGTAAATACGGTTGGGATCGCACTCGACAAGTTCGACCCGGGGGTGCGTTGGCCGATCAGGCTTCACGTTGCAGAACGGCCCCGGCAGCCGCATGACTTGCTGATGGCTGCAGACGTTTGGGCAGGTCCGCAGTTTGTCGGCGATCCCCTGCTGGATTCGCTTATGCATCGCCAAGTCCGGGAGCCGGGCGTCGGTCCGCCAGTAGGCGTGCCAGTGCCCCGCGGAAGTGCTGACGATGGCCGTGGGCGGGGGCAGGCCTGCCTCTGCAATCCGGGCCTTGGCGACTTCCAGTTCAATCGTCTCGTCGAAGTCTGCGACCACGACGGAGCCGGGGAGCGTGTCGGCTCCTTTTCTACACCCGGCTTCGCGGCGGGGGTTGATGCTGAAGTACGGATTCATGCCCGCCCAGTTCCACCGCATCAGGGTGGGAACTTGCTCGCGGAACTCGTCTGGCTTGGCCCAGACCGAGTCAATGCCGGCGGTCGGAGGGACGGGGCGGATTTCATACAGGGCGTCTGGTTCGAGGACGGCCCCAATGAAATGCCACATCTGGTCTGTGGCTTGTTCGATCTGGTCAGGCGTGAAGTCCAATCCGTCGGACATGTGTGGCTCCTAAGTCAGGATGAAAAGGATGAAAAGGATGAAAAGGGTCAGATCGTTACCCCGGCGGGCACACCAGAGGCGCACCCGACCGGGAAAGCCACCCGCCGGGGCTTGCACCCGGCTGCCGCTATGGAGGGTGGCGAGGAGCGAGGCGTTCACACGAGGCTTTCGACGCGAGTGGACGTCCCATTGGCACCGACGCCGACGACGATCGTGTACTCGCGACCGATGCAGCCAGCCAGCGACAACTTCTCGCCCGCCCGCAGTTGCTCGCCACGCAGGCCAGCGATCAGCTTGCCGGTGACGTTGCTTGCGGTGGGCTGCGGCCTGCACGTCCGGGACACCGTCTTCCCGGCGTGTTCGCCACTGGCCACCTTAAAATCGAACCGCAGGCCTTCGCCGAATTCGGGGTGCAGCGTCCGCTCCACGCCCACGAAGGAAGCCTTATAAACGCCGGCAGGTACCCCATCGGCACCTCCCACCACAAACTCAAGGGCTTGGATGCCCATGTAACACCTTGGGTAAAGGTCGCCGGCTTTGAATCGATCTTGGTGCGGCGACGCCAAGTTCGCTGCCGATGTCTTCGGCGATTTACTTTGCACGTGCTTCACATGGCCGGCGTGATCGAACGCATTCGAAGTACGTCCATGTGCTGTGATGCACGTGCACGGCCCAGCATAGAAGTGTCACTCGATGAGTAAAGCGACTTGCCGCAAAGTTGACTGCCGCATGACGGCAGTCATGTGACTGCCACACAAGGGCAGTCAACTTGATCGTAAGCGTCTTGATCAGGTGCACGGTCGCGCTAACATCACTCGCGTCGTGACACTAAGTCGCGAGGCAAACTTCAACGCCGCATAAACGCGGAAGGAGATACAGCGATGGATACGGCAGTGCTTGATCAACTAGAAGACCGCACGACGACAGACACGGTCGTAGCCGCGGATGGCAACACCGAAGCCTCTACGGGCCTCACGGCGCGTGACACCCCGAACGCACCTCACGTTATCGGCAACTACCGGGTGCATGAGGCGGCGGAGGTGATACCGGCGCTCGAAGGTGAGGCGTTTGAGAAACTCGTTGAGGAGATCGCCCAAAACGGCCAGTGGGAAGCGGTCGTCATCCATGGCGATGTCCTTATCGAGGGCGTTGATACGGTGCGGGCCATCGGCGTGCTGAAGGACCGCGGCATCGATATCGACCTGCAGGCCGTCGCTTGGCAGCCTCGCCCTGAGCAGACCGTGCCGGAGTTCCTCGCCTACAAGCACCTGAGGGGCCCACGCTTCACTGACGCCCAACGAGCCCAGATCGCCGCCGACCTCCTGCCGCTGATCGAAAAAGAGCGGGCAGCGGCGCAGGAATCAGCCCGCATCAAGCCCGGTCAGGTACTGAACCCCCGTGGGATCAATAAGCGCACGGCTGAAAAGGAAGGCGGAACCGAAACGTGTCCATCTACCGACGCCAAGGCCCGCAACAAGTCGAAGATCGACCGAAGCACGGTCGGTCGAATTGCAGCGATGGCGAGCGTTACAACCTACGCCGCCGCACAGGCCGTGAAGATCAAGCGGCAGGCTGCTAATGAGGTCATTGAGGCAGTGAAGGCTGGTGTGATGAAGCCAAAGACGGTCATTGCGGGCTTTGACGAGCCTGCAGCTAAGGGAAAGCCCGACCAGAAGAAAGCCGGCACAAAAATCGACCACCCCTTCACGCCGACAACCCCGCTAGAGCACGACCTCGTCGCAGGCTGGGTGCGCCTCCGCGACACCAAGGTTGCTGTCAGCGAGCGAGCCGATGCCCTCGACGTGATGCGGGCGATCCTGAAGGCCGAAGAGGCCGCCGAGCAGCGTACCGCGACGTCAGGGAAAGGTGGTGGCAAATGACTCGCACAGCCCGCCAACAGAACGCACGTGTTGGCCTGATTCCGCCCGGCGAAATGTTCCACCGCCCGCTACCCGGCAGGCTCATCCTCGACGCCGATCTGCCTTTCGAGCAGCGGGCCGAGCGGGCGTGGGCACGGCTGAAGTTAACAAGGTTCGCGCCGGAGGAGCACGAGCGGCTGCGGACAGCAATGGCGGAGATGCTCAAGGAGAAACACACTCTCAAGGATCAAATCGATGAATAACCAAACACACCATCTAGACGACTTTGCAAAGACCACCGAACCGGGCGTGTCGAATGAACACGCCAGAGCCATCTACGAATCGCTTCGGCCTGCGCTCGCCACCGAGGGATCATCAGGTGCTACACAGCAGAAGCCGGCCCCTCCACAAAATGGCCGTGTCAACGAGCGTGAACTCCTGACAGCGGCCGACGTGGCGCGGATGCTGGCCATCGGCGAACGGTCTGTCTGGCGCAAGTCGCAGGATGGACGTCTTCCACCACCCATCAAAGTCGGTGGGTCGACCCGATGGGCCAAAACCTCAATCCGCGACTGGATGGAACATCTCGCGACCACCACTGACAACCGATTGCCGCGGCGCCTACGTCGTGGAAAATGAACTCCAAGGAAAATACACATGGGAACTGTCTACAGAACGAAGACAAAACGCGCCATCCCTCCGGGGGCCCGGATCGAAGAAAAACGGGGACGACGATATGCGGTTTGGATGGGTCGGCACGGGAAGGAATGTCGCCACAAACTGACGGCCGAGGGCGACCGCATCATTTACGAGTCCGACTTCTTCACGATTGAATACGGCGCGGGGAAAAACCGCTGCCGGGAGGTGACGAGGTTTCGAGATCGCGACAGCGCGAAAGCCTACCTGCACGAGTTGGAGAGCCGGGCGGAGAAACGCCGCACGGGCATGCTCGACAGTCGTCTCGAAGCATACGAAGACCACTCGCGCCGACCGCTGGCTGAACACGTTTCGGACTATCTCGCCGTCAAGAAAGCGGAAGACAAAACACCGAAGCACGTCGCGGCTCTGCAGAGGCATCTGGAATGGATGGTTGCCGAGATTCGGGCAGAGACGCTCGCAGACATCACTGCCACGCAGGTCACGCTCGCGATCGGACGCATGAAGGACGCAGGAGCCTCGCTGCGGACGTGCAACTCCTACCTGACCAGCATGAAGGCCTTCGTGAAATGGTGCCTTCTGGACAAGCGGTTGATCGAGGATGTCCTGCTTGCCGTGGCTGCGTATGACCATGCAACCGATCCTCGCCATCCTCGCCGCGCCCCTTCAGTCGATGAAATCCACCGCCTGCTCGACACGGCCCGCTCACGTCCGGCTGAACAGTGCGGGTTCTTCGGCGAGGATCGGGCCATGGCCTACGAGACCTCGTTCCTGACTGGTTTTCGGGCGAATGAAATCCGGAGCCTCACACCGGAGAACTACGACGTCGAGGGCGATCATCCGTGCATCATTATGCGACCGCGCAATAGCAAGCGGCGGCGTCTGGACATTCAGCCGTTGCCAGCGGTTGCCGTCAAACGGTTCTCAAAGTGGCTGACTGGCAAAACCGCCGGCCGCCGCATCTTCGAAAAGATGCCCCGGGACACAGCGAGGATGCTTCGGGCTGACCTCACCCTTGCCCGGGCCGCGTGGATCGCCGAGGCGGAAACCACGGACGAGCGTCGGCGGCGCGAGGAGTCGGACTTTCTCAAGTACGAAAACAGCATCGGCGAGTTCTTCGACTTCCACGCCTGCCGCCATGGCTACATCACGTTGATTTCCGAGACGTGCAAGTCGGTGAAGCAGGCACAGACATTGGCCCGCGTGTCGACGCCGAAACTGCTCGATCGCTACAGCCACATCCAACTTCACGGCATGCAGCAGGCGGCCGATGAGGTCGGACGGATGCTGGCCAACGGGGCCGTTCGCCAGTCCGGCAGGCCCCGGGAAGCCGCTGCCGTACCGCTGGCCGCCACCGCAACGGACGACGAGAAACCCGCCCCTGCGAACCGGTCTAGTCGGGGTGCTAGTCGGGGTAACTCGCCGGCCTCAGGTGGCAGAACACGGCATGCGGTGGCAGGATGGGCGAACTGTGACGCGCAGAGTTCCGAGCCGAGCGACCAGCCCGCGAGCGATCCAAAAACAAAAAAACCCCCGCGAAGCCCGGGATTTCCGGGACATCGCGAGGGTCTTCTGTTGAGAGGCTCCGGTCGGAGTCGAACCGACGATGGCGGATTTGCAATCCGCTGCCTTAGCCACTTGGCTACGGAGCC
>Ga0007791_10000181_pt1 | contig 17888 bp, 16 predicted proteins | sample CryBogmetaGMA05M_FD_60368 | JGI IMG/M metagenome (GOLD analysis project Ga0007791, IMG submission 60368) | Freshwater microbial communities from Crystal Bog, Wisconsin, USA - MA0.5M | ecosystem: Environmental > Aquatic > Freshwater > Lake | place: Crystal Bog, Wisconsin, USA | collected 2009-07-06 | reverse complement strand
CGTACGCGCGACGGGCCGCGGGCTGACGCCTCACGAAGCGGCGGCGAGGTGCCGCACGATCGCCGGGATGAGGGCCCGCAGCGCCCGGCCGCGGTGGCTCACGAGCGCCTTCACGTCCGACGCGAGTTCCCCGAACGTGCGGTGGTATTCCGGCACCACGAACAAGGGGTCGTAGCCGAAGCCGCCGGCGCCCGCGGCCGACGTCGCGATCATGCCGCCGCACGTACCGTGGGACGTCGCGACGACGCGGCCCGACGGGTCGGCCAGCGCGGCGTGGCAGGCGTAATGGGCGGCGCGATCGCGGCCATCGAGGCCGGCCAGTCGCTCGAGGAGCAGGGCGTTGTTCCGCGCGTCGACGACATCCCGGCCGGCGCCCCCGGCGGGGCCCGAGAACCGTGCCGAATGAATGCCCGGCGCGCCGCCGAGGGCGGGCACCACGAGTCCCGAATCCTCGGCGAGCACCCAGGCCCCGAGCGCCACGGCCTGCCCGGTCGCCTTGAGCGCGGCATTCGCGGCGAACGTGTCGCCCGTTTCCTCCACGTCGACCGCCCCGGCAAGCCCGGCCAGCGACCGGCAGGGAATGCCGAACGGGGCGAGGAGATCGACGAGCTCCCGAACCTTGCCCTGGTTGGTCGTGCCGAGGACGAGCATGAGCTGGATCAGCGGCGGGCGGTCGGGGTGCGCGGAACATCGACCGGCTTCGGCTGCACGTCGAGCATGATCCCGTCGAACGCCCGCGGCATGATCTGGCCGCGGGCGAGCGCCGCCGGATCGGGTCCGAGCGCCGTCACGATCCGCGCGATCTCCGGATGGGGCACCTGGCGGCCATCGGGGCCCGGCACGGAGAGCTGGTCGATGCTCCCCACGCACACGATGCTCGAGTCGCGGTCGTGGAACTCCCAGGCGGGCCAGCCGCTGCGACGCAGCGCCTCCGTGAGGCGGTGGGCCTTGTCGGCCGCCTCGACCAGCCGGCTCTCCCGCTCGACACCCCGGAGGTGCGGGTCCTTCCAGCCCGTGCCCTTGAGGATCTCGACGAAGCGGTTGACGTCGACCAGGCCGCCCTGCCGGGCGAGCGGCTCGTCTCCGCCGGCCGAGGTGTTGAACGTGCCGGCGCCCGTGAACGTGGCCACTCGCACGGTGTAGCGGCCGGCGCAGTCGAGGAGGCTGTGCGTCACGTCGGCGTTCATCTCCATCACGAACGCGTCGACCTGCTGGCGGGAGAAGAAGTCGGCCGGGAGCAGCGGGTTGGGGATCAGCAGGGCCGCGTGCAACGGCGGCTTCGAGGCGGCCTCCCCCGCCGCGCGGACGTGATCGTGATTGGCCTGGAGGAACTCGCTCTCGAGCCGGTTCTTGGCCGCGCCGGTGACGGCCCGCGGCCGCAGCGTCTTGATCTTCTGGAGCGTCTTCTGGGCCCGGGGATCGTCGGCCGACGCGAAGTCGCCGACGAGCACCGCAACCTCGAGAACCTGCCCGCCGTTGGCGTAGCGCATCCGCTTCGGCGAGCCGTCGGGGTTGAGGCCGATGCCCGGCTGCTGGCCGCTGTAGTCGAACGCCTTCTCGTGCGTGTAGGCCTGGAGCCGGTGGCTCGAGCGAAGTTCGTGCACGAGTTCCCGCGCGTCCTCACGGGCGCCCTCACCGCGGAAGGTGGTGGCGAGCACAAGCCACGGTCCGTCCTTCTCCGCGAGCGGATACATCGCCTTGGGGTCGGTCTCGGAGGATGAGAACCAACTCGTCGGCAGCCAGCCGCTCTGGGCGAGCGCGGGCGGGACCGGCAGCACGGCGACCGCGAGCAAGGGGAGCAGGATTCGGCCACGGCTGGTGCGGGACGGCATCACGTCGGGAAACTCCTCTTCCGATCGGCGGGCTCCGGGCGGCACCGCGGCGCGGGCGGGACGGTAGCAGGCCGCGGCCGGCGATGCCAGACTGGATGAGCCCTGGGAAGTCTGGGGCGAACGCGTCACCCGCACAGGGTGCGGCCCGCTGGAGAAGGCGATGCCCGGATCGGCTCGGACGTGGACGAAGCCGCTGGTGGCCGCCGTGCTCGCGGCGTGGCTCGCCGTCGTCGTCGGGCCGCCGACGGCGCTGCTGGCGTGGCGGGAGCGGCGACTGGCCGCGGTCGCGAGCCCCGCCGCCCAGGCCGACTGGGATGCCTTCCGGGCCGACATGCGGCGGCAGTCGGGGCGGGATGGACCGGTGTCGGGACCGGTCCAGCGCAAGGTGCCCCGGAGCGCGGAGCCGCCGGAGCTCGTCTGGCTCCGCGATCACGCGACCCTGGCGGTGATCGCCTGGGTCACGCTCGTCGGCGTGCTCGGCGGATTCCTGGCGCTGCTCGTGCTGGGAGTGGCCCGCGGCTCAACGACCCAGGATCAGCCGGCCGGTCAGCGCCACGACGAGGAACAGCACCAGCGTGATGCCCAGCACACCCGCGAACGAAAACACGGCTGACTCCCGGCGACTCTCCGGCGGGGCGACGACCCGCACCGACTTGCGATCGTTGCAGGCCGTGCATCCGGCCTGTGAACGCAGGATACGGTGCTCGCCGTCCGCGGACAACCTCGGCTTTCCGCTCCTGAACGCGGCGCACGAAGCTCCTCGATCACGCGCGTCGCACCCTGGCGATCGGCCGGCGGCTCAGGCTCCGGGCGACCGGCGGAAGATGTCCTCCGACACCACCATCCGGCCGGTGCGGCCCACCTCATCGAGCGTCCGCCGCTGACCCACGGTGTGCCAGGCGGTGACGTCCGCCAGTTCCGGCATGATCTCGAGAATCTGATCGACGAGCATCGTGACCAGGCGGCCGATCGGCTGTCCATCGGTCCGCTCCCGCAGCGCGGCGGCGGTCTTCATCAGCTTCACCATCCGCGACCGCTCGAGCACGGGGCCCGACAGCTGGCCTTCGCCCTCCACGAGGAGTTCGGCCACGGGAACCTCGAGAACCTCCTGCCAGCGGAGCAGTTCCGACACCCGCAGGTCGCAGTCGGGCTGCTCCTGCCGCCGCACGACCGGCAGCGACATGCCCAGCCGCCGGGCGACGTTGCGGAGCGTGACGCCCTGCTGCTGCCGCACCTCCGCGATGCGGTGCAGGTGCTGCGACGTGTCGCCCCCCTGCGGCCGCGCGAGACGCGCCGGCGTGAGGTCGGACTCCGCCCGAACCAGGTCGGAGTGCTCGGTGTCGGCGACCGCGAGCGGGTCGTTGAACGAGGCATCCGCATCGTCGAAGTCGTCGCGACAGTTGCGGTCGAAGTGCACCGTGGCCATGGGAGTCCTCCAGCAGTCGTCAGTTCCTGACCCGCGGGAATCGGCCACCGGCACCTCGGCGCGCACATCGAGCGCGAACGATCTGCCGGGGGACGCGAACCTCGAGGGCAACGAATCGCGTGTCTGCCTGCCGCCACGGGGAGCGCCTTGCCGAGCCTCCCGCACGTACAAGCGTACGATCCAGGGCCACTCGACGGACAGTCGAAACCCCCGCAGGGCCCCTGACCGTCCGCGTCGTCGCCGTGGTGCACCCTGTACGGGGGTCGCGGGGCGGGCGTTCGCGCGGGGGAGCGCATTTTTTTGCGTTCGGCCCGCCGGCCGGGCCCGGCCGCGTGATAGCCTGTGACGCCCCTTCATTCCCGGCCGTTCCGTCCGGCCACGACATCCGGGCAGGACGCCTGGTTTTCGGGAAGGCTGGGCCGGGAACCGATCGCACAGGACGACCGTGACACCGCCGCTCGTGACGCCACCGCCGGGCTATCAGGACCTCCGCGACGCGGTTGCGTGGGCCGAACTTCCGGAACGCACGACGGTCTTCGCCACGGGCCGCGACGCGGTGCGGTTCGTCGACAGCTTCACGACGGCGGCGCTGGCGGGGGTGGCGGCATCGACCGGCACCGAGGGCTTCTTCGCCGATGGTCGCGGGTGGGTGATCGCGCTGGCCAACATCATGCGCACCGAAGACGGCCTCTGGATCGACGCCGCCGCCGGACCGTCCGCGCGGCTCCGCGACCACCTCGAGCACCATCACATCCGCGAGGCGGTCGAACTCGTCGATGCCACGCCGGACGTCGCGTGTCATCTCGTCGGCGGACCGGAGGCCGGCACCTGGCTCGCCGCCCGCACGGCCGCCGCGCTCCCCGTGCGACGACTCGATCATGCCACCGTGACGCTCGGCGGCGGCGTCGCGACGGTCGCGCGGATCGACGGCTACGGCCCCCTCGCGTTTGTCGTCCGCGTCACCACCGCCGACGGGCCGCGGTTGCGGGACTGGTTCGATCGCGAGGGTCTGCCCCGCGCGTCGGCGGCCGCGGTCGAAGCCGTGCGGATCGAGGAACGCTATCCCCATCCCGCCGACATCCCCGACAAGACGCTGCCGCAGGAACTCGACCCCACCGCCCGGGCGATCTCGTTCACGAAGGGCTGCTACCTCGGCCAGGAGACGGTCGCCCGCCTCGACGCCCTCGGTCACGTCAATCGCACGCTCGCGCTCGTCGCGATCGATGGTGAACCCCCGGCCGCGGCCGCGGTGATCCGCCTCGGCGACGAACCGGTGGGCACGATCACGTCCGCGTGCCTGTCGCCGCGATTCGGCCGCCCTGTCGGCCTCGCGCTCGTGCACCGGCGGGCCTCCGCTCCCGGGGCCCGTCTCACGGTGGAGGGATCCGCGGCCCGCATCGTGGACGCCCCTTCGCAACCCGACGCCGCTGCCGCGAAGGACGCCTGATGGATGCCGCCGGCCCGCCCGACGAAACGCTGCTCGAGGCCCGCCGGTTCACCGTCGTGCGCCGTCACGAGCGGTTTCCCGACGGGACGTCGCGGGTGCGGGAGGTGGTGCTCCATCCGGGAAGCGTCGTGATCGTGCCCCTCGTCGCGCCCGATCGGGTCTGCCTCGTCGAGGTGGTCCGGGCCGCGGTCGCACGCGTCCTCCTCGAACTGCCCGCGGGCACGCTCGACCGCGAGGAGTCGCTCACCGACGCGGCCCGCCGCGAGCTCGTCGAGGAGACGGGCTACCGCGCGGGGCGGATCGAGGCCGCGGGCTCGTTCTGGATGTCGCCCGGCATCCTCCGCGAACGGATGCACCTGTTCGTGGCGGAGCAGCTCACGCCGGGACCGCAGGAGTTGGAGGCCGGCGAACAGATCACGACGCGGATCGTCGCCTGGGACGACGCCGTCGCGATGTGCCTCGACGGCCGGATCGATGACGCCAAGACCGTGGCTGGCATCCTCCTCGTCGACGCCCGGCGGCGAGCGGGCGGCTGACCGACCGGCCCCCGCGAACCGATCAGACCGCGGGCTTGCGGGAGCGATCCATCAGGAACAGGAGGCCTCCCAGCAGGCCGAGGATGATCGTGCTCAGGCCCCACAGGAGCGCCACGGCGACCGCTTTCTCGCCCGGCACTCCCTGCTCGGAGAGCAGGAACGTGAGCGCGTTCTCGCGCACGCCGAAGCCGCCGATGCTGATCGGCAGCACCATCACGAGCGCCACCATCGGCACGACGGCAAACCAGAGCGACACGGGCTGATCGACGCCGAGCGCGCGGGCCATGAGACCGACGGAAATCGCGCCTCCCATCTGCACGACGAAGCTCCACCCGACCGCCTTGGCGATGAGCGACGGCCGCTGCTGGTAGGGAAGAAGCTGCGCGGCGAACTCGCGCACGGCGTGCGGTGCCGGGATCACCGCGATGAGCCGGTCGAGAGACGACACACCCGCGAGGAACACGAGCAGCACCACCACGAGGAGCGTCGCCGCGAGCGCCAGGGTCGCCGGAAGCCCGAGGCCGAACTCACGGGCCGCCACCGCCGCCCCCCCGAGCACGCCGAGTGCCGAGAGTCCCGTGAGCCTGTCCGCGAGCACCGAGCAGCCCGCCAGCAGGCGCCGCGAGGTGGTGTCACCGATGCGGTACGCCTTGACGACGTCGCCGCCGATCGACGAGGGGAGGCAAAGGCTGAAGAAGATGCCCTCGAAGAACCGCCAGACGAACACGTGCCGCGGAAACGCGAAGCCGAGGGGCCGAGCGAGTTCGGCCCAGCGGATGCCGGCGACGATCTGCACGACGATCCCCGTCGCGATGCCCGCCGCCCACCACCGCCAGTTGGCGGCCGCGAGCAACTGGAGAAATCTCGACCAGTCGACCTCGCGCAGGGCGTAGGCCAAGAGGCCGGCGGTCGCCGCGAGCCGGGCGACGCCGCCAGCCCAGGCAGGAAGCCACCGTCGGCGGGGCGCGGCGGCGGGCGGCAGGGCGTCTTCCATGGCCGAAAACGGTGAGGAGGCGGGCGCGTCAGGACGCGGGCACGGATGGATCGCGTCGAGGGGACGGGTACCTTACAGGAAATCGCCCGTAGCCTCCCCGCCGGCCCTCACCAATGCCCGCGCTCGCCGCCTGGTCGACCTCGTTTCCGCAGGCGGAGGCCGCCCTCATCGGGCTGGCATTCGCGTGGGGAGCGGCCCTCGGCAGCTTCCTGAACGTGGTCGTGCACCGCGTGCCACAGGGGAAATCGGTGGTCGTGGGCGGGTCCAGGTGCCCGCGGTGCGGGGCCGGCATCCGACCGCGCGACAACCTCCCGATCCTGGGGTGGCTGGCGCTGCGCGGACGGTGCCGTGACTGCGGCCTGCCCATCTCGGCCCGGTATCCGATCGTGGAGGCCGCCTGCGGGTGCCTGGCGGCGGCGGTGGCGGCGGCCGAACTGGCCGGCGGCGGTCGTTGGCTACCGCAGTTTTCCGTTGGGCCGGCCGGCGTGGATCGCCTCCTGCTGCATGGTGAATGGCGGCTCCTCGTCTCCTGGGGACTGCACACGGTCATGCTGCTGGCGGTGCTGGCATGGACGCTGCTGGCGGCGGATCAAGCTCGGTCGCCGTGCCACGGGGCGTTCGCCGTTCTCGTGGCCACCGCTGCGGTGGTGACGGCCATTCCCGACGTCGGCCCCGTGGGGCTTCTTCCCGCCGGTGATCGATGGCCCGCGGAACCGCCCTGGGCGGCGGCCTTCGCGGCCGTGGTCGCGGGTGGGCTCGCCGGCCGACTCTGTGGCCACATCGTCGGACAGCCCGCCGACGCGTGCAGCCTCTCGCTCGTAGGGGCGACCCTCGGCTGGCAGGCTGCGGTGGTCGTGGCGGTCGTGACGGTCGTGTGCCGCAGGGTCGTGAGGTTCGCGACGGCCGCGAGCCCGGATCCCTCGCCGGCCGACGCCGCGACGCTCGTCCTGGCGGCGCTGGGCTACGTCGCGTGCTGGCAGCCACTCACGACAGCGTGGGCCGCAGCGTGGCAGTTCGTGGCCGGATCGTGACTTTCCGGTGACCTCGATCGGAGACGTGAAATCGACTTTCCGAACGTGTATAGTTCTGGAGTTCTTTTCCGAGGCCCTCCGCCTGAGCAGCATGTCCTTTCCCACTCCCATTTTTCCGGCAAATCGTCCGCCACTGCCCGAGGTGCGCAGCGACGCTGCGTCCACCCCGGCGGCCCGCCCCGCCGCCCCGGTCGACGAGGGATTTCTGGAGGGCGCGGTGCGACGTGGCCGCGAGTTCGCGGCCGAACTGAAGTCGCCCGAGCAGGCCGTGCCGTGGATCGTGATCGCCACGCTCGGCGTGATGCTCATCTACAGCTACTGGCCGGGCCTCCTGAACGCCCGGTCGAGTTGGGACAATCCGCAGTACCAGCACGGCTGGATCGTGCCGTTGTTCACCGTGATGCTCCTGTTCTGGTGGCGGCAGCCCGTGGGCGTCGTCACGCCCTCGGCGCGGGCGGCCGGCATGGGGCTGCTCGCCGCGAGTTTCATCCTCCGGCTGTTCTGCGCGAACTTCCGCATCGTCACGATCGACATGTACACGTTCGTGCCGGCCCTCATCGGCGTCTTCCTCCTCGCGGGTGGCTGGAGCATGTTCCGCTGGTCGTGGGCGCCGATCGCCACGCTCATCTTCATGTATCCGCTGCCCGACGAGGCCACCCGCTACCTGCTCGGCCCGCTGCAGACGTTGGCCACGATCCTCAGCACCTACGCCCTCCAGACGATCGGGCTCGACGCCTATCGCGACGGCAACCGGATCATCCTCGGCGACGGGCAGGTTCTCGGCGTCGTCGACGCGTGCAGCGGGTTGAAGATGCTCACGATCTTCGTCTGGCTCGCGGCGATGCTGATGCTCGTCGGCGGCCTCGAGTGGTGGGAGAATCTGGTCATCGCCTGCAGCGCCATCCCCATCGCGCTGGTGTGCAACGCCTTCCGCATCACGATCGCCGGCATCCTCTACAACTTCCAGTCGTCGCTGACCGGGGTGTCGGCGACCTTGGAGAGCGTGGGGCTCATCGAAAAGGGCCATTCACTCGCCGAGAGTTTTCACGACAGCCTCCCGGCCGCGCTCTTCATGATGGTCCTCGCGGTCGGCTTTCTCGTGCTCGAGATGAAGATCCTCTCCATCCTCGTGGTGACGGAGGACGCGACCCCGACGATGATCGCACCGATCGGCGGTGGCCCGGGGCGGCTGGCCGGCCCGGAGGGGCTGACGACCGGCCGGAGGCCGGGGACAACGGGTTCTCCCGCCCAGGGTTCCGGGTTTTCCGCGATCTCAAGGGCCGACTCCGGGGAAACCCGGCGCGATTCTCGGTCGCCCGATGACGGCCAACCCTTGGGGTAGACTGAAGGACTGGCAAGGATCGACACGATGGCCTTTCCGGCGCCGTGTCGAGCACCCGTGACGGAATCGGTGTGAGATGAGCGACTCCAACGCACCCTTCGGCGGCAATCCCGCGGCGGCAGCGACCGCCGCGGCTCCCGTGGGCGGTATGCTCGCCCCGATCCGCGAAACGGCGATCGCTCCCTTCGACCCGCCGATGGCGCCGACCGTCTTCGGTCCGGCGGCGGACGCGGCCGCGGCCGGCGGGTTCGACTACGTCCGGATCCTGCACGCGTTGCGGCGGCAATGGCTGCTGGCCCTCGGTCTGGGCCTGCTCCTCGGGAGCCTCGCCGGCGCCGCGACGTGGCTCTTCATGCCTCGCGGCTACGAGGCCGTGGCCTGGCTCCGCGTGCGAGACAAGTCGGGCATGTTCGCCGGCGGTGGCCGCGATAGCGCGGAATACGATGTCTACCGTAAGACGCAGGTGCAGCTGATCAAGAGCCCGTTCGTGCTCACGTCGGCCCTCCGGCGGCCGGGCATCGCCAACCTCGCGATGTTCGCCGAGGAGGAAGACCCCGTCGGCTACCTGATGCAGAACATCCAGGTGGGCATGCCGGGCGAGGCGGAAGTCGTGCAGATCCGCCTGCGGGGCGAGAACGCCAAGGAGATCACGCAACTCGTCAACGCGGTGACGCAGTCGTACCTCAACGACGTGGTCAACAAGGAGAAGGCGGAGCGGCTCCAGCGCCGCGACGCGCTCGAGCGCAAGTACAAGGAGAACATGGCCGAGGTCCGCAGCAGCCTCGACACGTACCACAACCTGGCGCGCACGCTCGGCACGGCCGACAGTACGGAGGTGGCGACTCAGCGCAGCCTGCTCCTCGACCACCTCGGCACGCTCCGGATGCAGCTCAACCAAGCCCAGCACGATCTCACCTTGATCGACGCGGAGCTGGCGATCATCGATGCCAAGGACCGGGGCGAGTTGTCGCTCGATCAGGGGGTCCCCGAAGACACCATCGACGCCCTCCTGATGCGGGATCAATCCTTCGCCGAGTTGCGGGAGCGGCTTGCGGCCATCGAGGAGTCGCTCTCGTTCCAGACCGAGCGCAGCGCCCGCGGCAAGAACGACCCGGCGGTGAAGCGGCTCGAATCGATGCGTGAGTCGATGACCCGCCGGCTCGAGGAACGCAAGGAGGAACTGCGGCCCCAGATCGTCGCCCAGATGGCGATGGACTCGTCCAGCCGCCGCACCGGCTCCACGGCAGACAGCCCGGTCGTGCTGAGGATGCGACGTGAGATCCTCGCCCGGCAACTCGAGCAGACGTCGAAGGAGTTCGATCGGGTCGCGACGGAGGTCAAGGCGCTCGGTGCGGCGAACGCCGATCTCACGGCCCGCAAGCAGGAAATCGATCAGCTCATGAAGGTGACCGACCAGATGGGCATGCAGCTCAACGCGACCGAGATCGACGTGAGCATGCCCAATCGCGTGGAGTTGATCGAAGAGGCGAGCGTGCCGGAGGGCAACGACCAGCTGTTCCGCACCATGCTCGCGGCGCTCGCAGCCGCCGGCGGCCTCGGCCTCGGGGTCGCCTCGGCGGTGGCGTTCGAGTACCTCCGCGACCGCGTCAGCACGCCCGAGGAGGTGTCGCAGCGTGTGGGGCTGCGGGTCATCGGCACGGTGCCGCGGATCTCCCGATCCCGCAAGAAGCCGAACGACGGTCATGTCGCCGAGTGCGTCGACGGCATCCGCGCGGTGATCAGCCAGACGGGCCGGGAGGCGCCGAAGGTGATCCTGGTGACCAGCGCCGTCGAGCACGAGGGCAAGACGACGTTCGCGGCGCAACTTGCGGCCAGCCTCGCGCGGGCGGGCCGGCGAACCCTCCTTCTCGACGGTGACCTCCGGCACCCCAACATGCACTTGGCCCTCGGACTCGACCTGCGGGCGGGCTTTCCCGAGTTGCTGCGGGGCGAGATCGGCAACGACGAGGCCGTCCAGCCGACCACCATCGACGGCCTCTTCGCGGTCACGGGCGGCACGTGCGACTACGCGGCGATCACCGCCCTCTCGCGGCCGGAGACGGCGACGCTCATCAAGGGATTTCGCGAGTCGTTCGACCACGTGGTGATCGATGCAGGGCCCGTGCTCGAGTTCGCCGACGTGCTGCTCCTCGGTCAGTTGAGCGATGTGGCCCTCGTCGTGACCATGCGCGACGTGAGTCGCATGCCGCAGGTCACGAGCGCCGTCCATCGTCTGCGATCGGTCAACATCCGCGTGCTCGGCACCGTCGTCAACGGGGTGTCCGACTCGACGCCTCGGCGGCTCTACGCGTCGCCGGCTCCGGCGTGAGAAGTGGCATCGCCGTGACGAACGGCTGAGGGGAGGTCGAGGATGAAGTCGGCGGCATCCGGAATATGGACGATCGCAGGGGCCGTTCTGCTGGTCATCGTGGTGACGATCCTGCAGGGATGGTGGACCGACCGCTGGAAGGATCGCAGCGTCACCAAGGATCTCGACCAGGCGGCGAAACTGCTGGAGGGGGCTTTTCCGCAGAAGTTCGGCGACTGGGAGCTGGAGCGGACGATCGAGGGGGATCCGAAGGAACTCGAGCGGGCCGGCGCGGTCGGACACGTCTCCCGGCTGTACCGCAACGTGCGGACCAAGGCCCGCGTATCGGCCTTCGTCGTCTGCGCCCGTCCTCACGATGCGTCGGGCCATACCCCGGACCGCTGCTATCCGGGCGCCGGATTCACGATCGGCGAGGCGGAGCACCGGGAGACGGTGCCGCTGGTCGACGGCCGATCTGCGGAGACGTTCACCGGCACGTTCCAGAAAACCGGCCAGACGCTCCGGATCTTCTGGACCTACGGGGTGCGGGATGACAAGAGCATCGCCGGCGAGAACGCCGCGGCGGAGCGGAACTGGATTGCTCCCCAGATCGCCCGCATCGCGCTCGTGGGCGAGCCCGCGGTCTACAAGCTCTACGCGATCGTCGACGAGACCCGCCTGACGACCGCACAGGCCATGGTGGAGTGCGAGGACTTCCTGTCGAACCTTCTGCCGGCGTTCGACAAGGCTGTCGCGGCCTCGGCTGCCGCGGCCGGCGGACAGGACCCGGCCGAGACCGAGGCTCCACCCGATGGCGGGGAGTCGAAGCCTCGGGAGACCGCCACCGCCGCGTGAGGCGGGCGGGTCCGCGAGAATCGCCCGACAGTGCGGTGGATTGGTTGGTCGCGGCCCATCGGGTAAGGTGCTGCGGGCTCGATCGTGGACCGAACAGCACCGCAAGGAATCCGATCGTGGAGACGAATTCGATGAGGGCCCTCGTCACGGGCATCACCGGGCAGGATGGTTCGTATCTGGCCGAGTTTCTCCTCGACAAGGGCTATGAGGTGCACGGCCTCGTGCGCCGTTCGAGCACGTTCGGCACGCAGCGGATCGAGCACCTCTACCGCGACATTCACGAGGTGGAACGGCCGTTCGTCCTGCATCACGGCGACATGGCCGACGGCAACGGCCTGGCGCGTCTGATCCGCGAGATTCGGCCCACAGAGGTCTACAACCTCGCCGCTCAGAGCCACGTCCGCGTGAGCTTCGATCAGCCGACATACACGGCCGACGTGACGGCCGTAGGGACACTGCGGCTCCTCGAGGCCATCCGGGATTTCCAAGATGCGTGCGGCGACCAGGTCCGCTTCTACCAGGCGTCGAGTTCCGAGATGTACGGCAAGGTCGTGGAAACGCCGCAATCGGAGACGACACCGTTCCATCCGCGATCGCCGTACGGAGTCGCCAAACTCTACGCCCACTGGATCACGGTCAACTACCGCGAGAGTTATGGGCTGCACGCCTCCTGCGGCATCCTCTTCAACCACGAGAGCCCGCGCCGGGGCGAGACCTTCGTGACCCGCAAGATCACCCGGGCCGCCACCCGGATCAAGCTTGGCCTCCAGAAGCGACTGTATCTCGGCAACCTCGACGCCCAGCGGGACTGGGGCTTCGCCGGTGACTACGTTGAGGCGATGTGGCTCATGCTCCAGAAGAGCCGGCCCGATGACTACGTCGTCGCGACCGACGAGACGCACACGGTTCGTGAGTTCTGCGAGAAGGCGTTCGGCCGCCTCGGCCTCGACTACCGTGACCACGTCGAGATCGATCCCCGCTACTTCCGGCCGGCCGAGGTGGACCTGCTCCTCGGAACCGCACAGAAGGCCCGGCGCGAACTCGGCTGGGAGCCGCGTGTGTCGTTCGACGCGTTGGTCGACATGATGGTCGACGCGGATCTGGAACTGGCCCGGCGGGAGCAGGTCCTGCTCGCTGCGGGTCACGAGAGCGGGCTTCCGCATCGATGATCGACCTGCCGGCCCAGCGCATCGTCGTCACCGGGGGGGCCGGCTTTCTCGGCCGGTCGGTCTGTCGACTCCTCGCCGAGCGGGGTGTCGCCCAGGAACGAGTCTTCGTTCCGCGGCGACGGGATTTCGACCTCACGCGGGAGGCGGATGTGGCCCGGCTCTACGAGGTCGCCCGGCCGGACGTCATCATCCACCTTGCCGCCGAGGTCGGCGGCATCGGCGCGAACATGGCCCATCCCGGCCGCTTCTTCTATGCGAACATGGCGATGGGCATGCACCTCGTGGAGCATGCCAGGCGCCATGGCCTGCGGAAGTTCGTGCACACGGGCACCGTCTGTGCCTACCCCAAGCACTGCCCGATCCCGTTCCGCGAGGACGACATCTGGAACGGCTACCCGGAGGAGACCAACGCCCCCTACGGCGTGGCGAAGAAGGCGATCTTCGTGATGCTCGACGGGTACCGCCGGGAGTACGGCCTGGAGAGTGCCGTCGTCGTCCCGGTGAACCTCTACGGCCCCGGCGACAACTTCGACCCGGTGTCGAGCCACGTGATCCCGGCGCTCATCCGCAAGTGCGAGGAGGCCCGCGTGACGGGGCAGACCGAGGTGGTCTGCTGGGGTACGGGGGCGGCCACGCGCGAGTTCCTCCACGTCGATGACGCCGCCGAGGGCATCGTCCGCGCCGCGGAGGTGATGGAAGAACCCGTGCCGATCAACCTCGGCGGCGGCGTGGAGATCCCGATCCGTGACCTGGTGACGAAGATCGCGACCGCCTGCGGCTACGCGGGCCGCATCGTCTGGGACGACTCCAAGCCCGATGGCCAGCCCCGTCGCGGCCTCGACATCTCCCGGGCCCGGAAAATGCTGGGGTGGTCGCCGCGGCGGGACTTCGACGCGGGCCTCGCCGACACCGTCGCGTGGTGGCGGTCGCAGACGGGCTGATTGCCGCCCACCGCGGCGCGTCATCAGCTGTCGAGCGGCTGGATCGCCCCGTGGCCGAGGATGAACTTCCGCGTGCCGGCGGGGCCGTCGAAGATCACCGTGCCCACCGACCGTGGCCCCGTGCCGCTGATGCCGGAGAGCACGCCTTCGCCATACTCGGTGTGCCGCACCCGTTGGCCCGGCTCGTACGAGGTTCCCCGCGGCACCTCCCCGGCCATGCGCCGGGCGAGGTCGGACGCCCGTTCGACCACCGCCTCGAATCCACGGCGCCGGGATCGCGCCGGCGGCGTCACCGGCTCGTCCTGCGCGTCGTCGGCGTCGAACGTGAGCCCGTCGGTGCGAGTGACCCGCGGCTGCCGCGCCCGGTCGGCGGGAGCTTCCTGTGCGAACTCGTCGAACGCCGCGCCGGCCGCCGCCCGCGCGGCGTCGCCGAAGGGGTCGAAGACCTCGGGGCCCCGGTCGGCCTCGGATCCCACGACCTCCGTCTCCGACCCCTGCATCTCGGCGAGAAACAGGCTTGGCGCGGAGATGCGGCGGGTGCCGCGATAGTCGCGGAGTCGGGCACAGCTCGCGTGCACCTCCTCGCGACCGCGGGTGATGCCGACGAACACGAGCCGTCGCTCCTCCTCGAGGTGCTCGGGCTGATCGAGGCTCCGCTCATGGGGCAGGATGCCGTCTTCCATGGCCACGAGGTAGACGACGGGAAACTCGAGTCCCTTCGCGGCGTGAAACGTCATCAGCGCCACCCGGTCGGCGGCCGCATCCCAGGCGTCGGCGTCGGCCACGAGGGCCGTCGTCTCGAGAAACGCGCCGAGGGCGTCCGCGTCGGTCGCCGCCCCGGCACCTGCCATGAAATCGTCGTCGAACTGCCGGGCGGCGGTCACCAGTTCCTCGACGTTCGCGAGTCGGTCCTGCCCCTCCTCATCGTCCTCCAGCTCGGCGGCGAGCATGGCGCGGTATCCGGTCCGGTCGAGCACCGCCTCGAGGAGGGCGGCGACGGTGGGCTCGTGTCCGGCGGTGCCGGCCAGTTCGGCGTGGAGGCGGGCGAACGCCGCGAGGGCCGTAGCCGCCCGCTTCGGCATTCCGGCGATCCCCGCCGCCCGGACCGCCGCTTCGAGACGGGTGGCACCATGGTCCTCGGCCCACGCCGCGAGACGGTCGAGCGACTGCCTCCCGACCCCTCGCGGCGGGACGTTCACGACGCGGAGAAACGCTTCGTCGTCCCGCGGGTTCCGCAGCAGCCGCAGCCACGCGACGACGTCGCGAATCTCACGTCGCTTGAAGAACTCGAGGCCGCGGACGAGTTGGTAGGCGATACCGCGACCGCGCAGCGCCAGCTCGAACGATCGAGACAGCGCGTTGGCGCGGAACAGGATGGCGAAGTCCCGGGCGGCCCGGCGGCCGCTGGTGACGGCGGCGGCGATCTCGTCGGCGATGCGCCCGGCCTCCTCGAGACCCGAGCCATCGAGCACGATACGGACGGGTGCGCCGGGGCCTGCGGCGGTCACGAGCCGCTTCGGCTTGCGCCGCGTGTTGTGCGCGATGAGGCGGTCGGCGGTGCCGAGGATGTTCGAGGTGCTGCGGTAGTTGTCCTCGAGCTTCACGACCGTCGCGGCGGGGTAGTCGCGTTCGAACTCGAGAATATTGCGGATGCTCGCCCCGCGCCAGCCGTAGATCGCCTGGTCGGGATCACCGGTGACGGCGAGGTTCGGATGGTCGATCGAGAGTCCCCGCAGGATGCAGTACTGAACGGCGTTGGTGTCCTGGTACTCGTCGACGAGGATGAAGCGGTGCCGGGCGTCGAGTTCCCGCCGCAGTTCCGCGTCCTCGGCCAGGAGCGTGGCGACATGCACGAGGAGGTCGTCGAAGTCGACCGAGTTGGCCTGGAGGAGCATCCGCTGGTAGATCGGCCAGGCCCGCAGCGCGACGTCGTCGACGGGCCGGCCCCAGCGGGGCTCGAACGATTTCGGTGTGAGCAGATCGTTCTTCGCCCGCGAGATCACGCCGCCGATGCGGTCGATCGGCGTGTGCGTGGCCGCGATGCCCAGCGACTTGACGGCCCGCTTGAGAACGGCCGCCGCGTCGTCGGAATCGAGGATCGAGTACTCGCTCGTCAGCCCCACCTGCCGGGCATGCCGCCGGAGCAGCCTGGCGGCGAAGCGGTGGAACGTCCCCATCTCGACCGGCTGCGGCCCGACGAGATCGGCCACGCGGCGGCGCATCTCGTCGGCGGCCTTGTTCGTGAACGTGAGGGCGACGATCCGCTCCGGCGGCACGCCCTGCGCGATGAGGTGGGCGATCCGCTGGGTGACCACCCGCGTCTTGCCGCTGCCCGGCCCTGCCAGCACCAGGAGCGGCCCCTCGACGTGGGTCGCGGCCCGCTGCTGTGATGGATTGAGCGACGAGAAACCGGATGCTGGCACGGCCCGCGACCCCCGGGACGGACAGGTGGCGGTGGTGCGGAACGTTCCGCCGGCCACCGCGGCCCGAAAGACGTAGTCGGTTTTGTGAGACTTCGATTATATTCTGGTCATGCCGCTTTCGGGTGCTTGTGCCCCACGGCGACGAGACTGATTCGCACGGGAGGGACCCCATGCCGCGAATTCCCTACAAGAATCTCATGCAGTCGGACGAGATGGCCGAGAAGCTCGAGATGAGCACGGCCGAAATCGGTCTCTCCGTCCGCACCACCAACTGCCTCGAGGAGCGGGGGATCTTCACGGTCCACGACCTGCTCAACTGCACGCGGGCCGACCTGCTCTCGATCTCCAACTTCGGCGAGAAGACGCTCGAGGAGGTCTATAAGGCCCTCGAGAAGATCGGGTTCTTTCGCTCCGCGAGGGGCGGCGACCCGGTGGAGCGGAACGCCGAACCGGTCAGCCACGCATCGTAGTCGCAGCCGGACACGGTCCGGCACCGGCAGTGATGCGGCGCGGCGCCGCGCGGCATACTCGCAGGAGTCGGCCGTCCGGCCGAAGGACTTGGTGTGCGCCGTCGCGCGCTGACGACGGACGGCGAGGAGATCGACCGTGAGGCTGCCGCAGTTCTTCGGCAAGAAGCGAGGCCACCGGAGGACCGGGTCGCAGGCCTGGGCGTCGCTCGGGGATGCGGCGTTTCACGCGGCGCTCCTCGCGGCGGGGCTCGCCTTCGGGGGGCTGCTCGTCTCGGGCGTGGCGGTACCCGAGTGGCGGATCAACCATCATTTCGCCGCAACGACGTGCACGATCCTCGGCAAGGGTCTCGTCCGCAGGGTCGCGACCGAGCCAGGTGGCGGCAGCGCGACGGCCTGGCAGCCCTGCCTCCGCGTCCGCTACGAGGCGGCGGGCACCACCGTCGATGCGTGGAGCAATCCAGCGCGATCGACGCTCACCGGTGACCGCGCCGAGGCCCTGAAGCGGCTGTCCGCATGGAGCATCGGTGGGCGGGTTGCCGGCTGGTACGATCCCGCCGACGTCGGCACGGTGGTCCTCGAGCGCGGTTACAACTGGCCGATGTGGCTCCTGGCGCTCGTGCTGCCGGGTGCCCTCATCGCACTCGGTGGCTCGGGCCTCCTACGCAGCCTGCGTCGCTGGGGCCGCTCCGAGGAACGCTGTGCGGCAGGCTCGCGATTGGCTGGCATCCTCGCCCCGCTCTCCGACATGCCGCGACAGGCGCACGGTCATCCGTCGGTGCCCGCGTGCGACGACTTCGTGAACTCGCCCGGCACGGTCCTCGCCTACCGACTCCCGATCGAGAGCCAGGAGAGCTGGAGCCTCCTCGGATTCGGCCTGTTCGCCGCCCTCTGGAACAGCGTCCTCGCCGTGCTCGCCGTCGGGGCGGGGTTCGACCTGCTGGGTGGCCGGATCGACTGGCTGCTGATCGCCCTGTTGGTGCCGTTCGTGGTCGTGGGGATCGCCGGCATCGTCGTATTCGCCCGGGGTCTGCTGCTGGCGACCGCGGTCGGCACGACGCAGGTGGAGATTTCCGGACAGCCGCTGCTGCCCGGAGGCACGTACGAGGTGCTGGTG
>Ga0007791_10000180_pt1 | contig 17972 bp, 14 predicted proteins | sample CryBogmetaGMA05M_FD_60368 | JGI IMG/M metagenome (GOLD analysis project Ga0007791, IMG submission 60368) | Freshwater microbial communities from Crystal Bog, Wisconsin, USA - MA0.5M | ecosystem: Environmental > Aquatic > Freshwater > Lake | place: Crystal Bog, Wisconsin, USA | collected 2009-07-06 | reverse complement strand
CGATACGCCGGCTGGTCAACATGCTTTCGGCGTGAGGCAGGCAGCTACGGCAAGGACACCCGCGGAATCATTCGGGTTCATCAGTTCGACAAGGTTGAAGGATTCGTCTACTGCCGACCGGAGCAGGCTGAGGCAGAGCATCAGCGGCTGTTGGGCTGGCAGCGCCGGATGCTTGAACTCATCGAGGTGCCATACCGCGTGATCGACGTCGCAGCAGGCGATCTCGGTTCCTCAGCGGCGCGCAAGTTCGACTGCGAAGCCTGGGTGCCCACTCAACAGGCCTATCGGGAGCTGACGTCGACCTCGAACTGCACAACGTTCCAGGCCCGCAGGCTTGCTACCCGCTATCGCGACGAGAGCGGCAAGCCACAGATTGCTGCCACGCTTAACGGAACCCTGGCGACCACCCGATGGTTGGTCGCGATCCTGGAGAACCACCAGCAGCCGGATGGCAGTGTGCGAGTGCCGGCCGCGTTGGTGCCGTTTGTCGGAGCGGAGGTTCTGGAACCATGATCGGTCCATCGATGATCGAAATGAACCTGGACGAAGTTCGTGACTGGTTCGGCTTTGGAGTGGCAGGAAATTTCGCCGGTCATCTTGAACAAGCCGGGGAGGCAGTCGATTTCACGAATGTAGAGAGTAAGGGTGACGCGCCCAAAGGGATTTTCCCCTGGTATGCCCCCGGCCATGACAGCTTCCTTGGTGAGTTCCCGCTGTCACATGACGCTCTCATCGTTCCCGAGACCACCGAAGCCGACGGCCCACTCAACCTGCAAATCGAACCTGAAGTAGGCCTGGCCTGCAGGGTGGTCTGGAACGGTGACACGGTCGTCACGCTGCAACCGTTCGCACTCGGCGCTTTTAACGATTGTTCGATCCGCCGGCCGAACGCAGCCAAGATCAGTCACAAGAAGAACTGGGGACCGGCATCCAAGGGTGTTGCACGAGAGTTCTTCGACATCGGCGACCTCACCCCGGACGGGCCGACCGCCACCCTGCGGTTGCTGTGTCATCTGCGCACCGCCGACGGTGTGCACCACGAGTACGGGGTGGACAGTCCACTGCTGGGCTATTCCTACTACGGCGAAGTACTGCTGGATTGGATCACTGAGCGGTTGGCCAACCAGAAGGGCTCACCTGACACCCCACTTGAGGATGTCGGGGCGTTGATGGTGGCCTGCGGGCGGCCGGGAAACGTTCTGATCGGGATCGGGGCGACGCGGTACACCGGCTATGGCGAGTCGACCTACCTGCAAGCTGGTGACGAGGGGATCGTTCGGGTGTACGACACAGCCGGCGATGGGTTTTCCGAACTGCGCCAACTGGTATGGGAGACCTGAGGATTCAAAGGACTAGCGTCCCAGTACCTCGTCGAACATCGCCAGGAATTCTTTCGGGTCAGCAGGAGTGAACGCCGGACTGGGCCAGGTGCCGGACACATCGAGGGTGACCAGGGTGGACCGCATTGGCCGGCGCGCATCCAAGGGCAGCCAGCGCCGAAGATCCGAGGTGCCCCAGAGACGAAAGCGCTGCACCCACATGCCTAGCGGCTCGACGTGATAGCCCTGGATCGACTGCAGCGGAATGATTTTCGCAGTGCCGGACGGGAAGTGGTAACGCCGCAGCGTCAGGGCGTGGCGGTCCAACTGTACTAGCCCATCGTCGTAGTACTGCCGCGGTGGCCCGGTCATGGCTGCAAGCAGCGCAACGGATGGCCCTTGCTGGTCAGGCAACGGCCCGTCTTCAGGTCCCATTGCCAACCGTGCAGGTTGCAGGTCAGCGTGTCGCCCTCGACAACACCGAACTTCGATAGATCCGCCTTCAGGTGCGGGCAGCGCCGCTGTATGTCCCAGCCGTCAAGGGTGATAGTCGAGCTGTCATCATGCGACTCGGCGAACCAGCCGTCAGCGTAGGCGATCCGCTCATCGGTGAGGCACTTGAAGAATGTGTAGAGGTACTCGTTGTAGCCGCCGACTCGCCAGGCCTTGAACCTGGTGGATAGAAAAATCGTGTTGACCCAATCCGGTTCCTGATCTCGCAGGACGGTACGCACCAACTCGGGAGCGATTTCGAATCCATACCGGAACTTCTCATCCGGAACAGGCTCGCGCACAGTCCGTTTGGGGAAGTCAAGGACGACGGTTTCTGGCCCTATCTTCAACTCGACTGGATAGCCGATACCGTCGCATATTTGGTCGCTTTGCAGCATGATCGGCTCGAATCGGGCGCGCAGCGGTTCAAGCAGCGCATCACCGACAGCAGGCGCCCAGGCCGCCTTCTCGGCGGCCAGCACCGGTGCCATCCGCTCGGCGTAGGCGGCAATATAGTCCGCCTTGCCGATGGTGAAAATTCTTTCCACCTCATCAGTGGCAATCGGGTGGTTCAGCGAATTCAGTTGTGAGCCGGTGAAATCGGCAACCGTACCGGGGATCATCAGCAGTCCGCCGGGATGCCCGTGCTGACGCAACTGGTCAAGGAAGACGACTTGATCGGGGAAGATGTTACCCGGGTCGCCATGGTCGTCGTTGAGGTTGCGGAGCTCCGGATCCAGGAAGCACGGCGGCCCGGCCGATGGGATCACCCAAGTGGCGTTGACATCGGCAATGTACTGCCGGCAGCGGTCCATACCGCGCTGGCGCTTCTGAATGGCGAAGGCCTCTTTGGCACGCTCGGGCATGTCGTAGACCATCGGGTACCAGATAGCGCCGGAGTACTGCGTCATGTGCACGTCGACACCGCCGAAATCGGCGAGCACGTCCAGCGTCAGTGGCCGGGCGTCGTTCATGTTGAACACAGTGGTGGTGCCGTCGGAGATGACGATTCCGGAGTCGCCAATCGGACCGTCGGCGGGAGCGCGCAACGCAATGATCATCACGTCGAGATCACCCTTGGGTCCGCTGAGATGATGTTTGACGGAGTCTTCGGTTTCAAAGAATTGATGAAAGCCAAGCGCCTGCAATTCCCGCTTCAGATCGGGCACCGGAAAATCAGGCAGCAGCACCACGGCGTCGGTGTTGACGTGCGCTGCAAGCAGTTCGGGGTCGAAGTGGTCGGAATGCAGGTGCGAGATGTAGAGGTAATCGCAGTCGCCGAGGGCGGACCAGTCCAGGCCGCTGTTATCGGGGAAGACGAACCACGAGCCGAAGTAGGCCGGGTTGAGCCATGGGTCGCACAGAATGCTGCCCGCGTGCGTATCGACTCGAAATCCGGCATGGCCGATGCTGGTGACCTGCACGAATACCCTTCCCGACGGTGGACGCGACTGCCCATGAGCTTAGCTGCCTGTGCACTAGGCTGACCGCTGTGGAGCCGGCATACGGGACTGTCATCGCGGCCGTTCGACTGCTCTGGCGCGCGCAGGGTCTGAAATTCACCATCACCGGTTTGGCGAACCTGCCGACCACCGGCGGTGCGGTCGTGGCTATCAACCACACCAGCTATTTCGATTTCACCTTCGCCGGATTGCCCTTCTACCGTCGAAAACCGGCCCGCCTGGTGCGATTCATGGCCAAACAAGAGGTCTTCGACCACAAAATCACCGGGCCGATCATGCGCAGCCTTCGACATATCCCGGTCGACCGCTCCAGCGGCGCGGCATCCTTCGACGCCGCAGTGCGTGCGCTTCAGGCCGGGGAACTGGTCGGGGTGTATCCCGAGGCGACCATCAGCCGAAGCTTCGAACTCAAGGAGTTCAAGTCTGGTGCGGCGCGAATGGCTATCGCCGCGGAGGTGCCGATCATCCCGCATATCGTCTGGGGCGCCCAGCGCATCTGGACCAAGGACCACCCCCGCAAGATGTGGCGGCCTAAAGTGCCGATCGCGATCGCGGTCGGTGAGCCGATCATGCCCAGCCTGCCGCCCACCGAACTGACCGCCTTGCTGCGCTCTCGTATGCAGCATCTACTCGAGCAGGTTCAAGACGCCTACGGACCGTATCCGCCCGGTGAATTCTGGGTGCCGCACCGACTCGGCGGTGGAGCTCCAACGCTCGCCGAGGCTGCCGAACTTGAGGCCGCCGAGCTTGCCGAGCGGGCCGCCCAACGCCAGCCGCGTGGCACCGGTGCTGGAGACTGATACCTGATGGAACCGGCTTACCGCACCCTCGAGATCGCCGCCGCAATCGTGACGCGCGCGCTGGGGATCACAATCACTTACCAGGGCCTGGACAATATCCCTGCCCGCGGCGGAGCGGTCGTGGCGACCAACCACACCAGTTATGTCGACTTTCTGCCTGTAGGGATGTCCGGCCGAAAGCGTCGACGATCGATTCGGCTCATGCCCAAGGCTGAGATGCAGAGGGTCGGGATCGTCAACTTCGTGATCAAACACACCGGTGCCATCCCGGTAGACCGTCAGGCCGGCGCGGCCGCCTACGCGGAGGCGGTGCGCGCGCTTCGAGCCGGGGAGTTGGTGGGGGTCTACCCGGAGGCAACCATCAGCCGCAGTTTTGAGCTTAAGGAGTTCAAGAGCGGTTCGGCCCGCATGGCACTGGAGGCCCAGGTGCCGATCATTCCGATGATCGTCTGGGGAGCTCACCGGATTTGGACCAAGGATCATCCTAAAAGATTGGGCCGCAACAAGATTCCGATTGTCGTTAGGATCGGCAAGCCGGTTGCACCGACTGGAACTCCGGCTGAACTGGACGCGGCGCTGCGCTCGGCGATGACCGCGATACTGCATGACGTTCAGGAGCTCTATCCCCATCCGCAGGGCGCCTACTGGGTTCCGCATCGGCTCGGCGGCAGCGCCCCGACGCCGGCCGAAGCGATTAGGCTTGACGAGGCTGAGTCCGCTGAGCGCGCCCGCCGCGCTGCGCGGGCAACCTGATGCTGCCCGCCCTGATCGCCACCGATGTCGACGGCACCCTACTCAATGACCAGGATCGCATCACCAGACGCACCCGCGAGGTGATCCAGGCCGCAGTAGATGACGGCACGCAGTTCGTCCTGGCCACCGGCCGGCCGCCGCGATGGATTACCCCGGTAGTCGAAGAACTCGGTTTTGCCCCGCTGGCGGTGTGCGCCAACGGTGCGGTGATTTACGACGCCGCCACCGACCGGGTCATCTCAGCCAGCACGTTGTCGGTGGACCTGTTGTCCGAACTCGCCGAGATCGCCCTGCGGGTGGTGCCCGGCGCCGGTCTGGCAGCCGAACGCGTGGGCCGCAGCGCGCACGACTCGGCTACACCGCAGTTTGTCAGCGCACCCGGGTATGAACATGCCTGGCTCAACCCTGATAACACCGAGGTGTCCTTCGCGGATGTGCTCAGCGCACCGGCGGTCAAACTTCTTGTGCGTAGACCCGGTGTCCCGAGCTCCGAGATGGCCGCAATGTTGACCAAACATGTTGGGATGCTTGGTGACATCACCTACTCGACGAATGACGGCCTGGTGGAGATCAGCCCGATCGGCATCAGCAAGGCAGTCGGCTTACAACAAGTAGCCCGATCGCTGGAGATCTCCGCGCAAGACACGGTGGCATTCGGAGATATGCCCAATGACGTCCCGATGCTGCTGTGGGCCGGCCACGGTGTCGCGATGGGAAACGCCCACCCAGAGGCTGTTGAAGCCGCCAACGAGGTCGCCGAATCCAACAATGACGATGGGCTGGCCCGAGTCCTCGAACGCTGGTGGTTATAGGCCGCAAGCCCCAGGGTGACCAATCAGGGGTGAATCGACACAGCGCGTTTGGCCTCTTACCGTGAGGTCATTCCACGGCGAAGGCCCGTGGCGACCGGGAGGGCAGACACATGGTTCTTAATGTCAATGCGGCAACGGTAAGCACGTCTGCTGCCACGGAGTTGGGGATCGGTGCGCAGATGAGTGCCACCACCGCGGTTGTAGCCGAGGCGTTGACCGGTGTCATGCCGATGGGCGCGGACCTCGATTCCGTACAGTTCGCGGCTGTGCTGAATGCGGTGGGTGCCGCCTATATCGGCGCAGCCATCGAGCATCTGGCCAACCGTGGACTCTTCGCGGAAGCGCAGAATCTGGCGGCCATGACGTACACCGCGACCGATTCCATCAACAACACGTCGCTGTCCCTCTGAGAACGCCGTCGCTCTAGGAAAGCTGCGGCGCTATGCCAGATCCGGCGTGGCCGTCTCTGCCACCTGAGGCCAACTACCTGCGGTTGGTCGGGCCTGGCTCGGCCGGAACCGCGACAACCATGGCCAATGCCGTGGCTTGGGAAGTTCTGATGGCGAGCCACGAGGCGGCGTTCTCACTGTCGACCCTTAACGCCGCCGTGACCGCCGTGGACTTCGAGGGCGTAGGGGGTGTGGGCTCAGCCGCCACCGTCGGCGGCCTCAACACGTCGTTGCAACTTCTTGCGGGCTGGGTTCAAGAGAAAACGCCGATAGCCGCCAGTGCGGTAGCCGCCTACGAGACCGCGGTCTCGTCGATGATTCCGGCTGAGGTCTGCATCGCCAACCGCACCGAACAGGCGGCGGATGTGGCGATGAATCCGGCCGTACTTGGGGCGCTGACTCCGGCGATCATCGCACTGGATACCGAATACTTCGGCGAACACTGGCCGCATAACGCCGGCATCGGTGTGGCCTATGGAGCAGTACTGGCTGCGCTCTCCACGGCGTTGACAATTCCTCCACCGATCTCGCCGCCAGGCGCCGCCGCCACTGCGCCTGCGTCGGCCGCAGCAGCGGTAGCGCAAACCACCGGCAAAGCTGCTGCGGCCGTAGCGCTGCAGGAGTCCGGGCAGCTGGCCGAATCGGTCGGTGGCGGGGCTGCGCTGCAGGAAGCGGTCGGCCAGGCCGGGCAGATGTTTACGGGGCCGATTCACACCGTGTTGGGTTCGATGCAGCCTGCGGTCGGGATGTTTCAGACCCCGATTCAAGCGGCTCAAACTTTGGCGGGCCTACCCCAGCAGATGGTCCCGCACGGTGTGGACGGCAATGAGGCCGCGGCTTCCGGGGTGATACTGCCCGGCGCGGGCGGTGGCGTCGGCGGACTGCCGGGTCCTGGTGTTACCAGCTACTCGCGGCCGGCCAGCAGCTTTCTACCCGAGGGCGCAGGCCGACCGTTGACCGCGGCATCCGGGTTTCTCGGCGTAGCCGAGTCACGTGGTGCGGCGCCGGCGGGGATGGGCACCGGCGCTATACCGATGTCGCCCGTTGGTACCCGAACGCCCGTCCGCGGAAAGGATGCGGGCAACCAGGACGACGGACCGCGCGCGCGGGTCGTTGTGGAACCGCAGCCACCATTCCGTTGACCGAACTGGCCGGGTTCCGAACCGACCCGGCCTGTCGTTGTCAGGCCCGGCAATGATCGGCGATCATGCGCGACACCGTGTTAGGTTCACCCTCGCCGGATGCCGGGGACTGCGCCGTGCGCCGTAAGTTATGAGGAGGCCCTCTAGATGAGCAAGGGCCGTTCGCTGGCCTTGGTCACACTGGCCTACATCGTCGCCGTGGCGGTGGGGATCGGGTGGCTGCGCTTCGGGCCGCACACCGGCTACATGTGGCTCGACACCCTTATCGCTGACGTGCTGGCCACCCAGGTGGTGTTCGTCTTTAGCCGGCTCTACCGCAACTCGAGTTTCTATGACGCCTACTGGAGCGTCATCCCGCCACTTCTTGCTCTGTACTGGTGGTTGCAGGGTCCGCTGGGCATAGCGGGGCCTGGTTCGTTGCGATGCTGGTTGCTCTCCGCGGTGATGCTGTACTGGGCGGTGCGGCTGACGGCAAACTGGGCCTACGGTTTTTCCGGCCTTCAGCACGAGGACTGGCGTTATCCGATACTGCGCGATGGTGCCGGCCGATTCGAGTTCCTGGCCGATCTGTTCGGCATTCACCTGTTCCCGACACTTCAGGTGTTCGTCGGCATGCTGCCGGTATATGTCGCGCTGACCCGGCCCGGCGACGGACTGGTATGGCTGACGTGGCTGGCATTCGCTGTGGGTGTCGTGGCGGTCACCGTCGAACTGGTCGCCGACGTTCAGATGCATCGTTTCGTCGCCGAGCGCCGACCGGGCGCGGCGATGGACCGCGGACTGTGGGCGTGGTCGCGCCATCCCAACTACGTCGGCGAGATCGGCTTCTGGTTCTCGCTGGCACTGTTCGGCATTGCCGCTTCGCCGCGCGACGCGTGGTGGTTGTTCGTCGGCGTTGCACTGATGGTCGCGATGTTCGTGGGCGCAAGCATCCCGTTGATGGAGAAGCGCAGCCTGGAACGCCGGCCGCAGTACCAGGACGTCATCGACCGGGTGCCGCGGTTGGTGCCACGCCCGCCTCGCCGGGCTCCGGAAGTGGCCGGCCCGGCGTGACTCGACCGCGGGTGGTGATCGCCGGTCTCGGCGACAGTGGGCTGCTGACCGCGATTCGGTTGGCACGTGTCGCCGACGTAGTGGGTATCTCGGTCAAACCGGCCTTGGTCAGCGGACAGGAGTTGGGCGTGCGACTGACGCGCCCTGCGGATTGGGCCCGCGACTATCTGGTTCCATTCGATCGCTACCGCGCGCTGGACCGTGTGCGCACCGTCCAGGCCAGACTGACGCGAGTCGATCTTGCGGCTCGGGTGGTGTACGCCCAGTGTGCCGACGGCACCGAGGTCTCCGAACCCTATGACGCACTGGTCATTTCCACCGGAGTCAGTAATGGTTTCTGGCGTAGGACCGCGTTGCAATCACCTGTCCAGATCCGCGCGGAGATCACCGCCGACCACAAGCGGCTCGCCGCGGCCAGTTCGGTGATCGTGGTGGGCGGCGGCGCGGCTGCGGTCAGTGCAGCGGCAAATATCGCCGCCCGCTGGATCGGTAAACGGGTCGACCTCTACTTTCCGCATGATCGGCCACTTCTCGAGCACCACCCCCGGACGTGGGAACACCTGCGACGCAGGCTGATCCGGCTGGGTATCGGGTTGCATCCCGGCCATCGGGCGGTGGTGCCGGACGGATTCGGGTGTGATGCGATCACTGATGAGCCGGTTCAGTGGAGCACCGGCCAGCCGCCCGCTCAGGCGGATGCGATTCTATGGGCGATCGGGCGCGCGCGACCCAATACCGACTGGTTGCCGGCCGACCTCCTCGACGAGGACGGCTTCGTCAAGGTCACCCCTGAGTTGCGGGTGCCGGGTTACCGAGGCGTTTTTGCTATCGGCGATGTAGCCGCAACCGATCCGTTGCGCTCCTCGGCACGCAATCGCGCCGACATGGTGCTTGCTCACAACATCCGCGCCGAGCCCGCGGGACGGCCGTTGCGCTCCTACAAACCGCCGCGCCGGCGGTGGGGCTCGGTGATCGGAATCCAGTCCGATGGGGTCGAGGTGTTTGCTCCTAATGGCCGGCCGTTCCGGGTCCCGGCGTGGCCGGTCGAACGGGTGTTGATGCCGTGGATCGTGCGGCGCGGTATCTATCGCGGGATTCGGCGCAACCAGCCGCTGGGTTGATCCCGGCCCTCGGCTCAGGTCTGGCAAAGACTGATTGCCGGTGCCGATGAGGCGGAGTCGGTCAACCGCGGCGACGATCAAACGGAGCGCGCCGCCGAGCAATCCGCGCCACTGCTCCATCGACGGTCCTGTTGCGGATGGTGCAAGCGAGATTGCTGGTGAGGATGTTCATGAAATCGCCAGACTGATCTAAAAAGTGAATTGACGCAGTTAGGACACCCTCCCATACTTGGTCGATGGAGGGGCCCCGCGAGCGATACGAGATTAGCGACAAGGAGCTTGTCGAGTCCGTCCTGCGGGACTTGGACGAAGCGGCTGACCGTTGGGAGGCTCTCCTCGCGGAGGCCGAGGCAACCACGTACACCGTCGACATGGGAGATATCCAGGCGGTTGCCAACTCTGATGGCAAACTTATTGAGCTGACGCTGCGGCCTAATGTGGTCAACGACTACAGCCATCCAGAGCTGGCTGAGCGGATGAACGTCGCGTTTGCGGCCCTGCGGGATGAGGTCCACGAGGACTACCGGAATCGATTCGGCGGGGGACTGCGGTGATAGCTATGACTCGGCAGGGCGGTGTCTGAAGTGCCGCTGAACCTCTCGAATCGAGACCAGAATTCAGGCCATTTGTTTTACAACCGGCGGTTGCGCGCAGCGATCACCCGGTTCTCGGTCCGCATGAAGCATGACGATCGAAAGCAGCAGGCAGCGCTCGCGCTGTCCATGGTGCTCGTCGTAATCGGATGCGGGTGGATGGCTCTGCTGCACTTCATGAAACCGGCAGGTGTGGTGGGGCAGGCTGCGATCGTCGGAAACCGCGACACCGGCGCCCTCTACGTCATGATCGACGGTCGTCTTCATCCGGCCCTGAACCTGACGTCGGCCCGATTGGCGGCTGGCAGTCCCGTATCGCCGACGTGGGTCAGGGCCCAGGAAATCGGCAAGTACCCGACCGGCCCCATGGTTGGTATCCCGGGTATCCCGGATGAACTCGCGATATCGGCTAATCCACTTTCGGCCTGGGCAATCTGCGACACCGCACCGGCGCGCTTGGGCGCAGGTGCATCGACGGTGACCGCTATCGCCGGAGATTTGACCGGGGGCGGTCGAGCGGAACCGCTCGCCCAGACCGCGGCGATTCTGGCCTCATATCGTCGTTCGACCTACCTGATCTGGAACGGTCAGCGGAGTCGCATCGACCCCGCCGACCGCGCAATCACCTTCAACCTTGGGCTTGACCCTGTTCGGGCCCGGCCAGTCGAACTGTCCAGTGCGCTCTTCGATGCGATTCCCGCAACGGAACCGCTTGTCGCACCTGAGGTTCCAGATGCGGGAACGCCGTCGCGGTGGATCCCGGGTTCAGTCGTGGGAAGGGTCCTGCAGACCAAGGATGCCAGTGGAACCGTCAGCGGCTTCTACCTACTAATGTCCAACGGAGTACAGAAGGTCACCGCATTCGTCGCGGATCTGTTACGAACTGAGGGCAGTCAAGGATCAGCCGAACCCCAACTGATCGCTCCGGACAAACTGATTGATATCCCGGAAGTGGAAGTACTCAACGTGGGTTTCTATCCGACCGGCAAACTGTTGTTCAGTGACCCCGCCGCGAATCCGGTGACGTGCGTCAGCTGGAAGAAGCTGTCCACCGACAGACAGGCAACCGTCGCCGTATACAACGGCAGAGGGCTGCCCACGCCCCAAGAATCAGACGCCCGCATCGTCAGGTTAGTCCGTGATCGCCGGGGACCCGACTCCGTCGAAGCTCAGCAGACGCTCGTGCTACCCGGTTCAGCGAATTTTGTGGCTTCCACGAGTGGAGTCATCACTTCAGATACCCACGAGGCTCTCTTCTGGCTCTCGCCACAGGGCGTCCGCTACGGCATCGAGCGGGATCAGAACACCCTGCAGGCATTGGGCATCGACCCTCGTCGCGCCGTGCAGGCCCCCTGGCCGATCTTGCGCACCTTCGCGGCCGGACCCCCTATCAGCCGCCCGCACGCACTGGTGGCCCGTGACGCCATCTACCCGGTCGGGTCAACCATCACCTCGCTGCAGTCTGGTCCGTAAAACACAGGGGGATAAGGATGTCCAAGAGAGGATTTGTCCGGGGCGAGCGCGTGTCTGCCCCCGCCGTGCCCCCGGTCCGAGTCCTCATCGCCCCGCCATTGGCGTTGCCGGAGCGGGAACCGCGCAACATCTTGCTCATGATCGCCGCTCCGGCATTACTGGTGGGAATCATCGGAACCCTGTTGGTGATGTACACCTCGGGCACCCGGTCATTGCAGTCCGGCTTCTTTCCTCTGATCGGGCTGGTGGGTTTCGGGGCACTGATGTTCAGTGGCCGGCTCGGTCGTGGTCGGCGAGTCAGTTGGGGTGAACAGGAGAAGCAACGTCGAGGCTATCTACGACAGCTTGACGAGGACCGTGACGAGGTTCAGCGCACTGTGCAACTACAGCGCAGTAGCCAACTTTTTGTTCACGGCGACCCGCGGTGGTACGACACGATCATCGGCAGCCCGCGGATGTGGGAGAGGCGCGCAGGCGATCCCGACTTTCTTGACGTTCGGCTGGGCATCGGCCTGCAATCGACGGCGGATTCCGCGATCTCACTGCAATGGCCCGAGGTTCCTGTCGGGGAGGAGCTGGAACCAGTCACTGGACGGGCACTGCGGGACTTCATCGTGGAGCAGAGCACAATCCGCGATATCGGGAAGGTACTCAGCCTGCGCTCTCGACCCGGTTTCAGTTTCATCGCCGACAAAGTCGATGAACTGCACGCGCTGATGCGGTCGATATTGTGTGCTGTCGCGGTGTACCACGGTCCCGACGATGTCAAGATCATGGTTGTCACCCGCCACCCGGAGCGGTGGTCCTGGTTGGTCTGGCTACCCCACAACCACCACGACGAAATGTTCGACGCATGCGGCATGCGCCGCCTAGTTTTCACCTCGCCGACTGAACTCGAAGATGCGCTCGACTCTGAACTTCATCACAGGAGCCGAGGACCGTGGATGCCGCCGGTTGGACCAAGTCCATCGATGACGACATCGTCGGAACAGTTGGCTTCCGGTTCGGTTCTCAGCCCACACTGGATCATCGTCGATGACAACGTGGGTACACCGGAGGCGTGGGAATCGGTGACCGGACAGAAGGGTATGGCTGGCATCACCATGCTGCGCCTGGCCATGCGGCCCGGTTTTGGCGTCGGCTTCACTGACGATGATGAGCGGTTCGAACTGCGAGAGGGGCGCCTCAGCCACCGCGGGGCTTTCTATGCCGTCGCCGACATGGTTGCCGAGGGTCAGGCCGATCGCTACGCGCGCGCGTTGGCACGCTGGGCGCCGGCAACTTCTGAGGAACTCGCTGTCGCTGACAGTCAGGGCGGAGAACTGTTGCGCGCACTGGGAATCAACGATCCCCGCTATCTCGATCTAGACCGGTTGTGGGCGGACAGCAGAGGGCGGGGGGATCCGCGCTGGGCCATGGTTCCCGTCGGAGTCAAATCCGGCGGCGATCTGCAGTATGTGATCCTTCGAGCGAAGGATTACGGAGGATACGGTTTCCACTCGGTGGTGATCGGAACATCCGGTGCGGGCAAGTCCGAGTACTTCCTTTCCCTATGTAACGGGATCGCGCTAACCCACTCGCCCGAGACCTTCATCGTGATCTTTGTCGATATGAAATTCGAGTCTGCCGCTCAAGATCTTGCCGGGCTGCCGCACGTCGTCGCCTCGCTGTCGAATCTGGGTAAGGATGAACGCCATCTTGCGGAGCGGATGCGTAAGGCGATAGACGGCGAGATAGCTCGACGCTATCGGCTTTTCAAAGATGCCGGTGCGCGCGACGCTAACGAGTATGAGGAGATGCGTCTAGCTGGCCGTGACCTTGAGCCAGTTCCGATTCTTCTGGTGATCATCGACGAGTACCTCGAACTCTTCCATCATCACCCGGAATGGATAGACCTCGTGATCCATATCGGCCAGGAGGGCCGCGGTTGCAACGTCTTCTTCACCCTCGGTGGTCAGCGTCTGGATCTGTCGTCGCTGAGCAAAGCCAAGAGCAACATTGCCTTTCGGGTGGCATTGCGCGCAGAGACCGCCGAAGACTCGCGAGATGTCATAGGCAGTGACGCCGCACTTCACCTGCCGTCAAAGGAGAACGGTTATGCGTTGCTCAAAGTCGGACCGCGTGAACTTGAGCAGTTCCGTTGTTTCTACGTTTCGGCACCCTTTGTCGTGCCCAAGGCTGCACGCGACGAGCCGATAGCCGTTGCGATGAGTTTCACTGAGCCACGTTCGCTGACGTGGACGTATCAACCGCTCAGTAATGATGACAATGCTGCCCTAATAGTTCCCCACCAGCCGGAAAGTCCTGACGAATTCCTCTATCACTCAGATGGATTCAAGAAGAAGAAAATGCTCGATGTGATTCGCGAGTCGCTTGCCGCGCACCCCGCGCGGCCGCCGCATCAGGTATGGCTTCCGCCGCTGGAATCAAGCGTAACGGCCGACGAATTGGTGCAGCGATGGCGTGGAAGGCCGTGGTGGGTGGATTATGGACAGAACACGGGGCTGGTCTTCCCCGTGGGTATCGAGGACTTTCCGGAAGAACATGCGCAACGGGTGCACGCGATCGACGTCGAGATGGACAACGTCATGGTGGTGGCTACTGCTCAGCGCGGTAAATCAACGACCCTGATGACGCTGGTCACATCTGCGGTATTGATGTACCGACCGGAGAGGGTGACGTTCTTCTGCGTGGGTGCATCGCTGTATCCGGTTGCCGAACTTCCGCATGTGGCAGGTGTCGTTAGCATCACCGATAGCGAGGGGGTGTCCCGAACCCTTGCGACGATCGAGGGTCTGATCCGCGCGCGCGAGTCATCGTTCAAGCGTTACCGGATGGACATCTCTGAATTCCGTGAGCGCCGATTCGGTGCGATTCCAGGTGCGATCGACCCAACCGACAAATTCGGCGACGTATTCCTCGTAGTTGACAACTTCGGTGATCTCTACGAAAAAGACAATGCACTGGGGGACCGCGCCATTGCGATAGCACGCCAGGGACTGTCGTACGGAGTGCATGTGATCAGCAGCGCCAGTGGCTGGTTGGTAGGCCAGAAACAGGCTCTGCTGAACGTCACCAACGCACGCATCCAACTGCGACTGAGCAATCCGGACGAGACGCAGATGGGCACTGGTGTGGAGCATCGCCGTGCGGCGCGTCAGACTTTGGATCAGCCAGGATTCGGCGTAACGCGGACCGGCCACGAGTTGCTGATCGGTTTACCCGAGATCCTCGGCTCCGACGGGGAGCGGATTGCGACTCGGGATATCGGATCGGTGATCGCCGGTCGGACCGGAGCCGTCAAATTCGAGACACTGGCGCGCCTTCCTGAGCGAATCGCACTGCGCGAGATCCTGGTCGGATACGACGCCGCCGCTTCGGGCCATGATGCGTTCGACATCCCGTTCGCGATTGGCGAGAGCGCCCTGCAACCAGTGGCGCTGGCCAGCGGCCGCACACCCAACCTGCTGGTAGTCGGCCGTCAAGGCTGCGGCAAGACCACCACGCTGGCGGCTTTAGGCCAAGCCCTAGCGGCGCGGCTCTCGCCCGAACAGGCCCAGATAACGATCATTGATCCGAAGACCACACTGATCGGCAGGGTCGGAGGACCCAATGTTCGGGCCTACGCCTACACACCCGAGGGTATCGATCAGGCGCTGACCGAGGTCGTCGCGGCCATACACGACCGGCTACCGCCCACTGGTCTGACGCAAGAGGAACTGCTGAGGCTTCCGGGCTGGGTGGGTCCGCACCATTTCGTCTTGATCGACGACGAACACGAGTTGCGGGCCAGTGGTGTCGTGGGTAAGCAGGCCACCACGGCTCCGCTATGGAATCTGATCGAACGCGGCCGTGAGGTTGGACTGCACGTTTTCGCTACCCGGCTTCCCGGTAACTGGGCGGGTGTCTCTGCGATGAACCCGTTCATCCAGAAACTCACCGGTTCGCGGGCACCCACGCTCTTCATGGACAACGACCCGCAGATGGTCAAGATATTCGGAAGAATCAGCGCTGCACAGCTGCCACCAGGGCGTGGAATGCTGGTCAGTAACGACGGAGTGATCGAGGGCGTTTTGGTAGGGACGCCGCAGTGACGGGCAGTACCGAAATCGCTAGTTCGACATCTGGATTCGGCTGAACCGCTCCAACTGAGCAGGCGGTCCATCAACCGGCGTCGGGGGCATTACCAGGGTGACGCCGTCGATCACCCGAAGCACGTTGTGGGTCTGCCGATCGAAGTTTAGAGTTCCATGCTGAAAGTTCTGCACGATCCATTCGGGCTCGGCAATCTCGCCACTGGTCGGAAGGCCCAACGCGCCGAGTTCGTAGCCCAGCGAGGCCCATGCCTCGTAGATGGCACCGGTCAGTGGCTGGGCACCGGTCGCTGGCGACCAATACATCGCGCCATGCTCGAAGGTCGCGTACCGAGTGCCTCTATTGCCCGCCGCCTCCGGCGAGGTGGGCAGTCCCAGCGGGCTTACCGGGCCGCCGTCGGACTCCCAACGCGCCAGGATCGCGCCACCCCTCAGGGATTCGGTGGCATCGAGCGGACGGTTGAATCCGGCTGCTATCGAACGAATTTCGCCAAGGGCCGCATATCCCGCATTGCCCGGGCATTCAGTATTTCCGACGTCCCGGTGGGCGAAGATCTCAGGCAAGGTCACCGCATCGCCGCCCGGTACCACGGTGTACTGGCCGCCGGCGGATTTCAGTTGCACGGTGCTGAGTGGGTTCACCCGATCCAGGCTCATCCGCCAACCGAGTAACCTGCCCACAGTCTTGACGGTGATGTCGGGCGGGGCTTCGTCTTCGAAGTCGCCGATCATCGACACACCCCAGACGTCGCGATTGAACCCGCCGGTGTGCGAACCGAGTACGTCTTTGGTGATACCGCCGCCCCGACCCTCGAAGACCTGTCCGTACCGGTCCACCAGTGCGTTGTAGGCGATGTCACACCACCCCAGCGTCATGGTGTGGTAGGCGTAGATCGACCGCACGATTGCTGCCGAATCCTCTGGTGCATAGTCGTTTCCGGTGGCGGTGTGGTGGACGACAGCGGCGCGGATTCCGTTGCCGTATGACGGTCCACCGCACCGCATGCTGGTGCCCGCACCCCACTGGGAGCGACTGATGATGTTTGGTGGTTGCCCGGGGCCGAGGGTGGCCGTCGGAGGCGTCCACTGGTTATCCACCGGCGACTGCGGCGGGGTGATGAAGACTGCCGAAATGTTCTGTGCGATCGGCTGTTCGGCATTCGCGGGTACATACCCGAGGTCTCGGCCGGCGTCGAGGCCGGTTTCGGGTGGTTCAACGGTCAACGGTGCGTCTGGGGGTCGCGTGACGGCGATCTGCACGGTGGTGGTGCTTCCGACGAATACCGGATCGGTTCCGCGCGGCCCGCCATCGACGGTGTCGTCGGAGTTCGACTCGAGATTTTCAGTGCCGTACCACGGTCCCCACGAACCGTCGGCACCCTTGGCCCGTACCCGCGCGGAGGTTCCGGTGAGATCGTTCCCGGTCAGGGCGACCATCGAGAACGGTGTCGGCTGGCTGATCTCACGGATGGTCTCCCCACCGCCGACCCCGGCAAGGGGCTGCTGAACCAGCACGGTGTCGTCGGCATTGGGAACGCGGTACTTGCCGGGCATGCCGTTGATCGCCAGTGGCAGCGCGACCACGGTCACCGCGATGGCGGTGAACAGAATCGTCGGCTTTGGTCGACGGGATGGCACAACGTGATGTTACGTATGAGTTAGTTGTTGCTGACGTTTCGACACGGACTAATGAGGACTATGTGACTATTGAGTCCTGCAACGGCACCGCAGGGGCCTTTCCGGACCGGCCGGACCCACCCTGCGGTGCCGTTTCGTACAGGTCTTGTGTTACAGGACTAGGCCTTCTCAGCCCACCGCTGCGACGTCGCCGGCGGCCTCAACCGCCGGAGCTGCAGCAGCCGGTGCGGCCGCCGCAGCTGATGCGGCACCCTGCATGGCCTGGGTAATACCAGGCATTACGACCCCTTTGAGCAGGTCGATTGCCTGGCCCACGCCGAGTTGGTTAGCGGCGCTACTGAGGTCGCTGATGATGCCGCCGGAGCTGGCGGCCGGAGCCGTCGGCATGCCGATCGAGGGGTCGCCCAGGATCGGGTACGTGCCGGCTACCGGACCCAGGGGAGTGCTGATCGGCTGCTCGATCGGTAGGCCGATAGAACCGGCTGCCGGGCTGGTCAGCGCGGGACTGGCACCGATTTGCGGGCTGGTCAGACCCGGCATGGTCAAGCCGGGGCTGGTCAGCGCTGGATCGGTCAGCGATGGCAGGGCCGCCGCGGCACCCGGGGTGGTCAGACCGGGTGTGGTCAGACCGGGTGTGGTCAGACCGGGTGTGGTCAGACCGGGTGTGGTGAGCGCCGGGGTGGTCAGACCGGGTGTGGTGAGCGCCGGGGTGGTCAGACCGGGTGTGGTGAGCGCCGGGGTGGTCAGACCGGGTGTGGTGAGCGCCGGGG
>Ga0007791_10000179_pt1 | contig 17997 bp, 16 predicted proteins | sample CryBogmetaGMA05M_FD_60368 | JGI IMG/M metagenome (GOLD analysis project Ga0007791, IMG submission 60368) | Freshwater microbial communities from Crystal Bog, Wisconsin, USA - MA0.5M | ecosystem: Environmental > Aquatic > Freshwater > Lake | place: Crystal Bog, Wisconsin, USA | collected 2009-07-06 | reverse complement strand
GCGACCGAGAAGACATATTCAATGGTGATGGCGCCGCCGACGACGACACTGATCTTCCTCAACCTCGGCTTCGTCGTCGGCGGCGCCATCACCATTGAATATGTCTTCTCGGTCGCAGGGCTTGGTTCGCTGACCGTGCTGGCCCTGCGCGGACCGGACATACCGCTGCTGCAAACTCTGTTCCTGTTGTTCTCGGCGGCCGTGATCGTCGCGAACCTCGTTGCCGACCTGTTGTATGCCCGGCTGGATCCGCGGGTGCGGACATGACCTCGGTCTCGACTCGCTCGATCGTGTGGGCGCGCCGGCGTCGTTCCTGGAAGCAACTGGGGGAGCAGTTCCGGCGGTCACGCACCGGGATGTTGGGTCTGGCGATCTTCGTCACATTCGCCGTGCTCGCACTCGCCGCGCCACTGCTGTTCGACGCGTCCCAACTCGACGTCACCAAGGCGACCGGCGGAGTCTACGAATCACCGACGGGCCGGTACTGGCTCGGAACGGACGACGCCGGACGCAATGTTCTGGCCCTCGTCGTATGGGGTGCGCGCATCTCCCTGCTGGTGGGTTTGTGCGCCACCGTGCTGTCGATGTGTATCGGCACCGCGGTCGGCATCGCCTCGGGGCACTTCCGCGGCCTGATCGGTGGAGTACTGGATCGCGTGATCGACTGGTTCCTCGTCATCCCTTTTCTGCCGCTTGCCATCGTGCTGGCCACCGTGCTGGGCAAGAGCCTGCTCAACATCATCATCGTCATCGGGGTGACGTCCTGGCCCGCTACCGCGCGGCTGATCCGGGCTCAAACATTGTCAGTGGAGGGCAGGCCCTACCTTGAGCGGGCGAAGGCACTGGGTTCGGGCGACCTGCATCAGATGACGCGTCACGTGCTGCCCAATGTCATGCCACTCGTATTGGCGAACACCACGCTGGCGGTGTCGATTTCCATCCTGTCGGAGACGACGCTGTCCTTCCTCGGCCTTGGTGATCCGACGGCAGTGTCTTGGGGGACGATCCTCGACGATGCGTTCTCCACGGGGGCGATCTCGGCGGGCGCGTGGTGGTATCTGGCGGCACCGGGCGTCTGCGTCGTGCTCGTCGTACTGGCCTTCAACCTCGTCGGACGAGCACTTGAGGACATCCTGGATCCGCGCGAGGACCCGCAATGACGCTCCTGGAATTCGACGATGTCAGTATCACCTATCAGTCCCGGCAGGGTCTGGTCCCCGCAGTGCGTAATGTGTCGCTAAGCCTGCCACTGGGGAAGACTCTGGGCATCGCCGGTGAATCCGGCTGCGGTAAAACGACGTTGGCGGATTCGGTGCTGCGGCTACTCCCGAAATCCGCCCAGGTGACCGGTCACATCCGGCTCGACGGAGAAGATGTGATGGCCATGTCGTTCGGTCAGTTGCGCGCCGCCCGATGGGCGAAGGCCGCTGTGGTATTTCAGGGTGCGATGCATGCGCTGAACCCGGTGCAGCGGATCGAGACGCAACTCGCCGAGCCGATCCTGCTGCATGAGGACGTCGGCGGTCAGGCAGCACGAATGCGAGTGGGTGAATTGCTGGAGCAGGTAGGCCTACCGGCCAGTCGGGCCGGGGACTACCCGCATCAGCTATCCGGCGGGCAGAAGCAACGGGTCATGATCGCCATGGCCCTGGCCTGTCGGCCCAGCCTGCTGATCGCCGATGAACCCACGACTGCTCTTGACGTCATGGTCCAGGCACAGGTTCTGGACCTGCTGGCATCGTTGGTCAGGCAGTTGGGCCTGGGCGTGGTGTTGATCAGCCACGATCTGTCCGTTCTCGCGGGTGCCTGCGATCGGGTTGCGGTGATGTACGCCGGCCGGATCGTCGAAGAAGGTGCCGCGACCGACGTGTTCGCCAGGCCACTGCATCCATATGCGAAGGCACTGGCCGGTGCATTTCCCCGGATCGGCGACCAGGCATTCCGGTATGCCCCGGCCGGCTTGCCCGGTGACCCGCCGTTCCCCGGCGACCTTCCGCCGGGATGTCCGCTGCACCCGCGCTGCCCGATCGCCGTCGACACATGCTCGACTGTCGAGCCGCTGCTGACCAGACACGGCGACCGCGAAGCCGCCTGCCACCGTGCCGGTGAGGTGTTGGTGTGACAGCGACCCCCGACGCCGATACGCCGGCGCTTGAGACGCGTGCATTGGAAGTCGAGTTCCGGACCCGAAGCGGTGACGTCGCACGTGCCGTTGACGGTGTCAACCTGGCGGTCCACCGGGGGGAGATTCTCGCACTGGTCGGCGAAAGCGGTTGTGGCAAAACCACACTGGCCCGAACGATCCTCGGCCTTCAGAGGCCTGCGGCGGGCGCGGTGTATGTCGGTGGAGAGAAGCTCTCCTACCGGGCCCGCGACCTGAAGGCCTACCGGCGGCGGGCTCAATTGATCCTGCAGGACCCGTCTGGAGCACTCAACCCGAGGCACACCGTCTACGAGGCCGTCGCCGAAGGCCTCCGTGTGCACGGTCTGCACGAGGGTGAGGAGGCCAAGGTGGCCGATGCGCTCTCGCGGGCGGGGTTGCGCCCTCCAGAGCGGTTCTACCTCAGATATCCGCACGAGCTTTCCGGTGGACAGCGCCAGCGGGTGGTGATCGCCGGTGCACTGGTGCTCGACCCGGAGATCATTGTCGCCGATGAGCCGGTGTCCAGCCTCGACGCTTCGGTGCGAGGGGAGATCCTGGCGTTGCTGTTGCGGCTGCGCGATGAACTCGGTCTGACATTGCTCGTCGTCACCCACGACCTCGGGCTGGCGTGGAATATCGCCGACCGGGTGGCGGTGATGTACCTGGGGCGGATCATCGAGATCGGTCCCACCGAGGAGATCCTGGCCGCGCCGCAACACCCCTATACCCAGGCGCTGCTCTCGGTGGTGCCAGAGGTGGCACGCCTGGAGCCGATCGTGCTGACCGGTGAGACACCCGACCCCACCCGGATCCCCGCCGGTTGCCGGTTCCACACCCGGTGCCCCGCACTTGTCGACGGGACGGCTGGTGCCGCCGGTGTTGATGAGCGATGCCGGACCGTCGAGTTGCCCATCATCGCGGTCGATGCGCCCGAAGCCGGCCATACCGCTGCCTGCCATCTTGTCGAGGCCAATGCGCACCGATAGCGTCGAGCTGCGGGATACTGAATGCGCTGAAACACAGGAGGTGGTGTGGTGTCCGGCATATCGCTGCGAGCACTGCAACCTGCCCTGGACCGGCACCACTACGTCGACGGGGAATCCTTCGAGCGCGAGTCCGAGGTGCTGCGCCGCGAGTGGACCTGCATCGGCAGGCTCGATGAACTCGGCCTTGCGCGGTCCGGCCAGCTGCTCCCGCAGCGCCGCGCGGTCGTCGAATTTCACAACGAGTCGATCATCATCACCTCCGACGAAGCCGGATCTCTGCACGCATTCGCCAATGTGTGCCGGCACCGAGGTTCCCAACTGGTGCCGGTCGAGTCGACCGTGCCGACTGACGCCTGTGACGCCAAATCGCTGCGCTGCCCGTATCACTCGTGGACCTACGGACTCGATGGCCGCCTGCTTCATGCTCCGCATACCGAGGACGTCGATGTCAACAATTCAGCCTTCGGCCTGAACGCGCTGCGCGCCGATGCCTGGGGTGGATTCCTCTGGCTCACCGAGGACCTCGAGGCACCGATGGTCGTCGACGCACTGTCGCCGGTGCCGGATCGGGTCCGGCGCTACCCGCTGGACACACTGGTGGTGGGCAGACACTTGGAGTACTCGGTCGCGGCGAACTGGAAGGTGCTCGCCGAGAACTACAACGAGTGCTACCACTGCGGCCCCGTGCACCCGGAACTAAGCCGGTTGGTGCCCGCGTTCGCCGGTGGTGGCGCGGGACTGGAGTGGGAGGACGGTATTCCGCACCGCGACGGCGCCTGGACGTTCACGCTGTCCGGTACCAGTGACCGTGCTCCGTTCCCCGACCTAGATGACGCCGAACGGGTCCGGCACAAAGGCGAATTGGTCTATCCGAACCTGCTGCTGTCGCTGGCCGCCGAACATGTCGCCGCGTTTGTGCTGCGACCCACCGCGGTGGATCGCACCGAGGTCATCTGCGAACTGCTCTTCGCCGCCGATGAATTCACGAGGCCGGGATTCGACCCGAGTGATGCTGCCGATCTCTGGGATCTGGTCAACCGTCAGGACTGGGCGATCTGCGAATCGGTCCAACGCGGAATGACCTCGCGGTACTACTCTCAGGGCTGGTTCGCGCCGATGGAGGATGCGGCCCTCGATATCCGGCGCTGGTTGCTGCCGCGGCTTGAGCGATATGGAGGTGACATCGGTGGCTAGGACCTTTGACGGGGCTCACGACAGGGCGACCTATGACCTGGCCGTCATCGGACTCGGCGGACTGGGGAGTTCCACCGCCTGGCACGCCGCCAGTCGTGGCTTGAGCGTTCTCGGCCTGGAGGCCTTCGGACTCGGTCACGAACGCGGCGCCTCACACGACACCTCGCGGATCATTCGGCACAGCTACCACACGCCAGAGTACGTAGCCCTGACCTTCGGCGCCTTCGACGAGTGGGCCCGCCTGGAGGATGAAACCGGCGAGCAGTTCGTGACGGTGACCGGTGGACTTGATCTGTACCCGCCGGATGCGCACATCCCGATGGATGACTACCTCTCGTCGATGGATGCCCACCGCATCGCCTACGACGTTCTGGATCCCGACGCGGTGCGCGATCGTTGGCCGGCTTTCGTGCTGCCGGACGGAACGACCGCCATCCACCAGGCGCGCACCGGCATCGTGCCCGCGGCCGCAGGCACTGCCGCGATGACGCGCCGCGCGCGCGAACTCGGCGCGACGATCCAGGACAACACCCGCGTGGAGGCGATCGTGCCCAGCCGCGACAGTGTCGAACTTGTCACCGCCGACGGCGTCGTCAGCGTGGGGCGGGTCGTCGTCACTGCCGATGCATGGACGGCCGGTCTGCTGGCACCGCTGGGTGTGGACCTGCCGCTGACCGTGACCGAGGAGCAACTCACCTACTTCGCGCCGCCTCAACCCTCGAATTTCAGTCCCGAAGTGTTCCCGGTGTGGATCTGGATGGACGAGCCGTCCTACTACGGATTCCCCACCTACGGTGAGGCGACCATCAAAGCCGCGCAGGACTGCGGCGGCCCCACCGTGACGGCGGATGACCGAAGTGGTGCCCTGGATGAGGTGATGTTGGAACGGCTTGCGACCTTCATGCGCGGTGTGTTCCCCGGTTCAGGTGATCCGATCCGGTCCAAGCGCTGTCTGTACACCTTGACGCCCGACCGTGACTTCGTCATTGATCGCCTGCCCGAACATCCCAGCGTCACGGTCGGACTGGGCGCAGGGCACGGGTTCAAGTTCGCGGCGCTATTCGGACGCCTGCTCACCGAGATGGCCGTTGACGGCGCCAGCAGCTACGACCTGTCTGCCTTCCGGTTCGACCGGGCGGCGCTGACCGATCCGTCATATGTCGCCAACTGGATGGTCTGAATCGCTCGGGGCGCTCCCCACTCTGCGCAACGCTTCGCGGAATCGGGATGCATTGCGGCCGCCGGTCGGCAATGATTATTCGCGATGACCTGTTGCATTGTGGGCCTGTTGATCTTCGCGGTGGTCGGCCGGATACGTCGGGTGTTCGGCGGCGGCGCCGACGACACGTCGATGCTATTCGCACCCGTCGCCCAGCGTCCGGTACCGGGGCAGTTGATGACCGCATCCGCATCCGCGCTCGCCGAGACCGGGGCAGATCGTCGGCCAGAGACCACTGCTGTGTTCCGGTACTGCTCGATCGGAATCGCCATCTGTCTGATTGCCGCGCCGGTTCTGGTGTGGAGCGGCATCATCGCGAATACCGGCTCGCCGGCAATGTGGTTGCTGCGCGGCGGTTGCGATGCGGTGCTGGCCGTAGTCGCGCTGAGGCTCAGTCGCTCGGTGAAGATTTCCCGGGCCCCCAGTGGTGCAGGCACGCTATTGGTGATAACCGGTGCGGTGGTCTTCGAGTTGGGCGTGATCGATATGCACGTCTTCCGGCTGTTCGAGATCGACCACGAAAACGTTGTGGGAGACATGGTGTTCCATAGTGCCGGACCCGTCGTGGCGATGATCGGCGTGCTGGTGTTGCTCTATGGGGCGGCGGGGCGCAGCAGAACCTCGCGGCGGTCATCGAGGTCGACGGTCAGCATCGCGCGGCCGTCGTCGCCGGCGGTGAGGGTGTCGTCTACCCCGCCGGTTACCACGTAGTCATGCCGCGGTGCCAGCCTCTCCACCCTGAGTACCGTTCGCCCGCCGCCGTTTCCGGGCCGTAGCACCAGGTCTAGGGCGCGGCCGTCGGTGACCGCGCGGGCCACCAGGACGTCTGGATAGCCAGCCTCGGCCAGGATGGGACCGGTCTTCCACGGCTCGGGCACCTTGCCGCCCAACAGATCGGCCATCGCATTCTCCGTGGTGAACCGTGCTAGGACGTGGCCGGCGTTGCCCCAGCTGGAGATGCCGGTGTAGGCCCGCGCGCCGTTCTTCCGCACCACCTTGTAGCGCTTGTCCAGAGACATCTCCAACGCGGCGGCTAACTCGTCGTCGCCGTGTTCCTTGGCAGCGGCCATCACCGAGACCCGGCTCATGCCGGTACCGCGGGAGTAGTTGCCGGGATCCAAAGTCTCCCAGTTGGTGGCCTTGATCATGACGTCGTCGTCGGTGATCTGGACCAGCTTCTCCCGAAGGTTCTCCCAGGTCTTGCCGGCCTGCTCGGGCATCGCGAAGTCCAGCCAGTACGACATCACCCCGTCGTTACCCACTGACGGGCCCATGGCGAATTTCAACGGCCCGCGTGCGGCCATGAATCGGTTATCGGGCTGCAGATACTTGTGTGTCTCAAAAGCCTGCGCCATCTGCTCGGTGCGACCGGCGCCGAAGTCGGTGCCGTGCAGCCGGTCGTGTATCAGCAGTGTCGAGAGCGAAAATGCATTGCACATCGGGTAGATCAGTCGCGGCTCGCACGGGTACAGCGGGCCGTGGCTGCTGATGTCCATGTTGTGCACGATCGCCTCGCACAGCGAGCTGAACTCGTAAACGTACTCGGTGTCGTCGCTCCACCGCAGCGTCAGCGCACCCGGTTCGGAAAATCGTTTATCGTTGAGAGTCTCGAAGAGGCCCAGCATCACCCCGAAGAACCCGGTGTACATGACGTTGGCGAACACGATCGGATCGGGATTCCAGCGCTGATAGCCCACCAGGCACTCGTGCGCCCAGTAGCCCCACACCCGCTTGTCGCGCATCTTCTCGATGGTGTTGGCCTGTGCCTCGGTGAGATAGCCGGTGAACGCCGGGGTGTAGTTGTACTGGGCCTGCGCCAGCGCGTAGCAGGCGTAGTTGAGTTGGTAGCGCAAGGCCGAGAGCAGGTACTGCTCGATGTGGGAAAACCCGTCGAAGCGGTCGAGCGGCTGCAGTGCCAGATCGAGCAGGTACCGCTCGAGTTCCAGGTCGTCGGGGGTCAGTTCGGTGACTGCGCGACCGGGTGACTTCACATTGTGCTCCGCTGTCGGCATCGAACACTCCCTTCTGAATCCGCTGTACGAAGGATCATGTCACCACGTGTCGCAATCAGGCGCGGGAACTCGATGCCAGTCCGCACCAGATGAGCAACGATGGAGCCGTGGATTCCGCGGACGTCAACCGGCTCAACTGGGATGAGCGCGCGCCCGCGCACGCCGCTTCACCCGACTATCACGTCGACCGATTTGTCCGGGATCCGGCCTTCCTGAGTTACGTCGTACAGTTCGACGTTCCGCGACTGGGCGATATTTCCGGGCTGCGCGGCGTTCACCTGCAGTGCCACATCGGCACCGATACGGTCTCGCTGGCCCGACTCGGTGCCCGGATGACCGGACTCGACTTCTCGCCTGCCGCTCTGATCGAGGCGCGACGGATCGCGGACCTAGCCGCGGCGGATGTGGATTTCGTCGAGGCCGACGTCTATGGCGCGGTGTCGGTGCTCGGCGCGAGCAGCTTCGACCTCGTCTACACCGGTATCGGTGCACTGTGTTGGTTGCCGGATATCCGCCGTTGGGCGCAGACCGTGTGCGGCCTGCTGCGGCCGGGCGGCCGGCTGTTCATCAGGGAGGGCCACCCCGTGCTGTGGAGCCTGGATGAAGAACGCGGCGACCAACTGCTTGTTGTTAACTACCCGTACTTCGAGACGCCCGAACCGGATATCTTCGAGGACGCGGGCACCTATGTCGAGACCGATATCGTCTTCGGGCACACCACGACTCACACCTGGAACCACGGGCTGGGAGAAGTTATCACCGCACTGCTCGATGCCGGTATGGAGCTCACCGCGTTCGACGAGCATCGCAGCGTTCCCTGGGAGGCGCTGCCGGGCAGCATGATCCGTGACGCGCAGGGAGAGTGGCACCTGAACACCCGACCGGAACGAGTGCCGTTGACGTATACGTTGCAGGCGCGCAAGCGCTGAGATCAGGCAAGATCGCGCGCGAACCGCCGCTGCCAGGAGCGCTCGCCGACGACACGCTTCCCCGACGCGTCGGTCTCGGTGCAGGTCATCGTGATCGTGACGTCGAGGTCGGTCTCGTCGGCCTCGACGTGCAGTTGTGATGCGACGACACAGTCGACGGGTGCACCCGATCCGTCGTCATCGAAACGCACGGCGAACGTGACATCGGATCGTGCCGATTGTGCAAACGTGTCGGTCTGTACGCGCACCTCGCCGAAGTAGTGCTCGCCCATGCGACCGAACGGTGTGTCGTAGGGGTCGCCGCCGTGATCGACCACAGCACCGGTGACGCGGGCCAGAACGTCCCGCCAGGTCCGCCAGGTGACTGCGGCCGGTTCCTCGGCGGCTGTCTCGTCTCCGGGTGTGAAAACCGGGGCCGGATAGGGACTTGTCGTCGCGTCGTAAGTCGGCAGCACCAGTTCGCCGCCGTGGATGGTCAGCGACACCGGTGCTGGCGGTGCGATGACGTTGGGCCAGTCGGCACCGGCCAACGCGAGCCGCAACACATGCCCCGGCGCCCACTGCCAGGCGGTCGCCTCAATGCCGACATCGACCTCGTAAACCTCGCCGGGTACCAGTGGCGTCGCCGTCGCCATTCCCGCTCGGCGGGTCAGGTTCAGAAAGCCGCGGGACACCAGTGTGGACGTGCCGTCGGGTGCCACATCGCACACTCGCAGGGCGACGCTGGCGACCGGCTCGGTAGCGGAAATCTGCAGCCGCGCATGGGGATAGCCGGCGATCTCGAGTCCGTCGGCCAGGGGCCAGTCCCACGTCAGCGCCCGCACGTCGTCGGTGCGCTGATCGTCGGGCTGGCCCCACGGCAGGTGTCCGCTGCACGACAGCCACGCGGTGAGGCCGATATCGGCGACTACGTCGTACGGCGGCCTCGACGACAGCGGCCAGGTCTGCTCGGCTGAACGTGGGTTCGGCCACTCGTCGGCCCGCCACACACCCGGCACGTGGTCAAGGTCGACAGCCGGACGGTGTGAGGCGCGTGCGTACCATCGCGCCATCGGGGGCTCGACGGTGGGAGTTCTGCCACGAAGCCAGCGGTCCCACCACGCGACCATCTCAGGAACCAGGTCGATGCGAGGTCCCGGAAGACATGATGAGGTTGCGGCATGCGGCCACGGTCCGGCCAGAAGTTCGGCATGCCGGCCCGCTGCACGCAGTGCGGCAACCGTGCGAAATGAGTTGTTCCGATACCCGTCCGCCCAGCCGGCGACGAGGAGCACCGGACACTCGATGGCGTCGTACGCCGGACGAATCGACCCGTGCTGCCAGTACTCGTCGCGGCGGGTGTGCTCGAGCCATCCGAATAGCCAGGGCTCGTGTTCGGCGATCCGCGCCGCCCATTCCTCACGCCACCCGCCGCCCCATACCGCGGGCACCGGCGGTAGCGCATTCATCGGCGTCATGTAATGGCAGTAGTCGACCAGGTCCAACCAACGTCGCGAACCACCGCACAGGTGCACGTCGTCGGTGAAACGGTCATCTGAGGCGTAGATCGCGATCACGGCCTTCAACCCAGGTGCGCGCTCGGCGGCCATCTGGAGCGAGTTGAAGCCGCTGTAGGACGTGCCGTACATCCCGACGTTGCCGTCGCACCACTTCTGTGCGGCGATCCAGGCGATCACCTCGGCCAGGTCTGGTTGTTCCTGTAGCTGGTATTCGTCGATCGCGCGTCCACTGCTGCTGCCGGTGCCGCGCACATCCAGACGCGCCAGGGCGTAATCAAACTCGTCACGGAGTCGGGTGTACTCGGGTCGATAGGAGGCGGTCAGATCGTCTTTGCGATACGGCAGCGCCTCCAGGATGCACGGCTGCGGGCCGCTGTCGGGCAGGTACAGGGTGACCGCCAGACGTGCGCCGTCCGACATCGGTATCCACTCGTCGCGCCGGATGCCGGTCATGGTGTCATCAGCATCGGGCGCACCCGGTCGAGTGGAAGGGCATCGATGGTTCGGCCACCGACACCGGTCGTCGTCGTCGCGGACAACAGCGCGTCGATGACCGCCTCCTCGGTTGCATCGACAGTGGCTTCGAAATAGGAGTCCAGTCGGGTCCCGGACAGCACAGCGTTGGGGGTGTCTGTTGTTGATCGCTCGGCACGCAATCCTGTTGCCAGGCCAAGGAATATCTCGCCGGAACCGTGATGGGCGGTGGATCCGGTCCGGGCCAGCCCGAGTCCCACTCGAGTCGCCAGACGCGTGCAACCCGCGCCGTCGATGGGCGCGTCGGTGATCACCACGCCGATACAGGAACCGGCGGGTTTGGGTCCAAGGTGGGCCGGCGGTCCGAGGACGCGACCCACCGGCACACCGGCGATCGTCAGTCGTTCCCAGGAGCCGAAGTTGGCCAACACGAGCACCCCGAGGACATGTCCGTCCGGCAGCAATCGCGACGCCGACCCGATGCCGCCCTTCCACCCGTAGCAACACATTCCCGTTCCCGCACCGACGGCGCCCAGACTGACGGCCGCGCCGCCGACAGAGCGCCGCGCGGCTGCCAGTGCTTCGGCGACGTGGCTGTACTGCACGTGCATGCGACGGGCGTCGTTCAGCCAGGAATCATCACACTCGCCGACAATCGGGATCACCCAATCGTCGACTCCGATATCCGGTTCTTCGGCGATAAGGAGTTGGCATGCCGCGTCATAGACGCGGCCGACCTGCATCGTCGACGTCAGGAAGATCGGAGTTTCGACGACGCCCCATTCCTGTACCTGAGAACGCCCCGTCAGTTCGCCGGCGCCGTTGAGTACCGCCACACCGGCCGGCACCGGGGCCGCCCAGACACTTCCGCCCGGATCGAGCACAGTGACGCCGGTGCGTGCGATACCGGCGCCAGTCGGAGGCTCGATATCGTCGGAGAACACCGTGGCATGCCCGAGTCCGATGCCCGGGACGTCCAGCACCGAGTTGGTCGGGCCGCGGGGGAGGGTGCCGATGGCGACCGACCAGTCGGCCAGTCGCACTCTTCCGCTCATGGCCGCATCGTGCCATGCTGCCCGGGTGGCGGGGCGGATTCCGGTGGTCGTCGACCTGAGTTGCCAGGATCACGACCCAGTGGCGGAGATCTGGATCGGTATGACGACCGCGCCTGCCGAAGTCGCCGAACGCGTCATGACCATCGAGGCCGCACTGCGTGAACTCGGGCACCCGATGATGCCCGCACGCGAACATGACGACGCCGGGCTGACGGCGGTGCACTCGACTGAGTTCCTTGACTACCTCGCCACCGTGTGGGACCGCTGGGTTGCCGGTGGTTACCCCGATCTCGGCGCACCCCAGGTGGTCCCGTATCTGTTCCCCAGCGCAGAACTACGTCAGGGTTTACCACCCCGGATACCCGCGGCACTGCATGCCGAGGTCGGTGTGTACTGCTACGACACGATGACGCTCATCGGCGCTGGAAGCTGGCGAGCGATCCGTGGCGCCACCTATGCCGCGCGTACTGCCGTGGATCTTGTCGTCGAGGGCGCTTCAAGTGCCTATGCACTGACGCGCCCGCCTGGTCACCATGCGTCGAGGTCGGCTTACGGCGGATCCTGCTACCTCAACAACGCAGCCATAGCCGCACAGGCGTTGCGCAACAACGCTTTCGAGAGCGTCGCTGTCATCGACATCGATGCCCATCACGGCAACGGCACTCAGGCGATCTTCTATGAGCGACCTGACGTTTTCACAACATCGGTGCACGTCGACCCCGGTGCCGGTTGGTTCCCACACCACGTCGGCTTCGCCGATGAGACCGGCCGCGACGGCGGGCTCGGCGGGAATCTCAACCTGCCACTGGAGCCTGGGTCCGGCGATGCGCTGTGGCTGTCAGCTATTGAGCGCGCCGCGGACGCCGCTGTCGATTTCGGCGCCACCGCACTGGTGGTTGCGCTCGGGGTTGATGCCGCGATCGACGATCCGGAGAGCCCGCTGCAGGTGAGTATGGACGGGTATCACCGAGCGGGCAATATTCTTGGTGCTCTGAAACTTCCGACCGTGGTGGTGCAGGAGGGTGGCTATCACCTGCCGACCCTGGGGCAGCTGGTGGGCGCAGCCCTCGACGGCCTCGGTGCGCATTGCGCTAGTTGAGTCCGAGTAGGTCCCGGGATTGATCGATGGTGGCGACCTCGCGGCCCAGTGTCTTCGACAGTCCGACGAGCTTGGCCACCAGGGCGTGGTTAGACGGCGCGTGAACGCCCTTGGAGATATATGCGACGTCTTCAAGTCCGGTCCGCACACCGTCGGCGCCGCGAAGCAGGCCAAGGGCCAAGATCCGGTCGTGCGGGCGCCCGACGCACGTCACCGTCCAGAATGCTTCGGGTGGTAGCGGGCGCAGCATGGACTCCAGGGCTTCCGGTGACGCGTCGATTCCGCCCGGCACACCGAAGACCAGATTCACCCGCAGTGGGCCGGGCAGGATGCTTTCTTCGAAGAGGCGGACGGCGCTGACGACGTGCCCCACATCAAACGCCTCCACCTCCAATCCGATTCTCTGGGAATGCGCGCGGGCGATGATCTCTCGGGCGGCCGGCGGTGGTGTGATGAACGTTTCGTCGCCGAAGTTCATTGATCCGGTCTCCACGCCGCACATGTCGGGCATGGCCTGCAGGCCGCCCATGCGGTCCTCGATACTCATCGTGTTGGAGCCGCCGGTGGACACATTGGTCACCGCCCGGGGTGCACTCGCTCTGATCTTGTCAATGACCTGGACGAACAGCTCTGGCCGGCCACTGGGCGTGCCGTCGTCCTCGCGCACGTGCAGGGCAACGATCGCGGCTCCGGCCTCGACCGAACGCAGGCTCGACTCGGCAATCTCGTCCGGTGTGTAGGGGACGTTGGGGTTGTCTGCACGTGTGACGTCGGCACCGGTGATTGCCGCTGTGATGACGACGGGTTTTGAGTTCCAGCTCATTGCAGCATCTCCTTGTTATCCTGGCCGGTCACGATGTGCGGCCTGGGTTTTCAATACCCACGGTTTCAATACCCATTGCGGCGCGCAGTGCCGGTGTCCGTCGAACGAGATCGAGCGCGTACTTTCCGGTGTCGGGTGTGTATCCACTGCCGATTAGCATGGTGACATCGTGTCCCATCCCATCGGCGGTGAGTGCGGCGGTGCTGAAGTTCGTCGCCATCGAGAAGAACAGGACCGTCCCGCGTTCCTTAGTGGCAAGAATCGAAAACGGCTCGCATCTGGCGGCATTGACCACCACTACGGTCAAGTCAGCCGGTGGTGCGCCGGCGTCCCGCAGCGCAGCCAGGGCGGTAACCGGGTTCTGCAGATCGGTGACGATACCGATATCGCACAGCCCTGCATCGCGCACCCGGCTGACAGCGCGCTCGTCGACGTCGATGGCCACCACTAGCGAATCAGCATCCATGGTGTCGCGCGCCGCCGCCATCGCCAGCTTGCCTGCGTGACCGCAGCCGAGCACGTAGACGACACCGGAACTCGGGGCCAGCCGGGCGGTGTGCGACGCGGCCCCGTAAACGTCATAGATCTCCACTGCGGTTGCGATATCCAGATCATCGGGCAACAACCCCCACGGTGCGCTGGCACAGATGTAAGCCGTGCCGGTGACCGATACTTGAGCCGAGTCCAGCGTGACCCGAACAATCGAGTCCAGTCTGAGCGGAGTCAAAGTCAGCGAGGCCAGGGTGACCACTCGGTCACCGATCTCCGGCGGGTTGGGGAACTGTGCACCGACCGCAGATACGGTGCCCAGCGCAACGCCGCCGGAATCGGTGACCGGGTTATGCATCTTGCCCCGTGTCGCGACGATCTCGAGGATCCGCTCACCCATCCTCGTCGGGTCGGCTCCGGCTTGATCGCGAATATTGCGATATGACGTGGAGTCCAGACACAGTCGTTCCACCGCGATCTCGAACTCGTGGGACCGAACCGGTGGCGACGGGTCCAACTCTTCGGCGGGTTGCGGCAGCGAACCGATCGGCCGAATCACGCGGTCGGTTCCCAGGCCTTTCACCGCGATGGTGAATTCATCTGGCTTCACGGGCGGAACGTAACGCCCGACACACCGGCCGTCAACCAATCAGCCGGAACCCGGCCCACAGCGACACAACGGCCACCAGTAGGCAGGCTGGCACCGTCAGTAAGCCAAGCCAGGTGAACTCTCGAACGCTCGTCGGCTCGCCTCGCTGATGTAAGACCCGTCGCCACAACAGGTTCGCCAGTGAGCCGGTGTAGGTCAGGTTGGGTCCGATATTCACTCCGATCAGGACCGCCAGTACGGAAGCGGGACCGCTGACTAACGGAAGCAGCACCAGCACCGCAGGCAGGTTGTTGACGACGTTGGACAGCACCGCGGCCACCACCGCGATCCCGATCAGTCCAAGGAGCCCGGTGCCGGAGGGGAGCAGGCTTCGGGCACCGTCGTCGAGCCCGTTGACCATCACGGCTTTGACCACCACACCCAACGCCAGTACGAAGATCAGAAACGGAAGGTTCAGCGACCGGCCAATCCCACGAATCGTGCTGCGCCGCTGGCTTAGTGATCGCACACCGGTAATTACGGCACCAGCCAGCGCAGCCCATGCCGGCGAAACCCCGGCGAATGATGTCAGTACGAAGCCGATCAGGGTTAACGACAGCACGGTTAGGACGAACACCGGCAGCTCGACGGCGGGTGGTTCCACCTCTGGGGCCCGCTCGGTAAGGTCGCGTGCAAAGGCCAGCCGAAACACGATGTACTCGACTGCGATCGCGGCCAGCCATGGCACGGCCATCAGAATGCTGAACCGGGTGAAGGAGAGCCCGGCTGCGGTGAAGGCCAACAGGTTGGTCAGGTTCGATACCGGAAGCAGCAGCGACGCCGTGTTCGAGAGGTGCGCGGTGGCATACAGATGCGGCCGTGGCGGTAGCCGTATCGCGCGGGCTGTCGCCAGCACCACCGGCGTCAACAGTACGACGGTCGCATCAAGGCTCAGGACTGCCGTTGTCGCGGCGGAAATGACGAACACCTGACCGAGCAGTTTGCGCGGTGTGCCGATGCTACTGCGTGCCATCCAGGCTCCGGCCGCCTGGAAAAGCCCCTCGTCATCGCAGAGGCCTGCCAGGACGAGGATGGCGGCCAGAAACAGGACGACGGGCAGCAGGCGCTGCACCTCGGCCGCCGCATCGCTAAGTGATACCGCGCCGATAGCCACCACGATTAATGCCGCGGGTGCCGCGGTCACTGCCTCCGGCCAACCGAATGGCCGCGCGATGGCGAAGATCAGAATTATGGCGAGCAGTACCGCCGCAACAACCAGATGGGAAGTCACGCCTCAAGCCCACGGATCGGCGCGCTGCCACAGCTGCGGCAGATGCAACGCAACGCCATCACGCTCGGCCAGTGTGCCGAGCACCCTCATGGTGATGTCCAGATCGTCGCCGGCATACGGCAGGGCCCGAAGTGGCGCGGTCAGCGGCCGGAAGAAGTCATCCCAGTGGATCAACACCGCGCGCCGGGCACCGACGGCCTGCACGGTCTGCTCCCAGTACTGCTCGATATAGCGCTGCGGCTGGACACCCAGTTGCCCGACGCCGAGGTAGGCGATATCGGCCTGCTGTCCGCCCAATGCGCCCAGCACAAACCCCGCACTGCCCTGGATCAACAGGCGCTGCGCACTTGGGCGGTGGTGGATCAAGGTCGACCACGTCTCGCCACAGCGATATGCCGAAACCTTCGCCGGCGGCACGACGGGGCTGTTGATAACACCCGGAAACCGATCCGGCGGGCAGTGGTGAGATTCGATCAGCGTCACCCCGAAGGTGCCGAAATCCATCTCTGAGCCCGTTGACGCCACCACGATACGATTCTCGGAAAGTCCCTGTCCCCGAGCGATATTCGCCGTCGATTCACCCCCGACGACAACGGCGCCGGTGCGATCAGCCACCACGGCGCAATCCATTGCGTGGTCATAGTGGGTATGCACCGGCATGACGGCAGCGAGGCGATCGACCCCGGCTCGCGCCAGACACGCATCGACTCGTGACATCGACGTGGTCAGCCTGCGCAGGCCGACGTCCAGCAGGGGAGGCCGGGAGAAGAAGCCGTCGGTCAATATTGCGTAGTCGCCGTCATCGACCAGCAATGTCGAGACGCCCAGCCAGGTGATCGTCACCGCCGAGTCGTGTCTCTTCTCGGGAACGTCGAACCGATCCCGGTAGCGTTCGAGGTCGGGCCGCCCGAATTTGAAGCGCATCAGGTGAAGGCCGCCAACTCGATCCCCTCGGACAACAACCGATCGCTTACAGCGCGGGCGATTTGTAGCGCTCCCGGCGAATCACCATGAACACACACCGATTCGACCTCGATGGCGATCACCGAGCCGTCGATGGCGGTGGCGGTGCCGGTTTTCACCATGGACAGGACCCGTTCGGCAATCTGCGCCGGGTCATGGAGGACCGCGCCCGGATCACCGCGCGGTACGAGTTGTCCATCGGGCCGATAGGCCCGGTCGGCGAAGGCCTCGGCCACCGTCCGGAGCCCCAATCGTCGCGCCTCGGTGAAAAAGACTGAACCGGCCAGACCGAGCACCGGCAGGCCGGGGTCGGTGGCGTACACGGCTTCGGCGACGGCGCATGCCTGTTCGCGGTCACCGACGATTGTGTTGTACAGCGCCCCATGGGGTTTCACATATCCCAATGTCGTACCTGCGACTCTGGCGAGCGCCTGCAGTGCACCGATCTGATAGATCACATCGGCGGTGAGTTCGGCAGGTTCGACATCGATTCGGCGACGGCCGAATCCGGCAAGATCAAAGTAGCCAACCTGGGCGCCAATCCGGACTCCACGCGCCCTAGCGGATCGGCAGGTGCGCGACAGGCCTACCGGATTTCCGGCGTGGAAGCCACAGGCGAGATTGGCGCTGGTGACGATATCGAGCATGGCGTCATCGTCGCCGAGTTTCCAGATCCCGAAACCCTCGGCGAGGTCGGCATTGAGGTCTACTGACGGCACGGAGTCAGCCTAAGCCGCCGCAGGGTCGTGGGGGCGGTGACTGATGGCCCAGCACGCTAGATAGATCACGAACGAGATCGTGGTGACGAACACCGATACCGGTACTCCCGGTGCCAGCGATGCCACGATGCCGCCCACAGCGGCGATCTCTGCGAATACCACCGACGCCGCGATGGTCGCTACCGGAGAAGAGAACACCCGCGCTGCGGCAGCGGCCGGGGTGATCAGCAATGACATCACCAGCAGTGCGCCCACGATCTGCACTCCCTGTGCTGCGACGATGCCAACGAGTGCGGCGAACACGATTCCCAGTGCGCGCACCGGTACGCCACGGGCCGCGGCCACCTCAGGATCGGCGGTCGCGAACAGCAGTGGTCGATAGATGATGGCAAGGACCACGACGACGAGGACGGTGACTGCGATCAGCATTGCCAGTCCGGTGTACCCCACGCCAACAATCTGACCGGTGAGGAGCGCAAAACTCGTTCCGGACCGTCCCGGATAGAGATGAAT
>Ga0007791_10000178_pt1 | contig 18025 bp, 16 predicted proteins | sample CryBogmetaGMA05M_FD_60368 | JGI IMG/M metagenome (GOLD analysis project Ga0007791, IMG submission 60368) | Freshwater microbial communities from Crystal Bog, Wisconsin, USA - MA0.5M | ecosystem: Environmental > Aquatic > Freshwater > Lake | place: Crystal Bog, Wisconsin, USA | collected 2009-07-06 | reverse complement strand
TGATGGGGTCGCGTCTGGCCGGCGGTAAACCGGCTCGACACCTGATTTGCCTGCGCTGCCCGGAACGCCGAGAATCGCGAATTAACCCGACGCGAGCCTGTCCCGATGAGCATCAAGTCCGACCGCTGGATCCGCCGCATGGCGACCGAGCACGCCATGATCGAGCCTTTCGAGCCAGGTCAGGTCCGGGTCTCTGACGGGCGTCGGGTGGTGTCCTGGGGCACCTCAAGCTACGGCTACGACATCCGCTGCGCCGACGAATTCAAGATTTTCACCAATATCAATTCGACGATCGTCGACCCCAAGAACTTCGATGAAAAGTCGTTTGTCGACTTCAAGGGCGATGTCTGCATCATTCCGCCCAACTCCTTTGCGCTGGCGCGAACCGTCGAATACTTCCGGATTCCGCGCAGCGTTCTGACGATTTGTCTGGGTAAATCGACTTACGCGCGCTGCGGCATCATCGTCAACGTCACGCCCTTCGAGCCGGAGTGGGAGGGCTATGTGACGCTCGAGTTCTCCAACACCACCCCCTTGCCCGCCAAAATATATGCCCATGAGGGCTGCGCGCAGGTGCTGTTTTTCGAGTCCGACGAGGTCTGCGAAACCTCCTACAAGGATCGGGGCGGAAAGTATCAGGGCCAAAGCGGCGTAACGCTGCCCAAGACTTGAACGGCGCTCGCCGGTGGCGTCGCCCGCTCTCGGTATTGCCGGCCTGGGAAGGCGCTATGGCGGGCTCGCGCTCGGTGTGCTGATCGTCTCCACCGCGGCGTTGCTGATTCGCTACGCGATCGGCGCCGGTGCCGGGCCGCTGGCGATTGCCGCCGGGCGCCTCACGCTGGCTGCGCTGGTGGTCGCGCCGCTGGCGCTCTGGCAACGCGGACCCGAGCTCGCCCGGCTGCGCCGCCCCGACTGGACGATTGCCGCGATTGCCGGCGTGTTCCTGGCAGCGCATTTCGCCACCTGGGTGAGTTCGCTTGCCTATACCTCGGTGGCCAGCAGCGTTGCGCTAGTGACCACCAATCCGGTGTGGGTGGGTCTTGCCTCATGGTGGCTGCTGGGCGAACCACCCTCCCGACGCACGCTCGGAGGCATCGTCCTGGCGGCGGCAGGCAGCGCTCTGGTCATCACTTCCGATCTGGTGGCGTCGCCCGCGGCCGATGGCGGCGGGCCGGGTGCGCCCTTGCTCGGCAATCTGCTCGCACTTGCCGGCGCGATCGCGGTGTCGGGCTACTTTCTGGTCGGACGACGTCTGAACCGAAGCATCTCGCTGCTGGCCTATGTGGCCATCGTCTATGGTGCGTCGGCCATCGTCATGAACCTGATCGCCACGCTTGCCGGTCAGGGGTTGCTCACGATTCCGGCGGCCGCGTGGTTGCCGGTTGCCGCATTGGCCATCGGCCCGCAACTGGCCGGCCATACCCTGATCAATGCCTCGCTGCGGCATCTGTCGGCGACCTTCGTGGCCCTGGCCATCCTGGGTGAGCCGATCGGCTCGGCGCTGCTCGCCTGGCTGCTGCTTGGCGAGACGATTGCGCCGCTGCAGGGGGCGGGCTTTGCCACGCTGCTTGTCGGGATCGTGGTGGCGGCTTCGGGGGAGGAGCGGTCCTGATCGCCTTACCGCGCGTGGGGCAGGCGAGCGCGCCAACCGCTGAGAAACTGTTATCCAATGAATGACATTGCGACTCGATCAAAATTGTCGAAATCGTCATCTGATGAAAGTTTCAAATCGTCATCTGATGAAAGTTTCGATGACCATTTCGATCGGCGTTTTGCATGCCGAACGATCCAGGCAACTCATATCGAAGGCTCCCGCTTGAAAACAGCTCAAACCGTCCGAGTCCTCGTCGCGCTGCTGATGTGTCTTTTCGCCGCATCACTGCGTGCCGCGCCCGATATCCGGCTGGCAACGACCACCAGCACCGAAGCCTCCGGGCTGCTGGCGGTGATCCTGCCGCAGTTCGAGGCGCGCTATGGCGGCAAGGTACGGGTGGTGGCGGTCGGCAGCGGCGCTGCGATGAAGATTGGTGAGAACGGGGACGCCGATGTGTTGCTTGTGCATGCGCGAGCCTCAGAAGACCGGTTCATGGCGGCGGGCTATGGCGGCGAGCGCCGTGATGTCATGTACAACGACTTCGTGGTGGTCGGGCCGATGGCTGATCCGGCCGCGGTGCGCGGTTTGCGTGACGCGGTTGAAGCGTTCAGAAGGCTTGCCACCAGCGGTGCGACATTCGTTTCACGCGGCGACGAGTCCGGCACGCACGAGATGGAGAAGTCCTACTGGAAGGCCGCCGGCCTCGATCCCAAAGGCGCCTGGTATGTCTCCACCGGTCAGGGGATGGGGCCAGTGCTGGCAATGGCCTCAGAGCTGAGCGCCTATGCATTGACCGATCGCGCGACCCATGCCGCCTATCGCGATCGCACCGGCTTGCAGGTGCTGGTCGAGGGTGATGCGCGCATGTTCAATCCCTATGGGGTGATCACCCTCAACCGGCAGCGACACCCGAATCTCAATCACGCGGGGGCGCAAGCCTTCGCCGAATGGATCACGTCTGCGCAGGGCCAGGCAGCGGTGGCGTCATTCAGGATCAATGGCGTGCAGATGTTCTTTCCGAACGCCCGGAAATAGCCTGCATGGATCTGTTCGAACCGACCCGTCAGGCCTTTGCCTTGCTGGCATCCGGCGACGCAAGGCTTTGGGGCACGATCTGGATTTCGCTATGGGTCGCGCTTGCAGCGGTCGCGCTCACCGCACCTGCGGCGATCACTGTCGGATTTCTGCTTGCGAAGATCAAGTTTCCCGGCCGGCGTCTGCTGATCGTCCTGATGCAGGCGCTGCTGTCGTTTCCCACGGTCGTCATCGGCCTGGTGATCTATCTGCTGCTGTCGAGGCGCGGCCCCTTCGGTGCTTTCGAGCTGCTGTTCACGCCCTGGGCAATCATGCTCGGCTACATCGTGATCGCACTGCCGATCCTGATCGTCTTCACCGTTTCGGCGGTACAGGGCGCCGATCCGCGAATCTTCGAGACGGCGCGCAGTCTTGGCGCGAGCCCCTTGCGCGCTGCTTCGACCACGCTGTGGGAAGTGCGCTTCGCGGTGATGGCGGGCATCGTCAATGCTTTCGGACGCGTTGTCTCTGAAGTGGGTTGCGCATTGCTCGTGGGCGGCAACATCGCCGGCCTGACGCGCAATATCCCGACCGCAATCGCGCTCGAAACCGCCAAGGGCGAGTTTGCTCAGGGCATCGCGCTTGGCATGGTGCTGGTTGTTCTGGCGGTGGGTATCAACATTGCGCTGGCCGCCTTGCAAGGGCGAGGCGGACTCGAATGAGCACGCCGTTGCTGCAGGTGTCGTCCTTGCGAAAAAGTTTCGGCGATCGGGTGCTGTTTGCGGACGCTGCGCTGGCGTTGCAAGCCGGTCGACGCTATGTCCTGCGCGGTCCCAATGGCAGCGGCAAGACAACCCTGCTGCGCATGCTCGCCGGGCTCGAATCGATGGATGGCGGCATCGTGAGCTTTCGCGGTGAGGCCGCGCGCTCGGGGGCACTGCCGATGACCTGGCGTCGCGAGATCGTCTATGTGCATCAGCAACCGTATCTGTTCCACGGCTCGATCGCCTCAAACCTTGAGTACGGGTTGCGCCTGCGGGGGATCAATCGGGCGCAGCGACGCGCACGCGTTCAGGACGCATTGCAATGGGCCGGTTTGATCGAACGTGCCGCTGTGCCGGCGCAAAAGCTGTCCGGGGGCGAAGCCCAGCGGCTCGCACTGGTGCGAGCCAAACTGCTCAGCCCGTCCCTGCTGCTGCTCGATGAGCCGACCGCGAATCTTGACGGCGCATCGCGCGGGCAGGTGCTCGATCTGCTGACGGCTCTTTATCTGGACGATCACACCGTCGTGATTGCCACGCATGATCCAGAAATTTTGCGACTGACGACACTCGATCGTTTGCTGGTGGCCGATCTGCGCGTGACACCGGATGACACCTGAGGACTTCGCCTCACCAGAATCCGATGAAGATGCCGTGCTTGCTCGCGGTTTCGGTGCGCAGCGCCACCTGCTCATCGCTGAGCGTGCCACGGTTCTTGCGCTGCAATGACCAGTGCAAAAGCCGATCGCGCATGTCGCGCGCAACCGGTCCGTTGGCGGCCGATGCACCCAGATCATGAAGCTCGTCCGGGTCTTCCTGCAGATCGAAGAGCTGCGGGCGCAGGCCTTCCCACTCGACGTATTTGTAACGCCCGGTGCGCACCATCCAGCCGCGGCACTCGCCCGGGGCGCGACCAAGCGTCAGGCGTGCCTGCCGGAATCCGTAATCAGCCTCCGAGAACACCGCGTCGCGCCAGTTGACCGACTGACCATGGACCAGCGGCAGCAATGAGCGGCCTTCCAGGCGATGGTCGTCGCCCGGCACCCCCAACGCATCGAGCAGGGTCGGCACGATGTCGATCGCCTCGACCATGTCTGCGACCGCCTTGCCACGCGTGGCCTGCGCGCACGCTCGGGGGTCCACGATGATCATCGGCGTGCGGACTGCCTGTTCATAGAAAAGTTCTTTTTCGCCTAGCCAGTGATCCCCCAGCATGTCGCCATGGTCGGCACACAGCACGATGAGCGTGTCCTTGGCGGCGCCGCTGGCATCGAGCGCATCGAGCACGCGACCGATATGGTGATCGAGCTGCGCGATCAGCCCCATATAGGCCGGCCGGACATGGGCTGCGATCGCATCGTCGCCGAAGTTGCGGCTTTCTTCGTGCTGATGAAAGGCACGTACCACCGGATGCGCATCGGTTCGCTCGTGCTGCGCCTTGACTGGCGGCGTCAGGACCGAGTCGCGGAACATCGCGTGGTAAGGGGCGGGCGCCACATAAGGCCAGTGCGGCTTGACGTAAGACAGATGCAGGCACCAGCGGTCGGCGCCCGGTGCACGCAGAAAATCGATCGCCCGATCGGTGAGGTAGGCGGTCTCGGAATGGGGCTCGGCCACGCGGGCCGGCCAATGAACATTGCGCATCCGCCAGCCCGACTGCGTCTGACCGGCGTCATCGGTCACCGAAATGGCGAAGTCTGCCCAGGGGTCGTCACTGATGTAACCATGCTGGCGCAAGAAGGCCGGATAGCCGCTGAGATGATCAGGCTTGTGGTGGCCATCGAATCGCTCGAAGGGCACGAAGCCGCCCTCGCGCAACAGCGCGCCACGCTCCGACTCGATTTCGATGCCCATGCGATCGAGGCCGTCGGTGTCGGGCAGCACATGGGTTTTGCCGGCCAGCGTGGCCGCGATGCCGGCGCGGCTCAGATAGTCGCCCAGCGTCAGTTGGGCTGCCGACAGCGGAACGCGGTTCCAGCGTGCGCCATGGCTCATGACATAGCGGCCGGTGTAGTAGGACATGCGCGACGGGCCGCAGATCGGACCCTGCACGAAGGCCCGATCGAAGCGCGTGCCACGGGCAGCGAGCCGGTCGATGTTGGGTGTGGGAACCGGTGATCGGCCGTAGGCGCCGACATGGTCCCATCGCAACTGGTCGACCATGATGAAGAGCGCATTGCGAAGCGGAGTGCCGGCCTGAGTCATCGCGATTGGGTCTCCCGGTTGTCAGTGGATGCGCCCGCCGCCATTGCGGACCGATGGTTTGACTGTACACGCCATCGATGCCAGCCTGCATCGTTATGCCAACGAGTCACGCCAACTAACCACGCCACCCAATTCCGATCCCATGACCCACGACATTAGATCGCCGCTGTCGCTGCCTTGCGGCGCAGTCATTCCCAATCGCCTGTGCAAGGCCGCCCTCACCGAGGGGCTGGCCGACGCACACAACCGTGCCACCGTGCGCCATCAGCGGCTGTATCGTGCCTGGTCGCAGGGCGGCGCCGGGCTGGTGATCACCGGCAATGTGCAGATCGATCGACGCTATCTCGAGCGACCGGGCAATGTGGTCATCGACCGAAACGGCGGCCTCGCCGAGCTTGCCGCGTATGCAAGGGCGGGCACGCAGGCCGGCAATCACCTCTGGATGCAGATCAACCATCCGGGGCGTCAGACGCCGAAAACCGTGTGCCAGGCGCCTGTCGCGCCGTCGGCGGTCGCGCTGGCCTTGCCGGGCGATGCCTTTGCCCCGCCGCGCGAAATGAGCGCTACCGAGATCGATGATGCGATCAGCCGATTCGCGCATGTTGCTGCCATTGCGCGCGCCACCGGTTTTACCGGCATCCAGATTCACGGCGCGCACGGCTATCTGATCAGCCAGTTCCTGTCGCCGCTGGTCAACCGCCGCACCGACCAATGGGGCGGCAGTCTGGAGAACCGTGCACGCTTCCTGCTATCGGTCGTCAAGGCTTGCCGCGATTCGTGCGGCGATGATTTTCCGATTGGCGTGAAGCTGAATTCATCCGACTTTCAGCAGGGTGGCTTCAGCACCGAAGACTGTCTGAAGGTGGTGCAATGGCTGGGCGAAGCCGGCATCGATCTGCTCGAATTGTCCGGTGGCAGCTACGAGCAGCCAAGCATGATGGGCGCGCGCGGTGTCAAGGGCGCGCCGGCAATCGGACCTGGCTCGGCGCCGGTGGCCGAGAGCACTCGTCAACGTGAGGCCTATTTTCTCGATTATGCGAAGTCCCTCTGTGCGGCAGCCACCATGCCGGTGATGGTCACTGGTGGATTTCGCAGCCGGGCCGCCATGGACGAGGCGCTGTCGAAGGGCGAGCTCGACATGATCGGTATCGGTCGACCGATGTGTGTCGATGCCGATCTGCCGAATCGGCTGATGGGCGGCGAGTGGACCGAGGGGCGTTCTTATGAGCGGGACATCACTCCGCCTCGAGCGGGTCTGGCCTGGTTCTGCCTGCAGCTGATTGCGATCGGTGATGGTCGCGAGCCTGACCGCACGCTGACCGGCCCGCAGGCAGTCGAGGCCTATGCCGCCAACGAGGCGATGACCGCGGCGGGGCTGATCGGGCGCTGATCGGGGCGCTGATCGGGGCGCTGACACCGCGCGGTCAGCGCTCTGATCGTCTCGCTCTGGTGCGCTCGCGGTGTCGATCGAATCCCGATCGCATCCCGATCGGCCAGTCCCCAGCCGACCCGCTCAGATCGCTTCGGTGCGCAGCACGCCTGCAGCGGTCAGCGCTGCAATTTTTTGGGCATCGTAGCCCAGCAGATCGCCCAACACCGAACTGTTGTGTTCGCCGAGTGTCGGCGCAGGTGCGCTGACCCCCACGCTGGCATCACTGAACTTGGCCGCGGTATTGATCACGTCGATGCGTCCCAGAACCGGGTCGTCGACCGGTGCAATCATTTCGCGGGCAAGCACCTGCGGTTGGCGCGCGGCCTGCCCGATCGTCTTCATCACGCCCACCACCACATGATGTTCGGTCAGGATGCGGTCGGCCTCATCGCTGGTGAGGGTCGCCAGCCAGTCCGACAGCAGGCGGGTCGCCTCGACCCGGTTGCGGTTGACCTGCGCCAGCGATGAAAAGCGCGGGTCGTCGAGCAGTTCCAGTCGCCCCATCGCCTTGCAGATGCTCTGCCAGGCGCGAAAGTCTGGCCCGACGTTGGCGGTGACATAGCCGTCGAGCGTGGCATGCACCGCGTGGTAGCCGGGCCGCTCGACGCCGTCGATCAGGCAGCGCTGCATCGATTCATCGTTGGCTGCAAAGAGCGAGTCGAAGAGCGATACATCGATGCGCTCGCCGCGCCCGGTGCGCTCGCGCTTGAAGAGCGCCGCGCAGATTGCGCCGAAGGCGGTGATGCCGGTGACCACATCGGCAATCGCGATGCCGGGCCCGGTCGGAATCTGGGGCGGATCGCGGTACATCGACTGCATCGCGAGCCAGCCGGTCATCGAATGCGCGATATGGGCATAGCCTGGCCGGTTCGCATTCGGTCCGGTCTGACCGAAGCCGCTGATCGAGCACAGGATGATTGTCGGATTGAGCGCCTTCAGATCCTCATAGCCCAGGCCGAGCTTGGCCATCACGCCCGGTGTGAAGGCCTCGATCACGATGTCCGACTTTCGCACCAGGTCCTGGGCGATCGCCAGGCCCTCGGGCCGACCGAGATCCAGACACAGGCCTTTCTTGCCGCTGTTGTGCTGCACGAACATTGCGCTGCGCCCCGGCACGATGCGGTTGACGCTGCGCGATACATCGCCGTCCGGAAAGCGTTCAATCTTGATGACTTCGGCACCGTGGTCGGCCAGTGCGCGCGCGGCAGACGGGCCGGCAATCAGTGCGGTGAATTCGAGGACACGGATGCCGGCTAGGGTGCCGCGGGCGGTGCCTTGATCGGTCGGGGGGAGGTTCATGCAGGTCCTGTGGGGGCGGATAGGGTTGGATTGATCATGCCGCTAAAGTGTCGCGCCTGTCTCGGCGCGCTTCATTCGACTCCGGCGCAGCCACCAGCCTGACAAAAAGCTTCCGGCCGTCAGTGCAGCGCAGATGAACACCGTGGCGAACGCCGACATGAATGCCGCGATGAGGCTCGCACCCGCTGTCTGCGCCGACGTCTGAATCGACTGCAGCACCGCGATCCAGAGCGAGGCACCAATGACCAGACCGATCGTGCGGGTCACCATGGTGAGACTGCCGGCAACGCCGCGCGCATTGATCGGCAGGGCGGCAATCACGATGTCGGTATAGGCCACCTGAAAGAGGCCCAGCCCTGCGCCATGGACCAGCAGCGAACCCGCCATCAGCGCGACGGATGGTGTGCTGCGCCAGCAGGCAATCGCGCCCAGACCGACGATGATGCCGAGCATCGCGACAAAGGCGCTTCGCGGTGCACCGAGCCGGCTGATGATGCCGGACGCGCCGCTTGATCCGGCCAGTGAGCCGATCGCCCAGACCGCCATCAGCGCGCCGACCGCAGGCGTGTCCCAGCCGGCGACGCGCACCAGAAAATAGGGCGTGATCAGCGGCACGGCAAAGCTTGCGAACTGCACGACGACGGCCGCAAGGTTGATCAGCCAGAAGTCGGTGTCACGCGTGACCTCCGGCGGCATGAAGGGTCTGTCTGTGTTGCGCTGTCGCCGGATGAAGGCGGCCATCGAAGCGACACCCGCCAGCGCGATCGGCCAGGGCGCCCAGAGCGGCACCCCTTCGGCCCTGGCACCCAGCAGCGCGGGTGCAAGCAGCAACAAGCCCATGCTTGCCGCCAGCATCGCCGAGCCGCCGGTATCGAAGGGCTGTGCGCTGCGTGTCGAGCGGAACGGCTCATCGCGTGCCAGGTGTCGCATGCCGGCCAAGGCCAGCAGCGCAATCGGTACCCGAAACCAGTACACGCCGGGCCAGTCGATCATGGCGATCATCAGTCCGCCGGCAATCGGTGCCAGCACACCGGCAATGGCGGCCATCGCGGTGTAAGTCGACAACGCCCAGGTGCGGCGGCTCTCATCAAAGAGCAGCGTCGCCATCGCCGGCGCACACGACAGCGTGAGCGCGACTGCAATGCCTTGCGCCACCCTCGCGGCCAGCAGCCAGCCGTAAGTGGGCGCCAGTGCGCAGGCGGCAAACGCGATGGCGGCCAGCATCAGCCCGGCGCGAAACACGCGTCGATAGCCGATGCGATCGCCGAGCGCACCGAACCCCAGCATCAGGCTGCCGTAGGTGAGCACATAGGAGACGGCGACCCAGCGAATCGAGGCGGTCTGCAGCGCGAAGGCCTGGGTGATCGCCGGAAACGCGATATTGACCGCGAAATCGAGCGGCGCGATCGAGGCGCCGAGCCCCACAACCAGCAGCCCGACGATGCCGGATCGCCGCGCGTCAGCCGGCTTGATGATGGATCCGCATCAGGGCTTTCTGCGACCGTAGACGTCGTCGATACGGTTGCCAGCAAAGCCCTTCTCGTAGGGGGCCAGCACCTTCAGCGTGATCGCGACCCGCTCGAACTGCCAGCCTTGTGGCGTGCGGCGATAGCGATCGTCATAGCGCGCCGACATCCAGTAGGCGTGTTCGCCCTCGGGCAGGGCATAGACCATCGGCTGCCACAGATACCAGCTGCCGGTGGCGGCGTCGCCGTCGACCTGGATGATCGGGTTGACCACCATATGCAGCGCAAACGGCACGCGCTTTGAGGATCCCTGAAAGAAAGTGCGGATCGCCTCGCGGCCATCGTGGGTGCCCATCGGGCCGCCATCCCAGACCGCATCTTCGGTGAAGAGCCCGGCGATGCCGTCAGCGTCATAGCCGGCATCGCAAAAGCCGCAGTAGGTGTGCTTGAGCTGCTTGATCGCTTCGATGTCGGCCAGCCATCTGACCAGTTTTGCGGTGTCGTCGGTCTGCATCATGGTTCTCGTTGGCTTGGCGATTCGGCCGTCAGCGAGCGGCCGATCATGCCGGCAGCATCAGCATCGAGCGGACCTCGCCGAACTCGCGCCGCAGTTTCGTCCAGCTGCTGCCGCCATCGAGACTGCGAAAGATCTGGCCGAGGTTGGTGACGCTGAACATCACATCGGGCGCGGCGATATGCGAGCTGATGCACCACGGCGTGCTGTTGATCTCACCCGGCAGGCCGACGTCGTGCCAGCTGTTGCCGTGATCGCGCGAGCGCAGCAGACGCCCGGTGGAGCCCGGTGGGCCGTTGCCATTGGTGAGGAAGAGATTGCCGTCGCCATCGGCCCGCGCGGCAATCGTGCGGGTGTATTGCCAGGTCGAGTCGAGCATCTGATGCGTCCAGGTCTCGCCCTCGTCCTCGCTGCGGTGCAGGCCCTTGTTGGTCGTGGCAAAGACCGTTGTCTTGCCGCCGCGCACAACCGCGATGCCATGGACATCGCCCGAGATCAGGCCATTGTCCAGACGCGACCAGGTACGTCCGCCGTCACGGCTGCGATGCACCGCATCGATTTCGACGCTGGCCCAGACCGTGTCGCGAACCAGCGGATCGAAGAGCACCTGTGTCACGCGCGGCTTGCCAACGAAGATGCACTCATCGGCCAGTTGCACACCGAGCTTGCGCCACGATTGGCCGGCATCTTCCGATCGATAGAGCGCCGCCGGATGCGTGCCGGCAATGATCACATCGGCGTTGAAGGGGTCCTGCGCCAGCGCCCAGGTGCAATCGCCATCGAAGGGGCCCGGCAGATGCGTCCAGTGGCGATCGGCCTCCGACCATCGATAGATCCCGGAGTCGGTGCCGGCCAGCACTTGCCCCGGGCGCAGAGGATGTGCCGACAGTGCCCAGACGCGGGCTTCGAGATAGAGGCCGGACTCGCTGTAGGGGCGCTCCCATGTCTCGCCGAGATCGCGGCTGAACCAGACTGATGTGCCGGCAGTGCCGACACAAAGGGTGAAGTCGGTCATGGGGTCCTCGCTGTGAAGCGCGATCCTAGGCGCCGCACGGTGAGGGCGTCAACGCGAGGCCCGCATTTTCAGCATGCGGATAGAATCGGAGCCGCTTCGCAGGGACGCGCAATTGATGGCAATCGAGCCTTGGTTCTGGGTGGTCTTCACGCTGGTGGCCGCGCTGGTGCAGACCGGTCGCAATGTGATGCAGCGCGGCTTGACCGAGACCCTCGGCACGCTCGGTGCCACGCAGGTGCGCTTTCTTTACGGCTTTCCCTTCGGCGTGCTGTTTTGTGTGATCGTGCTCACCGTGACCGGTGCGAAGCTTCCGAATCCGAATGCCGCCACCTGGATGTGGGTGGTGGGGGGCGGCCTGTCGCAGATTCTGGGCACTTTTCTCTTTCTGGCCGCGATGCGAGAAAAGTCCTTCGTTGTGGCCACTGCGCTCACCAAGTTCGAGCCGGTCTGGGTGGCCTGCTTCGGTCTGGTCTTTCTGGGTGATTCACTCGGTGTGGCGCTCACCATCGCGATTGCGGCGGCGACCGCCGGTGTGCTGGTGATGTCCTGGCCGGCCAGGGGCGCGCAATGGGCACTGAAGCCGGTTCTGCTCGGGGTGTTTTCGGGTGCCGGCTTCGGCATGGCCTCGATCGGATTTCGCGGTGCGATCCGCAGCCTTGAGAACACCTCTTTCGTGGTGGGTGCAAGTTTCATCCTGGCGCTGGGGTTGTGCATTCAGACCCTGGTGCTGGTCGGCTACATGCTGTGGCGTGATCGGCCCCTGCTGCGGTCGATCCTGCGGGCCTGGCGCCCGTCGCTGCTCGCCGGGGCTTTCGGTGCCGGTGCATCGCAGTTCTGGTTTCTGGCGTTTGCGGTCGAGAGCGCAGCGCGGGTGCGTACCCTCGCGCTGGTCGAGATTATCTTTGCGCAGATCATTTCGCGGCGCTTTCTGAGTCAGAACAGCAGCGCAAAAGAATGGCTGGGAATGGCCCTGCTGATCGTTGGTGTCGTGCTGGTTTTGAACAGTTGACATGGATGCTCGCAACAGGCGCCCATGCGCAGGGGCTCGACGGCCAGCAGCGGGTGTCTGGCTTGTGGGTGTCGGGCCCGGGCGTCATACTGCCACCCGATGATCGCCTTCAAATGTCTCGTCAACGGTTCCATCGACTCGGCCGCGCGTGAGCGGGTACGTCTGGGTCTTGAACGCATTTACACCGAGCGGTTCGGGCTGAGCGCCAAAGACTTGCGCGTCGAGTTCACCGAGGTCAAACCCGGCCTGTGGTTTACCGGCGGACGGCCGTCAGAGGCCTCGATGGTTTTGGGCAGTGTGCCGCCTGCAACCGAGCAATCGGTACGGGTTGAAGTGATGGAGGCGGTGTGCAGGATGTTCAGCGATGAAACCGGGGCGCCGTATCACGACGTGATGGTCGTCGCGGCTGACAGTCGCCCTGCTTCCTAGGATGCCGTCAGGCTTATTTCGGGAGTTGATGCATGCCGCTTTACCGTTGCACCAGTCCGCAGGACTCATTGAATGACGCGCAGCGATCGGCTCTTGCGCAAGCCTTTACCGATATTCACTGTGATCTGACCGGCGCGCCGCGAACCTTCGTGCACGTGCAGTTCCATCATCACGACCCGCAAGCAGGCCGGGCGGCTTACGAATTGCATGCGGGCATCCGCGCCGGACGCGACAGGGCGCTGGCTGATGCGATCGTTGCCCGGTGTGTTGCAGCCGTGGCAGATATCGCGCGGGTTGATCCCGGCCAGGTTTCGATGCGAACGTCGGCGACACCAGCCTCGTGGATCCTCGAAGGAGGACGCGTCTTACCCGAGCCGGGCGAGGAAGAAGCCTGGGAGGCGGCCCGCAAGCCGTGAAGTTTCTTGGTAGCGAATCCCAGATTCGAACTGGGGACCTGCGGATTATGATTCCGTCGCTCTAACCGGCTGAGCTAATTCGCCAAGGGGCCGAATCCTAACCGATTTCGCGCAGCGCTTCAAGGTTGAGGGCGGCGAATCAGGTTGATCGCGTCGCGGGTTTCGAGCGCCGCTTGTCTTGCCGCGGTGGCAAAGTCTTCGCCCTTGCCGGCATAAAGAATGGCGCGGGACGAGTTGATCAACATGCCGGTGCGGTCAGCGTTCGATCCGGCCTGAACGGTCGCGGCGACATCGCCGCCCTGCGCGCCGATGCCCGGCACAAGCAGCGGCAACTGCGGCGCCAGCGCGCGCACTCGGGCAAGCTCTGCCGGGACGGTCGCGCCCACCACCAGGCCCAGTTCGCCGCCCCGGTTCCAGCTGCCGGCCGCCAACCGTGCGACCCGCTCGTAGAGCCGCTCGGGGCCGCCGGGCCCTTCCTGGTCGACTTCAAGCGACTGCAGATCGGCACCGCCCGGGTTGGAGGTGCGACACAAGAGAAACACGCCCCGGCCTTCATGCGCAAGCCACGGCTCGATCGAGTCGAAGCCCATATAGGGGTTGACCGTGACCGCATCGGCCTTGTAGCGCTCGAAGGCCTCGCGGGCATACTGCTCGGCGGTCGAGCCGATATCGCCGCGCTTGGCGTCGAGTACCACCGGGATGCCGGGGTGGCGCTCATGAATGTGATCGATCAGCGCTTCAAGCTGGTCTTCGGCTCGCTGTGCGGCGAAATAGGCGATCTGCGGCTTGAACGCACAGACCAGATCGGCCGTGGCATCGACGATGGCCCGGCAGAACTGAAAGGTGGCATCGGCTTTGCCGCGAAGATGGGCCGGCAGCTTGGCCGGGTCGGGGTCCAGGCCCACGCAGAGCAATGAATCGGCGCGGCGCCAGGCCTGCTTGAGCGACAATGTGAAGGAGGCGGTCATCGCCGTATTCTAAACGCGTGGCATGCCGTAAGGCCTGAGCCCGCGACCGTACAGGGCGCCGATGGGCCTGGCTCGAAAAGAACTCGTGTTGCTAGTCGTTCTCACGCTCTTGTGGGGCTTCAACTGGCCGGTGATGAAAATTGGCGTGCGCGACTTTGCGCCGCTGAGTTTTCGAACGCTGTGCATGGTGGGCGGTGTCGTCATGCTCTTCGTCATGGCGCGGGTGCAGGGCGAATCATTGAGGGTCAGTCGAGAGCACTGGCCAGAGTTGGTGTGGCTGGCGCTCACCAACATGATCATCTGGTATGTGCTGTCAATCTATGGCGTGAAGCTGCTGTCATCCGGCCGCGCGGCCATCCTCGGCTACACCATGCCGGTCTGGACGGCACTGATCGGCTGGCTGGTCTATCGCGATCGCCTCGATCTGCGCATGGGCGTGGGTGTGCTGGCTGCCGGTGCGGCGATCGCGCTGCTGCTCGGTGAAGAACTCATCCGTCTGGCGGGTCGCCCTACGGGAACACTGTGCATGCTCTGTGCAGCCTTTGTGTGGGCGATTGGCACGCAGATGATGCGCCGACGCAAATTGCCCGGCTCGGTGCTGGTCCTGACCTTCTGGATGATGGTGATGTCGCTGGTCGTCTGCGGTCCGGTGGCATGGATGATTGAGCGCGACCAATGGGTGAGGGCGCCAAACCTCATGGAATGGGGCGCAATTCTGTACAACGCAGTGCTGGTGTTCGGCGTGTCGCAGTTGTTGTGGTTCAGGCTCGCGACGCTCCTGCCGCCAGTGGCCAGCAGCCTGTCGGTGATGCTGATACCGGTGGTTGGGCTTTTTTCGGGGATGTGGCTGCTGGGCGAAGTGCCGTCCTGGCAGGACTATGTCGCATTGCTCTTCGTGCTGGTGGCGATTGCGACGGTGCTCTTGCCCGCCGGCGGCCGCCCGAAGCGCTCCTCCGACACGACCCAGCCGCATAATGGGGGTGTGCGTCGTCAGCAATGATGAGCACACTGCAGCCAGGTTGCCGGATTGATGTGATTCGATTTTCGCAAGGAGCCGCACAGTGAATGCGCCACTTGATCCCGCTGTTCAGGCCGATTTGCAGCGCGCGCTGCGCGAGGTCACGCTCGACGACAAATACCGGCTCGAACGCGGCCGTGCCTTCATGTCGGGCACACAGGCGCTGGTTCGCCTGCCGATGCTGCAGCGCGAACGCGATCGGCTTGCCGGGCTGAATACCGCCGGGTTTATCTCGGGCTATCGCGGCTCGCCGCTGGGCGGGCTTGATCAGGCGCTCTGGAAGGCGAGCGCGCATCTGAAGCAGCATCAGATTGTTTTCCAGCCGGGGCTCAATGAAGACCTGGCAGCGACCTCGATCTGGGGCACGCAGCAGCTCGACCTCACGACCAAAGCGCGGGTGCAGGGCGTCTTTTCGATGTGGTACGGCAAGGGCCCCGGCGTCGATCGCACTGGCGATGTCTTCAAGCACGCGAATGCCGCAGGCACCTCGCGTCATGGCGGTGTGATCGCCCTGGCGGGCGACGATCATGGTGCCAAGAGTTCGACCCTGCCGCATCAGTCCGATCACATCTTCAAGGCCTGTGGCCTGCCAGTGTTTTATCCGGCCACGGTGCAGGAATATCTCGATCTCGGCCTGCATGGATGGGCGATGTCGCGCTGGTCAGGCCTTTGGGTCGCGATGAAGACTGTGACCGAAGTCGTCGAAGCCTCGGCCTCGGTCGACATTGATCCGGATCGGGTCAGGATCGTGATTCCGGAGGATTTCGACTATCCCCATGACGACCCGCACGGCTTGAATATCCGTTGGCCCGACTCGGCGCTTGCCCAGGAGGCACGGCTCTTCAACTTCAAGTGGTATGCCGCGCTCGCCTATGTGCGCGCCAACAAGCTCAATCACACCGTCATCGATTCCGGTCATGCCTGGTTCGGCATCCTGACTGCGGGCAAGGCCTATCTCGACACCATGCAGGCGTTGGAAGACCTCGGGCTCGATCGCGAGGCCTGCGAGCGGCTGGGGATCAGGGTATTCAAGTGCGGCGTGGTCTGGCCGCTTGAGGCGGCCACGGTGCGCGAATTTGCGACCGGACTCGATGAAATTCTGGTGGTGGAAGAAAAGCGTCAGGTGCTCGAGTACGCGCTGAAAGAGGAGCTCTACAACTGGCGCGATGATGTCAGGCCGAGGGTCTACGGCAAGTTCGACGAGAAGGACGGCCGCGGTGGCGAATGGGCGATGCCTCGCGGACAGTGGCTGTTGCCGGCGCTCGCCGAACTCTCGCCAGCCTTGATCGCGCGTGCGATCAGCGCGCGGCTGCTCAACCCGGGTCAATATGCGGCCAGGCTGGGCGGGGCGTTGCCGAGCGATCTGCGTGAGCGGATCGAGTCGCGAATGGCAATCATCGATGCGCGCGAGCAGGCGCTGGCACTGCCCCATGCCACTGCAGTGCGCACACCGACTTTTTGCTCAGGATGTCCGCACAACACCTCGACCCACGTGCCGCAAGGCTCGCGTGCCCTGGGCGGCATCGGATGTCATTACATGGCGACCTTCATGCCTGAGCGGCGCACCGAGACCTTCACGCAGATGGGCGGTGAGGGTGTGCCATGGATCGGGCAGGCGCCCTTCACCGATGAGACGCACCTGTTTGCCAATCTCGGAGACGGCACCTACTTTCATTCGGGCCATCTGGCGATCAGGGCGTCGATCGCGGCGGGCGTCAACATCACCTACAAGCTGCTCTTCAATGATGCGGTCGCCATGACCGGCGGGCAGCCGGTCGACGGGACGCTGAGCGTGCCGAAAATCGTGGCGCAGATGGCGGCTGAAGGCGCCTCGAAAATCGTGGTGGTGACCGACGAGGTTGAGAAATACGACGCAGTGAAGTCGCTGCCTCAGATGGCCGGCATCGAGATCCATCATCGGGATCATCTCGACTGGCTGCAAAAGCAGCTGCGCGAGGTGCCGGGCTGCTCGATCCTGATCTATGACCAGACCTGCGCCAGTGAAAAACGACGTCGTCGCAAGAAGGTGGTCGACGGCAAGCCGGGTTTCCCTGACCCGGCCCGCAGGGTGATCATCAACGAAGCAGTGTGCGAGGGATGTGGCGACTGCAGCGTGCAGTCGTCGTGTGTGTCGGTGGAGCCGCTGCAGACCGACCTGGGTCGCAAGCGGCGGATCAATCAGTCGTCGTGCAACAAGGACTTTTCGTGCCTGAAGGGGTTTTGCCCGAGTTTTGTCACGGTGGAGGGCGGGCAGTTGCGCAAGGGCGCGAGCCATGCACCGGCGGCGGATCAAAGGCCCTTGCCGCCGGCCTCGTTTGACGAATTGCCCGAACCGCAGCGATTGCAGATCACGTCGTCCGGCAATCGGACCTACGGCATCCTGGTTACCGGCGTTGGCGGCACCGGTGTGGTCACCATCGGCCAGCTGCTTGGCATGGCCGCACATCTCGAAGGCAAGGGCGTGTCGGTGCTCGACATGGCCGGTCTCGCGCAAAAGGGCGGCGCGGTGTTCTCGCATGTCCAGATTGCAAATCGACCGGACGAACTTTTTTCGACCCGCATCGCGACCGGGGAAGCCGATCTTGTGATCGGCTGCGATCTGGTCGTCTCGGCCAGCAATGACGCACTCTCGAAGATGCGCCCGGCGGTGACTCGCGCGATCATCAATGCCGATGTGGCGCCGACCTCCGACTTCCTGCGCGACCCCGACTGGACCCTGCCCGCCGACGCACTCAAGCGCAATCTGATCGAGTCGACCGGCGAGACCGCCATCGATTTCGTCGATGCGACGACGCTGGCCGTCCGGCTGATGGGCGATGCGATCTACTCCAACCCGATGCTGCTTGGCTATGCCTGGCAAAAGGGTTCTGTGCCCCTGGAGCGCC
>Ga0007791_10000176_pt1 | contig 18093 bp, 12 predicted proteins | sample CryBogmetaGMA05M_FD_60368 | JGI IMG/M metagenome (GOLD analysis project Ga0007791, IMG submission 60368) | Freshwater microbial communities from Crystal Bog, Wisconsin, USA - MA0.5M | ecosystem: Environmental > Aquatic > Freshwater > Lake | place: Crystal Bog, Wisconsin, USA | collected 2009-07-06 | reverse complement strand
GGCCAGCAGCGGCAGACCGATGACCAGTAATCGCTGCACCCACACCGCAGTCCAGAGGGGCAGGTAGCGACGCAGGAATCCGGGGCCGTTGCGGTAATAGCGTTCGGCATCTTCCGAGGTTTCGTACTCGCCAGGCAGCGTGTTTGGAAAGACGCCCGGCCCATTGAGCAGGGTGCCCTGACCATGGACTTCGCGGGCGGCTTCGATCATCAGATCGACGATCACCGGATGCAGGTCGTCGCGGGCGAGCAGGATGGCGGTCGGTGCCACCAGGACGATGTCACGGTTGGGCAAATCGGTTGGCGGATCGATCACGCCGGCGGGCAGATCCACCTTGGACAGGAAGGGCGCCCGTCTCGCGAAGGCTGCGGCACGGTGAAAGCTGGTGATACTGACGCTTGGGTCGCGAAGCAATCGATCGATGGTGGGTGACTCCGGGGCGCCGACAAAAAATGCGGCATCGACTGCACCGTCGAGTAAGGCCTGGGCCGCAGCCGATCCGCCGATCTCGAAACTTTCGGTGGGTGATTGGTCCAGCCCGAAAATGTGAAGTGCGGCGTTGGCCACCACCTGGGTGCCGCTGCCCGCCGCGCCGATGGCGATCCGCTTGCCGGTCAGATCGCTCACGGACGAGACCGGTTTTGCGCCTCGCGAAAAGAGCCACAGCGGTTCGTAAAAGAGATGGCCGAGCGAGACCAGTCCGTCGGTGCCGTCGCCGTGGGGGGTCAGTCCGCTTTGCACGATCGCAAGTTGGACATCGCTGTTCGGATCTCGCAGACGTTGCAGATTTTCGACTGCACCCGATGACGGGCGCAACTCAAGCGTCACGCCCTGTCGGGCGAGTGCGTCTCGATAGCGACTGGCATAGAGCTGATACGCCCCGTCCGGCGCACCGGTCGACATCACGACCTTTTTTGGCGGCGCCGGCTGCCAGAGCCAGAAAGTAATACCGGCTGCCAGTGCAATACCGGCGAGGACCAGCAGCGTCATCAGGCGGCTGCGCGGGTCGGCGTCTTGCCGCGACCGCGAGTCGGGCACCGGCCGACTCATGATGTGCTCTGACCGACCAGGACCCGGTAAAGGTCGGCATAGCGGGTTGCCGGCGCATGCCAGGAAGTGTCCTGTGCCATGGCCCGCTGCATCACCCGCTGCCACGCGGGCGGGTTGTGCCACATGTCGATCGCGCGGCGCAGGGCATGGGAGAGTTCATCGAGATGGGCCCCCCGATAGGAAAAGCCGGTGGCCCGGTCCTCGCTGACCGCGGCGTCGCTGGCATCGACCACGGTGTCGGCCAGGCCGCCGACATGATGGACCAGCGGGATCGTCCCGTAGCGCAGGCCATAAAGCTGGGTCAGACCGCAGGGCTCGAAGCGCGATGGCACGCCGATCAGATCGCTGCCGGCCACGATGCGGTGAGCGAGGGCCTCGTCGTAGCCGATGCGAACCGCGATCTGGTCGGGCGCCGCCTGTGCGGTTGCGCGGCAGGCGTGTTCAAGGGCCGGGTCGCCGCTGCCAAGCAGCACCATCTGCCCGCCGGCGCCCAGCCACTGATGCAGCGCCGAGAGCAGCAGATCGAGCCCTTTTTGCGGCGTGAGGCGACTGATGACGCCCAGGATCGGCGCGCCCGGTGTCTGATGCAATCCGAACTCGCGCTGCAGTGCCTGCTTGCAAAGCGCTTTGCCGGCGGTGTGCTCGGCATCGAAGGGCGCGGCGATCGCGGTATCGGTCGCCGGGTTCCAGACCGCGGTGTCGATGCCATTGACGATGCCCGAGAGTCGATCGGACCGATGGCGCAGCAGACCGTCGAGCTGATGGCCTTCGGCAGGCGTGAGGATCTCGCGGGCGTAGGTCGGACTGACCGTGGTGATCCGGTCGGCAAACTGGATGCCGCCCTTCAGAAAACACAGCTCGGAATGGAATTCAATGCCGGCAGGGCCGGACAGCCATCCGGGCAATTGCAGGTCGCTGAACCGGTCGGCCGAAAATCGGCCCTGGTAAGCGAGGTTGTGAACCGTCAGGACGCTGCGTGCCTGCGACACGCCGGTGGCAGCGGTCGCATGGGCGGCCATATAGACCGGAGCCAGGGCGGCATGCCAATCGTGGGCATGGACGATGTCGGGGCACCAGGCCGGATCGAGTTCGCCCATCGCCAGCTGTGCGGCCACCCAACCGAGCAGCGCGAATCGCTGCGGGTTGTCGGGCCATTCGCGACCGTCGGGTCCGAGATAGGGGTTGCCGGGCCTGGCATAGAGCCAGGGCGCATCGATGAGATAGGTCGGCACCGTGCTGTCGGGCAGCAGGCCGCGCAGCAGCGTCACGCGGGCCGCACCGAAGGCCGGGCCACACTGAGCGATCTCGACCGGCGACTTCAGGGCCTCGCGCAGCGCCGGCAGCCCGGGCAGCAGCAGCCGCGCATCGAGCTTTGCCGCGCGCTGCGCTTTCGGCAACGCCGCCACGACATCGGCCAGCCCACCGGTCTTGACCAGCGGAAAGCATTCGGCTGCGGTATGCAGTACCCGGATCGCAGCGGGCTTTTTCATCAGAGCCGGGCCAGCATGTCGGCAGTAATCAGCGTGATGCCCTGACTGGTCCGGTTGAAACGCGCGGCGTCGGCGACCGGATCTTCGCCGACCACCAGGCCTGGCGGAATCGAACAGCCCCGATCGACGATCGTGCGGGTCAAGCGCGCCCCGCGCCCGACCCTGACCTCGGGCAGCAGCACCGACCAGGCCACCTTGGCATAGGAATGCACCCGGCAGCTCGAAAAGAGCAGCGAGCGCTCGAGCGAGCCGGAGACGATGCAGCCGCCCGAGACCATCGACTCGACCGCATTGCCGCGCCGCTCGCCCTGGTTGTGCACGAACTTGGCCGGCGGCAGCTGTTCCTGGTAGGTCCAGATCGGCCAGTCGCGGTCGTAGAGGTTGAGCTCGGGGTCGGTGGCGGTCAGGTCGATATTGGCTGACCAGTAGGCGTCGAGTGTGCCGACGTCGCGCCAGTAGGGCGTCTTGCCAGGCTCGGTGCCGACGCAGCTGCGCCCGAAGGGATGGGCCATGGCCCGTCCGGCCTTGACCAGCGCCGGAATCACATCGCGTCCGAAATCGTGCTGGGTGGCTTCACCGCTCATATGCCGCGGCAACTCGTCGTAGAGGAATTCGGCATCGAAGAGATAGATGCCCATGCTGGCGAGCGCGACATCGGGACGCCCGGGTATCGGGTCGGGATTCGCGGGCTTTTCGGTGAACTCGAGGATGCGGTTGTCGGTATCGACCTTCATCACGCCGAAGGCGTGGGCCTCGGCGATCGGCACTTCGATGCAGCCCACCGTGCAGGGCGCGCCGCTCTCGACATGGTCGACCAGCATGCGCGAGTAGTCCATCTTGTAGATGTGATCGCCAGCCAGCACCAGGACGAAGTCGGGCCGATGGCTTCGAAAGATGTCGAGGTTCTGGTAGACCGCATCGGCGGTGCCGCGATACCACGAGGCTTCTTCGAGGCGCTGCTGCGCCGGCAGCAGATCGACGAACTCGTTCATCTCGGACTTCAGAAAGCCCCAGCCCCGCTGGATATGTCGCAGCAGGCTATGCGACTTGTATTGCGTGAGCACTCCCATTCGCCGGATGCCGGAGTTCAGGCAGTTCGACATCGCAAAGTCGACGATCCTGAACTTGCCGCCGAAATAGACCGCCGGCTTGGCGCGGACATCGGTGAGTTGCTGAAGCCTGCTGCCCCGACCGCCAGCCAGTACCAAAGCCAGGGCTCGACGGGGCAGTTGCAGACGCGCCAGGGCGTTTTCGGTCATGAGGGAGGCTCCCGCTTATCGGTTTGGTGACAAGTGTACGGTGACCCGGCATCGCTTCGCATCCGTTCATTGCGGCGAAACCGAGTCATCGACGCCTCGAAAAACCCTTTATTTGCTTCGCCCGGACGAATTCCCTAGTCTGGCGACCTTCACGGAGACCCACCATGATGGAACTGCTGGCCGATCCCGCGGCCTGGATTGCATTCCTGACCCTGACCGCGCTCGAGCTGGTCCTGGGTATCGACAACATCATTTTCATCTCGATCCTGGTCGACAAGCTGCCGCCCGAACGGCGCGAGATCGCACGCCGGATCGGCCTGTTTCTGGCGATGTTCATGCGTATCGGCCTGTTGCTGGCGCTGTCCTGGATGATCGGACTGACTGCGCCGATCTTCTCGGTGTTCGAGCATGAGGTGTCGGGGCGTGACCTGATCCTGATCGCAGGCGGCCTGTTCCTGGTCTGGAAGAGCACGATGGAAATCCACCAACTGCTCGAAGGCGAGGAGGGCAGTGAATCGAAAGCGGTCGGAGCGACGTTTGGCGCGGTGATCGTGCAGATCATCATCATCGACATGGTGTTTTCGCTCGATTCGATCATCACTGCGGTCGGCATGGTCGACCGGGTCGAGGTGATGATTGCCGCCGTGGTCGTCTCGGTCGGGCTGATGCTGCTCTTTGCGCCGGCGATCGGCCGGGTGGTCACCAATCACCCGACGCTGAAGATGCTGGCGCTGTCGTTTCTGCTGGTGGTCGGCGTGGTGCTGATCGCCGACGGCGTCGAGACCCATGTGCCCAAGGGCTATATCTATTTCGCGATGGCCTTCTCGGTCATGGTCGAGGTGCTGAACATCCGCCTGCGCAAGCGCAGCGTCGACCCGGTGAAGCTGCGCGATCCTTACGAGCCGGGCGAAAAGGGGTAGGTCTGCATCGACTGCAGGTAGGTTGCCTCCACCTGCCCGACGATGCGGTCCCAACTCATCGATTCGGCGATCGTTCGGGCGTGTGCGCCCATGTCGCGCGCCCGTTGCGGTTCGGCGATCAGTTGCACCGCCAGATCGCAAAAGCGCGTTGGCTGCCCAAGCGGTGCAAGCAGCCCGCTTTCCTGGTGACGGATCAGCTGACCTGCGGCAGCGTAGTCATAGGCCAGCACCGCCAGGCCGCTCGCCATGGCCTCGGGCGTGACATTGCCGAAGGTCTCGGTCAGGCTCGGAAACAGAAACAGGTCGGCCGAGGCGTAATGCTCGGCCAGCGCCGCGCCACGCTGGGCGCCGGCGAAAATGGCATCCGGGCGGCTGGCCCTGAAGTCGCGCATCAGCGGGCCATCGCCCACCATCACCAGCTTCAGATCGGGTTCGATGCGCCGCATCGCGTCGTAAGCCTGAAAGAGCAGGTCGAGATTTTTCTCGGGGGCCAGCCTGCCCACGCTCAGCACCACACGCGTGCGTTCGCCGCAACCCCACGACTGACGAAGTGCCTGGCTGCGGTGAGCCGGGTCGAAACGCTCGGTGTCGACCCCGCGGGCGACCACCCGCAGCCGCCGAAAACCGTATTTCTGCAGGTCGGCGGCCAGCGCTTCGGTTGGCACCATCGTGAACTGCGATCGGTTATGGAATTTGCGCAGATAGGAGACGATCGGCTTGTGAAGCCAGCCCATGCCGTAATGGCGGCTGTAGGCATGGAAGTTGGTTCGAAAGTCGGAGCAGACCGGCAGCTTCAGGCGAGTGGCGGCCTGCAGCGCCGACCAGCCCAGTGGCCCTTCGGTCACGATGTGCACCAGGTCGGGCCGCTGTTTCGACCACAGGTCGACCAGCGCGCGCTTGGCCGGCAGGCCCATGCGCAGATGCGGATAGCGGGGGATCGGCAGGCCGCGCAAAAGCACCTCGTCCAGACGGGGCGATTCGCTGCCATTGGCATCGGCGCTTTGCCGTGGACGGATCAGGCTGATATGGTGATCGCGCCGCTGCAGCCCTTGCACCACCTGTGCTGCGGTGAGTGCCACGCCATTGACTTCGGGCGGATAGGTCTCGGTGACGACCGCGACCCGCAGCGAGCGTCGCGAGGGCGGCAAGTCGTCGATCTGGATCGACGCAGCACTTTCATCGGAAATCATCCGCCTATGATCGCGGTGCAACAAAACAATTGGATGACGGTTTGAGGACGGTTTGAGGACAGTTTGCCGGACCGAGCCCGGTTGCTGTTGCGCCACGGCCATTCGTCGATCGCAAACGAACGGTCATCGAATCGTCATGCCGTGTTCACACATCGACGTCATGCTCCGGTCACACCGTTGGCACTGCCTCGCAGATTGCCGAGTAAAATATCCGGTTTTGCCAAACCTCATTCGGAGAGACGATGAAGGATTTCCTCGAACAACTGCGCATCCAGCGCTTTGACGACCACCGCTTTTATCACCACAGCACGATCAATCAGTCGCTGCATCTGGTGAGTGCCCTGAGCTTCATCGCATCCTATTGTCTGCTGTTCGTCGATCCGGCGATGGCAGGTCTGACGGCCTGGCTGGTGTCGATGACCAGTCGTCAGGCTGGGCATTTCTTTTTCGAGCCCAAGGGCTACGACGACGTCAATCGCGTCACCCATGAGCACAAGGAAGAGATCAAGGTCGGCTACAACCTGCGCCGCAAGGTGGTCCTGATGGCGATCTGGGCGATCTCGCCGCTGGTCCTGTGGTTCGACCGCGGATTCTTCGGTCTGATCGAGCCGAGCACCGACAGCATGGGCTTCGTGCGCGACGTCGGTCTGCTCTGGCTGGCGCTCGGTGTGGGCGGTCTGGTGTTTCGCGTGCTCCAGCTCTGGAAGCAGCAGAGCCTGGGGACGGGTCTGGTGTGGGCCACCAAGATCATCACCGACCCCTTTCACGACGTGAAGCTTTACTGCGGCGCACCGCTGCGCCTGCTGCGCGGCGAGCTCATCGATCCGATGGACTCGCTTCGCAAGCACGGCTGACAGTGGTCAGGCGCGGTGTGTGCCCCGAAAGCGGGTCGACAGCACTTCGCGCAAAATCCCTCGCCGGATCGTCCGGTTGGTCTGTTCGGGATTGCTCCACCACCAGCCGTCCCGACGCATCTGCTGGCCTGCTTCAATGAAGCGGGCCAGCACCGTTTCGAATTCGGCGTCGCTGTAGTTCAGGCTGAAGACCATTCGGCCGGTACCCACCCACGAGAGCGCCAGACCGGCTTGTCGCAGGTAGTACTGCAACATCCAGTTGTAGCGGCTGGGCTCGGTATAAAAGACGGTCCAGATCGACGACAGGTTGGCCACGCGCACCGGCAGACCGGCGTCGGTCAATGCCTGGTTGAACCGATCGGCACGGGCGTTCCAGCGCTCGTCCAGACCATCGTAGATCGCCTTGACGTCGTCGTCCTCGAGCCGGTCGAGAAAGGCCGACATCGCGCCCATCACATGCGGATGCGCATTGAAGGTGCCGCGAGCAAAGCAGATGTCGGCCGGACGCTCGTCGCGCCAGCGGCGCATGAGATTGGCGCGACCGCAGACCACGCCGACTGGCAGACCGCCGCCCAGCGTCTTGCCGTAGGTGACCATGTCGGCCTTCACGCCGAAGTATTCCTGGGCGCCGCCGGGGGCGAGCCGAAAGCCCACGAAGACCTCATCGAAGATCAGCACGATGCCGCGCTCGGTGCAGACATCGCGCAGCTTTTTCAGCCAGACGGCATAGGCCTCGCGGTTAAAGCCCGCGCGCCGCGAACTGTCGACCAGCGACGAGTCGCCGGGCGCCGGGCTGTTGGGGTGCAGCGCCTGCAGCGGGTTGATCAGCACGCAGGCGATATCCCGGCGCGTGCGCAAGACGCCAAGCGCGCGGTCGTCCATGTCGCGCAGCGTGTAGACGTCGCGCGGCTTGACCGGGTTGCCGGGGCCGGGCTGAACGTCTTCCCACCAGCCGTGATAAGCGCCGGTAAAGCGCACCAGATGCGTCCGGCGGGTGTGATAGCGGGCCAGGCGCACCGCCTGCATGACCGCTTCGGTGCCCGACATGTGAAACGAGACTTCGTCCAGACCCGAGATACGGCGCAGCCGTTCGACATTGCCGGCGACCACCGGATGGTAGCCGCCGAGCACCGCGCCGAGGTCCTGCACGCGGGCCGCGCCTTCAGCCATCGTGGCCTTGTAGAAGTCATTGCCGAAGACATTGACGCCATACGAGCCGGTCAGGTCGTAAAAGACATTGCCGTCGAGGTCGGTGAGCGTGACGCCACTGCTCGACTCGACAAAGGCGCCAACCGGCAGGTTCTCGCGAACCAGAGCGCTGTACTGGAAGGGCACCCGATAGGCGCCAGTAAATTGCAGATCGGAGATGCCCTCGCGCGCGCGCTTGGTCATCGCGATCGACTTCTCAAAGCGGCTCTTGAAGGTGGTCGACATCAGCGCGAAGCCGGCGCGGCGCTTCTCGGCGACCTCAGCAGGCGCACCGTCGGAGGTGAAGAATTCGTCGGTGCCGTAGCTGTAGCCCGGCAGCAGGCCGGCAACTCGCTTGGCCATGCGCGAATGACCGGCGAGCGACGGATGCTTGGCGCGCGACAGCTGCAAGCGGCGGCGCAATTTGGGCAGCGCGGCCACGGCCGCGGCGGCAGCCAGTGCGTAGAGCGTGATGGTTTCGTCCATGAATCTCGAAGACCTCTGCAGTGATTGGTCTTTTCTCTGTAACCCTTTCGATTGACACCCTGATGAAAACTGCAAATTCGAGTTCGTTTGACAACGCCGATGCGACAACGGCCGCACCGGCGGCGGTGGCGCCTGGTGCGTCTTCCACCGCTGCCTCAGCCGCCTCAGCCGCCACGCCAGCACGTGGGGGCCTGTCGGCCACGCTCGCGGTCTGGCGCGATCGCCTGCTTTTGCAGGAGGACCTGAACTTCTTGCTGACCAATCGGGTGCCACGCATTGCGCTCACCCGGTTCATGGGCTGGTTCAGCAAGATCCGCAATCCGCTGCTGGCCAGGCTGTCGATCGGCACCTGGCGGCTTTTCACCGACCTCGATCTGTCGGATGCCCGCCAGCAGCGCTTTGCCAGTCTTCACGACTGCTTTACCCGCGAACTGGTGCCCGGCGCCCGGGTCTTTGATGCCGATCCGACGGTCATTGACAGCCCCTGCGATGCGATCGTGGGTGCCTGCGGCAGCCTCGAAGGGCTGGGCGCGCTGCAGGCCAAGGGCTCACCCTATTCGATGGTCGAGCTTTTGGGCAGCGAGGCGCTGGCCGAGCGCTACCGCGACGGGATGTATGTGACCTTGCGCCTGACCTCGGCGATGTATCACCGCTTTCATGCGCCCGATCGCGGTCGCCTGCGCCATGTGACCTACATCAGCGGCGATGCCTGGAACGTCAATCCGATTGCGCTCAAGCGGGTCGAGCGCCTGTTTTGCCGCAACGAGCGCGCCGTGCTGCAGACCGAACTCGAGGGCGGCCATCAGGTCACGCTGGTGGCGGTTGCCGCCATTCTGGTGGCCAGCGTGCGCCTGCATGCACTCGACGTGCTGATGCACCTGCGCTATCGCGGCCCCAACGAGATGCCCTGCGATGCGAGCTTCGAGCGCGGTGATGAGCTCGGCTGGTTCGAGCATGGCTCGACCATCATCGTGCTGGCGCCGCGGGGATTCGCGCTGTGCGAAGGGATTGCGACCGGCGCGCGGCTGCGTGCCGGTATGCCGCTGATGAAGCGACCAGCCTGAGTTCCCTGCTGATCGCGTCGAGGCGAGTCGTTCAGGCCGCGGCGCTCGGCCTGGCCTTCATGCGCTCAATCAGCGCGGCGATGTTGGCGTTGGCCGGGTCCAGGGGTTGCCCGACGCTTGCGCCAAACTCGACGAACACGAACAGCAGGATGTCGGCCAGCGTCAGGCGATCGCCGCAGACATAGGTGCGACCTGCGATCAGACCGTTGAGCCAGGCGAGCTTTTCCTGTGCGAGCAGTTTCAGATCGGGCGCTGCGGCCGGAATCGTGCGGATGCGTGGCCCGAACAACTTCAGACCCTCGGCAAAGCGAAAGCCGTTGGCCAGCGGCTCGAGAATGTTCAGGTCGATGCGGCGCACCCACATGCGGGTCTCGGCACGCTCGATCGGCGTGCTGCCAATCAGGCTCTTGCCTGCTGGGCCAATCTCGTCGAGGTATTCGCAGATCGCGGTGATCTCGGCGAGCACCATGCCGTTGTCGAGCTCGAGCGCCGGCAGCTGGCCTGACGGGTTTTTGGCCAGATAGGGCGGCTGGCGGTTTTCGCCGCCGCGAAGGTCGACCTTGGTGGCGGGCAGCTCGACACCGCGCTCGGCGGCAAAGACGCGAACGACGCGGGGATTGGGGCCGACGGAATCGTAGAAAAGCATGCTTGTCTCGTTGTGTGATGGGTGTCGGTCGAGGGTAACCCGGTCTGACCGGCTCGCGCGTCGCTCAGGCACAACTGGCCCGACCGCTTGCCGTCCTTCGATCAGATGGCGGATGCCGCCGGTTCGGTCGTGCTGCCCAGCTGGACGGAATCGTTTGACTATCCCCAATCCGCGTGAGCCGTGCCCGGTTCGTGCCAGATCAGGAAAGCTCGAATGACTGTCTTGGAACGCCAGGCGCCAACCCGCGCCGATGCGCCGCCCACGGACCCGACCCCGGTCGGCTCCCGGGTGGGCATCGTCTCGTCGACGCTCCCGGCCCAGGACCAGGCCTCAGCACGTGTCCTGACCGTCCAGGCTGCGTTGCTGCAGGCCACCGATTTCGTCGCCGGGCAACAGGCCCTGGTGGCCGCCGTCGCCCGCCACTACCAGTTCGACCGGGTCAGCCTCGGCTGGGTCGACAACAAACGGGTCGTCGTTCAGGCGATCTCGCAGAATGTCGTTGCCCGCCTTGCCACCGAGGCCATGGCGCCGTGTGCCGCGGCGATGCATGAGGCCCTCGACCAGGAAGCGACCGTGCGCTGGCCGGCCGCCCCGGGTTCGCGACCGCTGATCATGTTCGCGCACACGCAGATGGCTCGCGTGACCGGTGCGCAGGCACTGTGCACCCTGCTGCTGGCCACCGGCGGGCAGTGCATCGCGCTGCTGACCTGCGAGCGCGACCGCGATCCGATCGGCGAGCCGCTGGTCGATGAACTGGAGCATCTGGCCGCCTTCATCGCGCCGATGCTGTTGCTCGGGCATCGCGCGGCGCATCCGATGGCGGATGCCGGTGAGCGGCTCAAGCGCCTGCTGCCGGTCGGCGGGTCGCGCAGGGCAATGGCTGCGGCCACCGCCGCGGTCGGTCTCGCCGCGCTGCTCGCGCTGGCCGGTCTTGAAGTCGATTCGCGAGTCAGTGCGCCAGCACGTGTCGAGGGTGCGGTGCAGCGCGTGCTGACTGCGCCGGCCGATGGCTTTTTGCTGCGGGTGGCGGTGCGACCCGGTGACACTGTCAAGGCGGATCAGGTGCTGGTCGAGCTCGATGATCGCGATCTGTCGATCGAACGATTGCGTTGGGCGACCGAATCCGAACAGGAGGGGCGTCAGGCCACCGAGGCACTGGCCCGCGAAGACCGCGTGCAGTTCGCGGTCCATTCGGCCAAGGCCCAGCAGGCACGCGCCCAGCTGGCGTTGGCCGATGCCCAGCTGGCGCGCTTCAGAATCAGCGCGCCCTTTGACGGCATTGTGTTGCAGGGCGACTTGACCCGCTCGCTTGGCGCGCCGGTGCGATCCGGCGACACGCTGATCACGGTCGCGCCGGCAGGCGAGTACCGGGTGATTCTGGAGGTCGACGAATACGATATCGGCCGGCTTGCCGGCGGCGAGTCGGGCGTGGTGTCGCTGGCAGCCAGCAGCGGTGCGCAGGTGCCGGTGCGCATCACCCGGATCTCGCCGACCTCGATCGTGCGCGACGGTCGCAATGTGTTCGAGGTCGAGGCGCAGCCGCTTGCTGCTGACGCCGCGTTGCGCCCCGGCTTTCAGGGCATGGGCCGCATCCAGGCCGGCCAGCGTTCGCTGTGGCGAATTGTGGCCGAGCGCCCCTGGCTGTGGCTGCGCCAGCGGCTGTGGGCCTGGGGCATCTGATGGCGCGCGCGGCGGCGCGTGCGCCCAGCGATGACCCGCTGCACAGCGCCGACTGGTATCGCGTCAGTCGACTGATTCTCACGCTGCGCCCGACCCTGCGCGTCGGGCGGCAGATCCTGCGCGGCGAGCCCTGGTTCGTCTACCGCGATGCAGCCACCGGTCGCCAGTTGCGCCTGAACCTGATGGCGCACCGCTTTGCAGGGCGCATCGACGGCGTCCAGCCGGTTGCCGCACTCTGGGACGATCTGCTGCGATCGCAGGGCGATGCCGCGCCCTCGCAGCAGGAGATCGTCACCATCGTCCAGCAGCTTGCCGAGTCGGGGATGGTCACCGCCGAGCAGGGCATTGATCTGGCCCGCTTGAGCCGGCGTGAGACCACCCGCGAGCGCCGTCGGTTGCTGGCCGCGGCCAATCCCCTGTCGCTGAAAATCAGCCTCTTCAATCCGAGCCGCCTGCTCGATGCCACCGCGCGGATTGCCGCGCCTTTTTATACCGGCTGGGCTGGGATCATCTATCTGCTGCTGATCGCCGGCGGTGTCATCGTCGCGGCGCAGCGCTGGTCCGAGCTCACTGCCTGGGGCGGCCACTGGATGAGCACGCCGGGCTTTGCGCTGGCGATGTGGCTGGTCTATCCGCTGGTCAAGATCTGCCATGAGATGGCGCATGCCTGGGCAGTGCGCGTGTGGGGCGGGCAGGTGACCGAGATGGGCATCTCGATGCTGATGCTCACACCGGTGCCCTATGTCGATGCTTCCGCGTCGGCGCTCTTCGAATCGCGGGCGCGCCGGGTCGCAGTGAGCCTGGCCGGCATTGTGGCCGAACTGCTGCTGGCGGTGGTCGCACTGTGGCTGTGGCTGTCGGTCGGTGACGGACTGCTGCGCACCCTGGCCTTTGCGGTGATGCTGATCGGTGGCGCTTCGACGGTCTTCGTCAACGGCAATCCGCTGCTGCGCTTCGATGGCTATTTCGCCTTTTCGGATGCGATCGATCGACCGAACCTGGCCGAGCGGTCGCGGGCACTCTTCATGTACGGCGCGCGCTGCCTGATCGCCGGCGAGCGCCATGTCAGGCCGCCTGCGGGAAGCCGGCGCGACTGGCCGCTGCTGATTGGCTGGGGCGTTGCCGCATGGTGCTATCGCGTGGCGATGAGCTGGACGCTGGCCCTGTGGGTCGCCGACTTTTCGCGCCCGCTCGGACTCGCACTGGTGGTGGTCGGCGTATGGTTTGCCATCGGCCGGCCGATGATGGCTCTGGGTGGCTATCTGTGGGCATCACGCTGGCGACAGTCGCGCCCGATGCGTGCGATCGCAGGCGCTTCACTCGCCCTGGCCTTGCCGCTGGCCCTGATCGCCGGCCTGCCGATGCCGGATGCGACCACCCTGCCTGGAGTCGTGGTGCCCGACGAGGCGGCAAAAATTCGGGCGCCCGAGGCGGCGCGGGTGGCCGAGGTGCTGGTGCGTCCGGGCGATCAGGTTGTCGCGGGCACGCCCCTGCTGCGTCTTGACAGCGATCGCCTGGTCGCCGAGCGAGACCGGCTGCGGGCGCAATTGACCGGACTCGAATCGGAGCGGGTGCGCGGCATCGACCAGAGCCTTGCCGGTGCAGGGCTTGCGACCGGCGAGATTGATCGCTTGCGCCGGCAACTGACTGATCTGGACCGGCGTCTTGAGCGGCTGCTGGTGCGAAGCGCCACCGAAGGCTCGATCGCCTACCTCGACGCCGACGGACCGGCCCTGCGCCAGGCGGTTCAGGGCGAGGTGCTGCTCTATGTGGTGCAGCCCGGCGCATTGCGGATCCAGGCGATGGCCCGCGATGATCAGGTCCGACGGCTGGCCGATCGGGTGGGCGCGCCCCAGGCGCAGCTGGCCGATCATCCTGGCGAAGTCCTCGGTCTGCGGCTGCTGGCCGAAACCCCCGAATCGACCCGGGTCTTGCCGTCGCCTGCGCTGGGCGATCGCGCCGGCGGGCCGATTGCCACCGATCCTGCCGACCGCGACGGGCAGTTCGCGCTTGAGCCCTGGTATCAGGTCGAGTTCGTGCCCGAGGGGCCGCTGCCGCGCATCGGTGCGACCGCCACCGTGCGCATCACGCATGCCTCACGCCCGGCGCTGGCGCAGATGGTCGACGCGCTGCGACGGGTCTTCGTGCGGCGCCTCGAAGGCTGATCGCTCGTGTTTCGCGCACACGCCGACGATCCCTCGGATCGCCTGGCACCCGGGCCGATCTGGGGGCCCTATCCGATGCGCGCGCCCCATCTGCGCCGCGGCCTCGCCGATGCCTGGCGCGATCGCCTGCATGCGCTTGATGGGCGTCGCGGCCGACGGGCCGCACTCGCCGTGCTGCGCCGCGCCGAGACGATCGACCGTGCCGGACAGCCACTCGATGCCGCGCGCACGAGCGCGGCAGGCGCGCGCCTGCCGCGACTCGATGCCCTGGCGCTGGCCTGCGTGGCTGCTCGCCGCACGCTGGGCTTTGATCCGTATCCCTCGCAGGTTCAGGCGGCAGCAACCATGCTCGATGGCGGCCTGGCTGAGCTTGCGACCGGCGAGGGCAAGACGCTCGCCCTGGCCCTGGCTGCTGCGGCGCAGGCCCTCGATGGCACGCCGGTTCATGTGGTCAGCGTCAACGACTATCTGGTCGAGCGGGATGCGGTGGGTCTAGCGCCGCTCTATCAGGCACTCGGCCTGCACGTCGATCGCATCCTGCAGTCGGATGACCCGTCGCGCCGGCGCATCGCCTATCGGGCCGACGTGGTCTACAGCACCGGGCGCGAACTGATGTTCGACTATCTGCGCGACCGCATGGCCGGCATCGATCACGGTGGCCTTGAGGCCCATGCCGAAGCCCTGCGCGACAGTCCGGGTGCGCAGCCGCTGATGCGCGGCCTGTGCTGCGCGCTGATCGACGAGGCCGACAGCATCCTGATCGACGAGGCAACCCTGCCCTGCATCCTGGCGATGCCGGTGTCGGCGCAGGAGGCCGCCTTCACCGCCGAAGCGATCCGACTGGCGCGCCTGCTCTGGCAGGGCCGCGATTATCGGCTCGATGCGCAGGCGCAAAACGTCAGTCTGACCGATGCCGGCGCAGCGCGCCTGCGCGAGCTGACCGGCGTCGAAGGTTCCGGCACCGATGCTTCAAGGACTAGAAAAGCGCAGACCGGCATTACGCAGGCCGATGATGCCAAGCCCGATCCCGAGCAGGCCTCATGGCGCCTCGAGCGCATCCGCCACGACCGCATCGGGATGGCGCTGGCGGCGCTGCACTGCTACCGGCGCGATCGCGACTATCTGGTTCACGAAGGGCGCGTCGAGATTGTCGATCGCCATACCGGCCGGATCGCCTCGGGCCGCACCTGGTCGCGCGGCCTGCATCAGATGATCGAGATCAAGGAGGGGGTTGAGCTGACCGCGCCTCACGAGACCGCCAGTCGCATCGCCGCGCAGCAGTTTTTCGCGCGCTACTGGCGCATCGGTGGTCTGTCGGCAACCCTGCACGAGGCCCGTCATGAGCTCGCGAGCACTTATGGTCTGGCGGTCACGGCCATCGCGCCGCGCCATCGCAGCCGTCGGCGCGACCTCGGCACACGGCTTTTCCCGACAAGCGAGCGCCTGCACGCTGCGGTGCTTGAGCGCACGCAAACCCTGGCGGCCCAGGGGCGTCCGGTGCTGGTGGCCACCCGCGACGTCGCTGAATCCGAACAGCTCGCCGATGCGATGCGCGCCCAGGGCATCGAGCCCACCGTACTCAATGCGCGCCATGATCGCGAGGAGGCCGACATCGTGGCGAAAGCCGGCATCGCAGGCCGCGTGACCATTGCCACGAATATGGCCGGACGCGGCACCGACATTGCGCTCGATGCCGCGGCGATTGCCGCCGGCGGTCTGGCCATGGTCGCCACCTGTCTTCAGTCCTCACGCCGACTCGACCGCCAGTTGCAGGGCCGAAGTGGCCGTCGGGGCGAGCCAGGCACGATCGAAACCCTGGCAAGCGCCGATGCGCCGATTGTCGGCGCGAGCAACGGTCGCCTGCCGCTGACCGGCCGTCTGGCGACGCTTGTCGCCTCACGGTTTCCGGCGCGGCTGTTACGGGCGATACAGATCGCTGAGGAAAAGAGGTCTTTTTCCGAGCGGCGGCGTCTTTACGAGCAGGACGTCGGTCGCGAGCGCTCCCATGTCATAGGTCATATCGACGAATGATTCAAGATGAACAGGCGATTTGCCAAACCATCCAGTGTTTGCCGCGCATGAATTGCGTGGCACGCGCGGTGGCGATCGCCTGCCTGTTTGCTGCAGGATCTGCCGCCATGGCTGAGCCGATCGACTGCCTGCTGCAGCCGAATCAGGTGGTGCAGCTCGGTGCCGCCACCCAGGGTGTGCTGGAGGCCATCGACGTTGATCGCGGCGCAATCGTGCGCCGTGGCCAGGTGGTTGCACGTCTGGCTGCCGATGTCGAGCGTGCCAATCTGCAGCTCGTGCAAAACAAGGCGAGTCAGACCGGCGATGTGCAGGCTGCCGAGCGCAGCCGCGAATTCGCGCGTCGCGAACTGGTTCGCACCAATCGACTGATCGCCGAAAATTTTGTCTCGAAGGCCGCCGCCGACAAGGCCGAAACCGAGTCGCAGGTCAGCGACGATCGCCTGCAGCAGGCGATCGAGCGGCGCAAGCAGGCCGAATACGAAGCGCGCCTCGCGCAAGTCCAGGTCGAGCGCAAGCAGATCCGCGCCTCGATTTCCGGCATCGTCACCGATCGCTTTCTGAGCGTGGGTGAATTTGTCGAGGACAAGCCGATCCTGCGTATCGTCGAGACCAACCCGCTGCGGGTCGAGGTGGTGGTGCCGGCGCAGGCGATCGGCAAGATCCAGCCCGGCGATCGGGCAACCGTCATGCCAGAGGTCGGTGCCGTTCGCGAGGCCGTTGCCAAGGTCACCGTGGTCGATCGGGTGCTCGAGCCTGCGAGCAACACCTTCCGGGTGCGGCTGGCCCTGCCCAATCCCGATCTGAAGATTCCGGCCGGCTCGCGCTGCCGGATCGATTTCGGTCTGGACCTGAAGGCGCCATCAGGCACCAACGTGTCCTCGCCCAAACCCCCGCCGGTCGCGCCGCCCCAGGCACCCACCGGATTGCGGCCGGTCTCGGTCACGCCGGATTCCGGCCTTGCACCTGCGTTTGCGCAGGGCAAACGTCGCGCGTCAGCCCAGTAAGGGCGGCGCGCGTGCGGCCCGCCTTATGAGCTTTCTGTCCCGAATGGCGCGGTGGCGGCGATCGCTCGCAGGACCGCTGGTGCCTGCGCGCCGCACTGCGCCCGTGCCGCGCGACCCGGCGCTTGCCGAATCGGTCGAGCCGCGGATTCTTTATTCGGCCGATGCCATCGCCGGGCTGCTGCCGGCAGCCTCATCACTGTTGGAGCCCGATGCGGGCATGCCGGCCGATCCGTCGTCGGCACAGGCTTCGATGGTGACGCCAACCGAGGCGATCGACTCCGCCGACGGTCGCGAATCAGGGGCCACAAGCGCTGCCACGACCTTGCCGTCCGGAGTAACAAGCCTTGCCGTTCGCTCAACAGAGCTCGTCTTCGTCGACCCAGGCGTGCCCGATGCCCAGCATCTGGTCGATGCGATTGCCGCACGCCGCCCCGACGCAGCCTTTCACATCATCGAGCTCGACCCGAATCGCGACGGACTCGCCCAGATCACCGAGGCACTCACCGGTCAGGCGGATGTCGCCGCCATCCACATCGTGTCGCATGGCGACCCCGGCGCGATCGAGCTCAACGGCCGTCGCATCGATGCCGCCGCGATTGAGACCGAGGCCAACCAGTTCACCGCCTGGCGGGCCGCGCTCGGCGATCAGGCCGACCTGCTGATCTATGGCTGCGATGTGGCGGCAACACCCGCCGGCATCTCAATGCTCATGCGACTGGCCGAGCTCACCGGCGCCGATGTGGCCGGCAGTACCGACCTCACCGGGTCGTCTGATGCCGGTGGCGACTGGACGCTGGAGGCAACGATTGGCGCGATCCAGGCGGGGTCGATCTTTGCCGATGGCGATCCGGCGGGATGGCATGGCCTGCTGCCTGGACCGGTACCGGCGCTCAACCCGAGCGCAAGTCCGGCAATGCCGAGCATCCTCGAAGGCGTGACCAATCCGTCAGGCATCACCGTGGCTGCGCTCGTGGTCGACGGCAGCATCACCAATGGCGCTGCGGCGGGCGAAGCGATCGCGATCACTGCGCTCGACACCAGCCTTGGCACCTGGCAATACAGCACC
>Ga0007791_10000175_pt1 | contig 18166 bp, 11 predicted proteins | sample CryBogmetaGMA05M_FD_60368 | JGI IMG/M metagenome (GOLD analysis project Ga0007791, IMG submission 60368) | Freshwater microbial communities from Crystal Bog, Wisconsin, USA - MA0.5M | ecosystem: Environmental > Aquatic > Freshwater > Lake | place: Crystal Bog, Wisconsin, USA | collected 2009-07-06 | reverse complement strand
CCGATGTCTGCGGCCAGCACCGGCACCCTGATCGCCGCCGCGGCGACCAAGGCCGCGGGTGAAGCGGGCGTGGTCACCGAGATCCAGTCACCATTGGCCGGCACGATCGTTGCCCTCAGTGATGTGCCCGATCCCGTGTTCAGTCGGGGGACCCTGGGCCCGGGTGTCGCGGTGATGCCATCCGGAAGCACCGCGTATGCGCCAGGGTCGGGCGTCGTCGTCGCCGCCCAACCGACCGGACATGCCTTCGGACTTCTCCTCGACAGCGGTGTCGAGGTCCTCATCCACATCGGAATCGATACGGTCAAACTCAAGGGTGCCGGCTTCGACGTACACGTCGCCAAGGGCGAACGGGTCACCGCCGGAACACCGCTGGTGACCTTCGACCGCCGGATCATCGAAGAAGCGGGCTATCCGTTGATCACCCCGGTCATCATTCTGAATGCGAAGAAGTTCGGCTCGATCGAGGCGGTCGATGCCGGTGAAACAGCTGTCGGCGCAACGATTCTCACGGTGGCGCCCGCACCGGTACCTGCGGAGGTTGGACTTTAGGACTCGTCCCCGCTAGGCCTCTCCCCTATGCCTTGATCCTGATCCGGCCTGGCTTCCACAGACCACTACGCGTCGCGGTTCCCAACTCGATCTGAGCGGGCTCGGCATCGAGTATGGTGTCGAACTTCCGTAGCGATCCCCAGTCCCGGCCCCAGTCATGAGACAGATAGGTCGCCATCACATGCGCCCGCAGCATCACGTCGCTCACCCCGAGAAGACCGCCGTTTCGTCCGTCCTCCCAGGTGTCGGTGTCCTGCTTCTTGGCGGTGTAATCCGGAGTGATCCGGAACTTCGGCACCTGGGTGACGCCGTTGGCGTGCAGCATCGGCTGTTGGCACGGGAAGGCCAGGCCGACCGCCCAGTCCATCAGTACCGGTTGGGTGGAGCCGACGTATTCCTGGAGCGTCCGCAACTCCGGCACCCGGGGCGGGGTGACGGCGATCCAGTCGCCCAGGGACAGGGAGCGGTCCTCGGCCACGATCCGCACTGCGGTGGCGTCGGCGGGAATCGCCGAGCGCGGGTATCGGAGGTTCCGCCACGACGGCGCCGGGCCCAAGTCATAGGGCTCCACCCGTCCGGCGGCCACGGGCGCGCCGCCGGGACCCGGTCTGCCGTATTCCAACTCGACGGTCTGGCCGTCGGTGTGCGCATTGAGCACACTGTTGCCGGCGATGGTTCCGGCAGCCGTCACGACCACCAGGGGGTGGCTGGCATCAGCGGGCGGCAACTGGTACCAGGCGGACGTCAGCAGGCTCTCCTGCTGAGCGGTGCCGACGTAGCTACCCGCCAACGGGACACGATTCGGGTCCAAGCCGTAGGGCAACGGAATAGTGGAACCGTTGATACCCGGTCTGTCGAGTTTGACGGGCGCTTCCCAGTCGTAGTCGATACCGGGCGTCGGGTTGAGGACTCGAATCGCCTCGGCCACAATATGTTCGGGTACTCCGTTTGGTCTGAAGCCGACGGGTCTAACACCGCCCAGTGGGCCGACTGGCCCGTAATCACCGGCTAGCGGGCTCATGAATCCGACGTTGGTGTCGGGTTCGACGAGGACGTCGTCGGCCAATCCGCATCCCCCGGTCAGGGCCCGCAGGTTCGCCGATGCATTGGAGTAGGTCGGGTACTGACGCACCACACCCGCGGCCATGGACGCAATGAATACCAAAACCATGAAGCCGGCGGCCAACGGGATCGGCGCGGCCGTCAGCGCCCGGGCGATGCGGCCTTCACCCCGACTCCTGGCTGCGAAATGCAGCCAGACGGTGTAGAGCGCTGAGATCACGAACAGCGTGAAGAACATTGCGCTGACGCTCACTCCGCCGAACCGTGGCATGTCATTGTTGAACGGCACACCGTAACTGGAGACGTACCACCAACCGTTGGTGGTGGCGAAGCAGAGTGCGAGCACGAACAGCACCGCCGTCACGACGGTCATCCGGTTACGCGACCATCGCAGCACCTTCCGTGACACCAGCACCGTCGCAAGAGCGGCCATCGCCGCACCCACGGCGGCGAACAAGCCGAAGTGGTGGACCCACTTGGTCGGGGTGAACATCAAGGTGAACATCGTCGCGAGGATGACGCCCATCAGACGCCATGCAGGGCCTCGTGCCACACCGGGAACTCGCTTGCGGCGCAACATGATGAACATCGAGATGAACAGCGACAATGCGGTGATGAGGAAACCGAACCGACGCGACAGTGACCCGTCGACTGTCGGCAGGATCAGGTAGTAGTAGCGCAGGTTCTCGGTGTACCACGCCTGGCTCGGCCCGATATCGGTGCGAATCCGCGTCGCCTCCAGCACCGTCGCCAGGGTTTGGTCGGCGAATACCACCGTCAGCACTATCGTTCCGACGGCCAGCAGGGGTGCCACCAGGGGCAAGGTGCCCACAGCTGCGCGGCGGCGCGCGAGAATGCGCAGGATGGGCCGGCCGCCGGCGATCAGTGCGGCCACCGCGATCAGGCCGGTCGGCTGGATACCCAGGGTAAAAGCAGCGGTGAGGATGGCCAGCGCCGCGGGGGTGAGTCGGCCGGAGCTGATCGCGCGCTCGATGAGAACGTAGGTGATCAGTGCGCCGGTGGCGATCTGGCCTTCCGGACGCAGACCGTTGTTGAACGGCATCCAGGCAGCCAGCAGCACCAGACCTGCGGCCCACAGTGCGGCTCTGCTGCTCACCACGGCCGGACCCAATCGGGGCAGGACCTCGCGTGACAGCAGCAGCCAGCACACCAGCGCGCAGAGCAGGTCCGGCAATCGGATCCAGATGCTCGCATCGCTGACGTGTGTCATCAGGGCAAGCACGTTGTAGTACCAGCCGAACGGGTCTTCAGGGCTGCCGAACCATCGGAAGTAGTTCGACATGTAGCCGGCGTGGTCGGCGACGCGGGCCATGCCGAGGATGTAGCCATCATCAGATGAGTTGGCGCCCAACACATGCCACACCAGGAAGCTGGCCACTACGGTTACGTCGACGGCGGTGAGCGTCCGCCATCGCTGCGGGATCAGTCGGCGCATCCGGCGGCCATCAAGTCGGTCGAGCCTCCAGAGCGCTGCCAGCGCAACCGCGGTGGATGCTATTGCCAGCAGCATTGCCGCCAGCTTCACTGTCGTCGGTCTCGTGGAGAACCGGGTGTCGATGGTTGCGGTGAGGTTCAACCCGGCCGGCGCGGGACCGGTCAGATCGGTGAACACCCCGACGATCGCCGGACGCAGATTGGGGTCTTTGAAGCCGCTGCGCAGATCTCGGTAGCCGGTCTGGGCGGAGTCCTCATCCTGATCCTGCGCGGCGGTACTTGGCGGCAGTCCGAAGAATGTGGCGTACGTGCCGGCGTCCGTCGAGTTGATCTCGACGCGCTGACAACCGCTGAGTTGGGCCCGCGGCACGCTGGCGATCACCACGTTGCGGTCAGTGACGTCCACCCGCTGGCCGGTAACCGTAACGAAAAGCGAATTAAGCGCGGCGTCTTTACCTTTCGGCGGCGCAAGTCCCAGAACTAGGCCGCCCTTGTCCGGCATCGACCGGATCACCTCGCACGGCACGGTGACGGTGAGCGACACCGGCGCCTGCGAAATCAGCGGTGCCGTCACATTGGCGAGTTGTCCGTTCTGCGGCCAGTTCAGTGTCGCGGTGGTTTGCACCACCGGCAGCAGCGGCGTCAACACCGACAACACGAAGCCCAGCAGCCCGGCGATCATGGCCACCCATCGGATGATCTTCACGTCGCCGGCCCCGTCGCGAGCACTGGCTTCGAGGGTCTGCGTCATGGCAGCGCCCTGATCGGTCCGTTGCGGTTCCAGCCGAACACGCGTTTAGAACCCTCCTCGATTACGGCATTCGGTGACTGTGCCGCGGGCACGACTCTGATATAGCGCTCGAGTGCGCCCCAGTCGCGATACCAGTCGTCGCGAAGGTAGGTCGGCACCGTCGCGGTGGTCAGCAGTGCCTGAATGAACAGGAACGGACCGCCTGCCCGCGCCGACTGCCACATATTCGACGACACCACGACTTGCTTGAGGTTGGGTAGGATCCGGTACTGCGGCAGCTCCGCCACCCCCAGATGCTCCGAAAACGGCCGCTGGCAAGGAAAATTCGCCGCGGTGGCGATGTCCATCAGCAACGGCGTCTGGGTGCCCAGGAATTCCTGCGCGGTCTGCAACGGCGGCACTCGCGGCGGAGTGAAACCGAACCACTGATCGGCGCTCAGGTTCGGATCGTCAGCCACGATACGGGCCACGTTGGCCTCCGGCGGCGCCCAGGCGAGTGGGAAACGCAGGTTGCGCCAGGCCTTCTGCTCGATGGTATCGATCGGTTGCACCTTATCGAGCGCGGTGAAGCTGCCGTTCGGGTTTCGGACCCCCCATTGCAGTTTCAGAGACTGCCCGTAGTGGAACTCACCCTCGTCGTCGTAGTACCAGATCGCGCCTGCTGCAGCGACGGTCACTAACGGGCGATTCGGCGAGCGGGGCGGCAGGTCGTACCACGCCGAGGTGACCTTGGCCGCCAGCGTGTTCTCCTTGTAGCTGCCCATCACCGGTGTGGTCTTGGGGTCAAGACCGAACGGCAGGAACACATTCGAACCATTCACTCCCACGGGTCCGTAGCCGCCCCCGGTGCCGCCGGAGAAGGCGATCCCGAAGCTGGGCTTGTTCGGTGATCCATCGGAGTTGACGGTCCCGGGGTTGGCGATGAACGGCGCGATCGGATCGAGGTTGTCGCTGATTCCATTCGGTGTGAACCCGATTGGGTTCTCCCCACCCAGTGGGCCGTACTGTCCCCATTTCTGACCCGGCGCCGGTCGCAGCAGCCCGGCATTGGTGTCGGCTTCGACGAGGACGTCATCGGCCATGGCGCAGCTCGATGGCGACAACCCGGATGTCAGCGCCGCCAGGTTCGCCTTTCCGGTGGTGTAGGCCGGGTAGCGCTGCGCGAACCCCTTCGCCATCGACCCGACCGCGAGCAGAACCATGATGAGCGAGAGCACCAGCAGTGGTGTGGAGGCCAGCATGCGGTTTCGACGGGTGTCTTTGACCTCGGTGTGTCCGGCGTAGTCCAGCCGGAAGTGCAGCCACCCGGCGACCAGTCCGCTGATGACGGCCAACGCGAGGAACATCGACGTCACCGGCTGATGCATCAGCACCGGTGCCCGGTCGTACCAGGGCACCCCGTAGTTACCGACGTAGAACCAGCCGTTGATACCCGAGGTAGCCCAGGCCACCACGAACAGAAGTGCGGTGACATAGAGCGCCAGATTGCGTCTGCTGTGCAGGCCGACCCGGGCGAAGGTAAACGCGGTCACCGCTCCCAGCGCAGCAGCGAGACCGGCTAATGCGCCGAACTGCACTGCCCACTTGGTGGGTGTGAAGGTGAGCAGTAGCAGGCCCAGCGCGGTGCTGCCGATCAGCCGCCAGAGCGGCCCGCGGGCCAACCCGTGCATACCTCCACGGCGCAGTAGCACCGTCAGCATTGCGAATAGGCAGAGCAACATCACCAGTACGGCGAAGCGCCGCGTCAACGAGCTTTCCACATGTTCTTCGACGGTGAGAAAGTAGTACCGCAGGAAGTCCTGGTACCACGAAATCGTCGGTCCAACAACATATTTGATCCGAGCCGACTCAGCGACGGTGGCCAGGGTCTGGTCGCGGAACACGATGACGAAGATCACCGACAGAGCCGCGGTCAGGGCTGCCAGCGGAGCCAGCACACCGTCGCGCGCCCGACGTCCACCGATGATCCGGCCGATCGCGCGCGCGCCGACCAACAGCGGTGCTGCCGCCACCAAGCCCTGTGGCGCCAGTGTCACGCAGAAGACGGCGACGACGATCGCGACTGCTGTGGGAGTCAGTCGTCTGGTGGCGATCGTGCACTCGACCAGCATCCACACCGCCAAAACACCAAAGACAATTAGCGGTTCCGGGCGCAGGCCGTTGTTGAATGGCAGCCACGCGGCGAGGAAAACCGTCGCGCCGGTGGCCACCGCAACCCGGTTACGCGATAGCCCGCCGACCCCGCAGCCCAGACGCGGCAGCACGAAGTGGCTGAGGATTAGCCAGCTTCCAATGGCGGCCGCAGCGGCAGGTAGGCGCATCCAAACCCCTGCGGTACTCACCGAAGCCAATTGCGCGAGTACAGACTGGTACCAGTCGAACGGTGCTTCGGTCGTCCCGAAGTAACGGTAATAATTGGTGGCGTATCCGGCCTCGCCGGAGATGCGGGCGATGGTGAGGTTGTAGCCGTCGTCGGAGGAGATGGCACCGATCACGTGCCACAGCAGCAGGGTTCCGATGACGCCGATGTCGGCGGGCCAATGCCGCAGCAGCTGATGCCGCGAGCCCGGAACCCGCCGCCCACGCAAACCGCGGTCCAGGACAGCCAGTGCTGCGATCGAGGCGATGACGCACGCGATGCCGGCCACCATGACCGTCAGCTTGAGCGCCGTCGGTCTGGTGATGAAGCGGGTGTCGATATCGATTCGAGCCGAAAGTCCCTGCTGAACAGGAACCTTCAGCTCGGTGAAGACACCGGTCACCTGGGGCTTTTTGTCCGGGGCAAGCGTGCCTGATGCACCGGGAATCCCGACGAAGTCCGCACCGACCGCGCCGGGGTTGGCCCAGGCGCGCAGCGTGCTGCAGGCACCGGAGTTGACCGCTTTGCGAGGCGCGACCGCCGCCACCTTGTCGCGGAACGCCACGAACACCGAATCGGTGTTGGCCCGCACGAACAACCCGTTACGGGATGCGTCAATACCGTCGGGCGGATTAGTCGCGAATACCAGGCCGCCCGCCGGTGGCAGGGTGGCGATCGCAGAGCAGGGGATCGACACGTCGAGTGCCTCGGGCGCACCGGAGACCAGTGGTGCGGTGATGTTGCCGACCACCCCGCCCGGGCCCACGCCCTGTGGCCACAGGATGGTGGCGGTGGTTTGCCGGACGGGTAGCAGTGGTGTCAGCGCACAGAGCAGAACGCCCACAACACCCGCGAGAATTGCGACGAGCCGAACGGATCTGACTCTGTCGCTGGACACGAAGGTCGATGGTAGGCGACGAGACCGTGAATCCCGGCGTGAGCAGACGCAAAGTGTCACTCGGGAGCGGCGTGTCGGGGGAGTTTGCGTCTGCTTGCCGCTCCGGTCCGGCGCCGGGGTCTAGGTGGGCCGAAGCGGAGCGGGACTCCAGAGCCCACTGCGGGTCGCGGTGCCGAGTTCCAGTCGAGCGGGTGTGGCCCCCGGATAGAACGGGGCCAGGCGTTGCAGCGCGCCCCAGTCCCGGAACCAGTCCCCCTTGAGATAGGTGGGCACCGTGGTCGCCCGGAACAGCAACTCGCTGATGCCTAGGGGACCACCGCCGATGTTGTCCATCACCGGCGAATTGGCATCTGCGCCGAACCGGTCGGGCAGGATCCGCCACTTGGGCACTTCCGCGACGCCGTTGGCGTGCCCGAATGGCCGCTGGCAGGGGAAGGCCAGGCCCACCAGCCAGTCCAGCAGTACCGGATCGTCGGATCCGACCACCTGTTGCAAGGTCCGCAGTACGGGGATACGTGGTGGGGTGACGGCGATCCAGTGCTGCGGCGCCAGATCGTCATCCTTGGCGACGACCCGGACCACGGTGGCGGTGGCAGGTATTGCAGCCAGTGGCGCCCTGAGGTTGCGCCAGGCCGGCGTCGGGCCGATATCGGCGAAGCCCAGTGAACCGCCTGCCTGACCGGCGGCCGCCTGCTGGTCGGTGGCCCACTGCACCTGAACCTCACCCTGGTCGAAGCGGCCTGCAGCCGACACCACCAGCAGCGGTGCGGAGTCTTTGCCGGTGGTCTTCCGCGGCGGCAGCCGGTACCAGGCCGAGCGCAGCAACGCCGGTTGCTGGACGCCGGCCCGCCAACTACCCAGAACCGGGGTCTTGGCCGGGTCGAGACTGTAGGGCAGCCGGACTTCCGAACCGTTCACGCCGGCCGCGACGATGCCGCCAGTCTCGGTTCCCAGTTCGCCGGCGGTCACACTCTTGTCCGCAGCATCGATGAAATTACCGCCACCGGGCGGCTCTTTGACCGGATCGGCCGCGATGTCGGCAGGAATACCGTTGGGGGAGAAACCTTCTGAGGTGACCGAGCCGAGTGCCTCACCGACCGCAACTCCGACGGGGGTCAGCATGCCGGTGTTGGGATCCTGTTCGACCATCACGTCGTCGGCGAGCCCGCAGGTCTTACCGGTGAGCGCCTCCAGATTCGAACGGCCCACCGACCATGCCGGGTATTGGTTGACCATCCCCAGTGTCAGCGAGGCCACCTCGAAGATCACCAACGCCCATGCGGCGATGGCCAATGGTGAGCCCGCGACCCGTGACCATCGATGTCGGGCGGCGTCGCGGTCGCCGCGGTTGGAGAAGTGCAGCCACGTTGCCACGAGTAGGGCTACCACCGTCAGGCCGAGTAGCGCCGTGGTGAAGCCGAAACGCCACTGGGGGAACTGATTCGACCACGGGACACCGAAACTCGAGACGTACCACCAGCCGTTGACACTGGCGAATGACAGTGCAGTGATGAACAGCACCACGGCCGCGAACACCGCGCGGTTGCGGCGCGATCTCAATACGTGCGGCGTGACCGCGATAGCCGCGAGTGCGCCGAGGGATCCGGCCAGGCCGGCGAAGACACCGAAGTGGTGGGTCCACTTGGTCGGGGTGAACATCATCGCCAGGAACGAGATGGTGGTGATGCCGATGATCCGCCGGCTTGGTCCGGTCGCGGTGCCCGGAATATGCCCGCGGCGCAGCATCATTGCGACCGACACCGTCAGCGCAATCAGCAGAGCCAGCACGGCGAACCGGCGGGCGATCGACCCGTCCGGCGTGGCCATGAACAACCTCTCGTAGCGCATGTGTTCGTCGAACCAACTCAGGCTCGGCCCGACCGCGCGCTTGAGTGCGTTGGCCTGGACCTCGCCTGCGAAGGTCTGGTCACGGAAGATCAGGATGATCGTCACCGTGGCCGCGGACAGGAGGGGTGCCAGCAGGGGCGCCAGACCGAACTGCCGGGCACGTCGATGCAGGATCGTCCGCAAGGGTCCGATGGCCACCAGCAGAGCGCCGATAGACGCGATCCCGGTGGGACCGGAGAACAGGGTCAGGGCCCCGATGATGCAGGCCACCGCGACGGGCAGCAGTCGACTGGTGGCCACCCCGCGTTCCACCGAGCACCAGGTGGCCAGGATGCCGAGGGCGATGATCGGCTCAGGTCGTAGCCCATTGTTCAGCGGCAGCCAGAAGGCCAGGAACATGCCGGCCGCCGTCCACGCTGCCGCCCGACTGGTCTTGACGGCATACCCGAGTCGGGGGATGACCTCCCGGCTGATGAGCCACCAGCAGGCAAGCGCCATCAGCAGAGTGGGTAGGCGCATCCAGATGCTTGTGGTCGACACGTGGGCCCATAGCGCCAGCAAGTCGTAGTACCAACCGAACGGTGCCTCCGGTGTGCCGAACCACCGGTAGTAGTTGGCCATGTAGCCGGCGTTCTCCGACACCCGCGCCATGGTGAGGATGTAGCCGTCGTCGGAGGTGTTGGCGCCGACGAAATGCCACCAGACCAACACCGCGATCACTAAGCCGTCCAGCCCACCGACCGACCACCACCGCCGTGGCAGGAACCGCCGGTGCCGGGCGCCGTCGGCGGTGTCCAATACGTGTAGGGCGATCAGCGCAATGGCGGTGAGCAGCACGCCGAGCACCATCGCGGCCATCTTCACCGCGGTCGGGGAGCTGCTGTACCGGGTATCGATGGTGGCGGAGAAGTTCAGACCAGGCGGTGCGGGTCCGGACAGATCGGTGAAGACGCCGACGATCTGCGGCCGGAAGTCGTAGCCGCTACGATCCCCGCGCAGTGGCGCTCCGGGGTCGTCGCTGTCGAGACCTTTTGTCAGACCGACGAACTCGGCGCTGACCTTGTCGGCATGTGCGGTGAATATCAGCTTCTGGCATGCCTTGCTGAGTACCTGGCTCATCGGGGCCACCACGACCGGGGTGTTACGAACAACGACTACAAGAGCGCTGTTGGCCCGCTGGATCAGTAGCCCTCGGTCAACTGCTTTGGGAGCCTGCTTGGGAACTGTCGACAATAGGACGGTCTTGTCTGCATTAGCCGCCCCGGCCAGACCGGCGGCCGCTGTGCACGGCACGGTGACGGTCAAATCCGTTGCCACATAACCGATCAGCGGGGCGGTAACGCTGGACAACTCACCGTTCTGCGGCCAGTTCAATTGTGCGGTGGTCTGCTGCACCGGAAGAAACGGCGTCAGTATCGCCAGTGCGGCACCCAATAGACCGGCGATGACGGCCACCAAACGAGCCGTTCGGTAGGTCGTCCGGCCCTGTGCCACGGGGCTGGATACCATCACGGGCGGTTCCGGATCGCAAGCACGAACGGACCGATGGTCTTGACGGTGAAGTATGGCGCCGCGAACAATTTGGCGTCCAGGTCGACGGTGTACCGGCGTACGTTCGGCTGGTTCGGATAGACGTCCTCGGCCAGGCGCAGCGTGTAGGTATTCGATGAGCCGGCCGCGCCGCCGTGGCGCAGCAGGAACACCGTCGGCGGATCCCACGGCATCGTATCGAGGGCACGGATGAATTCCTCCACGCTGGTGAGCTTGCCCCAGGATTCGATTGCCGCTGCCCGCTTGTCGAACTGCGCGAGTGGGTTGGCGTAGTGCGATGTCAGGCCCTGAAACCCGTAGTACGGGTAGTAGGACAGGAAGCTGTAGTCCGCGGTCATCACGACCGTCTCGTCCCGCGGTTTACCGGTGGCCTCTCGGATGGCTGCATCAATCTGTGCGTAGTACTTCTCGGCGCCGGGTGGCCTGCGATCGCCGCGCTGGCCGTCGCCGTCGGTATCGGTGTAGGCGACGTTCAGATCGGGCCGCAGCACGTGTGGGATGTCCTGGCTGAAACCGATGGCGCCGATCACGCCGATTGCTACCGCCACCGGGATTGCCCGCCGGCTCGTGCGAGTTGCGGCCGCCAGTGCGATCTCGATGAAACCGAAAACACCTGCCGCCGAAAGCAACACGGTCAAGGTGGGTTGCAACCTGAACGACAGCAGGGTGGTACCGGCCAACGTTGTCAACATCGACAGCAGCGACCATGCATAGAGCGTCAGGACGCCGATTCCGATTGCTGCGGCACTGGTGGATCCGATTCCGGGGTCGCTTCGCTCTCCCCCGCAAGCGGGAGGTGCCCCCAGCCTGCCGGAACTCCACCCTCGCCAGACCAGCCAGAGGGTCCCCAGCATGCATAGCGCTCCGAGAAGGGAGAACTGCAGCATCGGAAATGTCAGCACCGCGCCGTCGGCGGGCAGGTAGTGCTGTGCGGTTCCGGTGTCACCGAGCGGCCCGCGGACGGCACGCAGCAGGAAAGGCAGCCAGGTGATCGCCGCGATCGACGCCGTGATCACCGCGATCACGGCCAATCGCATCAGCGGACCGACACTTCGCCGGGCGATCGCGGCCAGCACCGACATGACCGTCAGGGCGAAGGCGGTGTAGCCCAGCAGCAGGGTGTAGAAGGTGGCGGTGCAGCCGAGGAAGAGGCCGACGCCGATGACGGCCGCCCAGCCGCCATGTCGCTGGCCTCCCCGGATGCCCGACCATGCCAGCACCAGCACGGGCGGGATGAGGACGGTGATGATGGCGCTGTAGGGCTCCGTCGAGTTATACGCCAGAGTGACCGCAGCCGTCGCGGTGGTCACGGCAAGTGCGTATTCGAACCTAATGAGTTTTGACCACAGCACAAACGCCACCGCCACGGCGATCGCGATCGAGGTGATGGCCCACGGCTTGTACATCTCCCAGGCCGGTGTAGATGTGAGAGCAGCGGCCCGACCACCGATCCAAAACCAACCGGGCGGATAGAAGGGTGGCAGTCCGGCGTAGGTCATGTCGTGAAGCGCGCTGCTGTCAGTGAGCCGGGTCAGGTATTCGGTGCGAAACTGCTGATCGACGGAGATGCCGAAGAGGTACAGCTTCGTTGCTCCCAACGGCATCCCCAGGGTCACGACTGCGAACGCCGAAAGCAGCACCGCCGCGCCGATCCGGGCAATCCACCGCCGGCCACGCCGCCACAGCCACCCAACACCGACCAGACTGATGAGGCAGGCCACCTGACCGACGGTCGTCAGCGCGTGCAACTGGTTCGACGATGGAAAAGCCGGCCACTCGACCCGGGCGATCGCCGCCAGTGCCACACCCGAGACGAGCACTGCCACGATGGCGGCTACGGCCATCTGGGCGGCGGTGGTCAGGGCATGGCGCATGCCAATCAGATCGGCAGCTTGCGGAAGATCGGCCGCGGGATATGCCGCAACACCATCATTACGTAGCGGAAAGCGCCCGGCGCCCAGACCAGTTCTTTGCCCTTGGCCGAGGCGGTTACGGCGAGGTCGGCCACGTATTCCTTATCTACGGTCAATGGTGCTTCTTTGACGTGAGCGCTCATCCGGGTGCGCACCTGGCCTGGCCGGATCACCAGGACGCCGACTCCGTATTCCTTGAGTGCCTCGCCGAGGCCGAGGTAGAAGCCGTCGAGACCGGCTTTGGTAGAGCCGTAGACGAAGTTTGATCGCCGTACCCGTTCGCCGGCTGCAGAGCTCATAGCGATGATGCGTCCGAAGCCTTGGTGACGCATCTTCTCTCCGAGCAACACGCCCACCGAAACAGCTGCGGTGTAGTTGATCTGGGCGATCTGAACTGCTTTGCGTTGGTTCTGCCACAGGTCTTCGGCGTCGCCGAGTAATCCGAATGCGACGATGGCCACATCGACGTCAGCACCGGCAAAGCACTCATCGATTACCGCTGGGTGGGTTGTGGTGTCGAGTGCGTCGAAGTCGATTACCGTCACCGACTTGGCTCCGGCTCGTGTCAGCTGTTCGACGGCATCTCCGCGGCCGGGATCATCGGGAAGCGCTGCCAGAATGATCCGCGCTGGCGCGTCGCGCAGGTAGCGTTTGCAGATCGCTAGACCGATTTCGGACGTGCCGCCCAGCAACAGAATGCTCTGTGGGTTACCCACGGCATCAAGGACCATCTACAACAACTCCAACCGTCGGGCCATATCGGATGCGAAGACACCGTCGGGGTCAACTTTGCGGCGGACCGCGATCCACTCGTCGATTCGTGGGTACATGGCGTGGAAGGTTTCGGCCGTGGTGCGGGAGTCCTTGGCGGTGTAGAGGCGGCCGCCGAACTTCAGCACACGTCGGTCGAGTTCGGTGACGAACTCGCCCAATCCGGCTTTGATCGGGAAGTCGACGCAGATGTTCCAGCCGGGGATGGGGAAGCTCAGAGGGGCGGAGTTACCGGGACCGAACAGTTTGAATACGTTGAGGAACGTGTAGTGACCTGAACGCTGGATGTCGACGATGATCGCCTTGAATTCCTCGACCGCCTCGGTCGGAACGACGAACTGGTACTGCAGGAATCCACTCGGACCGTAGGCACGGTTCCACTCTCCGAACATGTCCAATGGGTGATAAAACTGGGTGAGATTCTGGACCTTGCCGCGGTAGGTGCCCGACTTGCGGTACCACAGTTCGCCGATGGGACCGAAGGTGTACTTGTTGGCAAGTCCGTTCGGGAAGATGTCCGGAAACGTGAAAAGTTGCGGCGCATCGAACTTGAGCGGGTTGCGTTGCAGCTTCTCGGGTAATTGATCAATGCGGGCCAGTGATCCGCGGGAGACCGCCGCGCGGCCCAGTTTCGGCGGCGGACTTATGGCGTCGAACCAGGCACTGGAGTAGGTGTAGTTCGCTTCGCTACCGTCGTTGTGTAGAGCGATCGTCTCATCAAGGCTTGCGGTGACATCGCCGTCGGCGATGAAGTACGCCGTCTCTGTCGGCGTCATCTCGATAGTGGCCCGCAGGATGATTCCGGTCAGGCCGTTACCTCCCACCGTCGCCCAGAACAGCTCCGAAGTCGGTCCGTCGGGGGTGACCGTCTGCACCTGGCCGTCGGCGGTCAGTAAGTCCATCGAGCGGACGTGGTTTCCGAAGCTGCCGGCGCTGTGGTGATTCTTGCCGTGGATGTCGCAGCCGATCGCGCCGCCGATGGTCACCTGCCGGGTGCCCGGCAGCACCGGGATCCATAGTCCGATGGGCAGTGCCACCTTCATCAGCTGATTGAGGCTGACGCCGCCGTCGACATCAGCTAGTCGCGTCGATGCGTCGATCGAGTGAATCCGGTCCAGTGCGGTCATGTCGATGACCAGTCCACCGCCGTTCTGGGCGTTGTCTCCGTAGGAGCGGCCGAGCCCGCGGGCGATCACTCCGCGGTGGCGACCTTCAGCGGCCGCGGTGGCCGCCCGGGCGACCGCTTTGATGATCTCCTCGGGATCCGGGGTGTGGAGAACCTCGGCGACGCTGGGTGAGGTGCGGCCCCAGCCGGTCAGCCGCTGAAGATTAGTCGTTCCGGACATCGTGACGAGGGTACCGCGCGCAGGAGTCAGCTCAGTGGAGCCGGAAGATCCACGCTCTCTGCACGATGAAATTGATGATGGTGGCGGTGCCCTGGGCAATGACGAATGCGATCGGCATCCGCCAGGGCTGATCGGCCAAAACCCGCAGAAAGACGTGGTTGATCCCGACCTGGACCGAGAACGTCAGAGCGTAGAGCGCCATCACGGCAAGGAATCGTGCCCGACTCGGTGACGCTTGGAAGGTCCATCGGCGGTTGATCAAGTAGGCAGTGGCGGTGCCGGCGATGAAGCTGATGGCCTTGGCCGGATCCAGTGGCACGCCGAAAGCATGCAACGTCGCGTACAGCCCGTAATCGACGACCGCAGAAAACCCGCCGGTGATGACAAACCGCACCACCTGGGTTTTCAGGCTCAGCGGTGTCGGCGCAGGAATTTCGGCCATCGCGGGAAGCTTACGTGCGGTCATGCGCGACGATGGTGATGTGCGGGACTTGTTGGAATCGTGGGTGGCATTGATCACTCGTCAGTCCGCTGACCCCGATGCAATTGAGGTCGGCAGGGGATTGCTGGCCGCCTGGTCTGAACCGCACCGGCGCTACCACGGGATGACGCACCTGTGCGACATCATCGAACGCGTCGAGGAACTTGCACCGTACGCCGATGACGCTGATGCGGTGCGCCTGGCGGCGTGGTACCACGACGCGGTGTACGCCGGCCTGCCCGACGACGAGGAGCGCAGCGCCCGGCGGGCGGAAGAAGAACTCTCGCGATTGAATGTTGCGCCTGAGTTGATCGCTGAGGTGGCGCGGTTGGTTCGGATGACCGTCACGCACGATCCGGCAACCGGGGACCGCAACGGCGAGGTGCTCTCCGACGCCGACCTTGCGGCCCTGGCCGTGCCCAGCGACACCTACCAGGCCAACACTGCCGCCATTCGGGCGGAGTACACCCACGTTCCCGCCGAAGCCTTCCGCAAGGGGCGTGCTCAGGTGCTGGTCGCATTCCTGGCGGGGCCGGGGGTCTTCCGGACCGCGTACGCCCGACGTGAGTGGGAGGCCACGGCCCGGGACAATATGCGGGCCGAACTGGCCGGCCTCACCGACTGAACGGGCCGGGAAGGGCCGTTCGGCCCTTGCATTCCGGCGGTGATCCGGACAAACATCTGGCGCATGCCAATCGAACAAGACCCGGTGCGCGTACTCGATGACCGCGAGGCGTGGGATCTGCTGTCCAGTGTCTCGCTGGGTCGGCTGGTTACCAGTGTCGGCGGCCGAATAGAGATTTTTCCGGTCAACTTCGCAACCCAGGACGACAAGGTTCTCTTTCGTACCGCCGAGGGCACCAAGCTGTTCGGCACGGTGATGAACGAGCAGGTGCTGTTTGAGGCTGACGATCACACGGTGGCCGAAGGCTGGAGCGTGATCATCCGTGGCACTGCGCGGGTGCTTACTACCGCCGAGGAGATACACGAGGCCGACCGCGCTCAGGTCATGCCGTGGGTTCCCACCGAGAAACTGCGATACGTCCGGATCACTCCGGACGAGATGAGCGGCCGGCACTTCCGGTTCGGGCCGGAGCCCGCGCACGGCAGCATGCCTGGCTGAGTCCTAGACCCAGTACGGCACCCGCGCACGGTACTGGCGCAATGCTAAAGCGGCGGCACACCAGCCCAGCACCGTCAGGACTATCACGACCACCCAGTGCCGCGGCTCCTGATGCGCGCCTAACATCGGTGCGCGAAGTATGTCGAGGTAGTGCAGCAACGGGTTGAGTTCGATGATCTTCGACCAACGCCCGGCGCCCTGCTGCTGCAATGTGTTGGCGTTCCAGATAATCGGTGTCATGAAGAACAGCAGTTGTACCAGCGAGGCCAACAGCGGCCCTATATCGCGGTAGCGAGTGGACAGGATTCCGAAGCAGAACGACACCCACACGCAGTTGAGCATGATGAGCAGCAGTGCCGGGATCATCGTCAGATCGGCCCACGACCACGGTTTGGGGTAGATGATCGCGATCACCACAAAGATCACGATGTTATGGGCGAACAGGATCATCTGGCGCCACACAAGGCGGTATACGTGCACGCTCAACGGGGTCGGTAACTGCTTGATCAGACCTTCGTTCGCGATGAAAACATCAGCACCTTCAAGGATCGAGGCATTGATCATGTTCCAGATGATCAACCCCAACGTCACATAGGGCAGATGCTCGGAAAGTTCCAACTTGAACAGCTTCGAGTACAGCGCGCCCATAGCGATCGCGGTGGTGCCGGTGGCGATGGTGATCCAGAACGGTCCCAGCACTGAGCGCCGGTACTTCTGCTTGATGTCCTGCCAGCCGAGATGCAGCCACAGTTCGCGTCTGCGGAACCCGTCTGCCAGGTCGCCCCAGGCGCGTCTGAATGTCTTGGATTGGCCGGCCGCGTCGATGAAGGTCACCGCTTCCTCCCGGACTGGGGGTCCGGCGAACCGAATTGCTCACGACGGCCCAGGCGGCGCAACCTGATCCACTCCCGCAGGCCGGCCGGATCCCGTCGGGTCACCAGAAAAAACCATCCGAACCGTAGCCACTCCTGCGGTAGCAGATTGCGCAGACCTGGCTGGGCTAATACGTATCCCCGATTGCGGTAGGTGAAGAAACGTTTTACCGGATCATCGGGATACTGGGTATGCATCCGGCCACCCAGAATTGGTTTGAATTCATCGCTGCCGTACGGGTGCAGATAGACGGTGTCGAGGCAGGTTCCAAACGGTTGGCCGCTGCGAACCAGTCTGCGGTGCAACTCCACCTCATCGCCGCGGACGAAAAGTCGGATATCCGGAACACCAACGGCAGCAATGGTTTCCGAGCGAAATAGCGCACCATTGAACAGTGAAGCGATCCCGGGCAGCAGATCCTGACCCGGTCCTTCGGTCCGCAATTCATCGACCCGTCGTCGCCACGCGAAACCTCTTCGCAGCGGAAATGCTAACTGGTCAGGATCATCGAGTGCGCACACCATCGGCGACACCTCGGCAAGTCCGTGTTTCCGAGCGCAGGCCAACAGGGTGGCCAGTACTTCGGTATCACGGGGGCGACCGTCGTCGTCGGCCAGCCACACCCAGTCCGCGCCGAGTGTCAGCGCATGCAGCATCCCGAGCGCGAATCCGCCTGCGCCGCCCAGGTTTCGGCGTGAGCCGAGGTAGGTCGTCGGGACTGGTTGACTGGACAGCAGGTCACTCACCCTCGGATCGTGATCGTTATCGACCACGATGAGATGGTCGATCATCCGGGTCTGGGTGGTCAGCGCGGCCAAGGACTTGGCAAGCTCAATGGGTCGACGGTGGGTGACCACGACCGCGCACACCATCTCGGTCATGTCGGCGACCAGTCGTTCTTGTGCTCATCAAGAACCTCGCGCACGTGACGCGCGGCATCCTCGCCCTCGTAGCCCCGCACTACTTCTTCGATGCTGCCACTCATCTTTATGGTGCCGTGGTCGATCCACATCGCGGTCTTGCATAGCCGGGCCAGGAATTCATTGGAGTGACTGGCGAAGACCAGGATTCCGGAGCGCTCGACCAGGGCTTGGAGTCGCGCCTGCGCTTTCTTGAGGAATTCGGCGTCCACCGCGCCGATACCTTCGTCGAGCAGCAGGATCTCCGGGTCGATGCTGGTGAC
>Ga0007791_10000174_pt1 | contig 18242 bp, 14 predicted proteins | sample CryBogmetaGMA05M_FD_60368 | JGI IMG/M metagenome (GOLD analysis project Ga0007791, IMG submission 60368) | Freshwater microbial communities from Crystal Bog, Wisconsin, USA - MA0.5M | ecosystem: Environmental > Aquatic > Freshwater > Lake | place: Crystal Bog, Wisconsin, USA | collected 2009-07-06 | reverse complement strand
CCACCGGCCTCCCCAGACATGACGTTGCTCTGACGAATGCTGTCGAGCAAACGAGTCTTACCGTGGTCAACGTGACCCATGACGGTAACAACCGGAGGACGTGCCTCGAGGTCGTCTTCTTCGTCATCAAAGTCGGTACTGATGTCAAGACCGAAGCCTTCGAATAGCTCGCGCTCTTCGTCTTCAGGCGAAACAACCTCAATCTTGTAGCCGAGCTCCTCGCCAAGGATCTGGAAGGTGTCTTCGTCCAGCGACTGAGTGGCGGTTGCCATCTGGCCAAGGTGGAACAGAACGGTGATCAGCTGACCAGCATTTGCCTCAATCTTGTCGGCAAAGTCTTGGATGCTCGCTCCGCGACGAAGCCGAAGAACGGTAGTTCCGTCTCCGCGTGGAACAACTGCTCCACCAAGGCTCGGGGCATTGCTTCTCTGCTCAAACTCTTCGCGCTTTGCACGCTTGCTCTTGCGAGCCTTGCTCTGGCCGCGTGCGCCACCCTTACCGAATGCGCCAGCGGTTCCCGCGGAGTTTCCACCGCGACCACGAGCCGGTCCGCCACCTGCCGGACGGGCAAACCCACCCGGGGCACCACCTGTTCCGGCTCCTGCGCCGCCACCAAATCCGGGACGAGGGCCGCCTGTGAAGCCTGGACGAGGACCGCCAGGCCCACCTGGACGAGGGGCTCCATTGCCGGCACCAGCCGGACGCGGGCCACCTGCACCACCAGGACCGCCAGGTCTAGGTGCACCCGTGCCAGCACCTGCAGGACGAGGGCCGCCGGGACGCGCAGCGCCACCGCGACCCATTCCCTGAGAAGGAGCAAATGGGTTGTTACCCGGACGAGAGATTGGACGAGGGATACCCATACCCTGAGCTGCGGCAAACGGATTGTTGCCGGGACGTGGGTTTCCACCAGCAGGCGCTGCAGGGGCTGAACCTGGTGCAGCGGGAGCGGCAGGAGGAGTGGCAGGCGCAGGTGCGGCCGCCGGAGCTACTGGCGCGGAACCACCGTTGAAGGGTGGGGTCACCGGATTTGCAGGGGCCGAGGGCTGAGCGGAAGGCGCTTGGGCAGCCGGCGCGGCTGGCGCAGGTGCGGCCGGAGCAGCAGCGGGAGCCTGCTCAGCAGCCTTTGCGGCTGGCTTGGCTGGGGCCTTTGGCTGGTTGGGGAACGCGTCGCGCAGCTTCTTGGCTACCGGCGGCGCGATGGTGGAGGAACCGGACTTGACGTATTCGCCAAGTTGTTCAAGTTTTGCTAGTGCGTCTTTGGTGTCAATGCCTAGTTCTTTAGCAATGTCATATACGCGTGGAAGTGCAGCCACTTAGATTTTTCTCCTGTCTGGAACCCACCCCAGACAGGGCAGGTTTTTAAAGCTGTTGGTTACTCATTTCGAGCGACTCATTTTGTTGCCAACATCATTTCTGCCTGTTCTATAAAGTGTGCGAGTCCTGCGGTTTGTATTGATTCCGCGGACCTAAACGCTCTGCCAAAGGCTTTGCGATCAATCGCGAGTTTCAAACAATCTGAACTGGAGTGAATCCAGGCGCCACGACCGTGAAAAATGGATTTTGGGTCGGCCAGCAACTGGCCCTCCTTCAACACCACTCTCAAGAGTTCGCTTGAAATGGCACGCTGACGACAGCCAACGCAGGTTCTAACAGGTTCCATTCTAACCCCTGCCCTCCCAGATGACCAGAAAAATGCTCTAGTCCTCGAGAATGCTGTCCGGTTGAACGTCGATTTTGGCACCGGTTAACCTGGCAGCCAAACGAACATTCTGCCCTTCTTTGCCGATCGCCAGAGAAAGCTGGAAGTCTGGAACCAAGGCGCGCACGTGTTTGGTGGCAACGTCAATCATGTAACTGCTGCTCACCTTTGCCGGCGACAGCGCGTGAGCCACGAACTCAGGAAGGTCATCGCTGTAATCCACGATGTCAATCTTTTCCTCGTTCAACTCGGCGGAAACAGCCCGAACTCGCTGGCCAAGCTCACCGATGCAAGAGCCCTTGGCGTTCACGCCGGGCTTGGTGGCGCGAACCGCCAACTTGGTGCGATGGCCAGCCTCGCGAGCAACCTGAACAATTTCCACGTCACCGCTAGCAATTTCAGGCACCTCAAAAGCGAACAGCTTACGAACCAACGACGGGTGACTGCGCGAAACCGTTACCTGCGTGCCACCGCGAGGAGCGCGGGCCACCTTTGTCACGTAGAACCGCATGCGCTTTCCGTGAGTGTATTCCTCCCCGGGAACCCGCTCGCTATCCGGGAGCATTGCCTCAACCGTGCCTAGGTTCACGTAAACCAGATAAGGCTTTGCCCCTTGCTCTATAACACCGGTGACAATGTCTTCTTCTTTGCCCTGAAACTCGCCAAATAGCGACTCATCGTTGATTTCACGAAGCCGCTGAGCGATAACCTGCTTTGCCGAATAGGCGGCAATTCGCCCAAAGTTCTCGGGCGTGGCATCGATTTCCTCGCCAGTCGGCTGTCCCTCTTCATCCAGAACCGGAGTAAGAATGTTCACCTTGCCGGTCTTCTGATCCAGCACAGCGCGAGCTGGGTCATGGTTCCCTGCGTGGCGGTGAAAAGCCGCAACAACAGCCGCTTCGATGATTTCTACGAGTTCCTTGAAAGGGATCTCGCGATCAATTTCTACCTGTTTCAGTAGTCCCAGATCGATGTCCATGAATGCTCCTAGCCGTTATTAAGTTCTGCAACCGCCAAGTTTAGTGCCACTGAGCCACGCTCTCCAGTGCGTCGGTTCCAGACATCAACCTCGCCCTGCTCTAATCCCTTGCCCACTATCACTATGTGCGGTACGCCAATAAGTTCGGCATCTCCAAACTTGACTCCTGGGCTCACCTTTGGCCGATCATCGAGCATCACCGTCTTACCGGCGGCCTCAAACTCGGCGGCGAGCGCCTCGGCTGCCTCAAATACCGAGTCATCTTTGCCCGCGGCAACGATGTAAACGTCGGCAGGGGAAACTGATTCAGGCCAGATCAGACCCTTGTCGTCGTGGTTTGCTTCCGCCAAAACTGCGATGATTCGCGTCACGCCAATTCCGTAGGATCCCATTGTCACAACCTGGAGCTTGCCGTTTTCGTCGAGCACCCTCAGGTCAAGCGCCTCTGCATACTTGCGGCCCAGCTGGAATACGTGACCGATTTCTATGCCACGAGCTAACTCGAGTGGCCCGGAACCATCTGGAGCCGGGTCGCCGGCACGCACTTCGGCAATGTCAATCACGCCGTCCGACTCAAAGTCGCGGCCCGCAACAAGACCGGTTACGTGCTGGTCCTGAACGTTCGCGCCGGTGATCCAGGCGGTTCCGGTGACCACGCGAGGATCGGTTAGGTAACGGATTCCGGTGCTTGACTCCTTGCCAAGGACTTTGTCAGCAGTCTTTCCAGCCGAATCCACTGAAACCGGGCCAATGTAGCCCTTGACCAGGTCAGGGTTCTTGGCGAAGTCGGCTTCCGTTGCCGGCTCAACCTCGTTTGGACTGAATGCCGCCTCGGCACGTTTGGCATCAACCTCGCGGTCGCCAGGCAACCCAACAACTACCAGTTCGCGCTTACCCTGCGGACTGGTCAACGCGAGTACCACGTTTTTGAGGGTGTCCGAGGCGGCCCAGGCTCCATCTGCTTTTGCAAACTGAGTGTTCGCAACGTCTACCAGGCTCTGGATTGTGTTAGCTCCAGGGGTAACTACAACCGCTGCCGCTGGCAGCCCATCGATGGATTTTGCCTGCGGTGCCACTGTCTTGACGGCCTCGACGTTTGCCGCGTAACCACCGGGTGAGCGAACAAAGGTATCCTCGCCGATTGGCGAAGGAGACAGGAACTCCTCGGAGGCGCTTCCGCCCATTGCTCCGGCGTCAGCCTTCACAATCACGTAATCCACACCCAAGCGAGTAAAAATGCGTTCGTAGGCGTCACGCTGCGCCTGATAGGCAGTTTCAAGCCCCTCATCGGTGAGGTCAAAACTGTAGGCGTCTTTCATCACGAATTCACGTCCACGAAGCAGACCGGCACGTGGACGCGCTTCATCGCGGTACTTGTTCTGAATCTGGTAGAGGCAGACCGGCAGGTCTTTATAACTTGTGTAGAGGTCTTTGACCAAGAGGGTGAACATTTCCTCATGTGTCGGAGCTAGCAGGTAGTCGGCCTTTTTGCGGTCCTGAAGACGGAATAGGTTGTCCCCGTATTCGGTCCAGCGACCCGTTGCTTCAAAGGGTTCACGAGGAAGCAGGGCTGGAAAGAAGACTTCTTGGGCTCCTGCGTTTGCCATTTCCTGGCGCACGATTGCCTCAACCTTGGACTTAACCAAGAGACCCAGAGGCAGCCAAGTGTAAACACCGGGAGCCGCGCGGCGAATGTAACCGGCGCGCAGCAAGAGCTTGTGGCTGGCTACTTCGGCTTCAGCAGGGTCTTCGCGCAGAGTGCGCAGGAACAGGTTTGAAAGACGAGTAGGCATGCGTCTAGCCTACCCCAGCAGGCTTTTGGCTACTCGGAAACTACTACCTGCGCGGTTCCCAAACTGGCCGGGTCCATGGTGGCTGCCAAGCGGTTAGCTTCCTCAATGAGGGTTGCCACGATATCGGCTTCGGGCACGGTCTTGATTACCTCACCCTTCACAAATATCTGGCCCTTACCGTTACCGGAGGCCACACCGAGGTCGGCTTCGCGAGCCTCACCTGGACCATTCACAACACAACCCATAACTGCAACTCGGATTGGCACGGTCAGGTGCTCCAAGCCTGCGGTCACGTCGTTTGCCAGCTTGTAAACGTCCACCTGGGCACGCCCACAACTTGGGCAAGAAACGATTTCCAACTTGCGTGGACGCAGGTTGAGGGACTCCAGAATCTGTGAACCAACTTTGATCTCCTGAACCGGAGGAGCGCTCAAAGAAACTCGAATGGTGTCGCCAATGCCCTGTGATAGCAGTGCGCCAAAGGCCACCGAGCTCTTGATGGTTCCCTGAAACTCAGGGCCAGCTTCGGTTACGCCAAGGTGAAGTGGCCAGTCTCCGCGCTCGGCGAGCAACTGATAGGCCTTGACCATGACCACCGGGTCGTTGTGCTTCACAGAGATCTTGAAATCGTGAAAGTCGTGCTCTTCAAACAGGCTGGCTTCCCAAACCGCACTCTCTACCAGCGCCTCAGGCGTGGCTTTGCCGTATTTCTGCATCAGGCGTGGGTCGAGCGAACCAGCGTTCACACCGATTCGGATTGAAACTCCGGCGTCTTTTGCCGCCTTGGCAATGGCCCCAACCTGGTCGTCGAACTGACGAATGTTGCCAGGGTTTACTCGAACCGCACCACAACCCGCATCGATGGCCTGGAAAACGTATTTTGGCTGAAAGTGGATGTCTGCGATTACCGGAATCTGCGAGCGCTTAGCGATGATGCGGAGAACATCCGCATCGTCTTGGCTGGGGCAGGCTACGCGGACGATGTCACATCCAGATGCGGTGAGCTCGGCAATCTGCTGAAGCGTGCCGTTGATGTCGGTGGTGGGAGTCGTGGTCATCGACTGCACGGAAATTGGTGCACCTCCGCCAACGGCAACCTTTCCCACCATGATTTGGCGGGTCTTGCGACGAGGAGCCAGAACCGGAGGAGGAGACTTGATTGCACCTAGGTTGACTGCTGGCACGTTGGAGCTCGCTTTCTGCACGATTTGCAGGTTTTAGCCTACTTTGAACTGGGCCGTTGGTCAGCCACTTAACGAATCAGCTAGCCCAGTTTCACAGGCGAGATTAGATCCGCAGAAATAATCAACAGGCTGAGAATCATCAATAATCCCCACATCGCTGTGGTGAAGGGAACCATGCGCGCGGTATCAACCGGACCCGGATCCGCTTTTCCTAATACCTTGTAGCCAGTTCGTTTGATTCCCTCGTAAATAGCGTTTAACACGTGTCCGCCATCCAACGGAAGCAACGGCACAATGTTGAAAGCGAAAAGGGCAAAGTTGAGCGAACCCAGAAGCATTAGCCCGGTGAAAAGTTTTCCGGTCCAGTCAATGGAGTTGCTGGTTGCTACCTCTCCGGCGATTCCACCTATTCCCACTATGGACACCGGCCCATTTTGATCCCTAGGCGCGCCCGAAAAGAGATTGCCCGCAAGGTGCGAAACCTGCTGTGGAAGCTGAAGGATCATGCCGCCAGTTTGGGTGAGTTCGGATCCGATGGTCTTAGCGGCTCCAACCGGGGACATGGGTGCCAGCTCACCTTTTAGCGCTATTCCCAATACGGCTCTGGATCCACTAACAGGTTTACCAGACTTGTCTTTTAGAGCAACGCCGGTTTCTTCATCGAATAGCGCTACTTGGCGCATCAAGGGTGTTACAGAGGTTTCAATGGTTTTTCCCGAGCGCAGTACCTTCAGAGAAGTCCGACTTTCGCCCGCGGCATCGAGGATTTTGCGTGCCTGGTTCCAATTGGATACGGCGGAACCATTGATCGAAATTATTTTGTCACCGGCTTGAATCCCGGCAAGTTTCGCTGGCGAAGCCGGGGCAGTTGAATCGCAGTTCACCGCCGAGTAATTGGTGGGAACGCATTCGAACACCTGGGAAACAGTCGTGCCGTTCTGAATCGTGCCGATTCCACACAGGGCCCAAAGGGTAAGCAAAACGCCCAAAATTAGATTCATTGTGGGTCCACCCAGCATCACAATGATTCGCTTGGGAATGCTGAGTTTGTAGAATGCTTTGGATTCGTCGTAGTCCCCGTCGATTGCCCGCTGACTTTTTCTTGCGTCACTCACCCAGCGAGTAAACCAGTTGCTGGCACTGCCCTCTTTTTCTGGCGGAAACATGCCGCTGATTGCGATATAGCCACCAAGTGGAATCGCTTTGAAACCGTACTCGGTTTCGCCCCTTTTCCTTGACCAAATGGTTGGCCCAAAGCCAATCATGTACTTGGTAACGCGAACCCCAAACTTTTTTGCCGGATAGAGGTGGCCCAGCTCGTGCAAACCAATCGACACAGCGATTCCCAAAAGCACAAAAAGCACGCCCAAGATGTAGGCAAAAAAGTTGTTCACGCTTCAAACCTAAGGCAACCCGCTGACAATCTGCGGTGAATTCCGCTGCCGTTATCCACAGCTAGCAAGCTTTAGCCATGACGCCCTGAGCTCGGTCTCTAGCCCATTTTTCAGCCTCAAGCACCCCATCCAAGCTCAGTTCAGGATCGGCCCGGTGCGCGTCTACCACTCGCTTCACAAGATCCACGATCTGATTAAATCCGATTCGGCCATCGTGAAACGCTTCCACGGCCTCTTCGTTTGCCGCGTTGTAAACCGCCGGGTAAGTGAGTCCGGCCGTTCCTACTTGCCTTGCAAGGGCAACGCTTTGAAAAACGGTTTCATTCAAAGGTTCAAATGTCCAGGTTGCGGCCTTGGTCCAGTCGCAGGCGGGTGCAATGTTTGCAACTCGTTCGGGCCAAGACATTCCAAGCGCAATTGGCAACTTCATGTTTGGCGGCGAGCACTGCGCCAGAACCGAACCATCGATGAACTCGACCATGGAGTGCACAACGCTTTGCGGGTGCACCGTGACCTCTATCCGGTCAAAAGGAATGCCAAACAGCAGATGAGCTTCGATGATTTCCAGACCCTTGTTGACCATGGTGGCCGAGTTGGTGGTTACCACCTTTCCCATAACCCAGGTTGGGTGCGCCAGAGCCTGCTGCGGGGTTACGTCCTCAAGCTGCTCGCGGCTCCAACCCCGAAACGGCCCGCCCGACGCGGTAAGGATGAGCTTTCGCACCTCCGCCGCGCTTCCGCCCAAGAGACATTGCGCGAGCGCCGAGTGTTCGCTATCAACGGGAATGATTTGTCCGGCTTTTGCGGCCTGAGTGACAAGCTTTCCGCCAACAATCAGAGACTCCTTATTGGCAAGCGCAAGAATCTTTCCGGTCTTCAACGTGGCCAAGGTCGGCGCTAGGCCAATTGAACCGGTTATGCCGTTCATCACGACATCTGCTTCGGTGTCCTCTACCAAACCCGTTGCCGCTGCAGCCCCCTGTACGGCCCTGGATTCGGGCACGCCAAACTTTGCTCGTTGTTCCTCAAGTAGGGCGGAGTTTTGCCCCGCGGCCAGTCCAACAACTTCAAACTTGTCTGGGTTTGCGGCAATCACGTCCAAAGCCTGAGTGCCTATTGAACCCGTTGAACCTAAAATTATTACGCGACGCATTGAACCATTTTGTCAGGTGAGCACTTCATCGATGAATTTGGCTGGCAAAACCCTGACGGTTCCCCAACAAAGAGAAGCCGAACTCCCCCACTGGCTTACACTTAAAACCATGAGCGAGTTCAGCATCGCGCAGGAGCGCAAAGTAGTCACATCCATTCCTGGACCTAAGTCGCAGCAGCTACATGCCCGCAGACTCAAGGCGGTTTCCAAGGGAGTAGGCGCGGCACTGCCCGTCTACATCGAGAAGGCGAACGGAGCCATTCTGGTTGACGTTGACGGCAACCAGTTCATTGACCTGGGATCCGGCATCGGTGTGGTTTCAATCGGGCACACCAATCAGGGCGTAATCGATGCGGTTTCGCATCAGGTTGGTCAGCTGACCCACACGCTGTTCACAGTTACCCCGTACGAGCAGTACGTTGAGGTCTGCGAACTCCTAAACAAGCACACACCCGGTACCTTCGAGAAGCGCTCAGCGCTTTTTAACTCGGGTTCCGAGGCCGTTGAAAACGCGGTGAAGTTTGCCCGCAAGTTCACCAAGCGTGGCGAGATTGCCGTATTTGATCACGGTTACCACGGCCGCACCAACTTGACCATGGCAATGAACTTCAAGGCGATGCCTTACGCCTCCGGTTTTGGCCCTTTTGCCTCGGGCGTCACCCACGTACCCATGTCTTACCCGTTCCGCGACCCAGAGGGAATGACCGGCGAGGAAGCGGCCGCACGAGCAATCAACTACATGGAGAAGCGCGTTGGCGCAGACCAGTTGGCTGCCATTGTGATTGAGCCGATTCAGGGCGAGGGCGGCTTTATTGTTCCAGCACCTGGCTTCCTGACCACACTTGCAAACTGGGCCAAGGCCAACGGCATTGTTGTTGTGTCCGATGAGGTTCAAGCTGGAATCGCCCGCACCGGACAGTGGTTCGCGTCCGAATATGAGCCAACCTACGTTCCAGACCTCGTGACCATTGCAAAGGGAATCGCCGGCGGTATGGTCATCAGCGCGGTAACCGGCAGGGCAGACATCATGGATGCGGCACACCCGGGCGGTATTGGTGGCACATTCGGCGGCAACCCGGTTTCCGCTGCTGCTGCGGTCTCGGTTCTAAAGCAGATCGAGAATGGTGGCGTGCTAGAGAATGCTCAGCGCATTGAAAAGACCCTCTCGGGCCGACTAAACGAACTCAAAGCAAAGTACCCGATTATTGGTGAAGTTCGCGGACGTGGCGCAATGATGGCTATCGAGTTTGTTGAGGCTGGAACCCGCAACCCAAACAAGGATGCAACCGACAAACTGGTTGCTCACTGCCACAAGAACGGTGTTTTAGTTTTGAACGCGGGAACCCACTACAACGTGATTCGCTTCTTGCCACCGCTTGTAATCAGCGATGAGTTGCTGAACGACGCCCTAGATGTTTTAGAGGCTGGGCTTCGGTCACTTTAGAGTTCCCTCAGACAAAAACCCGATTCCAAATGGAATCGGGTTTTTGTTAATTTTGGGACTAAATCTGGATTACTTGAGTAGACGCTTGGCGCGAACGCTGCCCATTATTTGAGACCCGATGACAATCAAGATCGCAAGCAAGAAGACGGCGCTGGCAACCACGTTTGCCTCGGCGGGCACACCCTTAGCAGCCGCGATGTAGACCACCTTTGGGAAGGTGTTAATCGGTCCGGAGTTGAAGTAGGTGATGATGAAGTCGTCAAAGCTCAGCGCAAACGAGAGCAGAGCGGCCGAGATAATCCCCGGCAGCAGGAGTGGGAAAGTGATCCTCCAGAAAACTCCCGTTGGATTCGCGTATAGATCTCTGGCTGCCTCTTCTAGAACCGGGTCAAGTGTCTGAACTCGGGCCTTGACCGTGACCACAACAAAACTTAGGCAGAACATGACGTGGGCCAAAATGATTGTCACGAATCCCTGCTCAGCACCCATGTTGAAGAACAGGGCAGCTAATCCAGCACCCATTACAACCTCGGGGGTTGCCATTGGCAAAAATAGCGAAAGGCTTACGAGGCTGCGGGCACGGAAGCGATAACGAACCAGTCCAATGGCGATTGCCGTTCCCAGCACGGTTGCAATGAAGGTAGACACCACACCAATCAACATCGAGTTGCCCAGCGATTCGCAAATGTCCGGGCGGTTGCAAACGTTGATCCACTTGTCCAAGGTGAATCCCTGCCACACAGTGTTGGATCGCTCTGAGTTGTTGAAAGAGAAGACGATTGTGTAAACGATTGGAATGAGCAGGTAAACCAAGGCAAGAACTGAGTAAAGCGGAAGGACTTTGCGGCCGAGTCGCAGGTTTTTCAAAGCAAATCCTCCGTTCCGGTTCGCTTGACGTAAACACTTACCAGAATCAGAATCACGGCCATCAGAACTGCAGACAGCGCAGACGCCGCTGGGTAGTCAGCGTTCTGCAAGAAGTCGGCCTCCACCATGTTTCCAATCATCGATGTGCTGGATGAGCCCAAAAAGTCCCGACTCGCGTTGACGTAGTCTCCGGTGATGGGGATGAACGTCAAAAGGGTGCCGCTGATGACTCCCGGCATGGTTAGCGGAAGAGTAACTTTGCGGAAGATCGCGGCCGGATTGGCGTAAAGATCTGAAGCGGCCTCGAGCAACCGAAGGTCAAGGCGCTCCAAAGAGGTATAGAGCGGCAAGGTCATGAACGGAATGAAGTTGTAGGTCAAACCCCAAATCACGGCGGCCGGGGTTCCCAAGAAATACTGGTGCTCCCCCCACAGGTGAATGCTGCGCAAGAAGTTCAGGATCGCGGAATCATCGCTGAGCAGTTGCTTCCAGGCGATAGTTCTAAGCAGGAAAGAGATGAAGAACGGTGCGATGACCAGAGTGAGCGTCAGTTTTTGGATCAGCGGACGAGGCCGAAGACGAACCCCCACAAAGTAAGCAAGGGGGTAGCTGATGATGAGTGCAAAGAGCGTTGCCAGGAAAGCGTAGCCAAACGATCTGAGAATCTGAGGCAGATAGCGGGTGGTCACATCGACGTAGCTACTAACATCAAAGCCATAGTCGTACATTCCATAGGCGCCAGAGGCGGCCGGGGTCTCGAGTGAGGTAATGATGAGGGATACCAGCGGAACCATGAAAAACATTGCCAGGTAGAGCATTCCCGGTAAAAGCAGTGCGAGCACAACCTTGGAAGACCTTACCGGCCCGTGGGAGAGCTTTGGGTTGCTAGAGCTGAAGGCAGCGAAAGCCATGGCTAGTCCTCGTCGCCGGCAGGTAGATCCGCCAAACCAAACGCATGCTCAATCTTGAAGCTGACCCAAACCTGTTCACCAAGTTCAATCACTGGGCTGATGCCAATGTTTTGCGCAAAGACAATCACGTCGCCGATGTTTGGGATGTCAATCAGATACTGATTGCTCACGCCGGTGAAGCGAATGTCCTTAATCTCGCCTGGGCCCAGAATGTTGAGACTGGTGTTGGCGGCTGGCTTTTTGCGGTGGAATTCAACCTTTTCGGGCCGCACGCCAATGGCGATTTTGCCCGTCTGCTTGACCGCGCGGTCTTTTGGAACGCTGATCTTGTTGCCGGCAACTTCGATGCTCAAAGAGTTAGCTGAAGTCTCCTTGACGGTGCCAACAAAGATGTTGGACTGACCCAGAAACTTTGCAACGAATGAGGTGCGAGGACGCTCATAAAGCGCCTCTGGCGCACCCATCTGCTCTATCTGCCCCTTGTGCATTACGGCCACGGTGTCGGCCATGTCCATGGCTTCTTCCTGGTCGTGAGTCACGTGCAAGAAAGTGAGGCCGACGTCCATCTGGATTGCCTTGAGCTCGATCTGCATCTGGCGCCTCAGTTTTAGATCCAGAGCTCCAAGAGGCTCGTCTAACAGGAGCAGCGATGGGCGGTTTACCAGTGCTCTGGCAAGTGCAACTCGTTGCTGCTGCCCACCAGAAAGCTGCTGCGGGCGACGTTCACCGATGTGACCGAGTTCAACCAGATTCAAGGCTTCTCTTGCCTTGGAAAGCGGGTCATCCACCTTGCGACGCCGCAGACCGAATGCCACGTTTTCCAAAATGGTCATGTGCGGAAAGAGAGCGTAACTCTGAAATACCGTGTTCACTGGTCGCTCGTGAGGTTTCACGAAAGTCTCGTCAACCCCGCCAATAAGAACTTGACCGGAAGTTGGTTCTTCAAGCCCCGCAACAATTCGCAGAGTTGTGGTTTTACCGCAACCGGAAGGACCTAGTAATGCGAAAAACTCACCTGCCGGAATTTTGAGATCCAGATTTTCTATTGCTGTGAAACCGGGGAACTCCTTGCGAATCCCCCTAAGTTCTAGGTCTGCTCCGGCTGCAACGAACTCTTTGGCCAACTAAACAACTCCATTCGAGGCGTCCGACCAGGCTTTGCTGAACTGGTTGTCTTCTTTGGGGCTCAGCGGGCGGAACTGGTGGAACTTGGTCAAATCTGATGGGAAGACTAGGTCGTTGTTTCCAAGTGCAGGATTTTTGCTCACCGCTACCTCCCGGGCGCCAAGCACGGGAGTCAGGTAGTTCACACCGCCCAGGGCTAGCTCGGCGGCAACCTCAGGCTGGTAGTAGTAGTTGATTAACGCTTCGGCGTTGGCAGCGTGCTGAGCACCCATCGGAATCTGATAGTTGTCGCAAGCAAGTGTGCTACCGCTCTCAAGCAGAACCACACCGAGCACGTCTCCACCGAGTTCGGCGTTGGTACTCACCACGTCGCCACACCAAACGATTCCAGCTACCGCATCGCCGTTCTTGTAGTCATCGATGTAAGAGTTTCCCTTGATGCCACGAACCTGACCGTCGGAAACCAGTTTCTTGAACTCGTCTAGGGTGTTGTTGAAATCATCCGAGCTAAAAGACGAGATATCGATTCCCTTGGCAAGCATCATGATTCCAAGCGTGTCTCGCATTTCGCTAAGAACCTCAACCTTGCCCTTGAGCTCAGGAGCCCAGAGGTCTTCTAGCTTTGTTGGCGCGTCTTTGCCGGTCAACTTCTTGTAGTTGGCCTTGTGATAACCAATGCCCGCGATGATTCCCTTCCAAGGAAGCGAATACTTGCGGTCTGGGTCGTACGACCAAGCCTTGCCCTTGTAGAAAGGATCCAGGTTTTTGGTCACGTTAGGCAGCAATTTGTAGTTCAGTTCCTGCACCAGGCTGCTGTTGATGAGGCGAGCGGCCATCCAGTCGGTGAGACACATTGTGTCGGCTCCGGTGTCCTTGCCAAGCAGCAATTGATTCTTGACGCGGGCGTAGTAGGTGTTGTTGTCATCGATGTTGATGTTGTACTCGACCTTGATGCCGGTCTGTTTTTCAAAAGCGTGGATTGATGGGAATGAGCTGTCTGATTCGCCATCCATGTAGAAAGGCCAGTTATCCCAGGTGACGACCTTTTGACTGGACGATAGGTCCTTGGCGGGGCTGAGGTGCTTTGAGCCGCCAGGTGAGCAGGCGGCCAAGGTCAGGGCCGCGGCGCTGAGGCCCGCACCTGTGAGCACGGTCCTGCGAGTGACTGGAGCCTTGGCCAATTTGATCAGGTCACGAACCATTGGATCCTGAAGGTTTGGGTCTTGAAATTTTGTCATTTCGGACTCCTAAGTAGCCAGGGCCTTGGCCCAACCATCTCTGAGCGGAAGCAAAGGCTTCCAAGACAAAATACTGCCACAAATTTGCTGGACTTTTACCCGTTATGGGACATTCCCTTTGCACGCATGGTCAGAAGATATTTTTGGTCGAAAAAATAATTCAAAAAGTGGGAATGAGTTTGGACTGTAGCTTGGTTTAGAAATTTCGAGGTCTTACCCCTACCTCTGATTTATCGAAAAACCTGCGGAGAAATAAGATTCCCGCAGGTTTTTTCTTTGTCCGGAAACTTAGCCTCAGTCCCCGATGAAGCTCATCACGTGCTTGATTCGGGTGTAGTCCTCAAACCCATACTGGGAGAGGTCTTTACCGTAGCCCGAGTGACGGAAACCACCGTGAGGCATCTCTGCCGTCAGTGGAATGTGGGTGTTGATCCAAACGCAGCCAAAGTTCAGCCCCTTTGCAAAACGCATTGCTCGGGTGTGATTTGTGGTCCAGACAGAACTCGCAAGCCCGTAGAGCACGTCGTTGGCGTTTCGCATGGCCTCGTCATCGGTGCTGAACTTCTGAACCGTTATTACCGGCCCAAAAATTTCGGTTTGGATGACTTCGTCGTCTTGCTTTAGGCCGGAGATCACTGTTGCCTCGTGGAAGTAACCCGCTCCAGGAATTCTGTTGCCGCCAATCTCGATTTTGGCGTGGTTTGGCAGACGGCTTATGAACCCCTGAACACGTTCCAGCTGGCTGGCGTTGTTCAAAGGGCCGAACAGAATGTCATCGCGGCTTGGGTCGCCGGTTAGCGCATTTGCGGCAACCTCCGCCCTCAGCATCGCGATGAACTCGTCGTGCACGGATTCGTGCACCAAAACCCGAGTTGCCGCGGTGCAGTCCTGACCCGCATTGAAGTAGCCGGCAATCACGATCTGGGCGGCGGCCTTCTGCAATTCCGCATCGGCAAAAACGATTACCGGAGCCTTGCCCCCGAGTTCTAGGTGAACTCGCTTTAGGTCGGCAGCGGCCGACTTGGCCACCTCCATACCCGCACGAACCGAACCCGTGATGGAAACCATTTGTGGAATCGGGTTCTCGATCATGGCGCGGCCGGTGTCGCGGTTTCCGGTCACTACGTTGAAAACACCCTTTGGCAAAAACTCACTCGCAATCTCGGCCAAGAAAAGCGTCGACGCCGGCGTGGTGTCGCTCGGCTTGAGAACAATGGTGTTGCCTGCCGCCAAAGCCGGTGCAAACTTCCAGGTGGCCATGTTAAGCGGGTAGTTCCAAGGTGTGACCTGACCGATCACACCGATGGGCTCCCTGCGAATCGATGACGTGTGGTCCCGAGCGTATTCCGCAGTTGCGCGCCCCTCAAGGTTTCTAGCAGCTCCGGCAAAGAATCGAATCTGATCCACTGAAGGTGCGATTTCGTATTCCACCAGGGTGCTTCGTGGCTTTCCGGTGTTCTCGCTCTCAATGTCCGCGGCTTCCTCGGCTCGTGCCTCGAGTGCGTCTGCGATTCGAAACAACGCCAGCTGACGCTCGCCCGGGGTGAACTGACTCCACTCATCGAAGGCAACTTGAGCAGCTTTGAAGGCGTGGTCTACGTCGGCCGCGCTTGACACGGGAGAAGTTGCGTAAACCTCACCGTTCGCTGGATTTGTGATGTTCAGTGTTTCGTTTGACTTTGCATCGATGAAATCACCGTTGACAAAGTTTTTGAGTTCGCGAACTGCCACGATGACTCTCCTTTGAGTTCCTGCTTTCGGGTAGTTCCAATAATAACTTTCGTTTGTCCAAAATCAGAATCCGTAGCAATATTGCCAATATTGGTAACGATTTCGCACCTAAATGGGCGTTTCACCACCGATTCTTTTGCGAAAAGGCCTTTTCACTGGCAAAATCGTTTTATGTCCAGAGCACTTCGCACCAAGTCGAGTCAGCTTGATGAGGTATCCAAGTCCATCATCGAAGAGCTGCAGCACGACGGTCGCAAGTCTTATGCCGAAATCGGCAAGGCGGTTGGCCTTTCAGAGGCTGCCGTGCGTCAACGGGTCCAGAAATTAACCGAATCCGGCGTTATGCAGGTGGTTGCTGTAACCGACCCGATGCAGCTGGGTTTTTATCGACAGGCGATGATTGGGATTCGCTGCGGCGGAGATACTCGAGAGATTGCCGAAGAGCTGGCGAGTTTACCGTCGGTTGACTACGTGGTTTTGACCGCGGGAAGTTTTGACATTTTGGTTGAGGTGGTTTGTGAGAACGATGACGATCTCATCAGCCTTCTCAATGCAAAAATCCGGACACTGCCTGGAGTGACTTCAACGGAGACTTTTGTCTACCTGAAGTTGCATAAGCAGTTCTACAACTGGGGAACCAGATAGGTCCTCAGAACCAATAAAAGTAAAGAGTGATACAAAATGGCAACCAAGGAAAGCCAAGCAGGAAAGCTTGTGCGAGGACTAGCGTCCAAGCTCAAGGCTCCGGTCAAACCGGCCAGCGCAGCAGCAGACCGCGCCACACCTCTAACCGACGCTCGTAAGGCCGGCACCGAGGTAACCTCCAAGATGTTGCAGACGGCAGCCAAGGAAAATCTGTTTCTGCACTTCACCCAGCACGCACATTTTGAACGAGGAGAAATTCCGGTCATCGTGCGAGCCGAAGGGCACCACTTCTGGGATTCAAAGGGCAACAAGTACTTTGACGGCATCAGCAGCCTGTTCAGCGTAAACATCGGTCACGGGCGCGAGCGCCTAGCCGAAGCCGCTGCCAAGCAGATGAAGCAGTTGGACTACTTCCCTATTTGGTCTCACGCTCACCCAACCAGCATTGAGTTGGCGGAACGCGTGCTCTCCTACGCACCAAAGAATCTAACTCGCGTGTTCTTCACCACAGGTGGTGGAGAGGCTAACGAAACCGCCTGGAAGCTAGCCAAGCAGTACTTCAAACTGCAGGGCAAGCCAACCAAGCACAAGGTAATTAGCCGCGCGGTTGCCTACCACGGAACCTCGCACGGTGCTCTCTCCATGACCGGCATTCCGGCCATGAAGAAGGCGTTCGAACCGCTGGTTCCAAGCACGTTCCGAGTGCCAAACACCAACTGGTACCGCGCTCAGGACAACTTTGCAACCGAGGAAGAGTTCACCAACTGGGCTGCAGACCGTGTCGAAGAAATGATCCTGTTTGAAGACCCGGACACCGTTGCGGCGTTCATCTTTGAACCGGTTCAGAACTCGGGTGGTTGCTTCACGGCTCCGAACAGCTACTTCAAGCGAATCCGTGAGATCTGCGACAAGTACGACGTTCTGATGATTGCGGATGAGACCATCGATGGCTTTGGCCGCACCGGCACAATGTTTGCCAGCGAGCGCTATGAAATCGAACCGGACATGCTGGTTTGCGCCAAGGGAATGACCAGCGCCTACGCGCCACTCGGTGCGTTGTTGCTAGCCGAGAAGCTGTTCGAACCGTTCAAGAAGGGTGCGCTGTTCCCACACGGTTACACCTATGGAGGCCACCCGGTTTCCTGCGCCGTGGGTCTGGAAAACCTGGACATCTTTGACGAGGAAGACCTGGTTGGAAACGTGCGCCGAAACGAAAGCACCTTCAAAGCAACCCTGGACAAACTTCGCGACCTCCCTATTGTTGGCGATGTTCGCGGTGCAGGGTACTTCTGGGCAATCGAGCTAGTGAAGAACAAGGAAACCAAGGAGACGTTCAGCGACCGCGAGGCCGACAAACTGCTCCGAGGAATCCTGAGTGTTCGTATGTTTGAAGAGGGGCTCTACTGCCGCTCCGACGACCGTGGAGACCCCGTGGTTCAGCTTGCTCCGCCGCTGACCATCGGCCCCGACCAGTTCAACGAAATCGAGCAGATTTTGCGAAAGTGCCTTACCGAGGCACAGCAGCAGATCTAGTCTGGATGCCTTAGGAAACCCCAACTCGAGGTCTTCGGGTTGGGGTTTCCTGACACTCCGGGCAATAAGTTATCCTCAGATTGCAACTCATCGATGGGTTGCGAATCGCCCCAAACGTTAGCCTGAACCAATGAATATCAATCTCGACTTCGACTCCTGCGGGAGCACCCAAACTCCAATCGGACCGGTCTCGGTTTTTGCCAACAACGGCAAAATCGTTCAGCTTCAGATTGGTCTGCCAGCCGCACCCAGCGGTGGCGATTCCGAGTTGGTGATCGGAGCTCTCGCTCAGATCAGGCAATACTTTGAAGGCGAACGCAAATCGTTTGACCTATCATTCGAACTGACCGGTACGGAATTTCAGAGGGCGGTGTGGAATCAAGTTGCCCGCATACCGTTTGGCTCAACAATGTCTTATGCCGAAATTGCCGCTGCGATTGGAAAGCCTCTGGCTTCTCGCGCGGTAGGTGGCGCGGTGGGAAGCAATCCAATCGCACTAGTGATCGGGTGTCACCGCGTCATGGGGGCAAGCGGCAAAATAAC
>Ga0007791_10000173_pt1 | contig 18245 bp, 19 predicted proteins | sample CryBogmetaGMA05M_FD_60368 | JGI IMG/M metagenome (GOLD analysis project Ga0007791, IMG submission 60368) | Freshwater microbial communities from Crystal Bog, Wisconsin, USA - MA0.5M | ecosystem: Environmental > Aquatic > Freshwater > Lake | place: Crystal Bog, Wisconsin, USA | collected 2009-07-06 | reverse complement strand
GGTTGTCTTGGCGATGAGGCTGCGGACCGGAGTGATCGTGGCCCGAAAGGCGGGTCAGGGAAATGATCATGGGTGCTCGTTCTGGGAGCCCTGAGAGACGCGCGGGGGTGATCGGTTGGCCTCTCGGGCATTCCATCAGCCCGGCATTCCAGCAGCCGGCCTTCGACGCGTGCGGACTTGCTGTTTCATACCAAGCGATTCCCGTACCGCCTGAGGGCCTTGAGGAATTCATTTCGGGCCTGCGGACTTCGGATGCACCGGTCTGGCTTGGCGTGAATGTGACGATTCCTCACAAGGAGGCCGTCGCGAAACTCGTAGATGACGTGACTGAGGAGGCGAGGCTTATCGGGGCAGTCAACACCGTGATCTGCGAAGGCGGTCGGCTGACTGGTCACAATACCGACGCCGAGGGGTTCCTGCGTGGCCTGACTGTCGATGGCAAGTTCGACCCGGTTGGTGCCAGGACGCTCGTGATTGGGTCCGGTGGTGCGTCTCGGGCAATCTGCGTCGCGCTTCTGCAAGCAGGTGTCCACAAACTTTCCGTTGCAAACCGGTCTCCGGAACGTGCCGAGTCGCTTGTCTGGCACCTTCAGGGTGCGTTTCCGGGCAGGGAGATCGAACCGTTGCCGTTCGATGCAGGGGTCTTCCGGGAGCTTCTTGGGTCGACGGATCTGCTTGTGAATACGACGAGCATCGGGATGGCCCACGGTCCGTCGCCGGATACTTCACCAGTACCAGTGGACGCGATTCGTTCGGGGTTGGTTGTCTACGACCTTGTCTACAATCCGGCCGAGACACCATTACTCCGGGCGGCTCGGATGGCAGGCGCGAGGCCAGTTGAAGGATTGCCGATGCTGATCTATCAGGGAGCGGCGAGTTTCACCCGGTGGACAGGGGTCGAGGCGCCGGTGGATGTGATGTTCGCTCACGGGCGTCGTGCACTGGAGGCGAGGAATTCCTAGTCACCGGATTGTCATCCGGTCAAGGGCAGCTGCACTCCCACGACGCTCCACCTACTCTTTTTAGACGCTTCGCTTACCGCGCGATCAGGGCGTGGGAACCTGCGAGAAAGGTCCAGATGGGCAATAGCTTTGGCACGATCTTCCGTGTCACGACGTGGGGGGAGTCGCACGGACGGGCGATTGGTGCGGTCATCGATGGCTGTCCGTCGCTCGTTCCGCTTGACGAGACGGATATCCAGCCCGACCTTGACCGTCGTGCACCGGGGCAATCGCATTTGGTGACCCAGCGGAAGGAATCGGACACGGTGCAGATCCTGTCGGGTGTGTTCGAGGGAAAGACCTTGGGTACTCCGATCAGCCTGCTGATCCCGAACGAAGATCAGCGCAGCGGTGACTACCGTGAGGTGGAGCTGAAGTACCGGCCGAGTCACGCCGACTACACCTATGACGCCAAGTATGGGATCCGGGATTGGCGCGGAGGCGGGCGAACCAGTGCGCGTGAAACCGCTGCGCGGGTTGCGGCGGGTGCGGTAGCTCGCAAGGTTCTGGTGCGCGCCTACGGTGTCGAAGTCGTAGCCTGGGTCTCGGCGGTTCACACCCACCAGGTTGAATGTGATCCCGGGACGGTGACACGCGAACTCGTTGACCAGACACCGGTGCGCTGTCCTGACCTCGGGGTCGCTGCTGAGATGATTTCTGCCATCGAACAGGCGCGGAAGAACGGTGATTCGCTAGGTGGCGTTGTGAACTGCGTGATCCGCGGATGCCCGCCGGGTTGGGGCCAACCGGTGTTCGATCGTCTCGAAGCCGATCTTGCCAGGGCCATGATGAGCCTGCCGGCGACGAAGGGTTTCGAGATCGGATCCGGTTTTGGCGGGACGGTTTTGACCGGATTGGCGCACAACGATCCTTTCTACATGGACGGTGCCCGTGTGCGTACCCGCACGAATCGGAGTGGCGGTGTGCAGGGTGGCATCACCAATGGTGAGGATGTGCTGTTCCGGGTCGCGTTCAAGCCAACTGCGACGGTGATGCGTGAGCAGGAAACCGTCACGCGAACGCTAGAGGACTCGACGATAGCCGGGCGTGGACGCCACGACCCCTGTGTCCTGCCACGCGCGGTCGCATTGGTTGAGGCCATGGCGTCACTCGTTCTGGTGGATCACGCCCTGCGACACGAGGCGACACGTCCGCGGCATCCCGAGGAATCCGGGTACTCGGTTCCACCCCAACACTGGGGTGCAGTGAGTGACGATGATGGTGCGAGGCACGGGTTGTGAACTTCCACCATGTTGTGCTCGTGGGATTGTCCGGGAGTGGTAAGTCGACGATCGGACCGCGATTGGCGCGACGCCTGGACTTGTTGTTCATCGACACCGACAAGACGGTTGTCGCGCGCGCCGGATGTCCGATTGACGAAATCTTCGCCACCCGCGGTGAAGCGACATTTCGTGCGTTCGAGCGTGAAGCGGTTCGCGAGGCCATCGCTGGGCCTCGGTCAGTGATTGCCACCGGAGGAGGTGCCCCCGTTGATCCGGAGAACTTCCGCCAACTGTGGGAAGGAAATGCGGTGATCTGGCTTGACGCGCCGATGGAGGTCCTTATCTCCCGGATGGAGGGATCGCAACGGGCGGGTCGCGAAAAGCGTCCGCTGCTGGCAAACGGTGGTGCAAGGCTTCGATTGCCCGCGCTTCTGGAGGCACGCGCACCCATCTACTCGCAGGCACATGTCAGGGTCGAGACCGGGGTAGTTCGTCCGGAGGTCGTGGTGACCGAGATCATCCGGCAGGTTCGTCCGGGTCAGACGCGCACGCGCAGCACATCACGCGTGAACGCATCCGCATCAGCTTCGCCACCCGCCAACACCCCTTCGAAATACTCTTCGCCGCGTCGAGGGAAGGGTGGATCGGTTGGGAGGGCTCACGATTGATCACCGAATACCGCGCTCCGTCACCTGTCCCGGAGGCTTTCGTTGGCATTCCAACCCGCCTTTCGTTCGGCAACGGAATCGTCGCTGGGCTTGGCAAACGGATCACCGAACTCGGGCTCCGAGGACGTGCGTTCGTGATTACCGATGACACGGTTGGCCCGGTACACGGACCCGAGGTCATGGCGTCCTTGGCTGGTGCCGGGATCCTCCCTGAGATCTACGCAGTGCCTGCGGGCGAAGCTTCCAAGTCCCTTGATCGCGCCGCCGACCTGTACGCGTGGCTTGCGTCACATCGGGCGGAGCGCCGTGACGTGGTTGTTGCCCTTGGTGGCGGTGTGGTTGGAGATTTGGCGGGCTTCGTGGCGGCGACCTTCCTGCGAGGCATCACGCTGGTCCAGGTACCGACGACGGTCCTCTCCATGGTTGACAGTTCTGTCGGCGGGAAGACGGCGGTCAACCTCCCCGCGGGAAAGAACCTTGTGGGCGCGTTCCATCCGCCTATCCTCACGCTTGTCGATGTTGGCCTCATCACTGGGCTTCCCATAAGGGAGGTGCGGGCCGGGTGGGCGGAGGTGATCAAGACAGCCGCGATTTTTGACCCGGCCCTTTTTGATGAACTCGATACAGTTCCCCTAGTTGAAGTGCAGCCAGACAGGATGGCGGACATCCTGGAACGGACAGTGCGCTGGAAGGAACGGGTTGTTCACGAAGACCCACGTGAGCGGGGCATCAGGGTTGTGCTCAATTTCGGGCATACCGTGGGCCATGCCATCGAGGCTACGACGGGCTATGGGACGTACTTGCACGGGGAAGCGGTCGCCATCGGACTAGTCGCGGCGTCTCGGCTTAGTGTGCGTGCCGGTTTTCTAGACGCCGGAGTGGCCGCACGGATCGAGGACATGCTGGCACGGACGGGTCTGCCGACGAGATATGACCCGACGTTTACCAACGCGAACGCAATCCTGGACCGCACGTTGACCGATAAGAAGGTTGAATCGAATAGAGTTCGATGGGTCCTGTTGCGGGATATCGGGCAGGTTGTTGTCACGGACGAACTAAGCGCCGACGTCATTCGGGACGTGGTCGAGGCGTTGGTTCGTCATTAGGCAAATGGAACCATCTTGACTGATCGGCAAATGGCGGCTACCTTCAAGTCAGACGGGAAGCAATGAACCATGGTTGGAAATCTTCCGGGCATTCGCATTGGCGCAACGCTCAACATGGAGGCCGATGACCCGACGTTGGGTGCGGATACGTACCGTTGTCGGATTGAGGACTTCTCAGGTGACCGTCTGACGCTGACTTGGCCATCAAAGCGCGGGCAGAGCGTCAAGCTTGCAGTTGAGGACTCCGTGTCGCTCGCCATGTCGCAATCCGGTTCGGACGGGCAGCCGACGGCAACAATTTACCTTGATTGTGTTGTCGTGGACCGGTTACCCCCTTCCCCTGGCAACCCGGTGGCATTGGTTGTCGTGCGTGTTCTGGCGGCGGGTCGCCAGGCGCCCCGAGGCTCGTACCGCCTCCCGGTGACGATTCCGTTGACGGAGTGCGCAGTGCGCGAAAGTAGTTACGGCGCTGCGACCTGGAAGCCAGTGTGCGGCTTCGTGCATGACATCAGCGGCGGTGGCCTTGGCCTGACCTTGGACGAGGAAGTCGCACAGGGTCTGAAGATCCGGGTGCGTTTCCCGGTCCCGATGGGTTCAGGTGAGATGGCTGTGACCGTCGAAGTGATGAACGTGATTGACGTGAACCCAGGTGAGCGGTTGTCAAAGTTCAAGGTTGGGGTCAAGTTCGACGACGCGACAGGTCTCCAACGTGAACGAATGGCGCGAGCTGTTCATCGTTCACAGGTTGAGAACCGTCGACGAGACCAAGCAGCGGGTCGACTTCACGTTGCGGCCATTGAAACCGCGGAGGATGAGGTTGCGGCTCGGTAGGACCGCACCTTGCAGTAAAATAGGTTCAGTGAGACGGCTTGGCGCCGTCAGGAGGGCGTAGCATGGCGGGTAAGCCCCAGATGGTGTCGCTCGATGATTTTGGCAAGCCACCACCACCACCACCGAAGAACCCGCCTAACTGGCCACAGATCATCGGTGGGGTAGCTTTCCTACTCTTCATTGTGGTGGGATTTGCGCTGGCCATGCCGTGGATGGAAAAAGTCGGTATGGGCTACTGGTCGTCGTCTAGCGAAATCGCTGACGCAGGTCGGTTCGCCTCGAAATAGTTCCTCGCCGTTGGGTAGCAGTGTGTTTGGGCCGGATCAAGGGTGACCTTGGGACCGGCCCAATTCGTTGTACGGCGATTACTGTAAATCGGCCGGTGATCAACGAACTCCGACCTCCCGAGGGTGGCCGGTACAATGTACGCATGACGGCATCCGTACCAACCGCACCGACCCGGCTTGGCCAGGCTCTGGATGATTACCGGGCCCGGATCTCCCCTGATGATCATGCGCGTCTACGCAAGTTTGTGACCTGGCTTGGCGTTAGCGTCACCGTGGAAGCAGTTCAGGCGTACAAGATCGAGGAGTTCCTTGCCCAACAGGTCAAGACTTCGGTGTCCCCCCGTGCGTATCTTGCCCCACTGAAGACGTTTTTCGCTTACGTCTTGGAACAGCGACTCATTCCGAGCGACCCAATGAAGAATGTTCGGTTGCCCAGGACTGGGGTCGCTGCGGTCAAAAAGAGTGCTGCTGCTGCTGCAGCGGCTGCGGCGGCGACTGGTTCACCAACTCACGTGGCAACGACTTCCGGAACGTCACGCATCGAAGATGTGGAGTACGTGAGTCGTGCCCGTCACGAAGAGATGAAGAAGGAGCTTGACCGGCTTCAAGTCGATGAGAGACAGCGCATCAGTGCGCTCCTTGAAGAGGCTATCAAGGATGGGGATCTTTCCGAGAATGCCGGTTACGAAGACGCCAAGATGCGTCAGGGTTTGCTTGAGGCGAGGATCCGTGAGCTCGAGAGCAAGCTCAGGCACGTCGCGTTGATTGAGGACCAGGATAACGACGGGGCCACGATTGGTGTCGGAAGCCGGGTCAAGTTGCGCGAGATTGCCACGGATGACGAGGTGGAGTATCAGGTGGTTGGTCCGGAAGAGACCGACCCGCGCCTAGGAAAGATCTCCCATCGCTCACCTGTTGGCAAGGCACTCATCGGCAAGACCGCCGGCGAAGAGACCGATGTGGTGACCCCTGGTGGCACGACCCGTTACCTGATCGTTTCGGTCGAACGGGGGGCGTGACCTCGGTGGCGGATCGTCGGGTTGAGAGGGTTCCGGCGCGTCCGGCAAGGCACTCGATAGGTGGACGCGCGACGGAACTGGGCTTGGGAGTAATCTGATGCCGCCTCTCGGCACCGTGGTTCAGTTTATCGTTGCATTCGGGGGCGCGTACCTCGTCGCTCTCTGGTTCAGCATGATTGTCTGGACCTATTACGACATTCGCGCCCGGTCCGCGGACCTCTATGTGCATATCTTTGCTACGGCGTTGGTGCTGGTTTTCAACGTCTTCGGGCTGCTTCTCTACTTCATCCTTCGGCCACGCGAGACGCTCGCCGAGGCGTATGAACGGTCACTTGAAGAGGAAAGCCTGCTTCAGGAGCTCGAGGACCGGTTGCACTGTCCGAGTTGTCGGCAACGCATCCATTCCGACTACGTGGTGTGTCCAAGCTGCCACGTGATCCTCAAGAATCGGTGTGGGGCATGCGACCGTCTCGTGAATCCACGTTGGGAGCTCTGTGCATACTGTGGTGCCTTGCAGGGCGTCGGGCATGAGCACGCCGGTGAGGACCACCAACATGATGACCATGCCACTGGGTCTCCAACGGTTGTTGCCATGACTGTGGAAACGTATGGCGTGGACGCGCCCGGGCCGGGTGGCGTTGCCGGCAGCGTCGATTGATCGGATGGGACGCCCACCCACGGTGCCTCAGTGACCGCGGTTGACAATCCTCGCGCCTCGATCTGTCTAGCGTCGCGGTCGCCTCGGCGTCAGGATGCATTGCGGGCACTGGGAGTTTCGTTCCAAGTCCGGGTTTCTGACGTCGAAGATCGTCTCGACCAGGGACCAGACCCGGTTGACCCGGTACCGATTGCCAGAGCCAAAGCACAAGATATCGTCGCCACTGGTGACAACGGTTTGCCAGACGTGGTTCTTGCGGCCGACACCATTGTCGCGCTTGGTGCCGAACCGTTGGGTAAGCCGACTACATCGGACGTTGCGGTCCGGATGTTGCAGAAGTTGCGCGGGCAGGCGCACGCCGTTAGGACGGGTGTGGCGATGGTCACCGGGAGTGGGATCGTTAGCGGCGAGGTCTCCACACCGCTTGTGATGCGGAAGTATTCCGATGAAGACATTGCTGCATATGTCGCGACCGGCGAGGCACTTGACTGCGCCGGCAGTTATGACGCGCGCGGTGGTGGCGGCGCACTGATCTCGTCGATCTCTGGATGCATCAGTTCGGTCGTCGGATTCCCAATCCTTGCGATCGTCGGACTGATGATTGATGCCGGTGTGGACGTGCCGGTGAACCCGGTCGAGGCATGCACGTCCCTGTACGGGCGCCCGTGCGTGGGGGCGATGCACCCGGAGGTTTGTGCCCTCTCCCGGGTGCGTCATGCCAACGGCATCAATACCTGAGCGGATACCGGGTCACAACTAATCCGCATCACGCTCACTAGTCCCTCAAGTGGATTTGGACCCATCCTTTTCCAACAAGGTGGGGATCCGCGGATGTCGGCAGATTTAGGACACGCCGTCCGCAGCATTGCGCAGGGATTTTGCGAAAGACCGAAGTTCCTGGGCATGGGTCTCGGGAGGAGTGTGTTCCATCCGGTCGATGATGGCACTGGCTACGATTGCTGCGTCAGCGATCCCCCGAAGGCTCGCCACATGTTCCGGGCGAGATACCCCGAACCCGACCGCTAACGGCAGGTTTGTGAAGCTGCGCACGCGGGCAAGATACTCGGGCAGGTCCGTTGGTAGTGCCTGCCGTGCGCCAGTGACCCCGGTAAGGCTGACGCAATAGATGAAACCCCGCGCGCGGGCGGCGATTGCGCGGAGACGCGGTTCAGGCGTGGTAGGTGCTACCAGGAAGATCGTGTCGATGCCTACGCGATCCAGCGCCTCAATGAGGTCGTCAGACTCCTCGGCGGGCAGGTCGGGAACGATCAGGCCATCTACCCCGGCTTCGCTGGCGTCGATCGCAAATCGTTCGAGCCCCCTGGAGAGGATCGGGTTGTAGTAACTCATGAAGATCAGCGGTGCGGTGATACCGTCGCTGCGAAGTGTTCGAACGGTATCGAGGGCGATTGAAAGCGTTGCGCCTTGTTTGAGAGCCTCGAATGAGGCCCTCTGAATCGTTGTGCCGTCTGCTTGGGGATCAGAGAACGGCACGCCGAGCTCGATCAGGTCGAAACCTCCGTCGATGAGGGCCGGCACGAGGGTCCGGGATGCTTCGACGGTTGGAAATCCGATGGTTTGCCATCCAACCAAGGCCATGGTGCCAGCTTCGTGGTGACGGGCCAGAGTTGCGCCAATTCGTGACTGATGGTGCGCGGGTTGGTTGTTCACAGGGTCACTCCCAACCGCGTCGCGACAGTGCTCAGGTCCTTGTCTCCACGGCCCGAACAGTTGACCACGATGATTTCCGAAGAAGGTCGCGATGCGGCGTACTCGGCGGCGTAGGCAATGGCATGCGCGGTTTCCAGGGCCGGAATGATCCCCTCGGTCTGGCAGAGGAGTTCGAATCCTGCCAGTGCGCTTTCATCGTCGACTGCCACGTAGGTGGCTCTGCCGGAATCCTTGTACCAGGAATGTTCCGGACCGACGCCGGGATAGTCGAGACCCGCCGAGATGCTGTGGGTCTCAACCACTTGGCCGTCCCCATCCTGCATCAGGTAGGAGAGTGCTCCGTGCAGGACACCGGGGCGCCCTGCTGAAAGCGGAGCCGCGTGGCGTCCGGTATTGACGCCATCGCCTCCGGCCTCGACACCGATGAGGCGCACGGATGGATCGTCGTGGAAGGGATGGAAGATGCCCATGGCGTTGCTGCCTCCACCGACGCACGCGATCACGGCGTCTGGCAGCCGACCTATCTGCGCGAGGGACTGTTCGCGGGTTTCGCGGCCGATGACACTCTGGAAGTCACGCACCATGGTGGGGTACGGGTGGGGTCCTACAACAGACCCGATGATGTAAAAGGTGTCCTTGACGTTGGTGACCCAGTCGCGGATTGCCTCATTGATCGCATCCTTCAAGGTTCGCGACCCGGACTTGACTGGCCGGACTTCGGCGCCGAGAAGCTTCATGCGGAACACGTTTGGCGCTTGGCGGTGGACATCCTCCTCGCCCATGTAGACGATGCACTCCAGGCCTAGCATCGCGCAGACCGTTGCAGTGGCAACGCCATGCTGGCCCGCACCGGTTTCCGCAATGATGCGCTCCTTCCCCATTCTCTGGGCAAGGAGGCCCTGGCCGAGGGCATTGTTGATCTTGTGCGCGCCAGTGTGTGCGAGGTCCTCTCGCTTGAAGTAGACCTGGGCGCCACCAGAGCGGGCAGTCAGCTTCGTTGCGTGGTAGAGGGGTGTGGGACGACCGATGAAGTCACGGGCGAGGGCATCGTAGGTCGCGGTGAATGCTGGATCGTGACGGGCAATGTCATATGCGTCGATGAGTTCCGCAAGGGCGGGCATCAGCGTCTCGGGCACGAACTGTCCGCCGTACGGTCCAAACCGACCGGGACGCGCGGCTTCGGAGGGTCTGGCTTCTGTGGTGGATGGAATTGCAGTTGCCATCTGCGTCAGTTCCTTTCATGTTGGCCCTCATCCCAGCCGCCTTCTCCACCGCAATCTGCAGGAAAGAAGTTGGTTTGAAGACCGTGATCGTTCGTGCGGTTATCTCAGGCCCATTGCAGTACACACCCGGTTGAAGGTGCGGTCGGCAATCACGCGCGCGCGGTCGGCGCCATCTCGGAGAAGGTCATCGAGGTCAGAAGAGTTCAGGAGGGAGTTGCAACGCGCCTGGATTGGGGAGAGTGTGTCCAGAACCGCGTCTGCAAGGGTTCGCTTGAGGTCACCGTATCCCTTTCCTTCGAACCGTGTCTCGATCTGTTCGCGGGTCTCGCCGCTGAGCACCTGATAGATCGTGAGCAAGTTGTAGAGGCCCGGCCGGTTGGTGTCGAAGACGATGGTGCGTTCACTATCGGTCGTGGCACGCATGATTGCCTTGCGGATGTCTTCGGGCTTGTCGAAGATGCCGATTGCCTGACCGGGCAGGTTGTCCGACTTGCTCATCTTCTTTGACGGGTCGGCGAGACCCATGATCCGTGCGCCGGTCTCGGCGATCAGCGGTTTTGGAACAACGAGGATGTCACCGTAGAGGCGGTTGACACGCTCGGCGATGTCGCGTGTCAGTTCCACGTGCTGCTTCTGGTCGTCCCCAACGGGAACGAGATTTGCGTCGTACAGGAGAATGTCGGACGCCATCAGGACCGGGTAGTCGAACAACCCGGTTGAGATGCGCTCACGATTGTCACCTTCCCGGGCAGCCTTGTCCTTGAACTGGGTCATGCGTTCAAGCCATCCCATGGGGGTAATGCAGTTGAGCACCCATCCGAGTTCGGCGTGAGCGCTGACGTGGCTCTGGACGAAGACGATTGTCCTGGCCGGGTCGAGACCTGCAGCGATGTAGAAGGCCGCGACTTCGCGGGTTTGTTGGCGGAGGGCAACAGGATCCTGGGGCACGGTGATGGCGTGCAGGTCCACGATGCAGAAGACGTTTTCATACACGTCCTGATCATCAACCCATCGCTTGATCGCTCCAAGGTAGTTGCCGAGGTGCAGGCCACCACTCGGCTTGACCCCGGAGAAGGTCTTCAGCCGCTTGGTCGTCGGTTCGGTCATGGTGGGTTCTCCTGATCGGGATATTCGGGGTGAAAAACGCCTGTTCGAGATGGTGCAACCATTGGTCACGCTTCCCCTGAGGCCACGGGAGCGAGAAGCCGGGTTCGGACACTCTTGATGAAAGATTGCACGCGGGCCGGGTCGGTCACGCCGTTGGTTTCAACACCACTGGCCACATCGACTCCCCAGGGACGCGCGTGATGAATCGCTTCTGCCACGGTTTCTGGAGTCAGGCCCCCGGCGAGGAACAAGTGTCGCGTGGAGGTAGTGGCAAGGGTTCGGACCGTTGCGTAGTCCCAGGGTTCGCCCGTGCCCCCCCATGTGCCGGGCGTGTCGGCGAGGAGTGCGAAGAGATTTGGCAGAGACCCATACGCGTTGATGGGTTCGTGGTCCGATGCAGATGTGAGCCGTACCGCCTTGATGAGGGGAAGTCCGGTGGTCGCCGCGATAGCCTCGCATTCTTCTGGGGTTTCGGTTCCACTGAGTTGCACGATGTCTAGTCCGCACTCGTGTGCGATGTCGTCGATTTCGCGGGCTGATTGGTTGACGAAGATACCCACAGCGAAGGGAGTGGACGCGTGGGGGGTGTGGCTGGTGGTCTGCAAGTGATCTAAAGCGGTTTCACGTGCCAATCCACGCGGTCCACCGGCCTTGAGTGCCTCGATGGCGCGGGATGCGGTTGCGGGATCGGTGCGTCGACGGCTGACTGGGGCAAAGTTGAACCCGAGGAAGTCGGCACCGGCACCGGCGCAGGCAACTGCCACGTCGACGGACCGGATCCCACAGATCTTGACTCGAATGTGATCGGGATTGGCGACGATCACGCCGGGTTATCCAGAGCAGCGCTGGTTGATTGGTGAAGGCCATGCGCGTCCGTCACTCCAGGCACGAGGACTGTCCCGCTCATCTCACGCACTTTGGCACCAATGTCAGGGGCACGAACCAGGGCTTCGCCGACGAGGATGGCGTGGGCACCGGCGGCGCGAACCCGCTCGACGGCTGCGAGATCATGAAGGCCACTCTCGCTGACGATCACGGGGCCGTTGGTTCCTCTTGGGAGGCGCATGGCAACCCGTTCGGTTGCGTCGAGCGTGGTGATGAAGGTGCGGAGATCACGGTTGTTGATGCCGATCACCGCGGCGTTGACGGAAAGCGCGACGGCGGCTTCGGCCTCGTCGTGTACCTCGACCAGGATCTCCAGTCCGACGCCACGGGCCACCCCAAGAAGGTGGGCAAGTCGTTCACGGGCAATATCGAGGTCCGGGTCGCCGTCTTCAAGTGGGTGGTCTAGTTCATCTGCGTTGCCGGGAGTAGCCAGAGGCGAGGCGAGGGCGGCGACGATCAAGAGGGCGGCGTCGGCCCCGGCGGCGCGTGCTTCCCACAGCTGATATTCGGTGAACAGGAAGTCCTTGCGCAGGACCGGGATTGTTACTGCCTGGCTGACTGCACGCAGGTCGTCCAGACTGCCACCGAAGAAGTGCCCATCGGTCAGGGTCGAGATCGCGCTCGCACCATTCGCCTGGTACGTCCGGGCAAGGACGACCGGGTCTGGAACATCGGCCATCGCTCCGGCGGACGGTGACCGGCGTTTGATCTCCGCGATCAGTCTTGCCGGTGATCCGGTAGTGGCGCGGAGATTTGCCCCGAACGGCCGTGGGGTTGGCTGGCGGAATGCCTCGGAGCGGACCGAATCGAGCGAGCGTCGGCGCATCGACGTGGCGACTTCGTGGCGCTTATGGGCGAGTATGTCGTCAAGGATCATGGTGTCTAGCTACTTTCCCGTGAGTTCCCGGCCCCACCCGGCCGCCCCTGATTTACAGGCGCGTCGCTTATCAGGCGAGGGCTTGGCTGACGCGGATGAGCGTCTCCAACCGGTGGCGCGCGGCTCCCGACGCGATGAGTTCGCGGGCACGTGCGACGCCGTTTGCCAGCGACGTGACCCGTCCTGAGGCGACCAGTGCGGCACCGGCATTGAGGCACACGATGTCGTGGCGTGCTCGGGACGCGTGATCTACGGCGGGCGTGCTGAACAGCTCGGTGATCAGTTGGGCATTCTCAGGCGCCGTTCCGCCGGCGATGGCCGAAGGTGGCGCCGTCGCGATGTCGTGGTCTGAGGGATGGATCGAGTAGGTTGACGAAGATGGGCCGTCAACGTCGTGAACGACTGTTGCGCCGCTGATGCTGATCTCATCGAGGTTGCCGTCACCGTGGACGACGAGGGTTCGCGCGGCGCCGAGGATGATGAGTGCTCCGGCGATCACTGGCATGACTGTCGGAGACGCTACCCCGATGACTTGCCTCGTCGCACCCGCAGGGTTCGTGAGTGGACCCAGGATATTGAATATGGTGCGGATGCCAAGTTCACGACGAAGCGGGCCGGCGAACTTCATTGCGGGGTGGTAAGCGGGCGCAAACATGAAGGCCATGCCGGCTTGATCAATGCACCGGGCGACAGCATCGGGTCCGAGGGAAATTGATACACCCAAGGCTTCCAGGACATCCGCTGATCCACATTTGCTCGTCATGCCACGGTTGCCGTGCTTGGCGACGGGCACTCCGGCCGCAGCGACCACGAAGGCTGATGCCGTTGAGACATTGAAACTGCCGCTCGCATCGCCACCGGTGCCACAGGTGTCAACGAGCTCATCCTGCCGATCCGAGGTGACACGGACAGCCTTCTCGCGCATCACCTGGGCCATGCCGGCCAGTTCGGCGGAGGTTTCGCCCTTCAGGCGCAAAGCGGTCACAAAGGCACCGAACTGGGCGGGAGACGCGCGGTCCTCCATGATGTCGGCCATCACGGCGGTGGCTTCGGCGACCGTCAGGTCATGTCCATCGACGACCTTGGCGAGTGCTTCAACGATCATCTTGCTCGTTCCCCCTTGCCTTGGGCGAGACGGGCCCTCCACGCCCTAGCTGTGGCTCGCGTTGCGACGGTTGATGGGAGTGCGTCCAAAGCATCACCCTCTATTCCTCGACCATCGATCAAGTGATCCTGAAAGGGAGGTCTGGCGCTCGAATAAGCCGGTTTTCGGTGGGCGATGTGCCACATTGGTCCGCGGGCAACCTTTCCCACATATTCTTCTTTGGTCCCACGGTGCCCTTCCGATGCGGAAGCTTCCCGAGCGATGGGTGGCCCCTTGTGTGCGCGGACCGCGGATACCTTGACAGGGACTAACCCCGGAACCAAGGCGGCACGGGCGGGCAAGGACGCCCGCGGGCCGAAGTGCCTCGAGGTCACTTCCTGCGAACCCAGGGTCCTGCAGTTGGCGTGAAGGCCGAGGCCCTGTAGCGACGGACGCGCGCACTCGAGCCAGACCATCACGATGCTGTCCTCGGTTGGCGTTCATGCGACTGGTTCCAGGTGTCGGCGAGATTGAGAAAGTTCCTGAGGAGGTCCTTTCCCGCCTCGGTCTTGATGGATTCGGGGTGGAACTGCACGCCTTCGATCGGATGGACGCGGTGGCGGAGTCCCATGATGAGGCCGGTATCGGTCTGCGCGGTCGGGACAAGCGTGTCTGGCAACCCCTGACGATCCACGATCAGGGAGTGGTAGCGGATTGCTTGGAAGTCCTGGGGCAGGCCCGCGAAGACGCCTTGGCCATCGTGGTGGATGCGCGAGGTCTTTCCGTGGACGATTTCTGGCGCGCGGATGACCCGGCCGCCAAACGCCTCACCCATTGACTGGTGGCCTAGGCACACACCCAACGTCGGGATCAGTGGACCGAGGGTGCGGATGAGCTCGACGGAGATACCCGCTTCTCCGGGCGTGCACGGACCCGGCGACACGACGATCGCCCTTGGTGCCATTTCCCGCACATTCTCGACGGTGACGGCGTCGTTGCGGAAGATCGCCACCTCGGCGCCGAGCTCCGCCAAGTACTGGACGAGGTTGTAGGTGAACGAATCGTAGTTGTCGATCATCACGATCATCGTTAGCTCCTCTCCCCGATCGATCCTTCGCCCGCTTCGCCGTCGTGGCCCCCGCCTATGGGGGCTTGCCTATCGGTAACGGTGTCGGCCTCGACGATCTCGGCGAGGTCAAGGGCACGCAACAGGGCCGCGGCCTTGTTGAGGGTCTCCTGGAACTCGGCCTCCGGTGATGAGTCGTAAACGACACCACCGCCGGCTTGCACATGGGCAGTGCCATCCTTGATGACGAGCGTGCGGATCGTGATGGCGGTGTCCAGGTTGCCATCGAACGAGAAGTACCCGACTGCGCCTGCGTACGTGCCACGGCGGCAGGGCTCCATTTCGGCGATGATCTCCATCGCCCGGATTTTCGGCGCGCCAGAGACGGTTCCGGCGGGGAAGCAGGAACGCAACGCATCGAAGGCATCTGCGCCGTCCTTCAGGCGACCTTCGACCTGACTCACGATATGCATGACGTGCGAATACCGTTCGACGATCATGAGGTCGGTCACGTGCACCGATCCGGGCTTTGCGACGCGTCCGACATCGTTACGTCCGAGATCGACGAGCATGATGTGTTCGGCGCGCTCCTTCTCATCTGCGAGGAGGTCGGCGGCGTTGGCGTCATCTGCCTCGGGATCGGCGCCACGCGGACGGGTCCCGGCAATCGGCCGGGTGCGGATCACACCGTCCTCTACCTGAACAAGCATCTCGGGTGATGCCCCGGCAATCTGCATGTCGTCGAGGTTCAGGTAGTACATGTACGGTGATGGATTGACCGCCCGAAGCGCACGGTAGATCGTAAATGGACGGGCAGCCACGTCCCGACTGAGCCGTTGGCTGGGAACGACCTGGATGATGTCGCCGCTTGCCACATACTCGCGTGCCTTGGTCACGGCGTCCTGGTAGGCGTGTCGGGTGAAGGTGCTAGCGACGTTCGCCGGGACGTCGTCGACACGCCCGCGAGGGACAGTCAGAGGCGCGCGTCCGGGGGTGAGGGTTCCCGGAGACCCGAGGCGCTTGCCTATGGCCTCGATACGGTGCAGGGCGTCTCGGTAGGCCTCGTCGACGTCACCGCCATGCGCCGTCAGGTCGGCGTGGGCGAGGACGCGCATGCGGTGCTTGACGTGGTCGAAGACGACCAGCGTGTCGGCGAGCATCATGACCGCATCCGGGAGTTGCAGGTCATCACGCGGTGGGACAGGCAGTTTCTCGAAATAGCGGGCGCATTCGTACGCGAGATAGCCAACGACACCACCCACAAACCGTGGCATGTCCGGTAGGGCGACTGGCTTGTACGGCGCAATCAGGTCCCGGATGAAGGCAAGCGGGTCGCTGAATGGCTCCGTCCTCGTTGGGTTCCCGGCGGAATGGATGGTTGCTATCCCATCTCGGAGGCGGGCAACGACGCGTGGTTCAGTGCCGATGAATGAGTAGCGCGCCAGACGTTCGCCACCCTCCACGCTTTCAAGCAGGAAGCTGTACGGACCGGTGGTGACCTTGTCGTAAACCGAGACGGGGGTCTCCATATCTGCGAGGAAATCTCGATAGACCGGGATGAGGTTTCCGTGACGTGCGAGCTCCCGGGCGTCCTCAAGGGTAGGCGTGATGCCGGAGGCACTGGTTCGGGGTTGCAGAAGCACCGTCATGGCCGCACCCCGGTTTGGACTCGCTGAAAAAGGGCTGTCTGGGTGGCTTGGATCACGTGCACTCTCCGGTCGTCAGTGGGCAACAAAAAACCTCGCGTCCCCTGGGGACGAGAGGTTGCTTCCAACGACCCGCGGTGCCACCCCGCTTAGTGTCACTGCTATCACCCGCACCCGAAAGCGCGCGATGGACCGGTGCCACTCGCTCTATCCAGACACAGGTGGAAGGTTTCTAGAAACCGGCACATATGCCTGCCACCTGGGTAACGGGTGTGGTCCCCGGATTGGCTACTTGCCACGTGGAAACCACGCAGGTTCACCGTTCAGCTCACAGGTCCATTCCGTCGCGCGAACCCCGACAGGCTTTCACCGTTGCCTGTCTCTCTGGGGAGGTGCGTCCTGCGACGTACTCGTCCTGATCGTTGCTGGTCACTATGGCGTCCCGGCGCATGGCTACGAGACGAAACTGAAGCGAGTATGGGGTCGGACTATCGGAAATGTCAAGGTCCGTACGCCTCGCTGCAATCCGGTGGAGTGCTCACACTCGCCCTGTTTGGCGCGAGTTCGTTGAGACCGTCATGGTGACCGACGGCCCGCCCGAACGGGAGACATCACAAGGCGTGCAACGGCCTGCCAGGGCGAGCCGGACACTTGCCGTCCTCCGAGGGCCGGCGCTCGACGGCGCGTCGCAAAGGCCGCCAGAGTTTCCGGCAACGGAGCGAACTGCGCGGCAACCCACCGGAGATGAGGGGGAGAGGCGCCACTTCCCCCGGAGGGAGACAGGCCCGACCCTTGCGGTTCGAAGCCTGCGCGTAGTCATCGGTTCCATTGCCTTGGTTCTCTTCCTGTTCGGGGTCTGGGTGACTTCCCCCGCCTTCGGGGTGCCAACGCGCGGTTCGATGCCAGATGAAACAGTCTTCGAGGCGTGCGAAGGTGTGATTGAAACATCGGTGCAGAACCCGGCCGGGATACCCGGAGGATCGCGACACACGATCCGTGTTGTGACAGGTTCGCAGTCCGGGCGTGTGGCGGTGGTCACCCTCGGCGCACCAAGCATCGTCGTTCGGGCAGGAACGATTCCCGTTTACGCGCCCGGTGATCGGGTCGTCCTCCAATACCGCACGACCCCGCTGGATGGCGCAGGTGTGCAAACCGGTTCGCCGGTTAGCTCAAACGGTGACGGCGTTGATGCGCAGAGTGAACGATTCCAGATCACTGACCGCGTACGGCGTCCGTGGCTTTACGCGGGGATTGGTCTGATTGCAGTGGCGTCGGCGGCCGTGGCCGGGTGGCGAGGGCTGCGCGCGATGGTCGGGCTTGGCGCCGCGGCGTGGATCATCTGGTGGTTCGTCGTGGCCCGCCTCCTTGCAGGCCAGTCGCCGGTACCCGTGGCGATCGTGGGTTGTGCCCTGATCGCCGTGACTGCACTTGTCCTGACCCACGGGTTCACGCGCGAGGCCGGGGTGCCGCTGGCCGGCATGGCGGGAAGCCTCGCAGTCGCAGGCGTCGTGTCGGTGGTTGCGGTCCGGTCCGCAAGTCTCTCAGGGCTCGGTTCGAATGAGGAAATCCATCTCGTCCACGCGGCACTTCGGGGAGAGATCGACACCCAGGGGTTGCTCTTGGCCGGGATGTTGCTCGGTGCAGTCGGGGGACTGATTGACGTCACCGTGGCGCAAACGGCGGCCGTGTTCGAATTCGCGGTGACTTCACCGCTGATGTCGCGCGCGGAATTGTTCTGGCGAGGCATGAGTGTCGGACGTGCGCACGTGGTGGCGGCGGTGCACACCCTCGTGTTGGCCTATGCCGGCGCGTCGCTGCCAATCCTGCTGCTTTTCGCCCTTTACGCAGCTGACCTCGGTGACATCTGGAACCGAGAATTGATCGCAGCCGAAC
>Ga0007791_10000172_pt1 | contig 18247 bp, 13 predicted proteins | sample CryBogmetaGMA05M_FD_60368 | JGI IMG/M metagenome (GOLD analysis project Ga0007791, IMG submission 60368) | Freshwater microbial communities from Crystal Bog, Wisconsin, USA - MA0.5M | ecosystem: Environmental > Aquatic > Freshwater > Lake | place: Crystal Bog, Wisconsin, USA | collected 2009-07-06 | reverse complement strand
TGGATGTCCCGCCCAAAAGTATTTCTGCAGAAACCGGGTGCACATCGAGGTTGGCAAAGTCGTTGGCAGACATTTCACTGGCCGAAGCCTGGCGGTGCAATCCGCGATGAACCTTGTGGCGGTCTCCCGCACGACGCAGGCGCTCGGAAAGCTTGGCTATCGCTAGGTCAAAAGCCGCAAACTTGTCCCCCGCATGGGCTTCTGCTCGAATCACGTGCCCAGGCTCAATCACGGTAAGTTCAACCTGGTCTTCAGGGCCAGCTTTATGTTCATGACGAGTCACCTTAATGTTCAGCTCCTGGGTCCGGTTTGCAAGTTGCTCCACTTTTTGGGAACGGTCAAGCACGTACTCCCGGAAACGGTCTGAAACTGTGAGGTTTTTTGCTGAGATGTGAATTTCCATGGTGACCTCCGTCTTAGATTGGAACCCGAAATGGGATCTTCTCCTAATCGCCTCACATTCGTGAGGCTCGGGCTCCGTTGCCCGTGAAAGCAAGTTATACCCAAAAACGATTCGGCGTGAGGGTTTTTACAAAGTTTCTGCAAATGCCACAAAGAATATGGGATTCCAACCCGCCTCAGACAGCGCTCGCCTCATTTCTCTGAGGGTTGCACCCGTGGTAACCACGTCGTCAACCATCACAACGCGGCGCTTGGAATCATCGCCGGACAATTCTTGTGAACCGCCAAAAGGTGCGGAGCTCATTGCGTGATTGAGGTTTTGCTCGCGTTCCTTGAGATTCAACGCGGCCTGGTCTCTTACTTTTCGGTTGAGTCTGACTAACGAAACTGAAAATGCGGATACGGCCTGCGAATGTTTGAGTTCCCGCGCTATGGCTCGAGCCAGAAGGGTTGCCGGCACAAAGCCACGCCGCCTGAACGAATCCGGTCTGCTTGGAACCGGGACCAATCTCAGTGTTGTGTTTGCCTGCCAGTGGGAATGAGCGAGAAGTTGCTGTGCTATCAGCTCTGCCATGGGCTTGGCGAGAAACCCAGCCAGCGCGTTTGAGCCACCGCGTTTGAATGCATGAACCAAATCGAGTGCCGGACCCTGGTAATCGCAGGTGGCAAATCCCTCGATCCCCCGCGACACCCGATGTGGCCTGAGCGGAAAGCTACTTTGGCAAGACTTGCAAAGAGAATTTGAGGGACTGCCGCAGAGCACGCACTTCACTGGAAGCCAAAACTGAAGCAGTGCAGTCATAGAGTCAGAATGACTGACCTTTGGACGCCAAAATGCTACTGAATCCAATCGGTGGATAAGACGGTGAGCTAGTTGGACATGTGGGCCGCGGTGACCTCACTGGCAAAATCAGTCCAAGCGTAGCCGCGATACTGCACCAGAGCTCCAGTTGACTTTAGAACGTAAACGTTCGATGCGCTGTCGCCGGAGATTACACGAATTCCTAGCGGAACATTTCCTAGCACTGTGAAATCACCGCCCAGAGAATGGTTTACCACCTGCATGGAACCCTCGAAGTCCCTAACTAGTGCGACCAGCTGGTTTGGGCCACTCCAATCAATCGAACGAGGGTTGCCATCGATGGACCTGAGGCGAATCGGGTAACCGAATCCGGTTGGAACACCGAGCCGGTTTCGAATGATTGCAGCAACGAAAATTTGGGTGTTCCCGCCGCCAGTCTGAACCACGGTTGCGATTCGAGACCCCTCGGAACTGACTGCAAAATCCACAACTTTTCTGGTTGTGAGCCAACTGGCCTGCAAGAACCGAGGAGCTCCCACGGTGGGTTTCACCTGGACAAGTCCCTTACCCTCTTTTGCCAGAGTCCACAGCCATCCGCGTTTGTCAAACTTGGGCTCGAGAATCTGGGGGCGACCATCGATGAGAACTGGCTGGTCGCCGGTTTGTCCCAGGTGAACCTGCCAAATGCCAGCGGAGTTTCTAAGAGCCAAGGTTCGCTGGTCAGAGGCTAGTGCGAATTGGTTGGCCCCGAGTTGCTCGATGAATGGCTCAGCGGAATTTAGTTGAGAACCCGAGGGCACGGCCAGTTGGCGAAGGGCCCCGCCGCTCAGCACAACGGGAGCAATGGCCTTGCTGGTGGACGATGCCGGAACATAGTCAGCGATTTTTTGTGCACTTCGCTCAATCAGAATTTGAACCTTGTTCACACCAGTCACCTGCTGCAGCGTGGCAAGGAGCTGAGCCTTGAAATATTGACGCCTCGATTGCGGCGCCTTAAGTGCCAGGGCATTTAGATCAACTTGGGCTACGTCGTTCTGGACTGTAACCGCGTCAATCGCTAACTTGGTTCCCTTTGGCATGGTGTTTTCAACGGCCGGTGCGATCCAATCGCTCGGACCTTCCAACAGGGCTGCAACCAATCGGGTTGCGGTGGAGGTTCTCGACGGGAACCAGCGTAAATCCGGGACCAAATAATTAAATCCGTGATCAAAGAAATAAAGCGAATACGAGTGGTAAATCACATCGAAGACCGGACGAATCAACACCACGGCGTCTGGTGCAGTTGAGATTCGCCACTGGCCGTGCCGTTTGACGAAACTGAAATCCAGGGAACGTGTTTGGCCTTTGACGAATGATGTGAAGTGCCCCAGACCATCGATTGAGGCCGAAGCGGTGATGGTCACAGACATGTCGCCGTTGGGTTTGGTCTTGGTCTGTGAGCCACCCTGCTGAATCAGAACCTCGGTGTTGGGTGCCCAGCTGGCTGCAAGAGAAGGATCAAGAAATTCGCGCGCAACTGCAAAGTCATTCTGTGGGCCGGTTGCGGCGTTCAAGAATCCATTCAGGATCTCGCTCTTTGACTGTCCGTTTTCCGGGCCGTTCGGAGAGTAGTAGAGGTAATCCGAACTCTGTCCGTTCTTAATCTCTGGGCCGTCTTGAATGGCGCCGTTCTGGGGAAGTTGGGCGCAGCCCGAAAGCAAGGCAATCAGCACCATCGATGCTATTTTGACTAACGGCTTCATTCGCTCACCTCACCGGGAGCAACTTGAGATTCGCCAGGGAGATCCGGCAGTTTCCTTCCATCCCGATCCCACAGCGGAGGCGGTGGGAGCGGCAGCGGCGACTCGGAAAGCATTTTGCTTCGATCTCTTGGCAGGGTCAGCCTAAAAGACGCGCCCTGATTTGGCGCCGCCCAAACTTGCAACCAGCCGTTGTGCAGGAAAGCATCTTCTTGGCTGATCGAAAGCCCCAGACCGGTTCCGCCACTGGTTCGCTTTCTGGCCGGATCGGCTCTCCAGAACCTGTCAAAGACCCGCGACAACTGATCCGGATTCATGCCAACCCCGTAGTCGGTAACCGAAATTGCAACGGCGTCTTCATTGGCCGCAACGTGAACATCGATGGGCTTGCCTTCGCCGTGTTCCACAGCGTTTGCCAAGAGATTCCGAAGCAGACGCTCGATGCGCTTGCCATCGAGTTCAACCTCAACCAGCTCGCTTGGTAGTTGGATGTTGATCTTGGAACCCTTGCTGTTGGCCAAGGGTTCCACCAGGGCAATCGCCATGCCAACCACACCTTGTACATCTTGCAGTTCCATGTCGGCTTGAATGCCGCCAGCGTCGTAGCGACTCAGTTCTAGAAGGTCCGTAAGCAAGCGTTCAAAGCGAACCACCTGCTTGTGCAAGATCTCTGCGGGCCGCTGAAGTGAAGGTGCCAGTTTGTCTCGATTGTCAAATAGCAGATCGCCAGATAGCCGAATAGTTGTCATGGGAGTTCTGAGTTCGTGACTCACGTCGGACACGAATCTTTGCTGCATGTTACTCAAACTTGCCAGCTTGGTGATCTGCTTTTGCTGGCTGGCCGCCATTTTATTGAAAGAGCGAGCCAGGTTTGCAAGAACGTCTTCACCTTTTTCAGGGAGGCGCTGATCTAGATCGCCAGCGGCAATTTTCTCGGCTACGTTTGAGGCCACCTGCACCGGCTGAACCAACCAGTTGATCACGAAGAAGCTAATGGTGGCAATGATTATCAGCGTTATGAGACCACCAACCACAAGAGTCCGTTGGACAAAATCCAAGGTTTCCTGTTCGTTGTTGAGATCAAAGACCAGATAAAGCTCATAGGTTCCGGCCAATGGAATCTGGATTGGAGCTCCAACGATGATTCCGGGGTGATTGCCGGTAGGGGTGGGAATCGAAATCGATTGGTATTTGAGATTGTTTACAGATTTCACAACCTTGGCGCGAAACTCAGGAGTGATTGTTGAGTAGTTCAGCGAGGATGAGATTGGACTTTGCAGAACCAGTGTTGTGTTGCTCTGGCCAGGCGAGCGAAGCAGCGCTACCTTGCGGTCCTTATTTCCATTGTTGCTTTCAAGATTTGGCACCACTGAATTCATTAGCGTTTGAAGTGCAACCTCGTCGGTAACGTTAGCGGCGCTAAAAGTGCTTTGCACCTGCACAACGGCTCGCTGAGATTCATCAAGCACTTGGTTCTGACGGGTCTGAAAAAGTCCGCTTCCAATTGAGAAAGACAGAAATCCACCCAGAGCAACCAGAGCCAGCCCACTGAGCACAACCGTGGACACTACGGCGCGTAACTGAATTGAACGCCTGAGTAGCCCAATTAGGGTCTTGGGCAAACCCAAGGTTTTCACTTAGTTAATGCCAGCCTTGTAGCCAATGCCTCTAACTGTGACCACAACAGTTGGGTTGTCCGGGTCTTCTTCAACCTTGGAGCGGAGGCGCTGAATGTGCACGTTTACCAGTCGGGTATCACCCTGAGGTGGGTAATCCCAGACGTCCTGCAGCAGGTCTTCTCGAGTAAAAACCTTCTTCGGATTTCCGGCCAGGGTGCTTAGAAGTTTGAACTCGAGTGGCGTGAGCGCCACCTTTTCTTCGCCACGGCGAACCTCGTGACCGATTACATCGAGAGTAATCTGGCCGATTCGGAGAATTCCGTCCTTGGCTTCAATCTGCTTTGGTGCTTTTAGGCAGTTATTGATACGCGCCACCAACTTGGTTGGATCCCAAGGTGATTTCTCAAAGTAGTCGTCAGCGCCGGCGGCAAAGGCCAGTTCCATGACCTCGGCCTCGCTTCGAGCGGTAACCATGATGATCGGAACGCCGCTGAACTCTCTGATTTCGCGAACTAGCTCGACACCAAGCAGCTGAACATCGCGACCCGGGAGCTGAATGTCCATGAGCACCAGACTTGGTTCGAAGGACCTGAAAACGCCAACTGCAAGAGCGCCATCTGCGCAGGTTTCAACTTCAAAGCCCTTGCTGGTGAGAAAAAGCGCAAGCGATTCGCTTAGATCTTGGTCGTCTTCGACCAGAAGAATCCTGTGTGTCAAATTGCCCTCTGTGTTTCTAGTAGTGCCGCACCCCAAGCGACTTTCAGTTCCTAGTAGCGGTAGTGCTCAACCTTGAAAGGCCCGTTCACCGGAACACCGATGTAACCAGCCTGCTCAGCAGTCAATTGTGTCAATTCAACACCAAGCGCGTCTAGATGCAAACGGGCAACTTTTTCGTCTAGGTGTTTGGGAAGCACGAACACGCCAAGTTGGTAGTTAGCGCGGTTGGCAAAAAGTTCAATCTGAGCCAAAACCTGGTTACTGAAAGAGTTGCTCATGACGAATGATGGGTGGCCCGTGGCGTTACCCAAGTTCATCAATCTACCCTCGCTGAGGATCAAAACGGAGCGACCATTCGGCAGACGCCATTCGTGAACCTGAGGCTTGATTTCAACAACTTCAACGCCCGGAATCTGAGCGATGCCGGCCATGTCAATCTCATCATCGAAGTGGCCTACGTTGGCAACCACCGCAAGGTGCTTCATCTGCATCAGGTGTTCTGGCTTGATGATTGCTGTGTTTCCGGTTGCGGTAACAAAGATGTCAACTTCACCGATGACGCTCTCGAGCCGAGCAACCTGGAAGCCATCCATGGCTGCCTGAAGTGCGCAGATCGGGTCGATTTCGCTCACGATTACTCGCGCACCCTGGCCACGGAGTGCCTCGGCCGAGCCCTTGCCAACATCTCCGTAACCGGCAACGAAGCAAACCTTTCCACCGATCAAAACATCGGTGGCACGGTTGATGCCGTCTGGAAGTGAGTGACGGATTCCGTACTTGTTATCGAACTTGCTCTTGGTTACAGAGTCGTTCACGTTGATTGCCGGGAACAAGAGTTCGCCGTTTTTGAAGAAGTCGTAGAGGCGGTGAACACCGGTGGTGGTTTCTTCTGTTACTCCCAGGATCTCACCCGCGATTGTTGTGAAACGGTTTGGGGCCAGCAATAACGAGCTTCGAAGCAGGTCAAGGATTACGCCGTACTCGCGGCTATCCGAAGCGGCGGTTGCCGGCACAACGCCAGCCAGTTCAAATTCGCGCCCCTTGTGAACCAAAAGAGTTGCGTCTCCGCCGTCGTCCAAAATCATGTTAGGGCCCATGTAGTTCTTGCCCTCTGCGGCGGACTCTGAACTCCAGTCAAAGATTCGGTCCGTGCACCACCAGTATTCTTCTAGGGTCTCGCCCTTCCATGCGAATACTGGAACTCCGGCAGGTGCATCGATGCTTCCCTGCGGGCCAACCACAACCGCGGCGGCGGCTTCGTCTTGGGTGCTGAAGATGTTGCAGCTTGCCCAGCGAACCTGAGCGCCAAGAGCCACCAAAGTTTCAATAAGAACTGCGGTCTGCACGGTCATGTGCAACGAGCCAGCAACACGCGCTCCCTTGAGCGGCTGGGTTGCAGCAAACTCGGTGCGAAGCGCCATGAGGCCAGGCATCTCGTGCTCGGCCAAACGAATCTGGTGGCGGCCGGCAGTGGCCAGGCTGAGGTCTGCAACCTTAAAGTCGATTGCGGTCATTGTGTTGTTAGGCATTTCTCAATTATCCCTTGTTGTTGGGGTCTTTAGGAGCGAATCAGGGAGAGCACGAAATCCCGAATTTCGGTCATCTTGGCTTCATTTTTTGCTTCGACGTTCAAACGCAACAGCGGCTCGGTGTTGCTGGAGCGAACGTTGAACCACCACCAGTCTTCTTGGTCTAAGCCCGTAACAGTGATGCCGTCGAACTCATCAAAACTGGCCTTACCTTGGAATGAATCCAAAACCCGAGTCTTGGCAGCTGGGACATCGCTCACGGTGGAGTTGATTTCGCCGCTCAAAAAGTAAGGGTTGTACTGCTTGGCAAATCTGCTGAGTGTTTGTTGCTGCGAACCGAATTCTGCAAGCACGTGCATGGCGGCCAGCATTCCGTTGTCCGCTCCCCAGAAGTCGCTGAAGTAGTAGTGCGCGCTGTGCTCGCCACCAAAGATGGCACCGGTTGCAGCCATCTGATCCTTGATAAGCGAGTGCCCAACCTTGGTTCGTATGGCCTTAGCGCCATCGGCCTCGATGGTTTCTGCAACGATTCTTGAGGTGATCAGGTTGTGCAGAACGGTGATCTGTGCGCCGGGATCGGCTGCGCGCACTCTTGCGATTTCGCGACGTGCAACAATTGCGGCCACCGCCGAAGGGGTAACGGCATCGCCGTTTTCATCAATCACAAAGCAGCGGTCGGCGTCTCCATCGAAGGCTAAACCAATATCAGCACCGTGCTCAACCACTGCTTTCTGGAGGTCAACCAAGTTTTTGGGGTCCAACGGGTTCGCCTCATGGTTGGGGAAAGAGCCATCGAGCTCAAAGTAGAGGGGGATGATTTCCAAAGGAAGCTCACCCAGATCGCAGGCGTTTCCAAGAACGGCTGGGACTGTCATTCCACCCATGCCGTTGCCCGCATCCACCACAACCTTGAGCTTGCGAATTCCGCGAAGGTCCACCAGATTGCGCAGGTATTCTGCGTAGTCTGGCAAAACGTGGGCTTCAACGTAATCGCCCGGTTGGTCAACCTCATCGATGCCATTTTCTAAAAAGGCAATGGCTCGATCGCGAATGGCAGCCAAGCCCGTGTCTAGGCTGATGCCGCGAGCGCCGGCCCTGGAAAACTTGATTCCGTTATAGCTGGCCGGGTTGTGACTGGCCGTGAACATGGCCGCCGGCGCGTTCAGGGCTCCCGAGGCAAAGTAGGACTCATCGGTGCTGCATAGGCCGATGGAGACCACATTAGCTCCGCGCGCGGTGGCCCCGTCAGCGAATGCGTCTGCAAAATCCGGAGAGCTGTCTCTCATGTCGTGCCCCACTATCACGTCTTGACCGGCAGCGCCAAGCTCGTCAACGAATCCCGCAGCAAGTGCGGCAACCACCTCGTAGGTCAGGTCTTTACCAACCAGTCCACGAACATCGTAGGTTTTGACAATTGCATCCCAGTTAATAGTCACTACTGACCTTTCAAGTCGTTCCCCAGGAGGAACTGGTGGCGGATAACTTGCCAACCCTGTGGAGGAGTGAATCTAGCAACGTGTGTTCCGCACAGATCAAAGCAACCTGGTTCTGGTTTTGGGCTCAAAAGTCCAAGCACCGCTATCGACTCGGTGTAGTCGTAAGAAAGGGTTGCAACAGCCTCCTGCTTGCAGGTTGCCTTGGAACAGGTACGTTCACTCATCTGGACAAGGATACCAAAGGGTCATTTTCTATCGACGGCCATGCACTCATAAACTGGTTGCATGTTGGGAAAACCTAAGGGGTATTCAGCTGCGCGGGCCAAGAACAGAGCCCAATCTCGAGACCGGCACGGCCGGGGAGTTCGTAGACCGCTTTGGAGCCCAAAGTTTCACTCTGGAGTGGTGCGCAAGAGCACATTTGAAACTGCGGTCAACGATGCCACCGATTTCTTGCGCGATTACTTCCCAGATGAATTCAAAGATCTGCGCACGGTAATAGCGGACCTGCCTCCAGCGAACCACACGGGGCTTGCTCAATATTCAATTCACAAGCCAAGCAAGACCGTTTACCTTTACCGCATCCCGATGCAGCACATCAGATCGGTTCGGGATCCACTGCACGAGATGATGCGGATTGAGCGAATCGTGATTGAGGCGGCCGCAACGCTGGTGGACCGAGACCCTCGAGACTTTTTAGACGAAGATTAGCCGTTTGGTGATCGATGGCGGTGCTATCGAACCAGCACGCTCAGCGACCCACCAACGTTTTTGTAATCCACCAAACCAATCACGGCCAGCAGCCAATCAAAGTCACTAATCATGGTGGTTGCAACGGGGTAATCAGATTCAATGGAAATCAGCGAACCCGGTGAAACCGATACCACGCTGCTACTGAGCCTCGGTATTGCAAAAACACTCTTGGTTCCGGCGCTTAGGTTGGAAACGGTAACCCTTGCGGATCTTGGGTTTGGATTTGCCACGCTCAACTTGCTGATCACAGTGGTGGTTGCCGAACTGGGAGTGGTAACCATTCTGATACCGCTTGCTGTGGATACGGCCGGCAACCAAGCGAAGTCGGTGTTGGGCGTCTTGGTGAGGTTGGTTCTGCTCAAGCGAACGCTAGCCAGCACGGGTTGATCACTGTTGACAAATACCGCGTAGTTTCCATCCTTGAGACCGTTTAACGGGATGCTCCCGGCCGATCCTCCAGAAATCTGCTGCTGAACCACGGTTCCGAAAGTCTTGGTATCTGTTCCTATAACCTGAGCCGTGATTGTTGCGGTTGCGCCGCCGGGGACGAAAACCGCCAGACTCGGGCTCAGATCGTTGTAGTTAGGGTTGCCGGAAATCAAAGTGCTGGCGTCTTTGCTACCCCGCTTGAATAGTCCAGGAATAACCAAGTTTGAACCAGCGGGGATGCTTGGCGAAATCAGGTCGGCGCCAGCAGCCAAAGTTCCACGGACCGTTCGCTGTTGCGCCCAGGCCGCGATGGCCGCCCCCTTGCTGCTGACTCGGACTGCAAGCAGCTCCTGGTCGCTGGCGAAACTGGAGAGCGGAAGAACGGTGAAACGGTTTGCTGAAACAGAAATGCCGGTCAGGCCCGCGCCATCGATGGGTCCATTTTGACCAAAAATTTGCAGGTCAACAGTTGCGTCAGTTGCCGCAGGGTTGGCCAAAATTAGCAGCGCTTCGCGACCAATCGAAGTATTACTACCCAGAAGCCACTGTTCGCTGCCGGGTCTCTGACAGTTTGCCGCTAAGGCACCGTTCATGGCGGAAGACCTTACAATCTGGAAGCTTTGCGCGGTTACCAGAGACGAACCCTGGGATGCAATACCAGCGGGATCCAAAACTGTAAGAGCAAACGCATCAGCTCCGGACGAGATTGCTACTCTGCCAGGGGTGTCAGCCGTATTCATCAAAGCAGTTGCGTTGGATTGTGAGCCCATCAAGGTGTAGGACTTTAGAGTCACGCCGTTGGGCAGGCTACTTGCGTAAACGGTTTGAGTAGAGCCAACCCTGTCAAAAAGCCCGACCTTGGTGCCAGTCGCTCCACCGGAGCGGAATGCCGCACCAGGGCAAACCAGTTGCAGGTCCTTTGCCTTGACACTTATTGCCTGAAGCTTTGGCCTTTCACCGGCTCGAAGCCCAATGCTTGGCAAGTACTGCTGGCCCACAACAGCTCCCGCAATCAGGGCGGAAACCAAAACCAGATTTAGTAGTTTCCGGAGAATCATGTGAGTGCCTCCGATTCGAAAAGGTCACCCTCGGGTGCCAACTCATCGGTGCCCGCAAATCTCTTTTGCCTACGGCGGGTTGGAAGCGCCAAGAGAGCGAATAGGGCAAACACAACAACTTGAACTGCCTTGGTGATCGACCAGTTAGACCCCTCGGAGGAAACCGGTGTTATGGGCTGGGTGACTCGCCACAGACGTCCATAGTCGGTTAGCCCAACCGATTCGAGTTCCTTTACGGTATCAAGGGAGGCTGCCAAATCCGCGGTAGTTGTAGTGGTGTTCAAACCTGGTTGGTTGAGGACCAAGATGTAATTAATTCCCGCCGCCTTTAGGCCGGTGTTCACGTTGGAACCATTTGCAGAAATTAGATTTGCCGTGAGTTGGCTAAGTTGTTGGTAGCTGGGGTTCTGCTGGGTAAGCTTTGCCAGAGCGTAGCGGTAGCTGTTGCTCAAATTCTCAAGATGGATGCCGTCGCCCGTGATCACCGTTGCGGAATAGTTCTGGTTCGAGCCGTAGCTGGGCAGGGAGCGCAGAAGCAAGGTTCTGGTCTGAGAGTTTGACTCTGTCTGAGCCTGAACCAGGGCTGGAACCAGCTGGCCGTTGGTCCAAGTCAGCGAGTTACCCGAAATCACGAACTGTGACGCTAAAACCAAAATCAGAACCCAAGAAACTGATCTGCCCAACCGAGGCCAGGTACCGGAACGCCCATCCATTGCTATTACGGCCAAAAAGATGAAAAGCAACCCCGCCAAGCCCAGTAGCGGATAACCCGATCCGTTGACCCAGGGCCGGCCAGTTGGTTCTGCCACCGCCCCGTCTGCCTGAAAGGAGAGCTGCGTCAGGAACCAGGCAGATGCCACGGAAAGTACCGCGGCAATCCAAAGCCAGAGTGCAGTGAAGGGGCGATTGCTGAATAGCGCCAGGATTCCGATAAACAGGATTGCCCCAACGGCAAAGATTGTGTAACCGCCAAAGGCCAGATTGGTGTGAGACCCAAGAAGGAGCTCCCAGAAGGATTGCTTGGTGCTTGAAATTGGCACACCGGGGTCGCTTAGTAGGGCAAGTGGATTGGCCAGGCCAACCCCTAGAAATACCGCCTGCGGAATCCACAGGACCAGAAGTGGAATTGGTATCCAGATGATGTAGCCGATGCGTTTGAAGCGATAAAACGCCAAGAGTGCGATGAACAGCGCAACCAGAATGGTCAAGCTTGGAGCCGATGCCGAAATTGCGGCAGCCAACAGAGAACTCAAACCCACCCAGGTCCAGGTCTGGGCACTGCGCTCGTGGTTACTCCCCAACTCGAGGATTCGGGCAAGGGTGAACACAAACCATGGCAGGAGAAGCAGGGCGAGCAGAGTTCCGAAGCGACCCTGGGTTTGAGCCACAGAGAGAGCTGGCCAAAGCGCATAAGCCAAGGCACCCACAGTGAGCAGGGAAACTTTGCTGGTTGCAAGGTTGAGTGCACGCCAGGCACCTGCAAATGCCAATGGCTTTGCTATGAAGACAACGATTGCTATAGATAGGCTCGGGGCCCAAGCCGTGAGCGAGGACAGGCCCAGGAGCACCCAGTTGAAGGGATCGCTTGGAGCTGGGGTCCCCAAACCGAGCGGCTGCCAAGCCGAACCGGCACGACTAAAAATATGTGCCAGGCTTCCGCCGAGCGGAAGCAGCTGGCCTCCAGACACCGCAATGTCAACTGGCCAGAATCTGAAACTTAGCGCAGCCAAAATCGCCATCACCCAAAGCCCACCCGAAGCCACAAACCTGGGTCTTTCGAGCGCAAACTCCGCCTCGAGTTCGGCCCGAGCAGCCGGTTGTTCCACCTTTGAACGCTGTGCCCGGCTGATGTCTTCACGGCTCGCAAACAGGGCACTTAGCTGCCTAACCCCTTTTCGCTCTGCTTTACTGATCGCGGCCCGCTGACCGAGACGTGCGCCAAGTGTGAAAAACCACCAAAAGCCCGCCGCTAGCTCGGTAAGGATTCTTTCCGGGCGCTTGACCAACATCAACCAAAACGCCTGCAGAATGGCAAGAATCGGTGCAAGCACGCCAAGAAGCAGTGCACTCCAGAGCGGGGAATAGTTGCTGAAAAGCTCGATTTGAGCTTTGCGCATAGCCAGTGGAGACTGCTGGGTCAAAACCACCCGTGTGGCGGAACTGGCAACTCGAACCCGAGCGTTTGGTGCAAGCAAGATTCTGCTGCCGTTCAGCCTGAAACGCATTGAAAGGTCAAAGTCGCCGGCTAGCGAAGTCAGTTGTTTTCGAACGCCTAGGTGTTCCAAATATTTTTGGGCGCTCACCAGGGCGGCCGCAACCGGAACCGCCAGCACGTCTTGCACCTCATCGTGTTGTGACTGGTCGAACTCCGCACTCACCGATGAAAAGACCCGCCACCGTTTGGTGAGCGTAAGTCCCATTTGTTCGATGATCCGCGGAGAATCCTGGCGAACCAGCTTTGGGGCGATGATCGCCGCAGACGGGGCCACTTCAATGATTTTGACGAGTTCCGCCAGAGCCGATTCCTCGGGAACGGTGTCCTGGGTAAGAACCCAGAGCCACGCTTCGGGGCTTTGGGCAAAATCAGAGGACAAAGACTCGATGGCCGCGCTGATTAGCTCTGAGGTTGAGGTTCCGGCCGGGTTTTCGATTTGAACCCAATGTTCGGGCAAAGTTTCTAACTTGGAACTTCCCAAAATGATGCAGAGGTCGGGTTTGACTGTCTGGGCATCCACCGCTTGAAGGGTGGCTACTACTCGCTCTGAATCGCTGTGGCTAACAACGATGGCAGCTATGGCCATTTTGCCTCTGTATTCGGTTACTGCCTCTTGGTTTAGTTGAGGCTAGGCAAGCTTCTTGAGCTTGCGACGCTCGCGCTCCGAAAGCCCACCCCAAATGCCAAAACGCTCATCGTTCTGAAGTGCATATTCCAAGCACTGTGCCTTTACCTCGCACCCGGCGCAAATGCGCTTGGCATCGCGGGTTGAGCCGCCTTTTTCAGGGAAGAAGGCTTCTGGGTCGGTCTGCGCGCAGAGTGCGTCTGCCTGCCAACCTAGTGGGTTGTTTTCGGAGTCGGCGTATGCGCCGGCAACGCCGAGGAGTAGCGGGTCTTCGAACCAGTTTGCTGGAACCCTGCTGCGATTCTCCATTGTTACTCCCTTTTGACCCCTTGCAAAAAAGCAAGGTGCACCGACTTCTAAGTTGCGCTGTTGTAATTACATCGGTGTTATTCGATGAAAGTCAAGTTGAGAACCCGTGCCGTTGTAAAAAATTGACCCGAATTTCTCACTTTTGGCATCCCCTAGCATTGAACCCATGAGTGTTTTAGTGACTGGTGGCGCAGGCTACATAGGTTCCCACGTCTGCAGGCTTCTGCAGCAACGGGGAGAAACCGTAATTGTTGCCGACAACATGTCCAACGGCATCAGATCTCGGATCGGTGATGCAACTCTCGTAGAGATAGATCTTTCCGCACCGCAGGCCACTGAAGTGTTATCCCAGGTAATAAAGTCTCACGCCATTACCTCAGTCATTCACCTAGCCGCTCAGAAACAGGTTGGGGTATCGGTTGATCGTCCAGAGTGGTACTACAAGCAAAACATCGATGGCTTGACCAACCTGCTGCTTGCCATGCGCCAAAACAACGTCACGCGTTTTGTGTTCAGCTCAAGCGCCGCAACCTACGGCATGCCAAACGTGGGTTTGGTTACCGAAGACGAACTTTGCCAGCCAATCAACCCCTATGGCGAGACCAAGCTGATTGGCGAGTGGATGTCCGCAAACGCGGCCAGGGCTTGGGGGTTGAGGGTTGCCAATTTGCGCTACTTCAATGTTGCGGGCACTGGCTGGCCGGAACTAGCGGACACCACCGCCCTGAATCTGGTTCCCATAGTGTTCGCCGCAATCAAGTCGGGTCAGCCTCCGCGCGTCTTTGGCGACGACTACCCAACTGCCGACGGGTCATGCGTGCGCGACTATGTTCACGTTCTGGACCTCGCCGAGGCTCACCTGGCCGCGCTTGACTATCTGGAAACGGAAAATAGGCCCCACTCCACTTTCAACATCGGCACTGGAATCGGGTCGAGCGTTTTTGAAGTGCTCGAGGTTGTGAGGCGGGTCAGCGGCATCAATTTTGACATCAGGGTGGAGCCACGACGAGCAGGAGATCCGCCCGCGCTCTGCGCAAACGTGGATCGCATTCGCGAGACTCTGGGTTGGAAGTCGCGTTTTGGACTTCAGGAGATCATCGAATCCGCTTGGGCGGCCGAACAAAGCTAAAGGCTCAGCTGGTTGCCAGATAAGCCGTGCCACTTCCGCTGAAGCTGTAGAAGTTGGCCTGATCCAGATACGCCGCTTGACCGCGAGTAAGAACCTCGCGCTCGCCAAGGCTATTGCCCACGGCCACCTCGCCCGAGGTGCACAAGATAATTGCGGCTTCTGGAATTTTGAGGTCGGCCAGGAGATTCGTCGCGGCTACCTCGATTCGGTAGAGAAGGTAGTCACTCACCACACGGGGATACTCGAACAATCCATTTGCCAACTGCTTGGCCCGCTGGGTCTGGGGCTCAACCTCAGCAAAAACCACTACCTTTCGGAATTCGTCCACATCGATGTGCTTTGAGGTCAGCCCTCCCCGCAGAACGTTGTCGCTACTGGCCATAATCTCAACGCCCAAGCCGCGCACGTAGGCGTGCACCTGTCCCGCAGCAATCTGCACCGCCTGCTGCGGTTCGAGTCGCATCAAATTCATCAAGAGCGAGACAACTATTCCAGGATCGCCGGGATAGAGAACCTGAAGTTCCTTTATCAATTCGATGTGGTCACCGTCACGGCCAAAATCACTTGGATCAAGCTGGGCCAGGGCGTTAGTGACTTCAGTTAACTCGCCGCGAAGCTGACTGACCAAGACAAAAAACTTGTCCAAACCGGTCTTTAGAACCGATAACCACCCCGAGAAAGCGCCAGACAAGATCGGGTTTGAGCTTTCCGCCAGAGCCTGAAACAGTGCGTAAGACTCGGCAGCCGGCCGGAAGCCAACCAAAGCCTCAAACGGGGTGAGGGCAACCAACATTTCTGGCTTGTGTTTATCGTCTTTGTAATTCCTGTTATGTGCACTGAGCGGGATTCCCGCTGTGTTTTCACGTGCAAAACCTTCCCGAGCTTGCTGGGAATTGGGGTGGGCCTGCAGACTCAACGGGTTGCCGGCGGCCAATATCTTCAGAAGAAAACTCAGTGGCTCGTTATCGCGCAGGGCCAGCAGGGTCTGCTCCTCCTGGCCAACCACGTTGGTTAGCGAGCCCAAATGTGTGCCAAACCAGATTTCCGCCATGGGCTTACCGGTTTCCGGAATGCCAAAATAGTCCGAAATCAGTGTGGAGGAACCCCACGCGTAATCGCGCGTCTGGTTGGTCAACAGTCTGATCAAGGTTTCACCTAATGATTGGGAGTAATACAAAATTAGCCCAATACCTGGGGAATGGCTGGAGAAGGCCCGAGCCAATAACGGGTATGACCGATGGTGAATAAACTAAACCTGACTTCCAATCCAGAGGCAGGCATGAGTCCACTTACCCAACTGATCCCAGTTGTTGCCGATCGAAAGGCTCCAGGCTTTCGCATTCGCATAGCACTGGCCTATCTCGGTGTCTTCATTGTTTCTGCCGGTGATACCGTGCGCTACGGAATTGGTTGGACCGCCTGGGGCGCGCTCTGCGTGATTTTAGCAATCTGTTGTTTGGTCTTGTTTATCCGGTCTAAGCCCATGAACACCCTGAGAAGAATCCCTCTGACGCTAAGTGCTCTGCTGGGATTGATGGTAATAAGTACCGCCTGGTCCTACTACCCGGCCTATACCCTGCTGGGATTTTCTGGCACGCTCATTGCCACCATTTTTGGACTTTTTCTTGTTGCAACTTTCAGCTGGCGCGATTTACTTGGCATCCTGGGTAACGTCTTTAGGTTCATTCTGGTGACTAGCGTCCTGTTCGAGCTTTTTGCATCATTCGTGGTGCACGGTCCCATCGCCCCGATATTCAAGAACTACCAGGGCTCGGTTCCCCCTTCGGGCGCCTATTACTGGACTCAGGGCACCATGCTCAAAGGGCTGAGGATTCAAGGCATCGTTGGAAACGCAAACCTGCTGGCCTACATCGCAATGCTCGGCTTCCTAATATTTGCGGTTCAGTACGCAATCAACACACCAAAACGTTGGGTCACCGTTTCATCGATGGCGGTTGCGGCTCTCTGCTTTGCCTTCACAAGGTCGGCCGGAATCGGTTTTGCAATGGCCATGGTTGGGGCCGGCGCCCTGGTTGCCCTGGTTGCCGAGGGCCACGATCGGGAGACGCGGCATCGTTACTACCGGGTCGCTTGGACAGGCTTTGGCATCGTTGCGTTTTTCATCTTGGTTTACCGAGAGCAGCTGTTCACCCTGATTGGCAAGAGCCCAGACATGACCGGCAGAAGCGAAATTTGGAAGGCCGTTCTGGGTTTGATAGGTCAGCGCTGGGTTCAGGGCTGGGGTTGGATAAGCTACTGGATTCCAGGTGTCAAGCCTTACGAGGGGTTGATAGTTCGAGACAACGTGACCTACTACCAGGCACACAATTCCTACCTCGACGTTTGGCTGCAACTTGGCATCATCGGTTTCTTGATCTTTGTTGCCCTTTTGGCAATCACCTTTGTCAAGCTTTGGAGACTGGCGGTTCGCCACACCAGCCCGCTTTACCTATGGCCACTTTTGGTTTTCATCGCCATTTTGGTTCAGAACCTGACCGAGAGCCGCATGATCGTTGAGCTTGGATGGCTGCTGGTTGTGATTATGGCTGTGAAAGTTAACGAGCCCGCGGAGTTTCTTGAGCCCCGCGGAAACTCGCCAAAGCGGCTTCGGATGCGTATCTTTGGCAAAGCGCTTTCGGCAATGGAAGCCCAGCCAAGAGACTAGTCAGCTCGCTTTACCGGCTAAGGGATTACTAGTTTTTGACCGATGCTGATCAGGTCGCTGCTGAGTCCATTGGCCAGTTTCAGAGCGGCTACCGTCACGCCGAACTTGGCAGCAATTTTTGACAAAGTATCTCCCGAAACCACAACGTAGCTTTTGCTGGCGGGAGTGGGCGTAGGTGCAGGCGTTGTTGGTTTCGGTGTTGGAGTTCCAGATGAACTCGGAGCCGGCGTGGGTCCAGGAGTTTCACCGCCCGAATCCTGAGGGTTGGAAATCGGAGTATTCAGCTTGCTTTCCAAGGCAGTTCCCAGTGGCAGCAAGGCATTCAAAGTGGCGTCGATCTTGAACGAGGCGGGTGTGGTTCCGCGCAGCGCCGCATACTGCTTGGCTGAACCCACAAGCCTGCGCTTTCCCTTGCTCATCAGGTAGGTGAGCTTGGCCGGAGAAACCACAAACCTGCCAAGTTGAGTGGTTCCCAACTTGAGATTTAGACAGGTGGCCGGGTCAAGAGCGATGCTCTTGCCTGGGAACTCAGTAGCGAAGCCATCGATGATTGGTTGCCAGGTTCCGCTGACGGCAAAGTACTGCTGAGTACCGCAAAGAGCGCGGAAGGTTCCCGCCGAGCCAATCTTTTTGTAACCCAAAAGTTCCTTCTTGGTTGCTTTAACGGGTTTGCCCAAACCGAAGAGGGTTGCCTGAGCAGCCCCGGAAAGAACCCGATAGCCGCTCGTGCCGTCGGCAAACAACAGCGTTCCGGAAGGATCCTGAATCAGTTGCGACGGGCCAAAAATCTTGGGTCCGGCTGCTATCTGCGCAATTGCCG